>Ga0307513_10005152_pt1 | contig 17305 bp, 13 predicted proteins | sample 15_EM_MG_FD_202174 | JGI IMG/M metagenome (GOLD analysis project Ga0307513, IMG submission 202174) | Populus trichocarpa ectomycorrhiza microbial communities from riparian zone in the Pacific Northwest, United States - 15_EM | ecosystem: Host-associated > Plants > Roots > Unclassified | place... | reverse complement strand
GTCATAGCCCATGTGCAGGTTCTCCACATTGTTCAGAAATTTCTTTTCCAAACGTGTGGCCAACAGCGGGTAATGGGTAATGAATAATGTTTTGCACTTCACCATCTGGACCATGTACTGCAGGGTCACATCCGCTATTGCCATCTGTGCATATCATTGAATTTGTGGGCCAATAAGGTATTTTCAAAACTTATTCCATCGAAAGTCGAAGGAGAAACAAATAAAGAATGACAAGAGAGAAATGTGGTGCGAATTCTGAATGAGCATTACAATATTGGGAAGATTCAAGAGAGTGAAGCGTTTACAGGCAACAGTGCAAAGCACTGCTCGGCCCCAGCTGGCATGGCCCGGACTTGTGCAAGATATCTAAAGCAAGCTGCAATACGCAGGATCCAATTGGAGTCCAACAACGCATCAAGCGAGCGAGGATATGCAAATCATAGGCGGTCAACCGGTCACAGTGGATGAACCAAATGAGGCACTCACTGGTTTTGGGTGATCTTCCAATGGCAGTCTACGCCGAGAAAGAGGGAAGGTGTTCACCATACATTGAGCATTCCAGATGCGGAATATCATCAACTTGGCACAGTATGTACCGGACCACGATGATGGATAATAAAATAGAAAAGTGGTTCAGGCCAGCTGCATGACCCATTGACCATACATATGAGATGTGGAAGATTTCTTATGGTTGACTGCCAGAAAATATTAAAAACATATTTTACAGGGGCACCACAAACCTTTATCTCCAACAGTGAGAAAGGCTAACCTCAGCCTTAGCATCAACTTTTAAATCTGGAAATGAGGGAATACAGTGAAATGCTGGCTATAATAAAATGGTTCAAGTCAAGTTCAAGTTGGTCTTTGGAATCGAGAAATTTTGAGGCGCAGAAATTTTAAATATGTTTTTTCATGTTCATTGTTTGGAGCACTTCCACTGACAGAACAGTGATCTTGTTGCATGCCAGTAGCAGTTGTGGGTCTAGACCGACGGTGGCCAACATATGACATAAACCATGCCCCTCTTGAACATTTGTTTGACCGAGAGCGAGGGGCATCATGCTATCTTTCACTACCAAAACATTGTAACTCTAAGAATGATGAAACGATATGAAACTTACAGTCCCGGAAAGTTGTGGGTCGTGGGATCAATTCCTTGGGGGTCCATATCTCCCAGTAAGTAAGCCAGCACATGAAGTGCTAGTTCTGATGGTCCCCAGGCGTCTGAATGGGTGCCATCGAACCAGACCTTGCAATTGAAATTATTATCTAGGTTCTAAAAGCCAGAAAAGAAACACACCTGATCAATGTTGTGGCAGTGCTCATCATGTTCCTGACATGAATTGAGATATATATTGGGCTGAAACGGAGTGCGTGACTCATTGTTCATGAGCACAACTCGTGCACACAACATGTTCTTCGGGCAGCATGTTGGAAGAAAGGTGTGCCCATTGATGGGAAAATGCTTGGGAGCAGCGGCTCACCCCGGAAGGAAAGAGCGAAGTGCTCTCCTGAAGCCTTGAGACCCCACTGGGTCCAACGCATAAATTGCTTTTCTACAAGGTCATGAGTTTGATAAGAGATATACACATGATACCTCTCACATCTTGGGCGGGAAGTTGATCTTATCAGGGGGTACTTGATCAAGCAGATGTGCAAGCTGTAATAAGGTCAATATATGCTGAAAATTTTGGCCAATATTTACCATTTTGGCACAGAACACTCCGTGGGAACATCCAAGAAAGATGTACTGGAACTATGAGCTCAGAAGCGAAGGATTGCCCACCAGTATTACATACCTCATCCAGTCCAGCAATATCAAGTACACCAAAATCTCGTCTATCATAAGATGATTAGTAAGACATTGAGAATATCCAGGGATTTACTCACTGAGCTTGTCATCTGAAGTGCATTTGAGATAAGTAATTACATCGAATCAATCAAGTAGTTGAACATTGCTCACCAAGCGTATTGCCCGTAACTTTGTCCTTCATATTGGGCACCCAGTGAAGTATGTCACAGGAAATTTTAGACCATGGTTTACTATAGCATTCAAAAAAATTTGGCCATGGGTGAGTTTGTCCAATAAGACAACCACCTACAGTGACTTAGCTTCTGCACGTCCTGTGGTACCAATTCCCTCTATCCAATGGACTTGGTAGTTGGGCTTGGACTCGAACCATTCTGATATTAACGCCATCGTTGTCGCTAAGGAATTTCTTTGCTAAGAGTAAAAAGTATTGAATATCAACCATTGCTTACCTTTCTCCACTTCCTTCTCTTTGTAAGATCCTGTTCCGGAAAAGAGGATTAAGTGGATAGTCATGGTGGTCCAGGCTCTACTCGATTTATGGAGGGTGTTAAGAAATAGGGAAACAGGGTGGAAGGAAATCAGGTGTATTGTGGTGGTACAGGTGCAAAAAACGTACACAGGGAAGGGAAAACGGGGGTGGACGTGAACCGAGTGAGAACCTGGCAAGGAGCTGTATGGAAAAAGCAGGAACCAAGGGGAAACTGATGAACTGGGGTAATGAATTTGGCAAAAAAAAAGCCACAAAGTTGAATTTGAAAGACGACTGACAACTGCAAATGAGAGAGGTGGTGTTGGCTGGCGGTGTAGGGGACTCTGTTGAGTTCTCAAGTTTCAAGAGTGATGCCCAAGAAGTTTCATTCTCGAAATTGGCTCGAAATCCTGATGTTGAAGGAAGGGCTCAGGGAACAGGGCCTGTAACCTGCTGAGAAGTGAACAGGAACTTGAAGGTGGAAGAGAAATAAGTATGTATTGTGGTGATGCAGTGAAAATCGTCTCGAGGGAAGAAAACAAGAAAGCCAACAATATGAACCAACAAGAGTGAAGCACACCTGGCGCCAGTTTACCTTGTGTTTATCACAAACAAGGTACTTATATTTTGATATTATGAAGTTCTTGTAAGACCAGGTACAGTCATCCACCATCAAATGATACGGTGAAACTTTAAAAATCAAATTTAAATTCAATAAAATAAAATTTTGTCACAGAAATAGCACAATAAATTTAGGTAATGTGAGTACTATTCACTGCCAAAATTTTAGAGGACTTGGTTGGGTTGCTGTTGAGCAATTCTCAAAAGAGACCTGTATCATTCAGTGGTGGGAAAGGCTTTCGGCGAAATCCGTAAAACACCTAGTTTTGAGAAGGGAGCCCCGTACTCAAAACATGTTCAATCCCTCCAAATTTTTGAAAGACAGTAGGTAATATATAGCAGCTTCAAATAGAATTTAATTTATGAAAATGTGCCCATTTCTACAGAAGTTATTAGCTCGACAAAAGTGTATCATTTGCCGGTGGTGTACCATTTGCCGGTGGATGACTGTAACAAAGAAAAGAAAAAAATTGTTCGTCCTTTAGGATACACGGTTGCGAATTTTTAAACTTGGAGGCGTGAGAAAAACCATGGCACCCTAAGACTCAGAGGGAAAGAGCAAGAAAAGTCAAGAAGCTGAAACTGTCACAGCGCAATCACAGTGAAGTTGACAAGAAATGTACTGCCAAGTCATCTGGTTCCCCTAGGAAGGCAGTGAACAAAATGTGTATTCAATAATAAAGAGATAAACTCTCACTCGGTGTCAGACTCTCCCAAGTTTTTTGTCCAATGAAAAATGGGTCCTAGAAGATTGAACCTTGTCCATTATTATTGTCTTTATGAGCTTCGTCAACATGGATGCAGAACTAAGAAAAAACATTGAATGTGGTCTCGAGTTACTAAAAGGAGCGGGCTTCAACACATACATCCTCCTTGACATTCCACAGCAAGACTGCTAGGCATATGCGTAATAGCGGCCTTGGAGGCATTGCAAGGAGTTTGGAGCTAAATATGACCTAGTTGGATCATCTAAATCATTCGATCTAGAAATCGAAACTACCTGTGGAATGTTGACAATCTATTGGGATTAGAAATACCATTAGCTTTGAGGTAATGTGGAGGAGTGGAGGAGGAGCTAATGAAATTTCAAATCCTCACGTTGGCACTCATGCTCAATATCAAATGATGGAACCTCCTCCATAGGGTACCATGTGGGGTGCTGCCTCCTGGGTGGTATAAAAGACGCCATGCACATTGGCATCAAAGAGGCGCTTGACACAGTCTGCAGGATAACTATCCGACCAGCTGCCACAGCTGCAGAATACTTCAAAAACAATCAGGATGCACACACTCGAGAGTGGGGTAATTCTCGACAATCCCCAGAGTTGAAATAAATATGTTAAGGAAAAAAAACTGAGGAGATAACTTATAAAGACATTGATATTCAGAATAATTACCAGCAGATGCCAGAACTGCTTCAATTTGCCCGAAGATTTTAGAGAAAAGTTTCTGGACGAAGACTTCGCATTCAATTCTCATCGTCTTTATATTGTCTGGTTTAAATCCAGTGTATTCTGCTGAGGGATGAGGCTTGTAAAGAGCAGAGAGCGTTGGACATACCTGGTGCATATTCTGCGAGCTCCAGTTTCCTCTGTCTCAGATAACTCAAAATCGAGAATGCCCAGAGTTGTGCAACCCCATGCGATGAAGGTCAGCATTAATAGCGACGAGAGTCAATGATTCATCTTACAATTGAATAAAGGCTCGGCAGAATTCCCATCCCAGTCCTCTTGCTGCACCTGTGACCATGCAAACCTAGCAGTTATTTAGCTTTGCTGCAGGGTTCAAATTGAGGTCTCTCTGCATCACCTTGCCTTGCATGGAGAAAGATGATTGCTTGAGAACTAGGACATACTTTCGAGCATGTTTTGGGTGAAAAACACTTCTTGCAAGCTGAGCTTGTAATTTCCGCACGAGTGTGTCTGAGCAATTCTTCTGTCTGATGTATCCTTTTTATCCTTCCTTTATCAGGAAAAGGCCACCTAGCTTTGGCTGTCTTTAGATGCTTTAGCTGCTCTAGGACATCCTAGAACATCCTAGGATATCTTGGGATGTCTCAGGATGCCCTAGGACAGCTAAAGCATCTAAAGACAGCCAGAGCTAGGTGGCCTTTTCCTGATGTTGAGAGATTCTCAGGCTGGAGCTTGGCAAGGATTGAGAGGTGCTGCTCGATGCCGCTCGAGCTTGGTAATGGAGCTGAAGATCTTGAGGGCATGGAAACACCAGTGGTGATCGACGCCATCAAACACCAGCGGCAAACACCGCAGCATGTGTCCCCGCCAGCCTCTTGAGTTTGGCGTAACAAATGACAGCGAGCAGGGATTAAACAAAGCCTTGGGAGGGTATGGCCTTGCAATATACCATTAGATTGACAATTGGAATACTTGTACTTGGTACAAAGAAATATATCCCAATTGCATCGCCCAATCATCAAGTTCTTAATGGAACGTTGGTCATCACAGCAGCTTCTTGAAGGTTTTTAAGATGCTGAAATGGTGTTGCAGCATGGCAGGATCTTCTCATATGCACACTGAATGCTTAGAATGCTAACTGGTACTACTATTACATGGATTTTATATTCCCATTGTCCCAAAATTTACCAAGAAATAGTAGCTTGACTAACTATTAACTCTATAAATTTTATACACAGCGAGAACACCTACAACCACTGAGTGCTGGGCGGGAAAGGCAGGTGGCTGACAAAACCAGCAGCAAATTGTAAATTGGTCCTTTGCTGTTGATTTGCCGAATGGTCCATCTATTGTCGAGAGCGCTTTAAGTTTAAGTTAGAACAGGCTCCTAGAACCAGCACGACTTGTATCACTCGGGGAGCTTCATCCTAGAGGGGGGATATCTTATCTTATCACATCAAAATACAAATAAGAACAACACCATCTAAGGGCTCCAACTCACGATAGAGCGGCTGGCAAACTTTGGATTCAGTGATCTCGGTTACCAGGCACCGTTTCCTCAAAAGGTATCACGTCACAGTTTGTCACAACATGTTATCTCATTTCAAAGTTAGATCTTCCTCCTACAAATTATGTATTGTGAAGCTTCCAATCCGACGTCCCTCATCCTAGACACATTTGACCAACTAGGAACTACTATTCAAATATTAAGCTTAGAATTCTCTTCGTGACTTGGGGCTTCTTCCACATCGTCTCCATCTCATCGCTTCCTATTAAAATCTCTGGATTTATCACCATGACGTGATACTTCGTGTTTTCAATATCCTAAGCATGCCAAACTTGAGTTTTTAGTTAATGTCCATTGTGATTTGAATCCTAACCTTGAATGTCTTTTGATTTGCAGTTTCCTTACTGACTGCAACAGCAGGTAGGCCAGCTTCCTCAAGAACCTTCACATTTTGCTTCCCTAACAAGTTGAGGGATGTAACAACAAAGCTCATCTTGTCCTTTCCATCTTCCTGGGCCATTAGGAGGGGTATCCAAAAGGAAAGGGTCTTGCCTGCACCTGTTGGCGCACAGCTGACAATGTCTTTCCCTTTGTATATGGCGAGAGCGGTCTTGACTTGATACCAACACAGCCGTTTCCCGAATTTCTTTTCAGTTATGTCACGAATTCTTTTGATAGTCCAGCCATGAGTCAGAGGAGTCGATGTAGACGCGTTTGCATTCATTTCGAGGCTTGTTTTGAGACACGAATGTACTTTTTAGCGAGAGAATATACAGATCCCTCCTAATTTAAGCGTGACACAGTCATTTGCAGACACGATACCTTTTGAGGAAACGGTGCCTGGTAACCGAGATCACCGAATCCAAAGTTTGCCAGCCGCTCTATCACAAGTTGGAGCCCTTAGATGGTGTTGTTCTTATTTGTATTTTGATGTGATATCCCCCCTCTAGGATGAAGCTCCCCAAGCGATACGAGTCATGCTGGTTCTAGGAGCCTGAAGTTAGAAGTGATTAGGTCATTTTCAGGTACTGCTGCCGTCTACACCGCGATCATGCCGGCATTTCCAAATCCCAGATTCTTTGATTTTTCCGAGCTTGCTCATGCAATGGGGTGAATTCCCCTGAGTCTAGTTCGTGCTTCTTTGTCAGAGTCAAGACCACTTCAATTGTGACTATTAGGGTTTGTCATGGGTTTGAGAAACCCGCCGGTAAGTGCAGAAAGTCTGAGATTTGAGAAATCCGAATGTCCGGCTGTCTGTTGCGTCTGAGTGTCCGGCAGTTCCAACATCATGTGTTGCATCCCTGGCGTGTTCATCAATTGGCGGATACTAATTTGTAAGGTTGCTCCTTACATCGCGTATTTGGCATTGTTTATTCAATCTCCCTTTATAAGGGAGATCTCGAGGTCGTTAGATCATCTCTTTTCTTTCCTCCGTTCTCATTCTCGATTCCGTACTCGCTTCTGTATTCCCCGCAATCATACGTCGATTCTGTTCTTGTGGTTCGAACGTGAGTTCTCCCTTTGCTGTCTAGTGTTTCCCGCAGCGCGGGTTTCCACTTTTTTTTGAACACTATCGACGTGTGAATACACAACGAACAACGCCCAAAGATTTTTTTTCCTACAAACTTCTTGAAACCCCCCCCCCTGCCTACAGAACAGACATATCATTCTGCCCCTTGTTTTCAACGTACGCGTATTCAACGTACTCATATATTCAGCTCCATCGTGAGACGCGCCCATTTGGCTCCATCGCGAGACCACACCGACGCATATATCCACCTCCATTGCGAGTACCACCCTTACCATACCTCCATCGCAAGTACCACCATTACTGTACCTCCATCGCGAGTACCAGCATCACTGTACCTCCATCGCGAGTACCACTGTTCCTGAATCTCCACCAGTTACCTCCATCGCGAGCACTGCCTCTTGTTAACGTCTATCACCGTGTGACTACCCTATTACTGTTTACAGTGTTTATTGAACACCTTTCCCTTTGCACTTCTACTTTCCTTAAACATTTAGAGCGCTCATTGAACAAACGCACCACATATACTCAACATAACCTCTCAGATACCACACTCTGGCTCCCCGCACGAGATCTCAGAGAGCGCAGTCACCCGACAACCGTACTGCGGCACCGTCATCCCCTTTAACATCGCCTCCCTTGTCACCAGTGAACCCCCCACCACGATCCCCTAATCTTTCTGCCATACCCGAGTCACCACCACCGTCCCCTGCAAGCTCCTCCGATATGTCAACAAATCTTGTTCTCGCCACCAGCTCCTCGTTAGTTCAAACACACCATGACCACAAATACCCGCCCATTCTCCTGGACGGTACCCTACAACCGGCGGACCTTCACATTTGGGAACAAGCGGCAAACCGCTACTTCACCAAGATGAAAGTCCCTGACGATGAAAGAGTGTCAAGCATCTTTGCGTCATTCCGGAACCTAGGGATAACCAACTGGATCGACGGCTCCAAGGACATCATGAGCGCAGACGACTACACATTCGCAAACTTCATGACGTCGATCCGTGAACATTTCCTAGAGAATGGATGGGCCAGAAAAATCTACCGCGCGGAAATCAAGCAGTCGATGAAACAACAACAGCGTTTTGTAGACTATGCGAACCAGGTCATCTATCACAACATCATCCTGAAAGGGACTGACCACCACTCCGACGACGCCAAACTTCGCGAGACATTCCTCCACAATATGTCTGAGGGACTGATCAACAAACTCGAAACCCTAGCCACCGACGAACATAAACGGATCTGAGAGATTGAAAACCTCAACATATGGATATGGGAGATCGAGACCATCGACCGCACATGGAAAGCGGAACTAAAGACGACCGCGGACCTAATGAAAGAGATGCTGAACCAACGTATCCGCGAGGAGAAGCGAACCAACGACTGAAACCCTGACACAACTCGCGACCAGAACACTCGTAACGAGCCTCGGGATGAAAACCGTTACCACCCATACCGATCCAATGGGAGATCCGACCGGAACGACCGTGAACATGAACGGGACCGTGAGCGAAACAGTTGAGATCAGGAATACGATCGCGGATACAACCGCCCTCGGGACAACAGGTACGCAAACAGGAGCCGTGAGCCTAGAAACGATGGACGTACATTCGGCACCAACAGGAACAACAATGGCGGAAACCGTGAACGTCGTTGCCCACCGCTAACACAGGTGGAGAGGGACCTATTGAATGACCATGATGGTTGCAACCGGTGCCGCAAGTTCTATGTCCCCCCTGAACATCGCAGTTATGTCTGTCAGGACTGGCCCGACGCCCATAACTACAGGACACTGACACTACAAGACGCTCTTGATGCGAAACCTCGCCAATCCAATCGTCAAAACAACCGCGCAGAACAGAGGAGCACAGTTGCAGCGACAGTCCCTCTGAGCCCGAATTTCGATGATGTCTATGCTGCTGGAATAGCGGCGATGCTGGGCAATGCACCAACCTACGATGGTAATAGGGCTGAGCGCGCAGCATCTGCACCACCGACCGCCCACATCCGCAAAGTTAACGCAGTATTACCCTCATCCATCGCGTTCGCTTTGGGAAACGGGTCGGTGTCGTCTGAAGAAAACGACTTCATAGGCGCGGTGAGTGACATCGCCCCTTTAACCGTTGATCACCTTCAGTGGAATGCCAACGTTTTTGGCGGAAACGAGTTCCCCACGCGTATCACTTGCTTACTGGACAACGGTGCTCATCTTGTACTCATTAGGCCTGAAACCGTCGCTGACCTTGCGCTACCTATTCGAAAGCTCACTGAACCGATCAGCATCACACTCGCACTCGAAGGCAAAAAGACTGTCAACGTTTTCCATGACTATGTGCACTTGCAACTTTCTTCTGTAAATAATGAATGGACGTCGAAAACTGTATGCGCCCTCATCGCGCCCCAATTGTGTACCAACATTCTTTTAGGGCTACCTTTCCTCACACACAATAACATTGTAATTGACCATGAAGCACGTACTGCAGTTGACAAGATCTCGGGATTCAACTTACTGAATGAAGATGCGAGAATGCCACGTAACAGAATCAAAAAAATGGTACCACCCAAAGTCAGAGTCAAACTAATCTTGAAATGTCGTAAAGAAATGATCAAGGAGCTTAAAGAGAAATGCCGAGAACGTCTGACAAAAATGAATGAAGGGAATCTATTTGAAATACCCAAACCAGTTAATGTTGTGACGGCAATTAAGCACACAATCGAAGCACTAGCATCCAAGGAGAAACTACAACAATGCGAGGAAAAGATAAAAGATGAATTTAAAGAAATCTTCGCACCCATACCCCATATATCCTTATTGCCCACAGAGAATATGGCAAGGATACAAGTAAAGAACGCATACCAAAAAATTGCAAATAGGAACTATTCCTGCCCGCGGGAATACCGAGAGGCGTTCTCAGAACTGATCCAACAATGACTGGATTCAGGATTCATCCGACCCTCTTCATCCCCTTATGCATCCCCTTCCTTCGTGATCCCAAAAGCCGACAAAACGGTGCTACCCAGATGGGTATGCGACTTCCGCGCACTAAATGCAAACACCATACCAGACAATTACTGCATGCCCAGGATTGATGATATACTTGCGGACTGCGCAAAAGGGAAAATATGGGCCACCATCGACATGACAGATTCCTTTTTTCAAACACGAATACACCTGGATGACATTCATAAAACTGCGGTAACAACCCCTTTTGGAACATATGAATGGTGTGTGATGCCCATGGGGTTACGCAACTCACCGGCAATACACCAACGCAGAGTAACAAATGTATTAAGGCCGTTCATTGGCAAAATATGCCATATTTACCTAGATGATATCATCATTTGGTCAGACAGTATGGAAGAACACATTGCGAATGTCCGTATAATCATGGGAGCATTGCGAGACGCTAAACTGCATGTTAACCGCAAAAAAACGAAACTGTTCTGTGATGAAGTGGACTTCTTGGGCCACCACATCTCCCGCCGAGGGGTAGAAGCTGACAACAGCAAAGTTGCACAAATCCTAGACTGGCCCACACCTAAATCGGCCAAGCAAGTCCGCCAATTCTTGGGCTTAGTTCGATACCTGAATGCGTTCCTACCGAAGTTGGCAATGCAAAGTGAAATATTGAACAGATTAACATGGAAAGAATGTGACAAAAAGTTCCCTGAGTGGACGCAAAAATACCAGGACGCGTTCGATGCGATTAAGTCAATTGTCGTATCAAGGGAGTGCCTGACAATTATAGACCACTCAAAGATGCCAGAAAATAAGATCTTTGTCACGACAGACGCAAGTGAGAGAGCAACGGGTGCGATATTATCGTTTGGGCCAACTTGGGAGACAGCGCGACCAGTGGCATTTGACTCCATGACACTGAAGGGAGCTGAGTTAAACTACCCAGTACATGAGAAAGAACTCCTTGCGATTCTGCGTGCACTGCGCCGATGGAAGGTAGACTTACTAGGATCAGAATTCTTCGTTTATACGGATCACAGGACGCTTCTGAATTTCAATACGCAAATGAACCTGTCCCGTAGGCAAGCACGCTGGATGGAAGAACTGTCCATTTATGACTGCAAATTTGTATATGTAAAAGGGGAGGTGAACACAGTCGCCGATGCACTGTCTAGATATCCCTTCCCAGTGATCTTGGACACAGAAACTGCCGAATCTAGTGGACACCACCCTTTCCAGATCATGGAGGGATGCATTGCAGCCGTTAAAGTACTCAAAAAGAAAATGTCACCCCTGGACAGCGCTGCAGCACTCATGCAAACACCCGCTAGTACTACAGAGACTTCAAAACAAGTGATAATAGACGAAACAATGGTAAATGAAATGCGGGAAGCGTACCTCCGAGACCCATGGTGCAAACAACTACTATCAGCCTCCCGAGGAATGCCTAACCTCACCATACGGGACGGTCTATGGTTCACAGGCGAGCGCCTAATCGTACCGGCCGGATGTACAGCACGCGAAAACATCTTCCGCGTGGCACATGACACACTTGGGCATTTCGGATTCTTCAAAACTTACGGTTCCTTGCGGGACTCCTACTTTTGGCCAAACATGCGCAAAGACTTGGAACAAGGTTATATCCCCAGCTGCATTGACTGCCAGCGTAACAAAAATACAACAAAAAAGCCTACTGGACCCCTACACCCACTGCCCATCCCAGATGGGAGAGGCGACTCGGTAGCCATGGATTTTATTGGCCCACTGCCCGAGGAAAATGGTTTCGACTGCATACTTACAATGACTGACCGTCTGAACTCGGATGTACAACTGGTTCCTTGCAGCACCAAAACGAACGCAGAGCAGCTGGCCTTATTGTTCTTTGACAGATGGTATTGTGAAAACGGCCTGCCGCTGGAAATAATTTCAGACAGGGATAAATTATTTATGGCAAGATTTTGGAAACATCTAATGTTACTAACAGGGGTAAAACACAGGGCATCGTCAGCCTACCACCCTCAGACTGATGGCGTGAGTGAGAGAACGAACAAAACGGTTAACCAACTCATTCGCTTCCACGTTGAACGGAACCAAACGGGATGGTTAAGAGCCTTACCACATGTGCGATTCGCGATCATGAACACAATCAACAAATCTACGGGGTACTCCCCTTTTCAGCTGAAATATGGTAGGTCACCAAGAGTCCTGCCGCCGTTGATTGATGCGCCTCAAAAAGCATCTCGCGAACACATAAGTGCCCGGGAAGTGATCACGTGTGTCGCAAATGATGTTGCGGATGCAAGGGACAATCTGATGGTAGCAAAAATTGCACAGGCTTACCAGGCTAACCAACACAGACAAGATGACCCAGAGATCAATGTTGGTGACCTAGTCATGTTGAGCACATTAAACCGTAGACGAGAACACAAACGCAAGGGCGAGAAGCGTGTCGCAAAATTTATGCAACGTTTTGATGGACCTTTCCTAGTCACCAGCATGCACAAAGATGCCTCCACGGTAACGATCGATATTCCTACACAACCAAACGCCTTCCTGACATACCACACCTCGCAAATCAAACCCCACACAGCAAATGACGCAGAGAAATACCCCTCTCGAACCCTGGCTGAACCTGGCCCCATCATGGTAGACGGTGTCGAGGAGTACATGGTCAACAAGATAATCAGCCACCGAAGAATCGGGAGAGGATATCAGTACCGCGTTCAATTCTCCGGATGGGGCCCCGAACATGAGCGATGGATCGCAGGCCGCGAATTAGACGATAACGAGGCACTTGACCGTTATTGGGAGAGTATCTTGGTTTAGTTTACTTTCTTTTCGCATATGCCTGTGGTAGCTTTCCCAGACTCTGGGTTTTGATGCACCCGTGTACGGATTACAACCATGGTCACTTAGAAACTTTAGGTATACCTTTTTTGATTTTTTTTCTTTCTTTTTTTTCGATATACTGGGGGGGGAAGGGTGTAAGGTTGCTCCTTACATCGCGTATTTGGCATTGTTTATTCGATCTCCCTTTATAAGGGAGATCTCGAGGTCGTTAGATCATCTCTTTTCTTTCCTCCGTTCTCATTCTCGATTCCGTACTCGCTTCTGTATTCCCCACAATCACACGTCGATTCTGTTCTTGTGGTTCGAACGTGAGTTCTCCCTTTGCTGTCTAGTGTTTCCCGCAGCACGGGTTTCCATAATTTTGGTTTTTGTGATCAGCGAATGTCGTGTAAGTTCGTGTTGTCAGCACTCTGGTCACCAATACACCTCTGGTCACCACCACATTACTCATTTCCCACCACAAACACAACCTGTGTCACCCCGCTGGACGCGCATTGTCTCTCCCGGGTCCAGTTCATACTTGTGTACTACTAAAGTACTTAATAGGGAAGTCTCCCTCCGCCTGTCCGAGTTGTTCCTCATTTTCATTTGGGAGTCTGCGCTACCACCTCATCCTATTGTAATGAAATAAATTCAATTAATACCCCTACTGCTGACTTGTTCTTAAGTAAGTAATCTCCTGTGGATGGTGGACCTGCGCGGTGACGCGTTGTTGGTGTGTTTGGTGATTCAGATGCGTCCTGTGATGTGATGATCTCTAGCCATGTTTAGTAACATTAACTCGGACATTTGGACTGTCCGCCAGACACTCAGACGTTCAGTAAATCTGGGAATTGGAAAGTGCAGCAATGTGTGCGGTGATCGTGTGCGGCGGCAAAATCTGCTAGGCAAAAATGTGACCAATTTCACCAAGTCCTATGACTTGAATTGGGCACGTCTCGCAAAATAGTTTCATTATTACCAAATAAGTAGTAGATTTATATAAAACTGTTGGGCGAGAATAAATGCCGTGGCGGTTTGTGAGAGGCCTGGTTACTCTGACTCGCCTTGTGCTTGCGAGTCATCTTGGATGTGGCTGACATCAAATGTTATGAAGATCGCGCTTGCAGCTTACCTGCCTTTGTGCCAGTGGAACATTCAATCATAAGGTGTATCTGTGACCCAGATATATATGTACACAAGCATATTACAGAGGGCGTAGGGTAGCTCATAGGGAAAAAAAATAAATCATGTTAGTACTGACACCGTGTGTGCCATTGTCATTGTACCCGCCTTTGTGGGGACCTCAATTAGCAGCATACTAACTTTCCACCAACGCATTTTTGTTAAATCGTGCGAGATGATGAGCGAGGTTCTAGGGCTTTAAACGAGGGTGGCCATAGTACATACTACTATTACAGGAGGATATCAGAGTATGCGGGTACCACAGGGGGGCTTACTTAGGAAGGAAAGTAGTCGTGTCATCACGTTATGTGTGCGGCAGGTTTTGCCGCTGCACACGATCGCTGCACTTTTTCGCCGCACTTTCCAATTCATGAATGCACTCCGGACGTTTGGATTTCCCAAAAAATCTTGGATTTGGAAATTTCAGCAGTTCAGCAGTTCGGTGGTTCATGGCGGGAATTCCTGTGAGCGCACTTTGACGGTCCTGTCAGCCACCAAGGCACAATAAAAGGGCTAGAAAGCTCGGGAGGCCGGTAAAAACATTAATAACTGGCGGTGACATTGTTGTGTCACCCTGCCGTGAAGAATAATTTTATTCTGTGGGTGTTTTGCTTTGCCATGTGATGAGGACATTTAAATAGTGGTTTTTATGATACACACAATGTTTCGTTGGAAGAAGCTAGTGTAACTCCATTAATACTACAGTAAGAAAAATAAAAACAGAGTGGGAAAAGGGGGTGGGGGGGTGTTGGGGGTGACGACCACAACCACCTCCAGTCCTCCTTCACACAATTAGTAACCTTCGAAATTGTAGATTATATAAATAAAAATGAAAATGAAAAATGAGGTCTTGCAAGTATCGCTTAGGAAATAATGATAAAGAACAAATGCCAACTTTGTGCTACATGTAACATAATATGGGTTGATTATCAGAGTGAGTGTGGTGGCGGCGGGAATTCACCAACAATTCCCACCATCACCAATCACCGTATACGGCACTGGAATTTCCAAGGTGTGTAGTAATTAACTTAAGAATTCCTGGAAAAGACAAGCGAAGATGAATATTAAGTACTGCCGTATGCTATTTGGTGGTAGTCATTTACTGCTTAGGGAAGTTCGATCATTCGCCAAATCGATGAACTGCTGAAATTTCCAGGTCCCAGATGTCCTCGGATTTCCCATAACTCAGATGTCCTCGGTAAGTGCCATGGGTTGGGTTTATCCACAGGTTGGTGGGTTAGCCCGAAGGTTCAAACTCTGCTTGAAAATGTGATCTACCACGTTCAAGCCTGTCAATTGTTGCTCTTGACCTTCATTGCTGCCCATCGTGTTGCCCCGGAGCCCCAAAAAGGTGAGGTCCCAGATTACCTGTATTCTACAAGTGGCTAATGTATTTCAATGTATTTACAGCAAATCTTCAGCACACCCACCCAAGGATGCCAGTACATAAGCCGTCCATCACCACCACATTGCCTCTCCCCTCCAACGAGGGATGCAGGCATTGTTTTTCATTGTTGAAGGAATTTAGGCAGGTGGGGTTGGCAGAAAAGTACAAAGGGCCATGGAATAGGATACCTATTAGGTGTGTTGAACAAACTTTTCTTTGTTGTACTGATGATGTCCCCCCTGCTACCCTCATCGTCGACCCCATCGTGCCTCGTCGCAACCGTGGGTGGGGTCAAGCACTGCCAGCAACAGCACCCACCCCACAACAATCGACAATACCCCACAACAACCGGCGATCTACCACATTGATCAGCCCCAGTATCCATGCCCATGACCACCAACTGGCAGTGTACGACCCCGAAGACCACCTTGGCTCCGACAAGCCCTGCATTGACAGAGTTGTGCGGTGTCAATGCTGCATCAACAAGTGTGATCGACGAGCCCTATGTCGACGAGCTCTATGTCGACAAGTCACCAAGCCCATCAGACATGACCTTCCTAACCTCGCAGGCCTGCATGGCAGTGTCAATTGACACTCGCATTGCACCTGCGAGGTTTATTGGTCAATTTTGTGAGGATACCCGTGAACGGGTCTATGTACCCCTGGGTTTTTTTAAAACCCCCCACTCGCACCCGTCGAAACCCGTACCCCTGGGTGCGGGAACGGGCTGACGTGGGTAGGGGTACGGGTAGCTCTGGAAAACCCCAAGGTTACCTGTGCCAATCCCTATGAATCACAAGTCGCAGGAATTCCTTGGGTGGATGAAGAAAATACACCCCACCATCATTATCCTTTTTGTTCCAGGGGGATGTACTGGCATGTTCTGGCCACTTGATGTGGGTATTTGAAGGGTCATGAAGCTTGGCATGAAATGATCAGCTCACTGTGACATTGTCGACGAAGTTTCCACTCAAATCAAAGGGGGTTCACCTGATATTATCAGGGTTGATACAACACTTGGAACCTTGCAGGATTGCTCTGTGGGTTGGGTCGTCAATGCTATACGTGATATAAACAAGAAAGACTTGATTCTCAAGGTATGTTTTGTAACCTGAGCTTCAGGACATCCACTAACATCTTGAAATACTTTCTAGGCATTCGAATGTGCCGCGCTGGCCCTTTCAACCTCTTGCAAGCAAGCCTGACCTCTCTGCAGGCCTTAGAGGCGCTTCGGACTCAGACCCTGCATTATTCACAGATAGGGATTGTCACGGGTTTGAGAAACCCACGGGTAAGTGCCGCGGGTTGGCCTGGGGTACGGGTACGGGTTGGGTTTATCCAACCCTCCCCAAACCCGTACCCGCCACAACGGGTTAGCGGGTTACCCCACAAATTTAAACTCCGCTCGAAACGAGATCAATCGCCTCGAGCTTGTTCTTTCGACCTATGTTGCTGACCACTGTCGTGCTCCGTGGCCTCGAAAGTGTGAAAATAGGTGAGTAAAGCTTTGATTAGATGTTTCCTTTAACTGAACAAGTCTTCGTATTGTAAATCTCCTTGCTCCGCCCCTCAAGGACTGCCAGC
>Ga0307513_10005151_pt1 | contig 17306 bp, 25 predicted proteins | sample 15_EM_MG_FD_202174 | JGI IMG/M metagenome (GOLD analysis project Ga0307513, IMG submission 202174) | Populus trichocarpa ectomycorrhiza microbial communities from riparian zone in the Pacific Northwest, United States - 15_EM | ecosystem: Host-associated > Plants > Roots > Unclassified | place... | reverse complement strand
ACCGCGACTTGGGCCTTGAGGAGGGAAAGGGCCGAAGTATGGTGGAGGACCTTGACCAGAAGGGAAGCCACCAAATGGAGGGCCAGGAGGGGGGCCTTGACCAGAAGGGAAGCCACCAAATGGAGGACCGGGAGGGGGACCGCGCATAGGACCAGGAGGACCAGGAGGACCCGGGTGATTGCTCGACCCCCGCGGAGGAGGAAGGAACGCGCCAGGCGGTGGCACACCCATCATTCCGGGACCGAGGCCCATACCGGGTGGGGGAGAGCCTGGCCCTATCCCTGGGTACATCAATGGCGGACCTCCCATCATGCCTTGTCCTGGTGGGCCACTCATTCCTCCTCCCATAGGCGGCAGCGATTGTACACTATCGTGCAGGCTCGCTGTTCGCGCAGGTAGAAACGTTCCATCGTTCTGCATGCGGACCATGGGAGGATCGGATGAGTGCGATCGAGGATCTGATGGGCCGGGGCCGAAGCCGCCAGGGAGCATAGGATCGAGTCGACGCTGGTTGCCTATTGGAGATGGAGCTGAGGGTGGACGCGAAGGGCCATTGATGGGTGACTGATTTGCAGTGGCACGCGAAGGGCCATTGATGGGTGACTGATTTCCATTGGTAGCCGATGGACCGCTGTACGGTGGGGGCATTGGTGGAGGTGCCTGGGTGTTCTTAGCTAGAGGAACGTAGCGATTCAGTCACGTAATCTTAAAGATACACGTGAACGACGTACGAACTACGGCACCTGCATCGATACACTCCTGGAAGTCACGTAGCATCTGGTCCTTCACCTGCGCAGATTCGACATGCACGTAGAGTATCTCCTTCTTCATGATAACAATCTGGAAGACGTGTTCTGAGAAAGGCGAAGAGGGGTCAATCCAAGTGCTGCAACCCGGGACTTAACACTCACCACCCGGAGGACTAGCAACGTCACTGACTCTCAAGTGCTTCCCAGCAAGCGGTGGGTAACAGAGGAACATGTCCGGGCCATCAGGTCCATGAGCAGCCTTTTCCGCATCCGACATCCGCTCGCAAACGAGGAACAAGTCCGTCAGCAGATAAATGTGGCCCTGTGGTGTATAGACTTCCTGCCCAGTCGACCTGGGTACGAAGCGGATTGCAACATCGACCGACAACCGAACGGTTCGGGTAAATGGAAGGCCCGGAGGGCTCATTTGGAGTCGACATTGCTGAATTCGAGAAAGCGAAATGGGCCAATGTGTCATATTTAGTGAGACGCATGGCATTTGAATGTGCGACAATACCGACCTTCGGTTGCATCGTGAAAATATCTAAAACACGCTCTGTTGATAGTCGTCGTTCGAGCTCGACCACGGGTACCTTCATCGTCATTGATGGGGGACTCCGACCGAGAGAGGTGTGGGCTGTGTCCCTCGATGATCTTTGATCCCTGGAAGAGCTTCAGAATTCCATGTATTATTCGACCTTTGAAAATACGAACGTAGTACTACTACCCCATTGAGAGCTTCCATGCGAATCACGACGTTCCGACTGGGTCCCTATTGGCGGGGGCGGTGATAATTCCTGCTCGAGCTGTTGCAGCTGCGCTTCAACCGAGTCTCCTGTTGGTTGTGGTCCAAAATCGGGGCCAGTCACGGACACACTGAGACGCGCTTCAACACGCTGGAAGAGTCGGTCGAGAGTCTCCGTTGCACTCATAAGTAGGGTATGATCTGATCGACCCGGTTTAGTGCTTTTCAACAAGCGTGAATAGAGTTTCTTGTAGTATTTTAAACGAGTGCGAGGCAGCAAGAATAGACGGTCGAGAGTCCACAAGGGGTTGGGGTCGGATTCGGAAACAGGAGGTGGAATAGACTCAGAGAGCTCGGACAGCACTTGAGGAAGGCGTGGATTGGATCGAGATTTGTCCCACTCGTCGAATCCAGTGGCAAATGCGTCGCAGTAGCGAGTGTAGGGAGCTTCTAGTTCCTCAATCTAGAGAAACAGTCAGTAATTGTTCTCATCATATCGTTGCTAGGTTGGAAGCGTTCGGCGCGGCTGCTGTTGCACCTGCAGGGTTACTACAGCTAACCGCGAGTGGCGAATGAAGGCAGAAGAGGGTGGAGGTGTTTCAGACAATAGATTGTGCAACTAACCCAGTGCATGAGGAGATCGCCCAATGCTTTTGGGGAGGAGGGATTAGGACCAATTTCCTTTAGTCTCTGCAAGGACATTAGCAGTGATCCAAGGAACCACCAGTTCACTTGCATTTAGAAAGCTCCTGTTTGCTTTGAATACAGTTTCGATACCACGGAACATGGCATCAAGTTCTGGGGGTGGAAAGTTTGAGCGGGACCAAGCCGATGCGACTTTCTAGGTAGTAATGGGAGCAATGATAATGAGCATCCATTACGGTGGTGTTCATAGTACGTACTCTTATGATCGCGCTTATCAGCTGGACATACTGGTCCTCGCTGTCAAGGAGGTCCTGGAGTGGATTCGCCTTCTTTGTACGAGTTTGACCGTCTGTAGGTACTGAAGGCGATATTGGTGAGGATGCAAGGCTGTTGTGGAAATTATCTGCCGGGGTGTCGAGCACGTCGTTGCCATCTCGGGGCGGTGGGCGTTCCCAGACGGCGATGGGAGCCAGGCGGGGCGCCTCGTTAGAAAAGGAAGGCCGCGACGAGCCTGGTAGCGAGTGCGAGGGAGAGTCGTATTTTTCAGGAAGAGGCGGTCGAGGGAGGGAGTCGTGAGGACTCGGGGGCAGCGGTCGAGGTGCTATGGAGGGGCTTGCGTGCATCCTATCGAGCTCCAAAGATTACTAGAAGTCGTTTCACGGTCGCTTGAGTCGTCTTAGAATAAGCGGCTCGGTCGTACCAGAAGGTCGTTCAGTCCAAGTTGAAACAATAATAATCAATCTCGACTTTGTCCTTTACGGCGGGTCACAGACAGTTTGGACAGCAGCTGTTATTAAAGTGCGTCGTCTACCCTTGTCAAGGGCCAAGTACACTCCCCTTGGGCTTTGGGTGTCACCGATCCAGAGCTGAAGCTGAAGAGCGCGAGCAACATCACACGTTTCACAACCATCAGAGCTGCTCGGAGCGCGCTTGTTGGGCCCCCGAAGCCCGTGCGCTCTTCTGGCATGTCTGGCGGCGCGATCCGACTTCACAAATGACATGTCGTCTCTACGCACCAGCTCCGCTCCTGTCAACTTCCAAGAGGCAACCAGGGGTTTCCTTCAATTTGAGAACCCAACTTGTGGTCAGCAACGTGTCTTACAACTAAGTCCCACCAGCCTTCACAGCCCGTCACTGTCGGCCGGCCTTGATTGACATATAACAACCGAGTGAGGTATGACTCACAAATACCCCTGACGTCACCGAAGCAGGGACATCTCAAGTACACAGACTTGTGAGGAAACCAAGAGCTGAAAGGTGACAACCCATGACCTTTGAGACCACGGCCTGCAATGCAAGCCTGCAAGCTCCGAGGGGAACGAGTCCCGATTACACTTACTCTCTTAATGAGACGCTGAGATATACAACTGAGCGACATGGGTACACTCTACCTCGGGCCGGGAGCGAGCATAGAGGTGTAAGGAGACGACCGAATCATATCCCAATGAATCGATCGCGTCAAGCGGGGACTAAGCGGAAGCGGAAGTGCAAGCAGGCCTTCGGTTCCGGGGGCCGCATTCGTCTACTCCCGCGTCTTTTCCGTATATATATCTCCCTAGACGTTCTGCAAGCACCTTCTCCAACTTCCGTACTCTTACTTCACTTACCCAAATGTCCTCAACGCCCACCTCAAGGCCCAAGCCATTCTTCCAGTTAACACCGGAGCAGCTAGCGCTGCAAGCAAAGCGGCGGGAGCTCAAGGCGAAAAAGGAAGCGGAACGGAAAACCGCTTCTGAGACTAATGGTGATATGGCATGGCCTAAAGGCAGCGAGATCCTTGTACGGCCTTGGGTCGATATTCCTCGACCTCCTGGAGAAAGCGATGTGGCGCATGGAAAAGCTGTGAAAGTTATGACTTGGAATGTACGCGATTAAGTCAAGTCTGTAGAGAATCACTGACGAGCCGTGGTCGAGCAGATGCTTGCTCAATCGCTCGTTCGTTCGTCAACTCTCTCCTATTCTCTTTAACTATTACTAATTCACCCTCTAAGACTCAAAACTCTTCATTGGAAGCGATTGTTTAAAGTTTGCTCTGCGAGAGCATATGCTCCCTCGAGAAATCCTTACGTACAACCCAGATATCGTGTGCCTCCAGGTTAGCCACGAATCCAGCGCATACTTCTCTTGAACTAAAGCACAATGGAAAATCTAGGAAGTAGACAGGCTTGATGGCCTCCTTAAATCCCTTGCATCAGGCAAATATGATCACGTCTTCGCGTCGGGCAGAGGAAAGAAACACGGTCTAGCCGTACTTTACAAGCAAGACCTCTTCACCAAACATACTGAGAAGACCATATACTACGACGAAGAGCACGTACGGGACGGTTACTTTCAAGGTGGGAACCTTGATGAAGCTGCTCATATACACTGGAGACGCGGGACGACGCGTACGACGAGAAATATCGGCTTTATTGTAGCTCTCAGTAGTACAAAGGATCAGGCGTCTGGGTTTATCGTCGCGACCACGCACTTGTTCTGGCACCCAGAATATATCTATGAACGAGCACGGTAAGGGAGGCATATTTGCGCGTACATTCAACACCTCTCATCCGATCATTATAGGCAAGTGGCGATCCTCATGCGCGAGGTCACCCGTTTCCAGGAACAGCACAGCTTACAATCGTGGCCATGTATTATCGGGGGAGGTCGGTCGTCCACCCGCAGCTCACTGCGAATTCACCTGTCTTAATCCATTCTTCCCCAGACTTCAACATCTGTCCCGATGACCCAGCCTACGCGATCCTTGTTGGAGACCAGTGGACGGAGAAGCAACGATCCATTCTGAACGCCTCTTTAGTGGTACACGCTACCGTAGACCCTTCGATCCAGAGGACGCACGAGAAGCGACCAATAGATGTAGACAGCGAGGAAGAATCAGAGGAAGGCGAAACGCAAGGGCAAGCGACGGGACAAACGCAGACAGGGGGACAGGAGCAGGCTGCTTCTACTACTATGCCCAATACAAGGCCAGCCGAACCGAGGGATGGACTGCTTTCCGAGCAAGAACTGAGGGCAATAGCTAGGTCAGTTTACCTCACCCATGCAGGTGCATGTCAATAGTCTAACTAGCGCACCAGACCGGCACCAATGACCTCTCTACAAAGCGCGTACGACGAAGGCCTGTCGCAGCTCCCACAAGAAAGCGAGCTTACCCTCCAGCGGCGTGTCGACTGGATGACAGGGCGGAAAGGCGCATATGAGCCAATGTACACGAGCTACACGCACTACTGGAAGACGACCTTAGGTACGTGTCCGCGTCGCTCCCCCCGCACCAGGCCGCTGACCAGGCCGTCCGCAGATTATATCTTCTTCACGGGCAAGGGCAAAGTGCGCTCGCTCGTTCGACCACATCGTACGGAAGACTTCGGAGCTGGTTTACCGAGGCGCGGTGTATGCGCGAGCGATCACGTTTCCTTGACCTGTAGTCTGTTCTTCCCCGACCCGTAAAGCTGAGGCGCACGCATCGCACTGTTCCCTAATTATACTGAGACGTAAGCTTGCGATGAATTGTCGTTAAGTTAGGCTTTTTTCTAATTGTTTTGGTGATGTGCATGAGGCCGCCTGCGAGTCTGGATTGTGCACAACTGGTTTTGGGTATCTATTCACCAACCTATAAAGGTTAGCGACTGAGAGTGAAGCAAACCGTACAATTCTCTCGCCTTTTACTAGAGAATTCCGTGTTTCTCTCTTACTATATGTCGCCTTACCAATTTTTCCCTACACAGTTTCACTGTGACTTGATTCTACTGTTTTGTTCTGGGAATGGGCTCCTCGTCCATATTTTATATAGGAATGTCTTAAGTATTTATTGATCATTCCTATTCCACCAAGCACATTCCTTCGCATTGCCTGAGTCAGGAGGATTAAACTCTAGTGTTTCTTGTTACCATAACTAAATGCTATGAGCGAGAATTGCTGTGGTAAGATACATGATATTCCATACCAGTCTCATTAGACAAGCCACTATTGGGTCCATATCTATAAACGGATCTCAAGTCATTCCGGTCTGCACGGCAACACCTTCGTATATTTTACCTCACGTTTCGAGCTGCAAGAGGCGATTTGTGCTGGCGTCAATAATGGCGCCAAGTTGCCCTGCAGCTTGCTCGCGTATTCAACTCCAGTAAGTATCCCTCAACGGACCAAACCACACGTACAGACTAGCGTTGAGTGAGACGCTTGAGCCTGACGATAAGCTGCACCCGAGAGAGACGCGCGGATAGCAGAGGGGATACAAAGACGGAGGACCACTCGCCGGCCGTATGGTCGTCGGAGGGCATTTTTCATGAAAGGGTTGTATGGGACTCAGTAACGTTCGTAGGCGTCGGAAGGTTGCTCGTATGGTAGCTGCTCAGGAATAGAGTGAGGGCCGATGAATCGGAGCAGACAGCGCCGGGGCTAGTGGCACGATTGAGAAACCATGATTCCCCTTACACCAGGCAACAAGGGAACACCATTGACCTAGTGGCCAAGGGATACTACTGGGAAGGGAGGGACCAATACCCCAGAGACTATGTTTGTATCCGAGCTAATAAAAGAAACTACCAGAAAGAGGCTCTTAAACCCACTCCCAAACCTGAGGTATCATGGTTATGGACTGGATCAGATCACATAGTCAAACTACCTAAATCCAAGGGATATGACTCAATCTACATAGTGGTAGACCAGTTTACTAAATGGCTCGCGTCATTCCCTACACAGAGGCAAAAGGAGAGGAGGACATCATCCAACCTCTTTTGAAACATGTGCAGAGGTTACATGGACTTCCCTTAGTCCATCCCACTGATCAACATGGCAACTTCACTGGAGAATCCACTAAAAAACACTTCAAAGCCCAAAAGAGACGAATGATCGTACTTCTCAGCTCCGGGGCAACTGCAGAAAATGGCAGGACATCATACACTACACCTAACACATATTCTTACTCCTTTGCACAGTATCGACGCCAGTAAACGACCCCCACTACTGCCACGCGGACTGCACTAGTGTTGATGACCTCCACAACAACGCTATTCGGCACCGCAGATCTCTGAATATTGGCCAATTTAATACCAAGGTTGATGACCTCCACAACAATGCTATTCGGCACCGCAGATCTTTGAATATCGGCCAATTTAATACCAAGTACATAAACTTTCTTCGTTGTGTTAGTAAACCAAATATAAAGGCATTGGTTGGTTAGAAAAGACATCGAATAGCAAGGGAAGAACAAATATCTAAGGCTCCTCACTGCTGCTGTAATGGCCTTTTCCAAAATTTAAGCCTGCTGTTGGTCCATGAATGGAAAAAGAGTTAAAGACCCTTACTATCGCTTCACCGAGTGTATCAATATGGCGCTTATACCGTGTACCAAATTATTTCTCTTTGCTGCCTATCATCCTTCAGCCAAACTGAGTGCGTCGCTTTGCAAGTGGATTTGCGTGAAACCCGATAGCAGTATTGAGGTTCCTCAGCTACCTACAGACTAAAATTAGTAGGGATGAAATCGGTACACAACTAGAGACCACTGAATAAATGTGGACGTACGGAGTGCACTTGAGACATACAGCCAACACAAGTACATAGCGGTACTATAATAGAGATACCTTGTCTGTGTCATGCATAGATGGAGTGAGCAAGGTGGGGTGTGCCGCACTCAAAGATGAAGCCGGAATATCCGAGAGGTTTCGCTCGACGGGTTCCGACGTGTTCAACGTGCGGTCCAACCAAAAAAAACCTTTGTTTATTTGGACTACCAACGCGACTATTTTCTATGCTTAATAGTCGCGTCTACACGCCAAGCAGAGCTAAAGAGCGGTGATGAACAAGACAGACGCTGTGCACACCCTAATCATACGCCGCTTAGTTACTTGACAAGTTAATTCCATAGGGCAGCAGAGCCACCCCAACACAGGATTCTCAGGTTCTTACCTTTTTCGGTTCAAAACCGGTCCATTTCCTTGCGCAAGGTCACACGATGGTGTACACTCGAATTGACATTTGCGCTATATTCAGGTTTGATCTCGCCCAAAGTTCGCAACGGATTTCTGCTGGCCGTGGCCTTCTCTGTGGATTCCTCATTCTTCAGAAACCCCTCCGCGAAGGACTGTGCATATAATAACACGATTTGATTGGTACTTCCTCCCATGCACATTTTAACGATTATGCACCGTCCTCAGGAAGCTGGACTCGTCCTTGTCTCCTACCTCAATCAGCATGGCCAATGAACGACCCTCAAAACCCCGAAAGGTTATTATCACGGTTAGTAGTATAGCAGAGGGAATCGAGTCTCTGCCTCTAACGACTTGGTGAATCCCGCCATCGTTCGGTAGAATGACGACGGTCCGCCATGTGCCGAATCGCCATACCTCTTCGGCCTCTACATGGAACTAACACGAAAGCTCGGTATGATCTCTGGATCAATGTTGTATGATCCTGGGTCTGAGCCGGATCCTTTAGGCTGGGATGTGCAGGTTGTCATCCCCAGCAGCCAGAAAAGCTGGATCGGTTCGTCATCAACTGCTTCATTAAGATGTTTGACACCTGTCTGACTACTGGCAACCCCCTTTTAGGCAAGGCGTTTCATATTCGAGATACCATCAAGGGTCGATACTTTTATCCGCGCGAACCAGGTATGCGCAGTGTCAATCTACGTATAGACGAGAAACACAATACTCTGCGGCCATCATCTCTGTCTCTGTCTCCCAGAGATGCTGTCCGATTGCTCTGCTTCACCTCGATTGATTACTGACGCTTGTTACACTGACCCCAGATGGTCAAGGGGAGATATCGAATAGGCCAAGGCCTCTGAAACCGGGTGAGGTGGGGGAATGGATCCTCCTCGACGGCGTATGTTCCGACTCCAAAGACCTCTCGGCCCGTCCCTGACTATTCTGGCTACTGTAGACGCCCGCTACTTGTGCCAGCATTTCACTGCATAATCTTTTCCCTGGTGAAGTGGACCTTGTCATTTCTGGTCCTAACTATGGTCGAAAGTACGTTAGTCCATGACATGATTCTACAGTTCTGACAATATCCCCTAGCACCTCTGGTATCGCCTCGCTTCTGAGTGGCCTTGCTCATCTCACCAGCTGCTTACAGCCGCCTTTGCGCTTTCATCGGGGACTTTGGGAGCCGCGCTAAGCACCGCACTTTCCAAAGTAAGAGCACCTCTGTGGAATAGTATCACTAAAGTGCTGACGACAATTTCCAGGTACGCGCGATTGCCCTTTCATACGGAAACTTCCAGTACCCGACACCTCCTGAATACCTTGATCCAGCAAACTCTCTGTCTTCTCGCATCATAGACGCACTATGGAATGACTGGGGTCGCGATGATGACCCCACGCATATGAAAGCGTTCACTATTGAGCATTTGCAGGAGGATGTTCACAAGGAACTTGCATTAAAGCAAGCATGCGGGCTAAGAGACGGCGAGGTCGACCTTTACGCGGTCAACGTTCCAATGGTCCCAGCTTTGGTGAAACCGGAGGGCCTTCGAATCGTCTGGACACGGTTGTGGAGGAATGTTTATGGTCGTCTTTTCGAGAACCATCCCGCTGGAAAATTGAAAGAGCAAGGATCTCACCCAGCAATAGAGACCAAAGCTGAGGACCCCTCCGAAGTCAAATCCACCGCCGAGGACGAGGAGGATGACAGGCTCATCTTCACATTCAAGCCGGACTTCAACGACCTCGTGCACCCTAAACCCAGTACTTTACCAATTGGAACTGATGCGTGGGCAATTCACAACGATCTTGTAAGTGTCACACCTCTCCGGGCTTCATTTGCGGAGCCGGGAGCAGGAAGCATGGGATTCGGGAGCGAGTGGCAGGAAAGTCCGCTTGGCGGATCGTGGGCCGGAGGAGGCAGGTATTGGGACATCTAAAGTTTCGCAGGCAGGGAAGCGCAATCTACGACATACCTCACTGGCTCGATATATACGGTCTTACTGCATGCTGTCTGCATATAAACCATCAACTCCCCTCATAAACATGCTCTCTTTTGTGCATCACGCCTCTCGTCGGTGCCTCGCACCCGGGCTCCACGAGAGTGATATCGCAATAAACCTCACTAAAATCAATCTCGACTGTGCCTGATATATGTATTGTGCTCGGCCAGACTTCTCAAATGGCTCATGAGCCCTGAGACTACACCTCCCTTCGGATTGTCGCTCACAGGGAAATTGACAACTCGGCCAGAGCCATCCGAACGATGCGCCTTCGGGAAGGCCAAAGGATCAGATAACGCAAATCACCCGCCGTTCAAATATTTTCTGTCAAATAGCGACAATTTCGTTGATAGCCGTCAAGGGGAATAACGGCGTTACATGCATACGCGTGCTGACGATCTCTTTCCGATAATAAATGCTTCAAAGGGGCCATGTAAACATTATTCTGCTCTTTGTTTCTTCTACTTGGGTTTCCGACCGTCATTTGCAAAACCTGTGGCCTGCCTCTTCGTTTGGTCCCTCTCGCTATTGAATCGTCCTTCTCAAATCTTTCAGTTCCACCGCATTAAGCATAAGAGTACCATGTCCAGTTCTGGCGTGCTTGGCGTCGCTCAAGAGTACGATATTCCCAAAGTACTGATATCGTCCTTAGGTTGATTCAGCCCGGACAGACCTCCTATTACAAATGGAAGGCTACAGGTACCGGCATATATTGGCGTTATACCCACAGTTGTTCTCCCTATTCGGATGGTCTTCGTGGCGTCGTTCACCCATTTTCGACCCGAGCTTCTACAAGAATATTTCATCGAACGGCCTTGATATAGCTGCTCTCGAGGTTACACATTGAACTCTCAATTGGATCAAGAGTAATGCGTGGCGGTACTTCGATTCGGAGACGGGATCGAACCTAGTCGTACGACTGGTATTGGGGCCATCTGCGTTATCTCCATGATGATTGACAGTGTTGGACAGTAGGTTTGATTGCCACCTTCAGTATATGAATCCTACATTATCACCCGATTGCACCCCACCTTCACCAACAAGGCATGCACCCCTCCGAATAACCCCATTACCTGGTCCCTTGGTTCGAGACCTGACTTGATCACCGATAGATCGAGCTTTTCAACTGCACCCCCCGTGAGACCCCATATATATATATATCTCCCTATCATCGAAGTTGACCCATCCTCTCGTTATACCGCAATTAGCATCATGAACATGGGTGGATTGTGGGATGCAAAGGTGTGGAACCATATACTGGGGTTCGATGCTGCCCTTGATAGTAAATACAGTAGCACCGAGTATTATAAGGTAAGGATCTCCGCTGTCGATAGACAAATGATCGTTCCTCGAAAAACGTCGACGTCCCGCTTCGTGCCCGCTTTCAGGCGTTAGTGAGGCGCCTCTAACTTGGACACACATTGAACCTGTTGCTTATGGTGTTTGCTAATCTGGATCAGACCCCCGGTAATTACATAATTAAGGTTTCTACGCCAACCAGTCACCTCGCTTTGGGCCCCACGGATTACTAGTTCTTAATCACAGGCGACACCGCAATCCTTACGACCTTATCCGACGTCTTCTAGATATCATACCCCGTCAAATCAGTGGGCAAGAGGACGTTTCTCCGGCGAGTATCGAGTCTAGCGGCGTTCCTGCTTCGGCGTCCGGCACTGGGACGCGATATAGATCTAAGCTGATCAACGGTGGTACTGAACTAAACCTGCCAGCTTGGTACCGTACCACGCTTTTCTACGCCCCGCGGCGACGGCAGACAAGTTAATCGTGATGGAAATTGGCCGTCCGAGTACCGCCGCTGACACCTTGAATAAGGGTCCCCGTTTCCGTTCTTCAAGTTGCAAAGAACCGCTTCTGTTCAATTCATCTAGAGCTGCCATTCGCCTGGTCCCCAACATGGTCCCGAGCTATCCCGTTGGTACGGTTGTCGATCTGATCTTCGTTGTCAGCCCATTATCACCTCCACATTTGATTCACGAGCGCAGAAACAAGGTATTCGTCGATGGGGAGCCGTTGCCCGTTGACCTAGGTCTCAGTCGCTGGGGCCCAAGCTGCCATTTCTCATAATTTCAATCTGAACAACCTGCCTCTGCGAGACGGCTTCTTGACTGGACCTGCGCTTGAAAGCCCCACTTGTCTTGAGGTTCGCCCAAGGTCGCAGCAGGCCGCACTTGTCACTGCACACTGTACGTCGCAATGGATGGCTACCCTTTGATCTAAGATCTGACTAAGTACCACTTTAGGCTACAGTCAAATTCACTCCCCGACGGAGTGCTTGCGGTCGGTCCCATGGAAGGGGCAGAAAACTTCCCGCCGATCTGACAGGTTAAAGGGCCTTTGTGGTTCTCAATGAATAAGATTCCCTCTATTCCCTTCGTCTCTCTTCCTCTCTTCCTTCGTTCCGCGATGACCATCCGGTGCCGGAATGGAATCGTGGCTCAATCCAAATAATGATAATGTTTCTCTCTCTGCCATTTCTTGTTACAGTTCGTTACCTTGGATACTCTCGCATCTCCCCATCCGTAAGCTTTCGGAAGTACGAGGAGCCAATCATTATTTCAGAAGGGTCAAGGGTACTCAGCTACACGATTGCAATATCAAGTATATTTCTATCCTTCATAAGGTGCTTATTGTCAGTGCGGCCATGACCTAACAGGGGCTCTCAGGCAAAGTCCGCCCTTTTTTCAAAGTCCGCGATTGCGCCATCGCGGTGATGGATGAAGCAAGGCCGGAAGGTCAAATTCGCTGGCATCAGACTTTCTATTTACCCACAACTTGTTCTCCAACCATCTCCTCGCTCGTCGATGTCAACGCTGGAGGGTACCACGGCGCAATGAAAATGACTAGAGAAGAAACTCTCGTGGATCAAGGAACGCTCAGCAACGATCCTTGCAGTTTTACTCTCTACTTACCATCCTCTGCGTGGAGCTGGAGTCCTTGTCCTCATCGTAGGGAACGGCGGCGGGAGAAAGGTTCGGCCAAGGATGGAAATCAGTCTCTCACACCATCTCCTCAATGTTCCGGTGCTCCATGACGTCAAGGACCTCATGATCTAGCCGGAAACCACTTTTTGCGCTCGCTGGGCGGCATCACGAGGCGCGGCTAACGAGTAAACCGCCTGCCTCGCGTGGTGGCTCTCCTCCCTCCCTTTAAATGACCCTGGGGTGGCCATCCGTACGCTCCGAAGGGGATCGACCACCTTATTCACTAGGTTTTTTGTTCGGAGAGAGAACCCCGCAGCTCGGGCACGCAGCCGGTCCCAGCGACAAAGTCATACGTCGACCAGCCCACACGGAATTGGAGAACCAGGAAGCGAAGCCGCGAGGATGAGGGTGCGAACGTCACAGACGCAGGTGATGGAGAGGTACGGGACGTGGGTGGTTGAAGGGAACGGAGGGGAGATCAGAAGGATTTATCCACACGCATGATGGCAACAAATCCGAATCAAGCAGTTCCCAGGACTCTACGGTGCTTCTTGAACGCATGACGGTGCCGTCGGGTCGCGCCGGATGAGTTCTGGTCGGGTCCGCCACCGGAGCAGTCTGAACATCGTTCTGTGCCTACTGAAGTGGCCAATGACCTACCCAGGGTACCACTGGGCCCGGTGCACATTTCAGGTTCCTGAGCCTCGCGACACGGCACCCCTGCTGCAGTTGAGTGTCGATTGCCACAAGAATCACTAGACTTCGGCCCCGGAGGCAGAGCCCGCAGATTGGTGCATAAGCGGACACACTGATTAGCCTTATTCTCTCGACGCTCTGTGGTCCTTGGGCCACCATTCCCCTTCTGGATACAATTGTGGAGCTCCTCCCGGGTGAGACGTTTTGGAAACGTGACTATTCCACATCCTCAAATATACCCATTCCCGTGGCTATGGAGCGGAGATCGGTGCGGGTGCAGGGAAGCAGGAAGTCTCTCTCACTGGTACCGACTTGCGGCGACTTTAGTTTACGTCACCTCGTTCGGCTGCTCCTATAAAGAAGTTACTCCCATACCGCTGAGTCGTAACCCACATCCTCATCCCTTCTCCTGCTCGTTACCCTGATGCCCTCCAAGTCGGTGCTCTCGCTCCCATCCCCTCCCCTGCCCGACAAACTCGACCGCAGTCTTATCCGATCTCACCCCTCACAAAGCTCTTCAGAGTCTACCAAACAAGAATTCAAACGCGCGCTCCGCAAGTTTGAAGAACAAAACCCTGACTATGTTGCCGATGCTGAGCTCTGTGCCCTGCGCTCCACCGAATTTAGCCGCCTCAAAACCTCCGGAACCGCCTATGTGGACTACATGGGAGGTAGTTTGTACCCAGAGTCCCTTGTCACCCGTCACTTCGAGCTCCTGAAGACCGGAGTGTTTGGGAACACACATTCGGACTCTCCAACGTATGCTACCCTTTGTTGAAGATGCTCTACACCTCATTCTGACTCCGCTGTGTCGACTGCCCAGGTCAACGCTCTCCGACTCTCACATCAAGGCCGCTCGCGCAGCAGTGCTCGACTTTTTTGATGCACCCTCACATGAATATGCCTGCGTCTTCACGAACAACGCGACTGGGGCGCTGAGGCTCGTGGGTGAAGCATACCCCTTTTCCACTCGATCGTCCTATGTCTTGCCGGCCGATTGTCACAATAGTGTCAATGGTATTCGGCGATTCGCGCATTCGGCCGGCGCGGAGGTGCAATATTTGGACGCTTTGCACCACGGCGGTTTTGATGAGGCAAAGATGAGGGTCCGTGATGAAATAGGTTTCCTCTTATCCCATCAGGCTGATCCGCTTCACAGGAGATCCTTGTCACACGACGGCCGTCGGACTCGTCAATTCACTCACTTCTCGCAATCACTGGCCAATCCAATATCACGGGCCACCGACCCAACCTTTCCACGGTTGTTCCGTTCGCCAGGCTCCAAAGTTTCGATATCCTCCTCGATGCCGCTGCCTTGGCCTCTTCCTCACGCATTTCATTACGCGAGTTGAACTGCGAAGTCGATGCTATGGCCGTCAGCTTTTACAAAATGTTCGGGTACCCTACTGGAGTTGGAGCTTTAATCGCCAGGAAGTCGTTCCTCGCTAAGCTGCGCAGACCTTACTTCTGTGGAGGTACAGTCGGAGTTGTTCAATGTCCTGGAACGATCGTACACGAAAGTTCCGTGCAGCACGAACGATTTGAGGTCCGTGGCTTCCTTACAAGTATCAGCGGAGTATCTGACCATTGTCAACAGGAAGGTACCCTAAACTACACGACACTACCAGCAATTACCAACGGCATACAATTCCTTCAAAAGCATATTCCGTCTTTGCCGGCTCGACTAGGCACCCTCCACCTTTATCTCTATGAGTCGCTCTCATCCTTACGATATGCCAACGGAGCACCTGTCGTGCAAATACACACAGCGGAACCAATCAAGCGCTCATGGGTAGCACCCCGCCGCAGCTCCTACAGCCGCAGCTCCTACAGACCGTTGACGCCCCCTACCACTCCCGAACGTGAGAATAACCCCTTCGATGGCCCAGTCAATTCAAAGCAGGTAAATTCACAAGGATCGCACACCCCCGGCTCGTATGGCTATGTCCTGGCCTGTACATTCCTCTCTCCAACCGGTGACGCCCTCCCGTTACCATTTGTATCGCACCATGCCGCGACTGCGAACATATCACTCCGTACGGGCTGTGTGTGTAACCCTGGTGGTGCAGCAGCCCTCCTTGGTATGCAAGCGCAAATGGCGTGCATCGAGGAGCTCATCGCGCGTGACGGATGGAAAGACGAAGTTGGTGTCGTGCGATTGAGTCTGGGTATTGGCAGTGACTTTGAAGACGTCTGGAAGGTTGTGCAATGGGCAAAAGGTCTAACCGCTCAAAAGTTCCTTGACCAGGAGATCACTCAGTGGAAGATGACCTCCCGCACAAAAGATGCACACTCAAGAGAAATCGGCATGTACGCGCTTGCCCTCCTCATTTATTTTTATGGCGCATTGGTTGTTCTCTTTACCTCGACCAGTATATATTAATGTATATAACCAGAATGTATATACCCGAAGAATGAGGCCTCGTCACTTGGGCTATGCAAGGTTGCTCTATGGTAGTACAATCGCCTGTGGCCGTGTGAAGCCGACTAGTCAACTTGGGAGCCAAGTTAACATATATTATGGAAAAAGTAGCGCAATTAGGCGTGGTGAAACGAAACAAGGTGAGTTCACCCTCGTGGTCGGACTCGGAACTCTTGAGACGGACAGACAATTTCATAATCTCAACACCACGATCAACTTTAACTTCAAACAATAGTCAAAAGGGCAAGGCTTCACATATTTAGGGGCTGCTTGAGGCCCGCTGGGAGATGCGCCTAAAGAAATGACCCTCATTTGGTTCAAGGAGAGAAAACATTAGAAGGGCATCAGTCGGCGTCGTTCAGTGACGACGGCCTCGACTTCTTGATCTCCCACATCACTTCCTTCATCCACGTCGACTGCACCAGGATCCACCCAACCTAGCAAGTAGTCTTCGATGTCGCGTCGTATTCTTATTTGTCTCTCGACCGCGGTAGCGAACAGCTCATCCAGTTCTGCTGGTTTGAAGACACTCCGTAAAGGGCCGAAGGCTGTCAGATAGAAAGCTGGAGGGCCGTTAGCCAGTAGTGAGATTTGGAGAGGAGAGAACCCACATTTCACCCATGGACAGAATGCAAGTGACCGATAAAGCAGGGCCTTGGCTCGACTCAATTCACCGACCCGGATTTCAAAGGCAATGTAAACCTTCCACAGAAGAGGAGACGTCCGTAGTCTTGCAACAAGTCAGTGCAATCCCTGTGTCACCTCCAGTGTCACATACCTTTCCGAAGACACTGCCTTCTCCAGTTTAGTACGCACTCTCTCGGGCTCCCATCTCCCGAATTCCCAACCTTCCGCCCACACTTCCCACATGATTCGAGTCATACCCTTTTCTTGTAAAGGTTCATCCAGCAACAATCGTACGCGACCCCAGACCCCCTGGCCCTTCTCGCTCTCTAGAAAGAGTGCGAGAAGGATCGTATTCTCCGGGTACAACTCGAGACTTGTCTGGACCCTGCTGCGTAGTATGGCGGGTTTCATGGTAGCCTTGAGGGTCACTGAATAATGGTACAACACCACACAAGAAGCCACTGTCATGGTTTCATGCGGACAAGAGGGTGGTGGCACATCGCCGACTAGCGTATCGAACAGTGCAAGACAGTGTTCGACGGGGTCTACT
>Ga0307513_10005150_pt1 | contig 17306 bp, 19 predicted proteins | sample 15_EM_MG_FD_202174 | JGI IMG/M metagenome (GOLD analysis project Ga0307513, IMG submission 202174) | Populus trichocarpa ectomycorrhiza microbial communities from riparian zone in the Pacific Northwest, United States - 15_EM | ecosystem: Host-associated > Plants > Roots > Unclassified | place... | reverse complement strand
TAAAAAATTTTTTAAAAAAATAAAAAAACCCAATTTCAAAAAAATTTAAAAAAAAAAAAAAAAAAAAAAACCGCCTACACCAAAACCCCCCCCCCCCCCCCCCCCTCCAGTAAACCCTGCTAGTGGGTGAGTAATAATGCAGGAACGAAACAAACGTTTTAGAGCTAACGAGCCTGGCAGGTGGGCTCCTGGATCTTTGTTTCTGCAGGCTTACTCTTATATGTGCATTTTTCCAGCCAACCATCCATCTCATCTAGAGGGCACGCCGCAGCCTTGTTAAGCTCATCTATATTTCGTCATATCTATCCCCACAAACTCATTAAACGCACGGGTAAATTAAATTAGATTAATGTATATCCTGAATTCCCATCACTAGCCGAATGGACCAGATGTTCATCCAAATATTTGATAAAGCCTGACCCCAGGGGAAATTATGTAGCACTGATACGAGAGGGCGCCTTGGGGGAAAGAGAGGGAGAGATGAGGCAAGGCTGCCGAGACCCTCTATTGGCGACTCGCTGAGCGGAAAGTGTTTTGCTGTGCTGTGCTGTGTGATTTGTGTAAGAATGTTCGGCGATGTTCTGTGCATTGATGCTGTTGGTTGTGTGCATTTTTTTTGCTTTTTTAGAGAGGATGGCACCGGTAACTTACTGTGCATCGCGGAAGTGGTGGGTGCGGGGCGTAACGATCGGGTAAAGGGATGAAGGATGAGATGGCCAAGCAACAGGTAGCGCACAGCAAGGCGTTGTTCGCGGGTAGGGCTGAAATACTCTGATAGGCTAGAGGGGAATTGTGTTCATATCGCTCAGTGTGTCCTTGTTCCTCACTCTCCGCGGAACATCCTCCATCCATATCACTCTCTTCTCCTATCGCAGTGAGGGGGTGATGGCATTTCTCCTGTTGTTGGGACTTGAGTGACAGTAAACCGTCCATCAGGCCCAAATTCAGAGGTATGGTCATGGCTCCCGGAGGTTTCGAGCACATACCTTTCTACCGTTGATTGGTCATCAAGGATCCGCAGGCTCAAATTGGAGAGCTGTAAGCACAACACGTAGAAGATAGACTTGGAGGAGAAGGTGTTGAGTAGTGGTCGAATCCCACAGCTAGCGAGGAATCTTCCCATCAAGGATCTCTCGGAGAAAAAGAGTAAGATGCTGTTCCGTAGTTGAAAGAAGGCTAACTTATTCTCCAAACAGCTTGAGTAATACTTACCCCACTTTTACGACACTTCCTACCCGGTGAGAGAGAGATCTTAGCTTCCCTTGTTCCCGGTTCCTATAGGCTGACACACCCGCATGCTAGATCTCCTTTGATCGATATTATTGGCTCTAGCTAGTGATGATATTGGGGGGTTTCCGGTTAGAGAAGTTGATTTCCAGAATTAACGGACATGTAGCTTAGTACTTGCTACTCCAGCATTACTCGGATACGTCAACTTAAAGACACCTACCGGTACTACTTCCCTGGAATGACCAATTCTTTCTTCACCCTACGCGCCGGGAGGTCCCCTGCAGCGGATGGCGATCTTGATGTTCCGTGGTACAAACACTACACAGGGTTCCGGATCCCAGGACCTAATCGAGCTCGCAATCGGTAATCTATCCAGATCATAGATATCAAGCTTATCATTGCATCGGTGGTACCTTACGATGTCACCTTCGCAATTTATGCAGTATTAGGCTATTGATGGCGTCTGTTCACTTTCTGGAGAAGTCACACTGTTTCTATAACAACCCCGTGCACCTACCCCGCACCCAAACCCTTGGGTTTGGTTCCACATAACCTTTCAGCCTCCCGTGATGGGTCGGTTCTTGGAGGGGTTGAGGATTTTTATCCTGTTCCCCTATCAAGCATACCTCTTCTTAGTTGAAGACGAGCGGTAAGATCATTCTCGGTTGAAGAGGTATGGACTATGGATAGAAACCGGCATCCTATGCACTTTCAGGCCAACAAACGGGTCAAGTCATCTCTGAGATCAGCTTAGAGGGAGGGTAGCCTTTCAGGAACAGAAGAGGTCCTCGCATATGCCATCACCTCTAGCGAGCTGTTTTTCTTCTTTTCTTTTTTTTGCCCAACTGGTAGGACTATCCCAATCGATACAACTTAATTCACAGTTTCCTATCTGAAGAACAGGCAACTGGTGGCAGGGGGTATACTTTCTGCAGATCTGACGAGTTGCGTCTAAAGAAATTAGCTCCCGCACTGGAAGGCTGTTAAAAAAGTAACTCCGAGGAGGGAAGCAAAGAGGGGGAGGTGGGGAGGGAAGGGGGGGGCTTAGGAGGGGACGCGTGGTGGCGGCTGCGATAAGGATTTCCGCTCTAAAGTTTGGGTTCCGCACAGCTACTATTTTTACGAAGGTCGGGGCCTAGATGGCGAATGCACCAATACAGCTCCTCATAAAATAATCAACACAAGGACAGCGATTTCTTATGATCCAGCATTATTTCACCAACTATCACTACACGCATCGGTAAGCCAGAGTACCGGTACAAGTCTATTATAGACACTAGGATTGAAAGCTACCAGCTAGGCTTAGCGAAAGTCGAGCTTCTTCTTCCTTGCTCAGTAGCCTAAGTTATAATCTAGATTCAAACCAACCGATAGTGAACCTGGCAACCTAAAATATCGTTCTCGGCAAATATCCCAGAAGACCCGGGAGAAACCCACCTTGTCAGATGTCAGGGAAGAGAAAAGCACAAAATGCCTTACCAGAAGAATTAATTATTAGGCTCCTCTCGGTACATCAAAAAGGAGCCCTTTTTTCTTTTTCCCCCTCTCCGGCGGGACGTGTACCCAGGATGTCGGGAACGAAACTTTAAGCAAACGGTAGGTGACACGCTGTCTTCTAAAGTGGTGATAGCGCTTGAGTTCCCATCAGGGCTCCTGCGCCGAGTATGACCCGATTCTAGCGTCTGTGCATTGCCCCAAGTGGTGGTAGGAATACCAGCTGCGTATCTGCTTGCCATATTGAACTTCGCACAGGCCTAGGGGATTAGGAAAAGGTAGGTCGTTATGACCAAGTTGCCGGCTTCTAGGAGCCAGGCTGGTGAGGAAACTCAGCTGGCCCTACCAGCACGCTGTTTACGCCTCTCCCGGGCTAACATTAAGGTGTGTCAGACTATTCAAGATAACAACTTCTTTGGATATCAGGCTAATACTACTATGTTACTATCATACCGCTTGATAGGAACAAACGCGGAAGGTGAGATCTGAAGGATGATGATAATTGGTTGATTCTTCCCCGCCTCCGTGTTCCTTCTAATAAGCTACCGGCTCAGAGTGCTTGGCAGAGACCGACCCTAAACACCTAACCTCTACGGAACTCTAAGCTCTAGCTAACTATACAAGAGGTCACTAAACCACTACCGCTACTGACCGGTATTCAACAACCCACGCTATAGGAGAAATTCGGGGCATTCGTCCAGTGGGGATAGACCCCGTTTCCTAAACTGGCGCTAAGGAGCGCAGTCCAAAGCGCAGTAATAGGAAGGGGTAAAAAAAACACAGAGAAAAGAAGGGAGAAGTCAGCTCCACCCTACCTCCTGCCATATTCGGCGCTCACATTTTCTCCGAGCCTCACTTCCACCCTAAATCATTTGGGAGTACCCCCCGAGATGGGAAACCCGTTGGAAATGACGGTTTAATTGCCGCGCTCTAAGGCCGCCGTGGAACACTTAGGCACCGGCCAAATGACGCGCAAGCTATGAAAATGTTTTTTTTTTCCCTATTTTTCTTTCCCTCTTGTCTTTTCTCGCTACATACCTCTCTTCCTGTAGAAAAATTTCTTCAAGTCTTTCCCCTCCATCAAGTTATCACAACCAATCACGGTCTTCACCTCCACTTAAGCGGTTTCGCTCCACTGCGTAAAATCCCCGCCGTAAATTATTACCCCCGCAGCCATTACTTTGAACAAAACCCAAGCAATCTGCGCGAGTGATAACTCATGAGTAACAACCCGGCCAGCCCTTCGGCAATGTTATCCGCCCACAAAATTATTTCCTGCTGGTAAAAAACTAATCCAATTAGATCCGCAAGTCTGCCTTGGACTGATCTAGCCCTTAGCAAGCGCTAACGTGGAGGCCTCTAGGCACCACCGCTCGCTTCCACACAAACCCAGGAACCTGGGGGAGCGAGCGGAGGTAATGATCGGAATGGGGGTTTGTCATAATTTAGCTAGGCCCCAAGCCAATCCCCGGCAGCGAATTTCCACAACACAGCAATGGATGGCACCACTTTTTTTTCCCCAGTTAGATTTACAGTATGATACGACCAGAGCTCACCCAACCACAGCCGCTTTTTCGCCCAGTGAATCATCCGGCTATTTCAAAACAGGCATGTCAAGCTTTGAGGAAGAAAAGGAAAAAAAAGGTCACAATCTTGAAAGCCTGTTGGACCTTCTGAAATGGGAATAAATTTATTTTTCCCTCCTTATATTATATGAGCTGCCATAATAATATAATGAATGTGTTTTACCCGGTTGGCGGTGGTCACACGGGGCGAGCGATCGGCTTCGCCAACAACAGCCAATTTGAATTACACCGACGGAGGAACGGCCCATAAACTTCCGTATGATACTCGAGTATATTTTACAATATTAGTAGGGGGGGTGCCGCCGCGGATACTGTACGAGTGCGAAACTGGGTATCTAGGCAGCGAAATAGGCACCGGTACGGCGACGGCCCAATTCTCCCCTCTCGCCCCATACTAGTGTAACACCCCCTGCTAGTAAAAAAAAATATACAAAACTTATGGGCTGTACTGTACCTCCATATAATCCCGATGCGACAGATCGGAGCTTAATATGCTGACACAAGTCCACAGTCGAATTTTTGAAATCCCCCGAGATAATATGCTTTTAAACCGAATTGCCGTACAGTACTATCAGGAATGGCACTTTTTGTATTATTTTTTTTATATCGCTGCGAACCTGCAATCCCCGCCGCACATCCTTAAACTTGTAGAACCTGAAATGAAAAGAAAAAAAAAAGAAGAAAAAGGCCACACACCAGAGCTATGATGGACTAATTATGTACTTAGCCAAAGTGCCCTAAATTATGATTCACCAAAAAATTCCTGATTACTATGTCCATTTACCATCCAGTTTGTGCCTTAAGTTAGTGAGGGTGTATCATAAATAAATAAAAAACGGAAACAAATAATAAAAAATATCTCGGACAAGTATATCAATTCACACAAAGTCGGGTTAAATTCCAGGCGCTTGAATCAGATCTTGCACATATATAAATGGTTCCACAGCAGGAGTTTTCCCAGATCCACCAAATGATCCGAGTTGTGGAACATTGATCCTGGATTCTTGGCTGTTTGGGATTATATCCTACCCGGGTGAGAATTCATGACGGGGTTGAGGCTGTGAAGTCGAATCGATCATGCGCCTCTTTTTTTCTTTTCTTCCTGGGATTTCGTTGTAGTTTTGCTTTGCTGGGGCGAGGTGCGGTACTCCGCATTACCGTATATACCGGAATAATGGTTTTCTTTTTTGTCCCGAGCCGGGACTTGGGCGGTGAGTTTTAGTAGTGCTTCCGCCCTCTATTCCAAGAGTGTTGAAACGACTGTTGTTGATCGAGAGAGAAGCAAAGGGGGGGGCATCCCTGGCTGTCTGTGCAGGAAAGCACCAGCCACAATTTCCCAGGTTCACGCGGCCTCACTCGCGACCACTACACCCGCCACTTTACCGGCTAAAGTACTCCCTCGTACGATAGCCGACCGTGCGGGATATGGAAGGAGGCTCCAACAAAGAGTGTTACAATATGCGATCGGTACTTTGGATGGAGAAGTGATAATAGAAGTGGTTGAGATATCTTATTGCAACAACGCTTTTCGATTGAATAATGAGAAAGACATAGCTCAGCTATATAAAGTAGCACAGCGGTTGAGTCCAGCTATTACCGCTGCGGTCCCTCCACAAAGAAAAACAAAGACTATCAAAGGAGTAACCTGAGAAGGAACAAATGGAGCAATGAATGAACGCACATTAGACTTCAACCAGTAACGAGTATGGAAAAAAAATAAAGAGCTGAAAGAAGCGTTCGAGAAGAGAAAGAAACAATATTTGAGAGGAGCAAGAAATCATATACGAACGAAGAGAGTGAAGGAGGAGACGAGTGAGAAATGGTGATCAGCTTTCTATTCTATGGAAAGTGAATGACTTTGTGAAGGTATTAAGGATAGGGATGAATCAAGAGAAGAGGGAAAATATATAGAGGCCCCATACGGAATCAGAACAGCACTCAACAAGTAACTTTCCTACTTCCGCAAACGTAGAAAACAACTTCTCATGCAGAGAATACAATTAATTACCCAGAATCCGATCCCAACCTGCTCCGGAAGTGAAGCAGTTCCCCCCCTGCAGCAAGAAGCACTAATCCCGATGTAACAATATTTTCCCGCGAGTGCGCTTCCAGCAAGGTCAACCGATAGCCACTTTGTCAAGGCGCAGTGTTGGTTCTTTCATCAATATGGCATTCAGATCCTCGCTTGGGGGGTAGTCGGTAGGCCGTTTGGCACATTCGGGGGCCCATCCATTTATATATATAAGACCTCCCAGCAAGTCCTAACAGAGGTTTGAGTATTCCATAGACTATATCGAAGTAGCTTTCCTGGCTTACTTAGCCTGATGTTCAGCTCTATGATAACAAGCAAATACCCAAAACTCTGGCCATTCCCTCTACGCCGATAGAAAACCCGCGGACAACCCAAAAAATGGAAGAAGAAAAACGCTCCGAAATTCCCACTTCTCCAAGCAGTGGGAAGCCGCTTAACAACATACTCATCCTAAAGAAAGCAAGAAGAAAAACCCCCTAGGCCCAGCAATTTGGCATACCGAAGGACCATAAACGTCCGGATATCCAACCACTAAACCGACACCAACAGGGGTGGTCCGGTGGGCTAGATTTGCCATGCCTTAGCATTTCCCCAGCCTTCAGTCGAACACACTTGATACCCCCAAACATCCACGATATGAATTCACAGTGGGGGGGGCTGCCAGAAAATGAGCCGTGAAAAAAGGCACTCACTTTTGAGTCATAACCAGGTAAATCTCCAGAGTTTCCCAGCAGCGCAGGCCATCACGAATACCTTATCCTCCGCCCCCGACCTTTCCCATAAACGCTGTGCTGTACTGGTACCATAGCAGAAAGCCAATCGGGTATTCAAAACCCGCATCCGCAGTAGCAGTTCCCAGCCAAAGGAAGGAAGGGAGGGAGGGAGGGAATAAATCCTTTTCTTCCTTCTTAGTCATTACCCTTTGCTCCTCCCCCCTGCTACACTTTAGATTGCAGACGGCGTGACGAGGTGTATGTACCATACAGTGCATTGTGCGGAATCGGCCCGCAGACTTATTCCAGAATACCAAAGTCCGAACATCTCCACCCCCCCTTATGCCAGGCCAGAATTTCTCAACTTTCTTACTACCCCACCTAACGAATAGCTCGCTCAGTTCTTTACCTTATGACGGCTTGCGGGTGGGAGGAATCAAACGGTCTGTGCTTTGTTCCTGCCGATTGCTAGCGGTTAGGTTGGTTCCTCTTTAAGGCCCTAGCTACCATGACAGACGGGTATTTCGCGATGCAGTGCCGTGGGAAGTAGTCCCCCATCCAATTGATACCTTAGGTGAATCTGAATTTAGATTTTTTTTTTTCCTTCTCTTTTTTCGCCTAGGGTTGGGAAACGAGCGCCTTATCTTCCGTTATCAAACATAGACTTATGGTACAGGTACAGTAGGTAGGTAGATATGATGCGGCCTCCTAGAACAGGAGTTATCGGCATTGATCACAGATAGGAACGATAGAAAAGCCTTTTCTTCCTTTCTTGATCAAAAGAACGACTTCACCGGGTCGCAACGGGGCCATCAATGCCCAAAGGAGGATGTTTAACGGCAGTGAGAAAAAACATAATCTAATAGTGGGGTCACCGGTTTTGGGGTTCTGGCTTAGATTTAGTTAGAGTCGCTGATTCCCTCTGCCAACTATCGGAATGAATGCACTGGGGATACGCTACAAATTACTGGTGAGAAATAAGTGGCAGTAGTTGAAGCAGCATTGTAATTTTAAAGTGAATTCTAGCTAGCTAATAAGATCCGACAAACGATGGGAATAATTTCGAGAAACGGGGGAATAAATAATGAAACCCCATTAAAACAAGCCTATCCACACCTGCACCAGCTGAAAAAGCCTGGCTTCCAAGCCGAGTGATATAAAATGATTCTAAGGATGCCCCGCCGAAACCCAATAACCCAAGAATAACCCAAGACGAGCCGGAAATCCCACACTTTTATAATGCGATAAGCAATAATAGCGATGACAATAATACAGCCCCGATTTCGCCCTTCGCCTCATAACCAGCCCCTACCCCAAAGCCTGCACAATCCCCATCGCGGCGGCGGCCGCCACCCCACCCACAACCACCATCTCGACTCCACCCCTAACCGCTTTGCCCCACCTCCTCTTCACCCCGTCTCCGCCCTCGCCCTGAGCTTCCACCTCTTCACTACCAGCTCCAACAAGAATGGTCTTCCCAGCCCCAAACGCAAACAAACTCGCCGCCATAACTCCAACGCTCCAGGCAAGCCCTAGCAGAACCCTCCCCCTACTAACAAAGAAGTATGGCAGAAGCGGGATAAACCCGCCAAAGAAGTACCCAGCGGCAATCGTCAACGCAGAACTTAGCGGGGTGCGGTCGGATGGCAAGGGGAGTTTGTGATGGAATTGCATTATGAAGGTGGCAAGGTGTGGGGATTTACTCAGGCTCCGGACTATCGGGGAGAGTGAGTGCGGTGGGAGGTTGTAGGGCGAGAAAATTGAGCGCAGGAGTGGTGGGATTGAGGCCGGGTGAGTCGAGATTAAGGTTTTTGTATTAGTTAGGGTGTTTTCGTAGAATTCACTGTGGTATCGTTAGTCATTATCGCGATGTTTCCGGGGAAGAGGAAGGAGGGGAGAGAGAAATATCATACGCTTCGCCACGGCCCGCCAACCACCCTCCCAACCCCATCGATATGCTCCCAGCAATCAACTCGGCAATGCCACCGTACAAGACGATCTTCGTATCGTTAAACGCGGATAGCCCTGCCGTGAGCGCGAAGGGAACTGTCAACCCATCGGACAAGCCAATAGTAAGATCGGACAAAACCCTCGGATCGATGACGCCCGCCGTAGAATCTTTTTCCGGGGCGGATTCGTCCTGCATGTCAGTGGCGAGAGGAGAGGCACGCTCGTAGGGAGGGCTCCGAGAGAGGGCTGGGCATGTCGGGCTTGGGCAGGAGGAGTCGGGGGTTCCATAGGTTTTTGCGTGCGTTGGGAGAAGAGGTGGTGAAGGTGTGTGTGAAGCGGTGGGTTTCGAATGTGGGAAAATGAGGTTTTTGATGTATACTAATACCATTTTTTGGATTGTACTGTGATCGTGCCGGGTGGTGCTGCCGTTGGTGTTTATCAAGACGTGCTTATAAGTAGTGGTGGTGATGAGATGAGGTCAATTGAACTTAATTCGGGACAACAATAATGTCACCATAGGAGGAGGAGGTGGTGGTGGTGATGGTGGTGTGAAGTCCTCCTTAGTGGCGAGACTCCCCAAATAGCGGAAGAAAGGGAAATGCACGACTAAGCAGCCAAGAGACCAAGCCTGTCTCCTAAAGTGCGGTCAAGATCCACTCAGGCAGCACTAGTGAATCAACATTAGGGTCCAAACTTTTCTAACTTATTAAATGTTGGTGGGGAAAGGGCCATGTTTTTAGAGAAAGCGTGATTCCAACCAATCAGCTTCCAGCCATTTCTCATCCACGTTTTGGTTGCTTCTGGTAGGGAAAATGACGTAACCGACAACTCAACTTCCAAACCGCGACGCCTAAACCCCAACCATCCTGTTATGTAACCTCTGAAGGAAGGTAAGGCAGAGCATTCATTACTACGGCTTATCCCGAAACCCAAGAGTAGAGAAACAAAGAGGGAAACCCCGAAGTGCGTAAAAGAGGTAAAGATAAAAGAAACTCCAAGCCAGATACCGGCATCCCCGGCCCACCGCGTCGGACATCCCTCCTCTCCGACGGCAACCTAACGCCAGGTTTCGATCAAGCGCCCCCCTCCCTTTTAGCATACTCCTCCTCCATCCTCTCCAAATAAGCCTTATCCGCTGCCTCCTGCTCCTCCCTCATCGGTTCCACAGTAGAGCTCCTAGCTGTATCGCCGCTAGTCGCGTCCGTGCTCGGGGGTGTTTCCGGGGCTAACGGCGTTGAGCGTACCGTTTCTGCTTGGGAGGACTGAGCCGTCTCGGAGTTGGAGGACTTTTCGGTGAAGAGAGGGATTGGCATGACCGCCGTTATTTCTTCTTTTTTCCTCCCTTTATGCGTGGTGCGCGGTATGAGGTGGGTTTGGCGGATTGGGGGAGGGAGGTGGAGATAGCGAAGGTGGTTTGTGCTCTGTTGCGAGTGCGGCGACGAGCAGGCGTTTTTGTGGAGTGGGTCATGTGCTATGCGCCACCGTGCTGCGCCATTGTGGCCTGTGGGTTATCGGCCCTATGGTGCAACAGCCCACGATGCTGCTACCACCTCGTGCGGGAGTCCGTGACACTAATAGCATCAGCGCGCACCAAGGGCGTAGTGGCAATGTGGCATGTCAAACCCGGATTAGATTCCTCCTACTGAAGGGGCTCCTCGTGTTGTATGATTCTTGATGTCGAGCGACAACTTGTACCCAATTGGAATATTCGCGGTGGGTATCCACAACCCATATCTGCCACTACGCATGAATTGTAATCCCAGATGAGTTGGAGCCCTCTCTTGACCTTACGGGATATCACCCGCCGCCCTTCTCGAAGACACCGTAGAGCAAAGGTCGAGGCCATATTCCCCGCGATATAATACTATTTAGACTTTGGGAGGTGATGGTGAGGCCTGGTAAGAGAACAATGGTAGCTACAGTAAGCAAAGCCTGTCTTCCTGAACGGGGCCGTCTTTCCCCGGAGGGGCTATATAGGCTCGATATCTCCACTATAGACAGAAGCTGCATTCAATTCCTTTTTATTATCGTTGGCTTGCGGCGTTTCATCAACACATACATATAATCCCGACCCTCAAAAGGAGTTCAGACCATGAATTCGCCTTCTTCTATACTACTAGCAGTACAGATTCAAACTGGGGGGTTCTAGCATCTAGCCCCTTGCTCCGGAGAAGGACCCCAAGACAAAGTATCGTATAGTACTCCTGCTATGCGGAAATTGAGGAGACGGGACCGGCGTAGCGAGCAGTGAGATCTAGGGGCTAATCTTCCGAGAAACAATTTCAAAAACAGGTGTAGAACGGGCATTTCTGACGATGGCCACATGCGTTGGTGTCGTCAACCAGATATGCACACTGCACGTCCGAGACTGGAATAAAGTCACTAACCTAAACCAGCCAAACTTGGATTACAGATTCTCCATGAGGGGGAAATCCCCGCTAGTCATTGGTCAGGGCATTTCTCAACCGGCTTGCGCTGTCAGTGTGGGAACGATAGAGCAGTAGGGAGCACTTTCACAGCGATCCTGGATCTCGGGGGGACCATTGGTCGGATTGAGTAGTGGGTTACTTTTGTAGGATAAACGCCAACGGGAGCATGGCGCTATCGGTGGATTGGGTGGTCTCTTTTACCGAGTGTTTGTCTGGGTGTTCGCAGAGACGTTTGCGGTCGTGCTGGTGTTGGTCTTGTCAGCAGTGCTGCTTGCGGCGTTTTCTGGGCTGTACCAGTAGTCTACGCACCTATCAAGAATGCTGTGACGATACCAACTGAACCGCAGACAATCTCCCCACCACCGCCGAAGTAGCCAGCATCAGAGAATTCCCCAGCTCCTCATCTTTGTCATGGCCATACACTACTCTCTTGACGACCCGTAAGTACCCCCCCCGTTCCCCAACTGCAAACTAATTCCTTCTATAATTTCAGAGCCAACAGGTCTCTCCGACTAGGCGCACATAGCGATTACCTTCGCTCGTAGATATCCTCATAGTAAGGTACCTCGCGGCAGCACATGTGGATGAGCCGAGGAAATTGCTGCTGGGAAGAACAGATGCGAAGAGGAGGGACAAAATACGGTACTGTAACTAGGGAGCGATGGGAGATTTATGCAAAAATGGAGGGGCGCAGGAAGGGTTTTGAGGTATGCGAAGGTGTGGATTTATTTATTCACTTGATTGCTTGTGGAGGGAAGAAGGAGTATATTTAGCGCAGTGTAATGCATACAGCAGCATTGAGCCAGCTGAAAAGATTTTATCATACCGCAATCGAAATATCAAGATCGTGATAGGTAGGTGGTCAGGGATGTAGCTTGTGGATGTCTTACACAACCCACTTTACCGGAATTCCCGGACCGATACAACCAATAGGACAGCACAAACCTGACCCTTCTCGCACTCACACAACTTTCAAAACTCTATGAGTACCGTACCACTGCGAAAAGCTCGATGAGCACTCCAAATTTAACACCCACCATAATTTACCACACCATGCGGCTGGGCCGGCACCGCAGGTCCAGACCACAGTAATCCACCAGCCACCTTTTTTTTTCTATGGAAAGCCTCTTGGCCCGCCGGTTCCCGAAAAATGCATGGGCACTAGTAGGAAACGGCCAAAGTATTAGTCTAGATCCGCAGATAACTGCTCTGAAACGGCCGTCTAATAGGTGGGCACTATTATTGCCAGGAGGAAGACTCTTCACGCTATGCTAGGGCACTATAGCTTGGTTTGGGATCTCAATCCCAATCTCATACACTGTCAATTTCAACCCGTGCGCCTCCAGCCACAGCTGATTTTGTCCACCCCTGGGCTTTGGATCGTAATACCGGTAGGCTGATATTAGGCACTTGGAGCAGAAGAGAGGGGAGTGGTCCGGGTGAAAGGTATGATTGGTCGGGCTGACAGCACACTACCGAATTTGGTGCGCGAGTGAAGCATTGAGTATCACTCGCGGGGATACTGTAATTGGCCAGTCAGCAAGGGGCCGGCAAGTAATTCCCGAGAAGAAAAAAAATTCAGGCAAAGAAATGTCCCGAAAGGGTGTTCCAGTGTTTTAACTAGTGGATGTTTCTACTTTACCGGGGGAATTGATTGCACACTGTTAATATCCTTTCTGTTGCACTTGTCCTCCCGTACAGGATTGTGCAAGAGGCTCTGGCTGAGATTCACCGATCACTTAGGGCATGGGTTGTGGTCGCACGGTTGCTAGGGCTACATGTTCCACGCACAGTACCTGCCGCCATACGAAAGCTGTGGGATCAGCGCAGCCAACCAAGAACTCCTCAGGGAACAAGCAACACGTGCGGTGCGGTTTGGTGGTGCGGGTGCAATTACTGTACTGCTTTCTTGGCGGCCAACTGTTTTCCAGCGCTTCTGCAGAGCTGAGTACTCGTGCTGTAGGCTCAACAAGAGAATGTCATCTTAGTGGAAGGGATTGGAATTGAGCGGGAGGCTGTCGAGTGTGGATGGGTTACATTCGAGTCGAGCAAAGCAAGATTATTCTACCGATAGATCTTGTCAAGCCTTATATATCACTTTGGTCCTAAAATATCCACTCGAACGATTCCTGGCACGAGCCGGGAGAGTAAGGGAAAAAAGGAAAAAAAGAAAAGAAAAAAACGGAATCATCCCCCGAAGAACAGGTTGTTCAAATGCAAAAAGGCAATTCCCACGTCACCGAAAAGATTGTCCCGTTTCGCATTTTTTTCTCTCTGCAGCTTCTCCTACCCCATTTCCCTACAACACGCCGGGTCCCGTATGTTGGATGGATTTGAAAAAGAGAAAAGGACTGGAGAACAGGGGAAACTTGTTGAAGTTTGGGGGAAAAACGCAGAGGCTGGATAAGAACGGACCCCTGTCGGGCCAACCCCACCTCGGTTGTCTCGCCAACGCTTTAGTGCGAGGATTGCCTATTCGGGATAATTAAACTGGTTGGGATTGGCTGATGTGTTGGCGGGACTTGCTGTTTCTTCCCAACCACCGCAAGTCCTCCGGGATCTGCGTGTGGTCCCGACCTCTCGCTTTCAAAGGGAAAAAGTGGCTGGACCCCCAATACTACCTCATCTTTTTCCTCTTCTTCCTCTCCTCCGTCTTCCTTCTGCTCTTGACGTTCCCTTTCTCTTTTCCTCCCCTCCCCCCCCCCTCCTCCTCCTCCTCCTCCTCCTCCTCCACCACATTTTTTACCCCCCCTCTCGCAGCTCCAACCTCTTTTCTTCCCAAGATTGTTGCTGCTGTTAACTCGTACCTGCATATCTGGGCTGGACATCGCTAGTTGGCTCATCGGCCTCCAAGTCAACGAGCCAACCCCTGATTTTCTGGCTGAGTTGTAAGTTTGAATTCATGCTCTCTTTCCCTTCCCCCCCCCCCTCCCCCTCTTCCCTTCTCCCTTTTGCATTCTTCCCTTCCTTCCTTCCTTCCTTCAGTATTCGTCCCCCGTCTCTACCCTGCAGCAAAAGGCCAACTCCCGCAATTCAGTGCTGACTGTACCCTTACCGCTTAGTTGATGATATTGGGGGAGATTTTGTTACGATTGACGAACCGTTTTTAACGACCCTTTCTTTTCTCCCCTCACGAAATGCGTTGTGCTGCGCGGGCACCAACGCTTCTTTCCCTCCTCTTCACACTCCTCCATCACACAATAGCATCGCCAATACCTGACCCCATTCCACAGCAGCAGCCCACTTGCAATACGGCTTCTGGGGCGTCGTCTTGCGGCCCAATTTGCTGTGCGGCGGACCAAAAGTGTCAGTCTGAAGAACGAGGACAGTGTGTTGCAGCAGGATCCAACTCGGGTTCCGGGTCTAACTCCAATACTCAGGGGACGTGGCAGTACTTCACCACTACCTGGATTGAGACTGGTCTAGTTACCAAGACTTCAGTCTACTCTACTTTCATCGCCTCAGCAACGGCTGTTAACCCTTCTGCCTCCAGGGCCCCTACAACAATTTGGAGTCCTTCCCCCACAGCTTCTGCCCGTAATCCTTCTGGATCTGGGGGGAGTGGCTCGAGCGGTGGCTTTATAGCCACCATTAGCAATGGCGCAACTTTCACCCCACCAACTCGGCCGACACAATCCTTCAATGGCGGCGTTATCGGAGGCGATACTTCCGGTTCGAAGATCTTGGTCCCAACTGTTACTGGCACAAACACCTATTTGGTCCCTGTTCCCACTGGATCCCTCGGATTTGGCGGTGTTACAGGGGGAAATTCCGGCGGTGGTGGTAGTGGTCTTACGGGCGCGCAGATTGGTGGAATCGTGGGAGGTGTATTGGGTGCCTTGTTCTTGATCGCTTTGATTCTCCTTTGCTGTTGCCTCAAAAAGGGATTTAGGGGATTCTTTGGCTGGCTCAATTCCTTCGGTGGCCGTCGTCGTCATGACGAAACTATTGTTGTCCAAGAAGGCCATAGTTATGGAAGCCACCACCATCATGGCGGTGCAGCGGCAGCAGCCGGTGCGGGAGCCGGTGCAGGTTTCTTGGGCGGAATGTTTGGAAGACGACCGAGACAAAAAATCACGACTACCACCACACACACACACGAGCACCACACTATTCATGGCCATCATGGTGCGGGCGGCGCTGTTGGATCTCACCATTATGGGTCCGTTCACCACGGCCATGGTGGTGGTATTGGTGGTGCCGGCGCTGTGTCTGGAGCCTCCGGAGGCCATCATGTCTCTGGTAGCGGCAGCCACCACCATGGAAGTGGTGGTTTGGCGGCATTGATAGGAGGAGCCGCGGCCGGCTTTGCCAGTATGTTCACAGGCAGACGCCGGACTCGAGTGAGCGAGAAGTACGATACCAGCGGTGAGAGCTACTCGGGGACCGACTTTACTGAATCGAGCGAGACCGGTACCTCATCCGACAGCACGTCTAGTAGCTCCTCTTCAAGTAGTAGTGACTCCATTACCTCGTCCGATAGGTGATCACGATAACATTCCTACCAAGTTTCCGGGGCGGTTCTATTCTGCTGTATGATTTTGACGTTATTTTTTTTCTTCCCTTGGACAGCCATCTATGAGATTGGGCCCTCCCTATATTCCTATTATCTGTTTTTTCATTATACGGGAAAAGTGGGGGTGACTTTGTCTACCTTTTTGATTTTCTTCAAACTCTTTCCATATTTCAATTTTTCTTGCGAAGTGTATGACAGCATAGGGTGGATTGCTCTCCCCACAGGGAGGGAGAAGGACGTAATGGGTGATCGCCATCGTGTTTTCGTTATTTGTCGGGGGAGGAGTTGATTGATTTTGGTTTCTTGCTGGAGAGCGGTATGCTTTATCTACGAAGAAAAAAAATGAAGTAGCGGTGGTGCGATGCTGAGGGGTGGCTGGGGAATGTTGTGGGGGGGTATAACGTATTGGAATGTAGACATGTGTTATGTATTTAGCTAGCTAGTGGCAATGAGGGAATGGAATGACCGGTCGGATTATAAAATATAGATTGTTCCCTCGATTCGAGTCTGGAGGGCACAGTGTCGTGCCATACTTGTTAGACAGATGGTGATTATGATCTCCAAGATCAAAGCGGTCGATAAGGTTAGATCGAGTAGCAGTAGTGAAGAGATGAGGGGTTGAAACCAGTATCAAGGCTTTCAGGCCTAGACGGGGGGGAATCGAATGTCGGGAAACGGGGCTGGAAAAGAGGGGGAGAATGAATGATCCAGGGGCTTGCCAGTTGCTTCAATCGGGGAGGGGAATCCGATTGTATATGTACTCGTGAACAAGCGGCTTACGAGAACTCCACAGTAACCATTAAATTGATAGTTCCTTCCCATCGTCATCATCACATGGTAATCTATTGACATCTCACCACCATGTCATTGCTACGTCTACGGGGGGGTACTGTTACTCCCACATTACCCTTACCCTTTAGAGTTGGCCAGAAAGAAAAAAAACTGCCAAATTAATCAATAACTTGTGTGGGTGGCAACCTACATTGCTATCATTGACCTTAGTCGCTAAGATTTATTACATCCCTTCTCGTTCTGTTCTTGCAGCGCCGTTCTCGTAGGGTGTCTGGCGTCATTATCATTCTCACCGCCGGAGTCGCGTTTCTGTCCTCCTCCGAGGGGCGTACCTACCTTCGCTGGGAATCACTTATTCTTGTTCGTCCGTTTAAGAGGGTTTGCGCAGTCCGACTCAGGTGGGGGTTATCAATGGCGTTGCCAGGGAACCTCCTCGGGGTATCTTTCTTCTCTGAATGGGTCTCTTTGGGGGATCGTGCGGTGGGCCGGTGCTCGAGTATCATATCTTGAATCACTCTTGGTAAAATTGTACTTATAGAGTAGGGCTAAAAAACCATCACTTAT
>Ga0307513_10005149_pt1 | contig 17310 bp, 11 predicted proteins | sample 15_EM_MG_FD_202174 | JGI IMG/M metagenome (GOLD analysis project Ga0307513, IMG submission 202174) | Populus trichocarpa ectomycorrhiza microbial communities from riparian zone in the Pacific Northwest, United States - 15_EM | ecosystem: Host-associated > Plants > Roots > Unclassified | place... | reverse complement strand
ATAAACTCTTTTTATTACTCAACTGGAAACCACACACAAAGGAGGTTCCAATCGGATGATTTATCCTTAATAGTTCATTATAAATTTTTAACATGATCATATTAATTATCTTATATAGTAACACCATACTTTAAAATATTATCAGGAATTTATGATGCTAACTTATGTTAACAACAAATCAAGTTCCTCTCATAACAACGATGTCGGCCGAAGACTATGAAGGATCAAGCATTTATTGTACCAAGTGTTATACAACACAAATCTAGATTAATTATTTAACAAGTAAGGTATTAAAAATTAGTAAGATAAAAAGATAAGACATATTAATAATAAACTTTCTTGGATATAAACATTGAAGTCCATGTTGAGTTTATATTATACATATTTGAACACCATTAGTGAAACCTTTTCACCTTGACATAATTAACAAGAAATTGTGTGTCAAATTTGTGAAACTAATGAACACTCAACCAATGATTGTCCAACTTTGCCTTCTTTTAAATAATGTCTCCATGAACAAGCTAAGCTAATTCATACTCGTAAACGTACAACCCTAGTTGAAGAAATCATCCAAATTTTAGTTGGAAGAGTAATAACAATAATGCACAAACTTCACAGCTACCGTTTCAAGCACACCATAATTTTCAAAATTCTCATGAATATACACCTCCTTATGATCCCCCTCCTAGAAAAAATCTTGAAGATACATTGCATGCATTCATTGAAAAGCAAGAGACAATCAACACTCAAAATGCTCAAACTATGACAGATTTGAAAGATACTCTTGCAAAGTTCACATCTGCTCTTAGTTTTCAGGATAAAGGTAAGTCTTCATCTCAACCACAATAAAATCTCAAAGGGCAATACAATTCAAGTGCAAGCAGCTCCGTAAGTCAACACATGGATCAAGTCAAATCAGTCACTACTCTCCGTAGTAGTAAGGTTATTGAAAAACCTATTCTTGAACCTTGTGCGAAAGATGATGAGTTAATCTCTGAGGGTAAGGAAAGGGTTGAACCTGAACATTGTAAAGAAAAGATTGATTCCCCACCAGCGCTTCCATTTCCTCATGCCATGACCAAACAAAAGAAAGTTAATCACAATTCTGAAATCTTTGAAACTTTCAAACAGGTAAGGATCAATATATCATTGTTGGATGCTATTAAATAGGTACCTTCTTATCCTAAATTTTTGAAAGACTTGTGCATTGTGAAGAGAAAACTGAGTGTGGAAAAGAAAGCCTTTTTAGCCGAACAAGTAAGTGCCATTCTTCAAAACAATAATGCTTTGAAATATAAAGACCCTGGTTGTCCTACAATTTCATGTTTTACTGGAGAACATAAAATTAAAAAAGCTTTATTTAATCTTGGAGCTAGTGTGTATTTTGTTGTCATGAATACACAACATGTTGAAGCATGTAATTCAATTCCTATTATTTTAGGGTGTTCATTTCTTGCAACTTTTAATGCATTGATTAATTATAAGAATGGACCGATGAAGTTATCTTTTGGAAACATGACATTGAAAATGAATGTTTTTAACATTTGCAAGCAACTTGGAGATGATAATGATTTACAGGAAGTGGATTTTATTGAAGAGTTAGTTAATGATCAATTTGAAACTACTTTGAGTAAAACTGATTTCAATGAATCTGAAGATTTGCAAATGCTTTATTCTCATAAAGAAATCAAGGACAAGAAAGACACCGAAAATGTTGTCGCGGATCATTTGTCAAGATTGACAATAGATTCGATATCTGACATCACACCAATCAATGATTACTTCCCTGATGAATCTTTACTTTCTGTTGCTACAATGCCTTGGTTTGCTGATTTTGTCAATTTTCTTGCAAAAAGAGATTATGTGCATATGTAAAAACTGCTTTTAATGAAATGTCGATTGATGATTTGTGTATGGATTGTACCTCGATAATGAGTGGAAACCGGTTTATCGATTTCCGAAATGATGTTGTGTAGAGAAAAAAAATTTACTGTTTTTATGGCTTGGAAAAGTCAGGTTGTTGCAATTAGCTTCAGCTAATGGCATCCTCAATGGATGAACAAGATGAATAGATTATTAGCTCTGGCTAATGACATCTGAAGCGAATGGTTGGGTTGTGATTGATAATTAGCTTCGGCTAAGGGCGTCCTAAGAGGATAGCCGGATTGAAAAGTTATGAGTTAGTTTCAATAATTGATGCATTCATGTGTATTATATTTTACGTGTACCAAGTAAATGAAAGAACTATGATCTTTATGCTTTAAACAGAAAATAATGATAATATTTATTTGCTTATTATTAATTATTTATAATTCTTGTAAATATTTGTATTATAGCAGGGACATCACACCAACAAGGTGTCTAGGAACTCCATTTCACGGGACCCTACTTTTGCAAAGGATCATGTAGTCGCATTTTAAATCACGATGCAATTTGTATGAACAAAATGTATTAATGTATAACTATTACTTGGTATTTTTGTTTAAACTCGTAATGACTATTATTAGTTAAGTATGCACACTTATGACTACGTACATATATTATGATGTAAACTTGTATTTATGCAAATGTGATGTTTTGTGTATGTGTGAGAACTACTCCTTATTAAATGTCGAGTGATGTTATTGCATATGGATTGTGCCACGATAATGAGTGGACATTAATTTATCAATTTCCATAATGATATAGTGATAAAAAAAACTGTTGTTTTGGCTTTGAAAAAGTTGGGTTATTACAATTTCATTATATGATTTTCATTTAAATAAAATGGATGACATTGTGTTATCTATCATCGTTTATGAAATGCATGAGTTATGATCCATAGACTAAACATTTGACTATTACTTATTGTGCATTATACATTGTCCGAAGAACATTACCAAGAACTATACCAAAATAAACAAATAAATATTTGTTTTATTATAAGACAATATGATGTTTATCATCATCATCATGATATACGATGATCATATACGCTGAGATTTATTAATGATGATTAAACAATCAAAACGAAAATGATTTACAAACAAACTAATTATACTATACACCAAATATTGTGATAGCTTACTATACATTTAATTAATATTTCCTTCCCTATCTTCTTCCCATTCCCTTCCTTTTTCTCTTTCTTTACTTTTTTTTCCTTACTTTTGACCTTTAAATTTAAACACATAAATTATTATCCATGTACTAAAAGTTGAGTTTAATGTAGCATTGCAATAGGGTTCAACAGAGACGCCCCCACGTTTTGCATTATGTTCTTACAACAGATAGAACAGTGAATTGTTTGATTTGCCCTTTATTGTAGCGATTGTTTTGTAGCATTGCAATAGTGGCATGACGAGAATGCCCGTGGAAATGGTTTGTTGTGGGATATTAACGACGCCGTTCTGAGGATATGAGCAGTGTTTTGACGATAATGCACTTATTGTTTCCTTTCCATCTTTCCCTGTGTTTTCATTTGGTCCCTGAAGTTCGTATACTCAATTTTGGTCCATGAGTGTAAAAGTGACAAATTCCATTTTGGCCCCTTTTTGTGACAGTGAAAGGAGAGAGAACGGAAGAAGAGGAGTAGAAGACCGGGAGAGAGAGAACTCATGGTCAGGCCGTTAATGGCAGTGGGCGGCTGCGCTTTTGGTGTAAAAGTGTTGCCAGTGAAGTGGAGACTCCATTGATACATGCAGGGACAGAGATATAATTATTTATTATAAGGTTAAAATTAATATAATAAGATATAATATTAGTTTTATTTTATTATACATGAGTTATTAAATAAAACCTATATAATTTAGCTTTATTCAAATTACTTACTACAAACATATAATAATCTTATTATAATATAAAAACTACAAACATATAATAATTTTATTATAATATAAAAGGTTTAAAGCAATATCAAATTTAGTCAAAGCAATGAAGTTAATTTCATCTTCATAATGTATCCATCACTTTAATGTTGTTGGTCTTTATATCTATCAAATATAAACATACAAAGTATATAAGAAACATTAGTTAAAGCGAAGTATTATTTATGTTTGATAAACTTTGAAATAAAGCAAAAAATAATAAAGAATGATTCTTACATATTTATTTTAATTGTGCTCGTCGTTCTTTTATAAAATAGAAATCATCGATTATCATATCAATTGTGAATCTTTCAGCAATTTGTTTTCTATATAGACAATCAAATAATTTACAAGAAAATCATTCTTCATCCGATTGCGAAGTCTTGTTTTAACAATTTTTATCGCTAAAAAAACTCGTTCAGTAGTTGTTGTCGAAACAAGAAGAGTCAAAACATGTCGAATCAACCTGTCAACTAGTGGATAAATTGTTGATTTTTCTGTTTCAAGCAATCCTTGACATAAATCAACAATCGATGACATGTACTTTAACTTTGGATGATTGGGTACATGATTGGATGACATGTTCTAAAATCAAAACATATATCGTGAGAAAAAATTGATAATTTTGGTGTCTCTATTTAAAACAAAACATAAAAAAAATCTAAGCATAATCAAAACAAACTAATAAAATATATCTAATTAATTAGAAAAAAAAATCACCATAACAAGAATTCAAAAAATAATTGGTAGAACTAGTAGATCTGAGAAACAAAATTAGCAAAAATGGTGGAATTATAAAAAAACCTCATCAAATTATTAACAAACATCTCAAAATAAAACAAAAATAGATTTTAAATTTAAGTTACCTTTTTTTATTTTATGAAAGATAGATTAATTGATGGCTCTACTTCAATTTTTTTATAAAAAAGTTTTACTCATGATTTGTGTTTTTATGGGCTGCAAGATTTATATTAGGTCTACATAAAGTAATGACCTTATATTTTTTTTCTTTTCACGTCAATAAAGAGTAAATAAAAAATTAAAAGTAAAGTTACATTTAATTATTATTAATAAGGCCATCTTTTTAAAATAAAAAAAATATAACACCTCCAGCTCACACTTAATTACCTAATAAAAAAATTTAAAATGTCTTTAGGGCCTAGATCTCTTACCCCCTTACTTCTGTCCCTGGATATAAGTGACTATATATTAACTCTGTTAATGACGGACTCAAAATCTAGATCTAAAAATACAAACAATAAATTTTATATCTAAATATTTTTTTTTTTAGTAAAAAAAACAGTTATTTATTTTTTTTTAACTTTTTTTTTGTTTTTTTTTTTTTTTTTTTTTTGCTTTTCCAACCTTGATTTGGCTGCAAAACCGGTCAAAATCATCAGCACCAGCAGCGGTGGCTACTAGTGCGTGAGGGAAGAAGATGATCTCCTGTTTTTTTTTTTTAATTGGCCTGGCCTAGCGTAGCCCGCCTTAGGCGGGCCAGCCAACCCGCAGGCCAGGCTCGGGACACTAGGTCCATTTTTGTCTCTCTTTTCTAAAAAACATGTGCTTCATTTTTCAAAAGCTTTTTTATATTTTTTCCTTTTCATTTCATTTTTTTATTGCAATTGCTAATTGAGAAAATGGTTAGAAAAGAACAGTAAAAAGGCCATTGTCTCTCTTCTCCGTATATACAAGAGATCCTTTCACTTTGCTATGTAGAATATGACAAGCGATAATAAAATGTAAAAACCAGCTAAAATCCCAAAACTTTTTTTATTACTTAGTACATTAGTAGTCACAAGCAAAGAGACTGCATACCTATCAAGCAATACAATAGAAAATAGAAATTTCATAATGTATATTAATATTGATTCAGATCAAATGCAATCTTTTTTCTTCTTTTTTAGATCTCTATTTCTGCCTTTCCTTTTTAGGGAAATGTTTTTTAATATTTAAAAATTATTTTATTTGATTCAGGTAATCATGCAATTTTTTTATACTAAATATTAAATTTATTTATAAATAAATTTAAAATATCATAGCATTTGAATAAAATAAAATAAAAACACGCAAATAAGGATAACTTTCTCTTGCAATTTTCTTATGCTAAATATAAAATTTTTATACAGGCATTAAAAATTTTGATTTTACTCAGATTAGTCAAAGAGAATATTATCTTTTACATATATTTTTTTTCATTTTTTGTTCTTACAATTTTTTTATAGAATTAATGGCTGCTAATTGCAGCACCGCGAGCAGACCTCGCGGGGTTGAAGGAGACTTTTTCTTTTTTTCTTTTTTTAGATAGAGCCGGGCATGGGCAATCACATCTTTTTATTTTTTAAAGGATTGTTTTTCACTTTAACACTATATATTTCACGAGATAGAATTAAATCATAACTTTTTAAAACGTATGAAAAATTTTCTTTCAAGTTTAGCATTATGAGAGAACACCCAGCATTTTTAATAATTTTTTTTATTATTGCTCCACCGCTAGCCCCCGCGGCAAGGACGTAGGGCATTAAAGCAGTATTGATGGAAAACGTGGTTCAATCAGTATTTTTAAAAAGATTAATTTTTTTAATTAAAAATTAATTTTTTTATTATGTTTGGAATAGTTTTAATGTGCTAATTTTAAAAATAAAAAATATTATTTTAATATAAAAAAAATTTTAAAAAAAAATTTTAATCGCACTCTAAACAGAAGTGTCCAGCACACTCTCCCGTGTGTGAGACTCACGCAAAATTCTCATTTGTACCCCTATCATTGTCCAGCCCCAGAGGACCACATCATGTACCATGCTATGTCATCATAATCAAGCAAATGAAGTCTAGAAATATCGACTTACAAACACACGTGCCAGTCGACATCACTGAAATCATATTTCTGCTGGCTGAAAGCTGGGACTCCTAGCACTCTCATTCAGTCGTAACACACGCGCCCATCATCACCAGTGAAATTGAATTTCTACATTAGGTTAAGCATAGCGGTTTTAAATTTAATTTTTAAAATAATAAGTTTAAATTAAAATTATTAAAAATTTATATAGTTATTAATTTTAAAACTCGTTAAATTAGTGGAAGGATATATCAGCTCACTGAACACCCATACTAATAATAATAATAAAAAAAAAAAAAATTCTGCCAGCTAAAGGCAGGGACCAATCGCTCTCCCATCAATTCTCTCGATAATTTTTTCGTGAACCAGAATACCCCATGAAGTTTCTCATTCACATACACCTCTGTTGATTTGACGTTCAAATAGGCTTTATCTACTAATTTTTTGGGTCTTTTTTATCTATTTATTTTTAGTTTTTCTATGATTTTATAAAATAAAAAATTCGGAAAAGAACAAAGTACTAAATTTATTGCTTTAACATTTTGTCCTTGTATTTCACTTTTAATTTGGCATGCATTTCATTTTGATTAGGAAATGTAGTTTTATGTTTGAAATTATTAAACAAAAAGACAAATGAAGTGAAATATTCACCAATAAACAAGCACGCCAGTCATCATCACTGAAATCTTGGAGGATTATTTTTTCGTGAACCAGGATACACCATGGCTGGACCACTAGCATTTCTCTTTCACAGATGCAGCCAATGATTTAAGTTCATGTATTTATTTATCATTGTCTGCATATCCGAAAGAGAAATAGCAGTGGTCCTGCCATGAGGGTCCATTATATATGTATGTATGTATGTGCGTGTGTGTATATATACATATATAATGGAACTTGCACTAATGATTTTCCCAAGTGAAAATGAGTTCTGATAGTCATGGAACTGGCAAACGAATGACGTATGGAAATATCTACTATCATTCCATGAACTTTACATAATTACAATATATATTTTTTTAAAAAAAAATTAGAGTTTAGGATTCTTACCTCTTAGTGAAGTTTATGGAATCTAATCGATCGATTCAAATCGTTCCACAAGTTCTAAAGTAATCACAAGGATATATATATTTTCACAATTTAAATGCATGCAGCATTGATATTCTTTTTTTGGTTTTAGTTTATGGTTTCAGAATATGTGTATTTTATAAAAACATTATTGGTACATATGTTTATTCTTATAGCAGTTACTAGATTATTGATCAACACTACGTTGTGAGCCGGGTCAAATTTTTCTTGAACGTAAAAAAATATTCAGATATTGCTAATGTTTTTTTAATGGAAACAAAATTTAAACCGTATGCAGGTTGATTGACCCAGTTGACTTCGTGGGTTCAAAAGTAACTTGACGACCCGTAAAAATGTAGTTTGATTCACAAATTTTTTTAAGATGATATCTTTTTTTAATATTAAAATAGAACATATTGGATTGACTTAAGTTAATCCGAGTTAACATGTCAAATATATGACTTGGGTTATGAGACTATAATAACCCCATAGAAAACAAATAAAAACAAAAAGCCTAATTTCCAATCAACCCAATGTTGAAGGATGAAATTGAAAAAAAAATCAATTAAAAAAGGACCTAAAAAAGCAACCCGAGTTAACTTGTCAAACTCGCGACTTCAAGTCATGAGACCGAAATAACCTCATAGAAAGAAAATTGAAACAAATTACAAATGTGCAATTCCTAATTAGTCCAATGTTGAATGATGAGACTAAAAAAAAAATCAATTAAAAAAAACATAAAAAACAACCCAAGCCAATCCGTCAAACTTGTGACCCAAGTCATGAGACCGAGATAACCTCGTAAAAAGAAAATAAAAAAAAACAACTTGATTTAACCTGGATTTACTTGCTAGATCCGCGACTCTTGTCTTGAGACTAGGATAACCTCATAAAGAGCAAATAAAAATAAATTATAAAGCTTAATTTTCAATCGATCATCTTAGAGCTAATGTTGAACGATGAAATTTATAAAAACTTTAATAAAAAAAAACATAAAAAATGAGCCAAGTCAATATGGGTTAATCCGTTAAGTACTATTCTCAGGTTATGAGGCGGAGGGAACCCAATAAAAAGCAAATCCAATGTTGAAGGACATGAAACCGAGATTGTAATGACCCGGCTTTTTCGTAGCCAAAATCGGTGGGTTTTTTTTTGTAAGTCGTTAGATTCTCAATGCTTTTTACAATATCATTCTCCGATTCGATCACCCCTTCACGATCCTCATCAAACCCGAGAATTAGAGGAGAAAACTTGTTCGTTTAACCCTCCTTTCCAACCTATGTTTAAAGAAGGAGAATCATCCTCACTAGACAGAATCTATACTGATCCAAATGCCTCACCATCATCGTCATCAACTTCATCAATCAAAAATCACTTTGAGATGGCTATCCAAAAGTGTTGAACACTTAAGGAGCTTGCCACTCCAAATCTTGACAACCAACCTCTATGTATTCATGTTAATGATGTTAATTTTGAGCTTAAATCTAGTTTTATACACTTATTACCTTCTTTTAAGTATCTCGCAGTCACTCGCATCTAAAGAAATTCCATATGGTGTGTAATCGAATGAAACCACAAGGAGTGGAGGAGGATCAAGTCAAATTGAAAGCCTTTCCTTTCACTTTGAAAGGGGCGGCTGAAGAGCGGTTCTTTTCTATGCCCTCTGGATCTATTCGCACATGGAACGACTTGAAAAGGAAGTTCCTTGATGTAACGACCCGGCTTTTTTAAAGCCAAAATCAGTGGATTTTTTTTTAAGTTCTCAATACTTCTCATAATGACATTCTGTGAATTAGTAATTAGGTTTCCTTCCTTATCGTGACATCATACGAATACAGTTTTCGTAAATCAATATTCTCATAAGACGGATACTCAATACACATGCCTATAATATTATATTTTCATATTCATACATTTACATTACATCATATTGACATACTCATAAGTTTGTATTCTTGTTATAGTCTCGTTATCAACACGAGTTTATACACAAGTACCGAACGATAATTTTACACAACTAGTACTTTCTTTCATACGATTCTCCTGTGATTTCACAACACAACATCCTCATAAAAGAGAATACCACAAAAATATATTCCTAACATCGTATCTACATGTTCGCACATCCACATTCGTGTTCCATTACAGTTTTCATTACAAGTCTTTATAAAAGTGCTGAATGGAAAATATTCAACATAACACCTAAGACATACTATTACATAGCACCTTTCAAAATATGTGAACCCGTGGAATCGGCTTTCCTACGCATCTTGATTGTGTGATTTCCCTTTTACAAAAACAACATAGATACAATAATTGTAAATAATCTAACATAATAATAAACAACTAGAAGTACGTTATCGTTACTTTTCGTTATTAACTTAGAATGGATAGATTCCTTCTTTTACTTTTTATATGCATTGTACATCTCTTATTATTTCGTTAAGAGTATTTTTCTCTCACACACCCAACCTCTCCATAGGAGTTGTTGGGCCGAAGTTTAACATCAGTCGGGGTTAATCACTTCACCTTAACCCGGTCATTCACCTTGGATACTTTTAGCTTTAGCTAATCGCAACATTTAAACTCGGTCATCTGTCTCGGATGCCATTAATCAAAACTAATCACAAATTCAAACTCGTCATTTCTACAGATATCATTAGTTGAAGCCAATCATCATAATCAACTCGGTCATCCATCTCGGATGCCATTAGTCGAACTTGATCATCAAACACAACGTGGTCATCCATTAGCCGAAGCTAATCATCAAACACAACCCAGTCCTCCATCTCGGGTGCCATTAGCCGAAGCTAATCATCAATCATGACCCGGTCATCCATCTTAGGTGCCATTAGCTGAAGCTAATCATCAAACATAACCCGGTCATCCATCTTAGGTGCCATTAGCTGAAGCTAATCATCAAACATAACCCGATCATCCATCTCGGATGCCATTAGCCGAAGCTAATCATCAATCACAACACGGTCGTCCATCTCGGAGGCCATTAGCCGAAACTAATCAATATCTCAATCAACATTTCATAATCGATTAAATATTCATCAACAACTCAATCAACATTTTATAGTCGATTTAACATTCATCAATGATTCAATCAACATTTCATAATCGGTTTCACATTCTTCATAATGAAATAATATATCATCCTCAAATAAGTTATTTCAGAACATTAACGTTATATAAAAGAAAGGTACTTGTCCCTCCTGTGGGGTGTCCTTGTGCAGTCGAAGGTCCAATTCCGATCACATCACCTAATACATCAATGGCACAAATTAGCACATTTTCATTCTAAAATCACATGACTCATCACCATACATATTTCAAGAATCCACTTTTTCACATTTAAGTGTTCCACATATTACACAATCACATAATGCAATCATTTTAATCATCGAACCAATTCAGATACATAAATCTGCTGCAGAAATTAGTTAGCAAAAATTGGTTAGCTAGTAACGCAAATTTGCTAGCGAACTGATTCATTGGAACGCAGAATTGTCAGCGAAACTGGTTCGATGGGGACACAGATTCTTTTACAATTCACTACTGACACCACATTTCGGTAATGAGAATCGATTCATTATTGACACCACATTTCAGTAGTGAGAACTAATTTGCTGCTAACACCGAAATTGTTGATGAAAATTTAGTCATTGCCGACTCAGAAATGATCAACGCAACCCTGTCGCTTCCAATTCAGAAATCGACAACGACAATGGAGTCGTTTCTGGTTTCACTTCTTCCTTTCGGCCAAGCGTAAGGCTTATGCTAGACTTCCCTCTACCAATGTTTCTTAACCTAGCTGGACATAGAACCTCACCGAATCACACTCCATTTATCATTCATCATAACTAACACAAACATCGACACATGTTCATTTAGCAAGGTTTTCCCAAATCATTTTTTCCAATATCGGCATTTAGTATTACTACAACAATACACTTTTACATTCTCAATTGTCACTTGGTAATGCATCAACACAACTCATAATAATTCTACAACACATAAGGGTCTTATTTCTAATTCAGCTCTTGTCACTCTAAGTGTGTTCATTATGCAAAGTTCTTCATGGTTTATCTCTCCCCTCTTGGTCGAAACATTATTGCCCAACACTCCCAAATTTGTACGTATAATTCATCATATTATATCACAAGCATAGTCACAATCACAATTCACAAACACACATCTATTCTTTGATTCACTACTACCCATGTCCATTCATCACACCAATAAAACCAAAACATTATTAGTGCAATTCATGTTTCAGTTGCAACATGCCTTTCAAGGTTTATTAACAACACCAATTTGCACTTAACATCAATTTAACATATTTACATATAACTTCAGCAACTCAATATGCATAAATTTCATCATTAACTCAGGTATGATTCTGTTTTTGGTTCAAGTATGTCTCTAGAGTTCTGATAAGATCATCATTTATGCATTTTGTTACTTAAGTTTAGAATTTATCCAGCCCTCACTATGGCCAATCCTCTTACTAGGTTTGTGTATTCAAAATTATCCATCTCTCTTGTTGAATGTTCTGGGTTTAGATCACTTATTCAGCCCCATTTTTTATCCCTCATTTTAGCTTAGTTTTTTCTGTAACAGTTGGTGTACAAATTTTAGGCACTCCCTTATGGTTTTCTTCTTCCTTTCGTTTCCAAGTACTCAAGAACAGATGGAGAAATGTCATGGTGCATACCTCACGGATCTAAGTAGTTTTGGGAAGGGCTTGACAATATTTCTTCCCTTCTTCTCTTGATTTTTCTTCCTCTTCTTCCTCTCATTCGGTTTCTCCCCTCATGTCAGCTTCCCAACGGATCTAGGCCTATACTCCATTCATGTTTGCAGCTGTTCAGCCTTCTCCTAAGCTCTCTCTCCTCTCTGTCATGCTTAAGGAAGGCACATGCACCTGGGTTTGGTTCAACTCTTTATGGGAAGGAGGAAAGGGGCAAGAGCATGCAGTTGGACACATGCAGCTGTTGTAGCTGGGTTGGGAAGAGGAAAAGTCACCCCCTCTATCTCTCTCCCCTTTTATTTATACCACCTCTTAAATAAGGTAGGGTGTTTGGTTGCTGGACAATGGTTATCCTTATTCCCCTTTTGGCTTATTTTAGATTGGTTTCTATTCTAATTTTCCCTTAGAATAGGTCGGTCCAACACTAATTTTTATTGGGTTTTATAGTGTCGCTGTCGATTTAAAAATCGGCAGCCAAACTATGTCACTGCCGATTTAGAAATCGACAGCCAACAACTATGCTGCTGTCGATTTAACGATGATGGAGTCATTTTTTGCTTTACTTTTTTTTTGTTGGGTGTTTATACTTGAAAAGTACTTTCCTGCTTCTCGAGCCGCAAACATAAGGAAGGAAATATGTGGTATTTGACAATTACATGGCAAAACTCTTTTCAAATACTAGGATCGATTTGAAAAACTGTACAATCAATGTCCACATCATCAGATACCCAATCAATTGCTTATTCAATACTTCTATGAAGGATTGATGCCGCAAGAAAAGAGTATAATTGATGTAGCAAGTGTTGGTGTGTTGGTTGATAAAACCCCGAAAGATGCTCGTTATTTGATCACCAACATGGCAACAAACTCAAAGAATTTTGGTACAAAAGCTGACGCCTACACCAAACGAGTAAACGAGGTAAGTAGTTCTAACTTAAAATCTCAAATTCAAGCTTTCTCTTCTAGCCAAAAAGAACTTATTTCTTTTGTTTGATCCTTGATGTATGGTGTTGCTATTTCTCAAACTTGTTCTATTTGCAGCATGAATGATCACACTGTTGAATTTGGTTCTCAGATACATGATGAACAAGTAGCATAACTTAATGTTATAGGAGGTAGTAATTTTAACTCTCAACCTTAACGAAAATATGATCCTTTTTCTCAAACTTACAATCCTGGATGGAGAGATAACCTGAATTTCTGTTATGGTAACCCAAATTACCTTCCTCAAAACCGACATCCTAACCTTTTTGAATTCTATTCACACCAATCTTTCCACTATAAACAACCGGATTACCTTGTAAACCAAAATACTAATGGTTTGTCTAATGATGATGATTGGAAGGAAATTAAGGAGATGATGAAGCTTTTTGCTACTAGCAGTTTGTCTTTATAGCAACATGTTAATTCTTTGCAGCGAAAGGCAAATAACATTGAAAATCAAGTAGGGTAAATGGCTTCATCCATAAAAAGATTGGAAGCTCAAATGATGAATCAATCTCCTTCACAAATAACATAAAATGTAGATGCAATTGAACTTCGAGGTGGAAAAACTCTTGGTGAATGAAAACAAAAAAAAGTTAACATGGAAGAGGAAGAAGAATTGGAACTTGCACCCTTCAATGAAAAGAAAGATTTAGATTCACCAACCTCTTCTTATGTCGAGACTTCTACATCATAAACCAAGGTAATTCTAATGCCAAGGGATATCAAGAAGAACCAAGTTACCAATTCTAGGATTCAGTAGAAAAGATAGCAGAAAAAAAGAATTGACAAAGGGAAAGAAGTTTGATATTTTATTGCAGAAAAATAAAGATTGCAAGAAATTATGAAACAAGTAGCCTCACACCACTCTAAAGAATCATTCTCATTTTGGAATCACACCAAATCAAAGAATTTTTCATTACAATATACTCAATCCAGACATACATTCTACATTAAAAAGAAATATATATTACAGTTATTTACTAGATAACTACCAACTAAAATAAAAACAATGACAACTACAATTAACTTCTCTTGCCACTTGAAATTATAAGATTATTTTTATTTATTGGTTGCAACTTCCTCCTTGCCAATGTGTATCACTAGAATTGTAGTCTCCATAGAATGTACCCTTTTACTTAAACTAGCTTGATCTTTATCAAATATTCTGGCCTTTTGCTTGCCTTGGACTTGAATGCTGCCACCTTGGTCACTAGAACTACCATCAAATTCTCAATAAAACTTCCAATTATGAATTAACTCCACCCTTTCTTAGTGCTTTTAGCGTAAAAAGAAAACAAGAAAAAAAAGAGAAAGAACTTTTGGAATTATTTTGTAAAGTCGATATCAACATTCCATTAATTGATGCAATTCGCCGCGTATCAAAAGATGCCAAGTTTTTGAAAGAGTTATGCAACAAAAGGAAAGGCCTCTAAGCGAAAGGCTATAAATATCCTAAAATTCAAAAAAGGAAAGGTAGGTGGGCAAGGAAGCTTCTTTTTCTCCTTTGTAGGCGCGACAACTAGGGCTAGGAAAGGACATGGCTGCTAGACTTCGATTTTGAGCTCATTTCTGGACTCAAACTTGACTTAAACCTTCGTGGGCTCGGTAGAAATCTGATAGAACTTCAACTCTCTCGGATTGGAAAATTGGCAATCCCAGGGACATTTTCATAAATTGTGAGCTTACTGTTCATGACGCTTGAACGGTTCAAAATTTAACACGAGCTAGATGTTTTAGTGAACTATAATTGTAGCTTTGAATCTAAAAGATCTAACAGTTGGATCTTTCAAAATATGTTGAACAAGGTCGAAAGTTCAATCTAGAAATTCTGCACTGCAGTCTGTCCGTACTGTTACTAAATTTTCGTTCTTTAGGGCATTTTTCGATGAGATCTTCTTTGATCTTTATTTCCGTGCCGTCTCTTGGAGAAGACATTGTCGTAAAAGTAAAGTAGACATAGAATTGGAAACACTAGTGAGAAATGATAAATCGAACCAGATTCTCAAATCTCTCTCGATGCCTAGAATTTTGTCTAGGTCGATCAGACTTTAGGAATTGTTTCTAGCCAAAATGCACATCTGAAAATTATGAAAATATTCATGCTAGTACTCCAATGAGTCTAGAATGTTTCTCCTAATAACTTTTCTCCTAAACTATGCAAAGAAAAACCACTTAAGTGAATAACTTTTCTCCTAACCTCCCAACAATAACAATATCAAAGAGTATAAACATTATATACAAGAAATAAGTTAACAATAACCAAAACATAAAAGTAGTGAAATAGCTGCATATCAAACTAATTAGCATGAGAAAGTTAGAGTAAATCTATATCATATCAAAGTAATAGATCCTTTTATTAGTATACACTTCAACACTCAAGTGTTTATGGTTCATGTGTCTAACTATGTTCAATTATAGACTTGCTTTTCAATCTTGAATACACTACCAAAAATATACAAGCAATTTATGAATCAAAAAATCTTTAACAAGGTTGTAATGGGCTTGGCTATAGATAAGGTAAAAAGAAAGAAGTATAAAGAAAAGGTTAAGAATCAAACGAAGTAGAGCAACTAAAACATCAAAGAACCAATACACAAGTATGCATCTAAGTACATCATTCTTTCACTTTAAACAACATAACTCAACTTCTTTGATCCTTTTCATTCCCACAAACATATAAACATTGAAAAACACTTCGGACACAAACAATTATTTCTTTCTTTTCTTCTTTTGTAACTCTCGGCCTCAACTTTCTCCTTTTTTTTTTTTTCACTTGGCCGAATAGATTATCTCATTAAACTTGGCCTTTATTTTGTTCTCAACCATGGCCGAAACATACATCATCAAAAACACAAGCCATTCTTTTGATTTAAAACCACAACAAATACAACCATCTCCCATATTTAAATTAGCTTGATCATGCTCTACTAATCCTTGGCAAGGAAAAAAGAAAAAAAATATTAAACAAGGTTGTAATTATTTGGAGAATCCACAAAGATTAAAATGAAGAAGAAGATATGAGGGAGGCCACCTAAGAAATCCTTAGCGGTGGCGCCAGTAATTTTGGGTGGTGGTGGGTGCCTTGATGTCGTGGTGTAGTGAGTGGTCAACTGGTCACGTGATTAGATTAGGGTTAGGGATTTGAATTTTTGTTTATGATTGATCTGAATTAGATTGATTCAGGTGTGTGTGTGTTTGGTCATGAAACCTGTGAATTGCTTTCGAACCAAAAACCGAACCAGAGTGCATATATATATATATATATATGTGTGTGTGTGTGTTTTTCAAATTGAAAATGAAATAACTGAATTTTAGTTTGGTTCGGTATCAAAAAACTAAAATTTAATTTTGGAATTGGTTTTACAATTTAAACATGCTCGGTTTGAATTGGTTTTTCAGCATTAGTTCCACGTTGCTAACCTCTATTTGTGTTTTAAATTTTAACACGTAAACATAACTCTAAAAGAAAGTGTCCGGCCCACTCTTCTTTAGAAATGGGCGTTCCAAATTATTGGATTTTCTGTACTAAATTGAAGATCCTCGACAAGCGTTAGGAACCAAGGACAAAAACATCCATAGAAATATTCACATATTTATAAACAGCACCAAAAAATTTTCGGCTCCCTCAATTTTTTTTTTGTCATTCACGTAAAAGACATGCTTGAGACTCCCACATAATTTTTTTTGAACCAGAATACATCACCACTGCCATTTCCTAGTAACATATGCATCCATTGATTTTATATTCACTCATTTTTTAGGTCATTTTATCTTTTTATTTTTAGTTTTTCTATGATTTTTTAAAATCAAAA
>Ga0307513_10005148_pt1 | contig 17310 bp, 15 predicted proteins | sample 15_EM_MG_FD_202174 | JGI IMG/M metagenome (GOLD analysis project Ga0307513, IMG submission 202174) | Populus trichocarpa ectomycorrhiza microbial communities from riparian zone in the Pacific Northwest, United States - 15_EM | ecosystem: Host-associated > Plants > Roots > Unclassified | place... | reverse complement strand
GGGGAGCGGGCGATGAACGGAGCAGAGCGGGCCGCCACACATGCCCATAGTATAACAGTGATGTACGAGTAATTTAGGGGGGCTAAATACTTATCATCCATCACAAACCCACCGACTGCAACTAACTCCAACCATGAAGGCCCAAGAAACGAGTGATTCCTTATGACAAACTCTGGACCCTAAGCTTCCTCGCTGGCCCGGAAGCCTTATTGGTGAAGGCTGCCGTAGATATCCAACCCCCCCCCAGCAGATTTTTTCTGTCCCCCCCCCCCCCACATGGAGAAACCGTTCGGTAGTAAACCAATCATCACCAGCAGGGAATTAAGCCTAGGACGGAGCTTCCGATAGTTGCCTGAGGATAACCAATGCCTGGTACCTTACACCGGGTCAATAGCAAAGCACTCCCCCACCCCCCCAAAGAAACGAATACTTGTTCCGTTGATAGAGTAGGTGCGGCCGTTGATAGGAGGAGTCGCTTTGCTACACCAACGCAGTCAGAGGGGGTAGGTAGGGGGGGGGGGGGAATGGTATTAACTAACGTGCACAGCACCATGCAAAAACACCCACGGCATCTCGTTTATATGATCTCCTCGCCTACGAATATATGTTTTCCCAGGCTTAAAATACCGGCAGAAGATGAGACCACATCGTCATTATACCAACGCAACTCTTCCCCCCGAACTCTGAAAAAAAAAACTAAGGACTGGAGGAGATGTTCCAGGAGCGTGGGGCTCAATAGGTTCTGCGGTTAGGATACGTGCTCGGAGCCGGAGGTGCCAGGGGGTCGAGAGCGTGCATGCATGAAGATTATTTCATGAATACCGTGGCGTGAGTGCGGGGGCTTGACCCCTTTTTTTGCGCCTGGGTATTTTGTATTCTCTTCTGGAGCGCCTCCTGGAGTATCGCAGCGCGTGGGAGGGAGTGTTGTGTGCGATGGCGGGTAAACTGGAATTTTGTATGGGGGTTGCTGGTGGCCTGCATCACGGGAGATCACTCGTGTGACCTGTTGCACTGGACTTGGAGGTTGGAGGTCCAACGCGAGGGGGCCGTGCGCGGTTGGTGTCAGTACTCTTTTGTTTTGCACTTGCCTGTCTACTCGTATTTGTGTACAAGCTATATAGGTTGTGGATGTAGCTATAGCGGTCTAGTGCATAATATAGATAGCATATGTGGAGTGTCTGAACATGATGGGTGGGGAACATACATTTTCTGTCTAAACTAAATTGTACTTGTACAAGAACAAAGCCCCGTGTAATCCCAAGGTAAGCAACCGCCCATCCGCAAAAGCAGAAACGACAGAAAAAAAAAGAGAGCATCAAACCCTAACCGCCAACCCCCAAGATTACTTCAGATCACTCCCCCATCTCCCGACCTCTATCATCGCCCTCTCACCCCCCTCCTCGAGCTCCCTCCTACCGAGTACTCCAGCAAGACACTTCCACCCACTCCTGCCACCCCCCCACCTGAGAACCTCCTCCTTAAGCCTCTCTCCATTTTCCCGCCGGGTCGGCTCCGATTCGAACACATCCTTCCATACCTTTGCCGCGATCGCACGGTCAAATAGATAAGCATAATATGTCGCGCCATAGCTGAACAAATGCCCAAAGAAGCCTTGCCAGCTGGTACCTTCTCCAGCCGGCATTAATGCATAAGCGCGATTGATCTCGTGGAATACAGCGGTGGAGTCAAAGTCGCGGGAGAGCGGGAGTGAGGAGTGATAGTGTTGGTCGAGTAGGGCTAGGATTATCTGGCCGTGAGTTTCAGTGGCTTCAGCGAGGGATTCCTGATGTAGGCGGTCGGCGATGAGATGCGTGGGCACGGGCTCGTCGGTTTCATAGTGGCGCGCGAAGAGGGAGAGGACGGCGGGGGATCGGGCAAAGTGCTCCATTAATACGCTGGGTAGCTCAGCCCAGTCGGTTGCGCAGCGGGTTCCCGAGACGTTGTGAAGGCTTGTGCGCCCCAGGAAGGAGTGCACTGCGTGGCCCATCTCGTGGAACAGGGTTTGGACTTCGCGGAAACTTAGGAGCGTGGGGCATTTGCTTAGGTCTCCGCGGGGGAAGTCACAGATTAGTGCTATCGTGGGGAGCTGGTAGAGTTTGCCGTCCGCCCGCCGGGCAGAGGCCATGCCGTCGTCTTCACGGTCCCCGGAGAGAGCGGACTCGAGGTACTCCTCGTCGGTGATTTCTCGGGAACAACGGACAGTAAAGTGTGCTGGGTTTGGGTTCTTTCCCCGGCGCTCAAAGAGGTCGCAGTAGACTACTGCTATGTGTCCGTCGGATTCGTCGAAGATATCCAAGCGCCGGACGTCGTCGTTCCAGGTCTCTCCAGGGGAAGTCTCGCGGGGAACGAAGCGGACGCCATAAAGTCTTGTTAGGAGTCTCGAGAGGCCTTGCATCACAGTCCCCAGTGAGAAGTAGGAGGAGAGAAGGTCGGATGAACCGCGGTGGGAGCGGATTGCATGGATTAGCTTCGCGGTGTAGTAGTCTTTATCCCAAGCTTGTAATGGAATGTCGCTTCCTTCCTTCTTGATACTCTGTAGGATATTTTTCTCCGATATAGCAGCGGGTTTGTTAGCCTCTAACAGAGCATTTAAAAACTTGAAAACAGCCTCGGGCGACTGAGCCATTTTATCTCCAAGCGTTGCTTCCGCATAGGATTCACACCCGACCAACTGCGCCAATTCCGCTCTGGTCCTCAGGATCTCCTCCAGAATTCCTAGCTGCTTCTTGGAACTGGTGTGGCAAGCAAGATACACCTCCTTCCGAACCTCCTCATCCTCTACCGTCTTCAAAGCATGATTCGCCGGCATCCCAACAGTCGGCAGCGTCACAGTCCCCTTACTCGATAGCCCCCGAACAACCAGCGGATCCATCCCGCGCAGTTTCGAGCTCGGAAACTTGAGCACGCTCTTCTGTGGCGCCATCCCATTGGTAAACTCAGGCCCCAATTCCGCAACCCGATTGCTCAACTCGACAAACTTCTTCCGTGCCGCAGCGGGGAGGTTAATCCCACTCTTTTCGAAATCCTTGTATAAAATCCTCGCAACGCTTTTCTCCTCACCAGACAACTGCGCAACAACCTCCCGGTTCTCCAGCGCCCTCTTTAAAGCCAAGTGGAGTCCCGTAGTAGTATTCAAGATATTCATGTACTCGTACATGAGTCCGTAGGCCTCACGTGCCGCCACCACAATATCCATTGTCGGGTGCGTGGACCGGACGAAATCTGCCATGTCTATGACTCGACACAGCAGGTCACTAAGCCTATCCAAATCCCTCACAACACGCAGTAATTCCTCCGGGGACTGCGCTTTAACAATTTTATCGACGAGCGCCCGCGCTTTTTCCAACGTTCGATTCGCATATTTCTGGAACCCGGCCGGTGATGTCAGGTATTTGTTCTGGAACAAGCCCGTTCGAGGAGTGGTGGGTGCGTGCGATTTCGCATTGAATGACTTCCAGACGTCTGGATTGTCACTGAGTACGATTTATCAGCCGTCGAATTCATTTATTGTCATTAGGAGTGCTAAATTTGAAGGAATAGAGGGGAGGGAGTTACAATATATCTCTAAGAATCTTATCTTCCTTCGCAGCAGCAGGATTAGTGTGGATCGTTGGTGAAAAAGTTCTTGCCGCCGACAACGACAGAGCACCGGGTTCAACGGCGGTAGCAAGCCTCCGGATCTGAACTTTCTTTCGCAAACATCTTGAACAAAGTGTCCACGATCTGGGAAGAGCTCTGATCATCTCAGTCGATGGGCCTCGCTTCCCGAGTGTGAAAGAAGGAAAATAGGGATCGTAAAAGGTGGGCGTTGCTCCCTCTGTTAGTGGGGTTATCAGACGAAAATTAATTGTGTCGTAAATCTAGATGTATCAGATTAGATCCGGGTGCTTAATCATAGTAGAGGTGGCATTATGTAATAGTTCTGGACAACCAAAACCCGCACCTGCGCATAACTTGATCTAAAATTATTAGATTGGGAACTATGATAATATCATAATATTGTGATTTCCTTAGGTATAATTATTTTAAAGGGTGGATTAGGGCTGGTCTACAACTTTTGTTTTCATCTAAAGAGATATCATATACGGTAGGACAAAGCTCTGGTTGGAGCGCATCTTTACCAAACAACTCACTGCGATAATTCTAGTTGCTGATTCCGGACTCGGTAATAGGATTCAGATGCCATAAAAGACACCAGAGACTTTGCAAGGGGATTCTTTAGGAGACTAGTTTTAAAATTGTCTTTGGAAGTTTTTTTTACCCCTAGATCCTCGTAATTCAACATGCTTGGATTTCCTGACGACTTTGGGTGGAGGGCCGGTTTTATTGACAGGCGCTGCAGCAAGAGATTCGATGTGTTTAACTTGGCCCCGAAGTGAAGGAGAACCCAGATGACTACAACATCGGTATTAGTATTGGAGCTTGTCTACACTCAATAAAATTCTGAAGAATTATGTCTGAGTTGCTATTGGGATAGTCGTGCTGCCCATGGTCAAGCTCGAGTCGTTGGGTCTCTCCTCGCTCGCGTTTCTCAAGATACAAGGGCTGCTGTCAGTATGCTGCCTGCTCGCCGAGTAACTTAGAGATGCCTTTAATGAGGGTACTTGTAGCGGGCGCACTTCCCAGGATACATACCCACTCCCTGGAGGATATGAACCCTTCTCAATACCCATAATTCCCTTGACAGTATACTTCTGGCATCTGTACCTATAAAAGATAATACCATTATGTTTTTATGTGCTGGTCATAGTCTGCATATGGCAGTCTACTCGAGTACTGAGCACATGGCGGCATGGTTGACGAGTAAAGTTCGCTGACAAAGCCTACATATTGCTAAACTTATGTAATCGAGCTATCCTCACACACAAGGCTAGTCTACTCGTACGAGTAAATTTAGTCTAAATGTCGATGGTCCAAAGAAAAGAGGAGAGAGAGGCTATATCACGTGACTCATAAACCACCAAGCCAATCCAGCTTTCTTTCCCTTTCCCTTCCCTGTTGCTGCTATTCATCCATCCGCCTCCCGTCCATCCCCATCCATCTGCCCACCTAACCCTCCTCAACACTCGCCACCCAGCGCGACTTTACCAATTCCGCCAAAAAACTTCCAACGGCAAACAAATAAACAAGTCAGCAGCACAGCGACAATGGAAGTCGAAGCAGCATCCGCAACCACCTCCCAAATAGCACCAGCCATACGGGCAACAACTGAATTCCCCTCGTTTACTTCAACAACCAGCTCCAAATCCCGGAAATTCCGACGCAGGCCGGTGGAAGACGATGACGGGCCTACCGCTACCGCTACCGCTACCCCTACTACTACCACCGCCGCTGCACCATCGCAGCCCTCACAAACAATAACAACAAATACCACCTCTGCCATCCCGCCCGCCCCGCCCCCCCGAACCCCCAACGCCGAAGGCTCAGAACCAGCTCCTAGTCTGACGGAGATCCTCCGCCTCCGCAAGAAGATCGCGCGAACCTCTGCACTCAGAGGGCTGGAAGTCTCCGCTCCAAGGCACACCCCGCAAGCCACAGCGCAGGATTCTGGAGCTAACGGGAACGCTGCTGCCAGGGCGGCGGTGACAGAGGCAGAATTAGAGGCTGTGGTGAACAGGTTTACGCATCAGACAGGGCAGATTCTGGATGTAGATAAGCATATGATGGCGTACATTGAGAGCGAAATGAGTAAGCGGCGGGGTGAGCGGGGCGGAGACGGATCTGGTGTGGGAGGGGGGAACGCTGGTGCTAGAGGCGGAGGGGGGGTTGGTGGTGGTGGTAGTGGTAGAACCGGTCAGGAGAGCACCAAATCTGCATACTGGACACCAGTAGTTCCCGAAGGCCGCGGCGCAACACTGGGGAAACTCCACGAAGTGGACCTCGGCGAGGAAACGAAAAAACACAACATAGCTAGAACTAAGGAGGCCACCCGCCGCCTACAAGGCGGTGAAGAAATCGAAGACGACCCCTCCACCGCGCCCAACACACCAACCGCCAACAACATCCCCAACCGGAAGAAAATGAAGAGCCGCCGACGCAGGAATAGCCAAGATGTACAAAGAGATAAACTTGTCGAGGAAGTCCTTAAAGAGAGCAGACGTACGCCCCCTCTCCCTCACACACTTAACACTGAGCTAACGGTTGTCCTTTTTCTTCTCAAAGTGGAAATGTACACAGACCCAGACCCAACCGAAGATCAACGCGAAAGCGAAGGCGCAGCCGACGACCGCATCGCCGAGAAATTCCGTCGGGAATTCCTCGACGCGCTAATGACCCGTCGCCGGCGTCGCGGCGGCGACGGGAAGAAGAAGCGCGACGAGAATAAGAAGCCGAGAGGTCCCAAGCTTGGCGGGAGTAGGCAGGCTAGGGCTGCCATGCGCGAGAGCCAGCAGAGCGCCGCTGTTGGATCGGGGGCCGGGAAGAAGAAGAAGTGAACATGACATCGGAAGGGAGGAAAAGGGAAGTTTGTACAGACATTTTTATTTCTATTTTATGGCTCTCGATGGGATGGCGTTTCTTCTTCTTTGTGTGTTGCGTGCTGTAGTTTATTCGCTTGGTGCTGGAGGGTTTTTTCTTTTCTTTTTCCTTTTTCTTGCGGATCGGAGGGAAATATTGGAAAACGTCTGGGGTTTGGACATGGTGGGTCTGTTGCTGCGTTGTGGGTATACGAGCAATTGGTGTTCCATAGATAACTTATGACACTTGTAGTCACCAGGAGATTCATGGTTTAATACGGTGCGATACGATACTGTCGTCTAACCCCTAGCACAACTTATGATATCATGTCGCCAGAAACCTCGCGGCATTAGTCGACAACCGGATACCGAGACTGATATCCTAGACTAAAGAAACAATCATTAAAGAGAGCCCAACCATCCTCAAGACCACATTAACCACCACCACCACCGTTCTTCACCTGCCTCGCTCTCCCTCATTCATGCCAAACGTAGAAGCCGTTGCTTAGCGGGCCCCCTCAGAGGGGAAGGAAAAACCCGCAAACAAATCATTACTCCAAATCCCTCACCAAATTCAACGTCACCTTCCTCCTAAACCCATCCCTATTTTTCTTCTTCTTCCCAACTTTTGCGAGGCCCTTGATACTATCCATGACCATGATAGCACAGGTCGCCGGGTCGTCCTCCCTAATCGCGACCTTGAGTATGATAGCCCCCGTGTTGGCCATCTCATCCGTGGCAAAGAAGCGGAGTTTCTCCTCTCCGATGATTCCAGTCGGGTACACGTTTCCCACGACACGAGCTATAGCACCCAAATAACGTGCCCAGTAAGCCAACTCCGGGCCGACTAGGTCTTGCAAACGAGTCTTGAGGTTCGAATCGGAGACTTCTCCGCCCCAGCGTTCACACAGAGAAAGTGCTAGGAGGGCACGGGTCTCGTGAGTCAGGCCGTGGGCGCTGGCGAGAATTCCAGTTGTGGTGCTGTGCAGACCGCAGGAGGCGCGGGATTCTTTGGGTACATTGGAGTGGTAGATGAGCATGTTTGAGAGGGCTGGTGCGGTCTCAAAACGGATGATGTAGGGGGCCGAGCGGGGGAGGCCATAGTTCAGGAGGTGACCGACGAGTTTAGCAGACCTAGGAGCGAAGGGGACTGTTGCCACGAGGAGTGGATCCTGAGCTCGAATTTCTTGAGGGAGCTTTTCGAAGAGGGCACCTTCTCGGACGCCGCCTGGATTTGTTTGTCAATGAAGTAATGATTGGAGGAAAAAGGGAGCGGAAGGTACCTTGGCAGAAAATTACGGTTTTGATTTTGGGGAGGGTTTCGATCAGTGTATTGATCAGGAATGCCACAGCAGGAATTTGTCTTGCTCTGCGGCCGGATATCCTAAACTTTTCATCCAAGCGATCACTCAGCTCGGGATCCAAGTGCAGATCTGCCAGGCTTGAGAACGCATTCCCAGGTGCCTTGAACCCATTGATGATAGGCAAGGGATAGGGTTTGATATCGTGTTGATCCAATAGCAAGTATCCAAACCCTCTGAATCCTCCGCCAGACAGATACATGGTAAATCCACCCTCGGCCTCAGCATCTTGCTGCAAATCCCTTGGTATTTGCAACGAGATAAAGGCCTCCGAAATCTTCCCTTTCATTTCATCCCTTAGCAGCCCTATAGCAGTTCCATCTATTGCCGTTTCGATCCTCTTCGTCAGTGCTGCAGCCCCATAGGGCATACTGACTGGTTTCTCCGCCATCCGGCAGACCCCCTTCTCACTCCTCATCCAATTAAGCTGCGTACTCCCACCACCAAGGTCCATGACGAGGCCGGTCACACTCCCAATAGAACTCGCAACACCCTCGGCTCCGATTCTCGCTTCCTCGCTTTTGGAAAGAAGCTCCACATCCCAGCCCGAGGCTTCGGTAATCCTGTTGCGAAATTCGGTAGAGTTCTGGGCTTCCCTCGTGGCCTCAGTTGCAACTACGCGGACATTCTGGTCCGGCACGCCAAAGTCACTGCAGACGGACTTGAAGCGTCGCATGGAGGTCAGGATCTGCCCGATGACCTCATTGGAGATGGGGGACTTTGTCGTCCCGCTGAACTGTGCATCGTATAGCGAGATCGCAGCACGGTCCTGGAAGACGGTGGGCATTATACGGGCTGTTGCGGGGTCAAGGTTTGAGATGGAGAAACGGACGCCGTTGCTAGATTCGAGTTGTTAGCAAACGAACACACACTATTAAATAGTTTCCTCTCTCAATGTTTGTCTTTTTTTCCCTTTTTTGTTAGCAGCTAGTAGCTGGAATAGAAAACGCCCACCTCCCGATATCAACTAGTCCATGAAGGAGCGGATTCTGTTGGGCTGTTTCTTCCGCCATGTTTTTTCGTCTGTGAATTTGTTCGTTTGTTTGTTCGCCCTTCCGCAAAAGAGTTTGAAGGGGAAAGGTTGTGACGAAGGAGCTCCGAAGCTAGTTCTTATCAGTTATTAAGTCACGATAGGTTTAGTTTCAATAACTACCAAGGAAGCGGGGGGGTGAGGGAAGTGCGGAGGGTGGCAAAAAGAAAAAACTAATATGCGGGTTTTTTGAAGAAAAAAGAGTCTTGGCATGCTTATCCAGGGTCCACCTTTAAAAGTCCTTCTTTACTCGGGAGGGCCATTGAAAACTAGAAGACATGGCCCCTGTCCCAGTAGAGAATTGTATGGGATCAGTATAGTAGGAATAGTTTTCCGGCTTTAATGACCTCCCTCCCCCGAGTACTTGACGATAGGGTGTTCTGGTGCTGTCTCCCAACTGATTCTACTGTAGTTTGGCTTGGAAGGCACTGTGTTATAGCGAGCGGTGCGACGAAAGATAGGAAAAATGGCGCTTTATTCGTCTTATGGGACAAAGTTTGATGTGTTTGTTTGCGAGATTAGATACCAAGTATTTATCCGGCAGGATGAGATCGGAATAGTAATCATACGGTAGGGGCAGAAGTAGACCGGCAGCCGCCATTATGGGCACATGACCGATTGGGTCCGGAACTTCACATACTACAAGGAGATATCTCTCTTACTCACGAGCATCCCCTCTGTCTGCTGTCGTCTCTCCCATTCCAAATACAATCGGATGGCTAAATCGGGGGGAGGTGCCCAATTACGGTCCCGTGCCCGGTTCCGGGATTTAAAGAATCAGCCGGCTTAGATATCCACCTTGTAAGAGACATTTGGCTCAGGGCCTGATCTGGGGGTGTGATAAACAATTTACGACTCAGGCAAGGGAAAAAGACCGGGACTTGCCAAGTCCGAGTGAGATTCTCTGACTTGGGTTCCTCAGGAGAGCTATCATTGGACAACTGTCCCCCCAACGGCGGCATTGTATGCTGCCAAAATAAACACCTTACAGGTACGTGCACCGCTTCTAGTGAAGCTAAAATTTAAGAGCTCGGAATATGCCGAATGATTAGTTACGTATTATGAACCCGAATATAAATGTTGCTGCAAGAAATCAAGGAACGAGACAAATCCATCATAAAACATAAGCCCATGAGACAAGGCGCCAAGCGCTTAGATCACAATCCCTCTCATGTCAGAACCAAAAACCCAGCGACAGAGCCAGCAACCAGAACAATCACACTAACTCCACTCCGCAGCGCATTCCCAGCACCGACCCACGCCAACGCCTCTACCGATGTGACATTCTGCATCTCTGAACTCTTCTCCCCATACTTCACCCCCTCAAACCTAATACTAACAACAGCGCTAGCATTCAGCATATCTTCGTAGAAATCCAATGACCTAATATTCTGCCAGGGCGCCACATGTTCCCACGGCTTCTCGGGCGTATACTTTCTGATAGCCGGCGCCGAAACCCCCAATGGCTGCTGTCCAAACGTGCTATTATCCATAGAGAAGAACACCCTGTCCGTGCCGACGCCCTGAATATCGATGCGCGCACCTAGGTCGGGATACATAATCCCAACGCTACTGCCACTGGCCGGGGAACCGTAAGGGGATTTCGGTTCCGTCTCCGAAACCAGCTCGTATCCCGATACGCAGATATCGGGGAGCGTAACGAAGGAGGTGGAGTATTTGAATATCCGCTTCGGAGTGAGAATTTCCTGCCGGGGGAGGGGCTTGTGGATATAGTTTGCTGAGAGGTCCCAGGAGTCTATCAGTGTTGTGCCTTTATCGTCCACAGTGGTGGCGTTCTGGGCTAGGGAGACGTTCCAGAGGACTTTGAATTCTTCGGTATTCATTCCTGGGGCTGCTGGTATGCCCCCGAACCTTTTGTCTCGTTTCTGTTCTTCTAGTTCTCCCAGTGTCGTCGAGGTTAGGCGGAGGAACTCCTGTTTTGTTCCTAAAATTTCTGTTGCTGTGGGGTCGAAGCCTCGCAGAGAGAAGTATAGTGGATTCGTGTCGTTTATGGATCTTTTCGGACCGATGGCTAGTACCCCATCGTAGGTGTACGTCTTCTCCCACAGATTGTTATTCCAGCAGCCTGCGTTGTCATTCGATGTATTGAAAAGCCTATGCGTGATCGTGATTGATCCGTTGTAGTATGTCGCTGACATGAGGTAGAGGTCCGTCTGTTGGGCTTTTACTGCATCATCGGAATTTTGAGGGAGGTAGCTATATCCGCCACTGCCTCCGCTGCTCCCCGAAGAACTGTCACTTCCGCTGCTACTTCTTGAACCACCGGATCTCCCCCGACCACCCCGTGCCAAAGACATAGACGCTAGCAGCGTGCAGCATAGTAAAACCGGTATTTTAAGGACCATGACGAATTCTCACTATTTTTGTTTTCGTCAAGAATTCCGTGGGAAAGAGGAGAAGGAGAAAGAAGAAGGGAGGAGGAATCGCAATCCATGATAAACAAGCTTTTCTCCCCTAGTACCTGCAGCCACACCACCTAAAATCGCACTTACCGCTACTGCCTCCCCGGGGCGGAGAAGGGGCATGTTCTATTATATCTTGTGCAACGACCCCTCCTGAAAAATATCCTAGAAAATCGGATTCGGCCAGCTTTGGTTAGGGAAATGTAGTAGGGGACAGGGGGTGGTTGCTTAAGTGAGAGGCTTAAAAATAGACTGTTTGGGTGTAGTGGGTCAATTGAGCTTGCTTGCACGTCTCTCCCTCTCTCTTTTTACTCATCGATGGTTTTGCCAATTGGTCTCACCGCTGTGGGACTGGTATCGGCCATTCCGAGGGTGGGAAGCACGGTGGGGCTACCAGGGATCTGTGGATGGTTCATGCGAGGATCGGAGGTGCCGGAGCTCGGGTTTCGAAATTGAGTAAGACTACTGGTACGGTAGTTCTGTTGTTAGACCATGCCCCGCGGGGGTATCACACCCAGTTATGACTGAACAGGTACGAGTACAAGTACCAGGCATAAAGATTTCGCACACACCAAAGTGGCTGACCAGCAAAAAATTATTAGAAACTGGTGAGGTCACAAAGTGGTGTGTGCGAAAACATCATGCCTGGTACTTGTACTTGAGTACTGGTATTAGGAATATATCCCTTCCGGCGCCATAGTACTAGTAGTGCTCGAGTATAAGCATCGCACCCGGAGGACTATCGTATTGCATACTACAGTATCCGTGGCCGAAACTAAGGGAATATCAATTACAGGAATAGATATCATGGTTATGGCCATCCCACGAATAAACTTTCTATCCCCTGGGGACGATGGCGATATTATACGAGTATACGGTACTCGAAGCGCAACCTCCATTCGTTTAATGCCAAGAGATACTCATGAAACGGCCTGATATGGTGAGCCTCCTGGAATAAAGCCCTCTTGGTCAAATCACGAGCAGTGTCATGCAGGTGGTGCCGATCCTTCAGGGGCGCTAGGCTAACGACCCCAAGTTAAAATTACTGCTACTCGTCCCCCTCAAGAAGTACCCGAAAACAGGGGGGGTATATTTTGTATGGGCGCTCAGACACGCACAGACATTTTGCCATATATGTCTTTAATCCCTGTTTTCGGGTACTTCATGAGGGGGACGAGTATACTTCACGTAACCGGGGTTTAGCCTGCTGGGGTGATAACCTTTGTGGGAGGACTTACCGGTCCAACATCCCGGGCCTCGTTTCGCGTGGAACGGCATCTGTGTAACATTACGACTGTTTGGCACTGACGGTACCGTACTCTGAAGGCACAGGCGGATATTTCTGGGGTCAGTGAATGTTTTCAAGTCACGAGGTTGCTTGGATTTTGGGTGGTTTACAAGTGAAAAAAAGCGGTCGAGTTGTTGGGTGCCTTGATGAGAGAGGCGATTCTGGAGGTGCGGGTGGAGGGGGGGCGCGTGGCTAGGTAGACTATTGGGCATTGATAATGTTACCATGAGAACTCGAATAAACGATCCTTTGTTCTAGGACGTTGGAGTTGCCCCTCTTGGCGGGGTCTGGTGTTTTCTTATTTTTCTTTTGTCTCGGGGGGCAGATGTTTGGTGTTTTTCGCCCCCTTTTCCGGAGGAGGAAATTTAGGACTACCTAGTAGAAGGATGGTTTATTCGAGTTCCTACGGTACTCGAATAGGACAGGAAAGTCCTGTCCAATAGCCTTTCTACGCCAGATATCCACTTTTCACCCCCTTATAGAACATCAATGCCTATGAGAATCTGCCCAAATCATATGTCACAGCTTCAAATATGCCAGTGGGTAATATAAAACTTTAATGTTTTTTATTTTTAAGTTCTATAGTTTATTTGTGGCTAGCTACAGGAAAACTAATACATTAAATGAGGTGATGTTCCCAGCCAGTGGGTATGACATTGGCTCTTCTTTTACATCGTAGGCTAGAGCGGCCCTGGTTCTTTCTATTTACACTGGGGGGTGTTCCTACAGAGTGGGCTTGTTTGTTATTGGCTCTTTTTTTACATCATGGGCTAGAGTTGGTCCTGGTCCTCTTGATATACAATAGCAAGATTCACCTTTCTAAACAGGCAGGTGCTGGCAGATGGAAATCTAGTATCAAGCGTTAGCAGTGGACTTGCTAATAGTATAGGAATAAAGAAAGAAAGTACACTAGCGGTGTTGGAGTAGAGCTGGTTGACAAGGAGCTCTTGACCTATGATGTGATGGAGATCTGGGCTAGCCCACTGGCAGGAAAAACTACCACCGTACAAGCTCCGGTATGAGGCTGCTGTAAGGCTAGTGTAAGGCTAGTGTCATGAGAAGCCTGAGACAAAAGGTGTGATAGGCAAACTGAAGTGTGTTAGTTGTTTGGTGTAAAGGTGAACTATGTTGTATAGAGAAAGGAGCGCAGTTGAGATTAAATACAGTTAGTGGTTGCTACGCGCACAGTGGGCTGGGGACCGCTATCACACAAACACCAGAAACACCAGTCACCCTTGACATGGTATAATATCATAACAGTCCCACTCCCACTTACTAGTGTGCCCTAACATGATATACGACGATGGGGTTACTTCATTACTATGGCATGATATGATAGTTATAGGCTAAATAAAGGTAGAGAGTGTATCACACTCAACACACAGGACAGCACATCAGCAAGAAAAAAAGGTTACGCCCGGACACACCCCGTGCTCCCGGTGCGTCCGGCGGTCCAGGCGCATAAAACGTAAACTCGCGTTCTGGGTGTTCGGTCTTTTATTGGGTGCTGGTGGACAGGGGGCCATGCCCCTCGGACGCACCAGACACAACCAAGGACTCAGAAGGTACCCGACACAGAAAGGTTGTCCGGACGCAAAATGGTTCTCTGGACGCAACCCGATAGGATACTAGAATAGTGGAAGTACTCAGGTGTAACTGGCTATCATCGGATACCTCCTAAGTCAAAAGGTCTACCTTCGAGGACTGTGAATAAGTTAGTGAAAACTGTGGAGAATATCCCAATTGTCCAGAAAGATCCAGCCAGTATTACTCAGGTTTACTTATTTGAGTCATTTAGATACTAAAATAGGAATATATTTATTAAAGCTAGTCTAGAAAACAGTAGCACTCAGTAGCTAACAATTTAAAGTACTTGCCCAGAGAACTAAAGTACAAAAGTGTGGATAACCGTTAAACCAGCGGTCGGACAGTGTCCGGACAGAGTGCGTTGGATTCCGCTCGGTGAGGGGAATTGAATGGTATAGCTCTCGAAGGGTCCACCTGGCTATAGAGATCAGGAGGGTAAAAAAGGGGGATACCTCAGCGGGCAGAGGTCCGCCAGAGTCGGGAAGGGTCTCATTGGAGTATGCTCGGCGAGGGGAATCGAATGGTATAGGTCTTGAAGCGTCCGCACGGCTATAGAGGTCAGCATGATGAAAAAGGGAGATACCACGGCGGGCAGATGTCCGCCAGAGTCGGGAAGGGTCTCATTGGAGTCCGCTCGCCGAGGGAAATCAAATGGTATAGGTCTCGAAGCGTCTGCAGGGCTATAGAGGTCAGCATGATGAAAAAGGCAGATACCGTGGCGGACAGATGAACGGCAGAGTCGGGAAGGGTCTCATTGGAGTCCGCTCGCCGAGGGAAATCAAATGGTATAGGTCTCGAAGCGTCCGCATGGCTATAGTGGTTAGCATGAGGAAAAAGGTAGATACTGCGGGGGGCAGATGTCCGCCAGAGTCGGGAAGAGTCTCATTGGAGTCCGCTGACTGAGGGGAATCGAATGGTATAGGTCTCGAAGCGTCCGCATGCCTGTAGCACCCAGTAGCCAACAATTTGAAAGTACTTGCCCGGGGAACTCAAGTACAAAAGTATGCATAGCCATTCAGCCAGTGGTCGGACAGCATCGGGACAGGGTGCGTCGGAATTCGCCGGTCGAGGGGAATCGACTGGAATAGGTTTCAAAGCGTCCGCATGGCTATAGAGGTCAGCATGATGAAGAAGGCAGATACCTCAGCGGGCAGATGTCCCCCCGAGTCAGGAAGGGTCTCATTAGGGTCCGCTGGCCGAGAGGAATCGAATGGTATAGATCTCGAAGCGTCCGCATGCCTGTCGGACCCAGTAGCCAACAATTTGAAAGTACTTGCCCGGGGAACTCAAGTACAAAGGTATGCATAGAAATTCAGGCAGTGGTCAGACAGCATCGGAACAGGGTGCGTTGGAATCCGCTGGTCGAGGGGAATCGAATGGTATAGGTTTCAAAGCGTCCGCATGGCTATAGAGGTCAGCATGATGAAGAAGGCAGATACCTCAGCGGGCAGATGTCCCCCAGAGTCGGGAAGGGTCTCATTAGGGTCCGCTGGCCGAGGGAAATCAAATGGTATAGGTCTCGAAGCGTCCGCATGGCTATAGAGGTCAGCATGATGAAAAAGGCAGATACCGCGGCGGGCAGATGTCTGCCAGAGTCGGGAAGGGTCTCATTGGAGTCCGCTGACTGAGGGGAATCGAATGGTATAGGTCTCGAAGCGTCCGCATTCCTGTAGCACCCAGTAGCCAACAATTTGAACGTACTTGCCCGGGGAACTCAAGTACAAAAGTATGCATAGAAATTCAGGCAGTGGTCAGACAGCATCGGAACAGGGTGCGTTGGAATCCGCTGGTCGAGGGGAATCGAATGGTATAGGTTTCAAAGCCTCCACATGGCTATAGAGGTCAGCATGATGAAGAAGGCAGATACCTCAGCGGGCAGATGTTCCCCAGAGTCGGGAAGGGTCCCATTAGGGTCCGCTGGCCGAGGGGAATCGAATGGTATAGGTCCCGAAGCGTCTGCATGCCTGTAGCACCCAGTAGCCAACAATTTGAAAGTACTTGCCCGGGGAACTCAAGTACAAAGGTATGCATAGCCATTCAGCCAGTGGTCGGACAGCATCAGGACAGGGTGCGTTGGAATCCGCTGGTCGAGGGGAATCGACTGGCATAGGTTTCAAAGCGTCCGCATGGCTATAGAGGTCAGCATGATGAAGAAGGCAGATACCTCAGCGGGCAGATGTCCCCCCGAGTCAGGAAGGGTCTCATTAGGGTCCGCTGGCCGAGAGGAATCGAATGGTATAGATCTCGAAGCGTCCGCATGCCTGTAGCACCCAGTAGCCAACAATTTGAAAGTACTTGCCCGGGGAACTCAAGTACAAAGGTATGCATAGAAATTCAGGCAGTGGTCAGACAGCATCGGGACAGGGTGCGTTGGAATCCGCTGGTCGAGGGGAATCGAATGGTATAGGTTTCAAAGTGTGTGCATAGCTATCGAGGTCAGCAGGATGAAAAAGGCAGATACCTCAGGGGGCAGATGTCCGCCAGAGTTGGGAATGGTCTCATTGGAGTCCGCTCGCCGAGGGGAATCGAATGGTATAGGTTTCGGAGCGTCCGCATGGCTATAGCAGTGAGCAGTACGAAAAAGGCAGATATCTCGGAGGGCAGATGTCCGGCAGAATCGGGAAGGGTCTCATTGGAGTCCGCTCGCCGAGGGGAATTGAATGGTATTGGTCTCGAAGCGTCCGGATGCCTGTAGCACTCAGTAGCCAACAATTTGAATATACTTGCCCGGGGAACTCAAGTACAAATGGGTGGATAACTCTTCAACCAGCGGTTGGACATCATCGGGACAGGGTTCGTTGGAATCCGCCAGACGAGGGGAATCGAATGGTGTAGGTTTCGAAGCGTCCGCATGGCTATAGCTGTCAGCAGGATGAAAGACGCTGATATCTCAGCGCGTAGATGTTCGGCACAGTTGGGGAGGGCCCCATTGGGGTCCGCTCGCCGAGGGGCATCAAATGCTATAGGTTTCGAAGCGTCTGCATGGCTATACAGGTCAGCAGGATGTAAAAGGCAGATATCTCTGGGGGCAGATGTCCACCAGAGTTGGGAAGGGTCTCATTGGAGTCCGCTTGCAGAGGGGAATCGAATGGTATAGGTTTCGGAGCGTCCGCATGGCTATAGTGGTCAGCAGGCAGACAAAGGCAGATACTTCACCGGGCACTGG
>Ga0307513_10005147_pt1 | contig 17318 bp, 14 predicted proteins | sample 15_EM_MG_FD_202174 | JGI IMG/M metagenome (GOLD analysis project Ga0307513, IMG submission 202174) | Populus trichocarpa ectomycorrhiza microbial communities from riparian zone in the Pacific Northwest, United States - 15_EM | ecosystem: Host-associated > Plants > Roots > Unclassified | place... | reverse complement strand
CGCCCTTGGTTCCTTCACCCGCCATGATGCGGCGAATGACGCGGTTCATCCAACCGGTGCCTTCGCGGCACGGCGTGCACTGGCCGCAGGATTCACTCTGATAGAAACGCGACAGGCGCTCGAGCACCTTCACCATGCAGGTGGTCTCGTCCATCACGATGACTGCGGCCGAACCGACGGAGGAACCCGCCGCTTTCAATGAATCGTAGTCCATGTTCGCCGCCATGATCTTGTCGGCCGGCAGCACATACACCGACGAGCCACCGGGGATGCAGGCCTTGAGCTTGCGCCCGCCTTTCATGCCGCCCGCGATCTCGAGCAATTCCGCGAATGGAATACCCATGGGCAATTCGTAATTGCCGGGTTTGTTCACGTGGCCCGACACCGAGAAAATGGCCGTGCCGCCGGCGTTCGCAACGCCGAGCTTGGCGAACCACTCCGCGCCCTTGCGCAGGATCGTGGGCACCGCGGCGTAACTTTGCGTGTTGTTGATCGTGGTCGGTGCGCCGTAGAGGCCGTAGGCCGCGGGAAATGGTGGCTTGAAGCGCGGCTTGCCCTGTTTGCCTTCGAGCGAGTCGAGCAGCGCGGTTTCTTCACCGCAAATATAGGCGCCGGCGCCCACCGCGGTGTACAGATCGAAATCGACGCCGGAACCGAGAATGTTCTTGCCTAACAAACCCGCGGCATAGGCTTCTTTCAAAGCCGCTTCGAAGCGCGGCACGGGCTCGCCGAGGAACTCACCGCGAATGTAGTTGTAGCCGACCGTGGCATTCATGCAGTAGCCGCCGATCGCCATGCCCTCGATGAGCGAGTGCGGGTTGAAGCGCAGGATGTCGCGATCGTGGCAGGTGCCGGGCTCGGATTCGTCCGAGTTGCATACCGCGTATTTCTGCATGGTGGCGTCGCGCGGCATGAAGCTCCACTTCGTGCCCGTCGGAAATCCCGCGCCGCCGCGGCCGCGCAGACCCGAAGCCTTCACCTGATCCACGACGCTCATGCGCGCCGGCTTCTCGGCGAGGATCTTCTTCCACGCGTCGTAGCCGCCGATCTTGAGATAGGTGTCGAGCTTCCACGGCTGGTCGAGCTTCAATGGCTCGAACACCGTGAGGTTCATCTTGTCAGCCCATTTTTCCGCGGCGTGCATGAGGGCCTCTACTTGAGCTCATCGAGCACCTTGTCCACCTTCTCGGGCGTCAGGTACTCGTGGAATTCGTGGTCAACCATCATCATCGGCGCACCCGTGCAGGCCGCGAGGCACTCCTCTTCTCGCTTGAGGAAGATGCGACCGTCGGCCGTGCTCTCACCGAGCTTGATGCCGAGCTTTCTCTCGCAGTGCGCAACCAGGTTTTCGGCACCGTTCAACATGCAGCTGATGTTGGTGCAGATGCTGACGTGGTGGCGGCCGCAAGGATGCGTCTCGAACATCGAATAGAAGCTCGCGACTTCGTACACCTGGATGGGCGGCAGTCGCAGGTATTCCGCGACGCCGTCCATGAGCTCGGGCGTGAGAAACCCGTTGTTCTGTTCCTGCGTGAACCGCAGCGCCGACAGCACCGCCGAACGCTGTCGCCCCGTGGGGAACCGCGCAATCCACTCGTCGATCTCGTGACGCGTGTGTTCGCTCAGGATGCGCGCCTTGTCACCCAACACAGGCTCGAAGCTGCCGCCATCCGCGGTCTTCACGACATGCGCACTCATCGATCCACCTCTCCGAACACGATGTCCTGGGTGCCAATCACCGCGACCACGTCCGCGAGCATGTGACCCTTGCTCATTTCCTCGAGTGCGGACAGATGCGCAAATCCAGGCGCGCGGCACTTGAGGCGGTACGGCTTGTTGGCGCCGTCAGATATCAGGTAGATGCCGAACTCGCCCTTGGGCGCCTCGACCGCGGCGTAGGTCTCGCCTTCGGGCACCGAATAGCCTTCCGTGAACAGCTTGAAGTGATGAATGAGCGACTCCATGTCGCCTTTCATCTCTTCACGGCTGGGCGGACGAACCTTGCGATCTTCGATCATCACGGGGCCGGGATTGCGACGCAGCCAGTCCACGCATTGCTTGATGATCCGGTTGCTCTGGCGCATCTCTTCGATGCGCACCAGGTAGCGGTCATAGCAATCGCCGTTGACGCCCACGGGAATGTCGAAGTCCATGTCTTCGTAAACTTCGTATGGCTGTTTTTTGCGCAAGTCCCAGACGATGCCTGAACCGCGCAACATGGCGCCGGTGAACCCAAGCGCCATGGCGCGCTCCGGGGTGACTACACCGATGTTGACGGTGCGCTGTTTCCAGATGCGGTTGTCGGTGAGCAGGGTTTCGTACTCATCGACCGCCTTGGGGAACCGAGCCACGAAATCATCGATGAAATCGAGCAACGAGCCCTGGCGCGCCTGGTTCATCACCTCGGCATTCTTTTGTGAACGCCACTTCGACGCCTGGTACTTCGGCATCGAGTCCGGAAGATCGCGGTACACGCCGCCAGGCCGGTAATAGGTGGCATGCATGCGCGTGCCGGAGACCGCTTCATAGCAGTCCATGAGATCTTCGCGTTCCTTGAACGCGAGCAGGAACACAGTCATCGCACCGATGTCGAGCGCGTGCGCGCCGAGCCACATCAGATGGTTCAACACGCGAGTCACTTCGTCGAACATCACGCGGATGTACTGCGCGCGCACCGGCACGGTCACGCCCAACAGGCGCTCGATGGCCATGACATAGGCGTGCTCGTTGCACATCATCGACACGTAGTCGAGGCGGTCCATGTAGCCGATGGACTGGTTGAACGGCTTCGATTCGGCGAGCTTCTCGGTGCCGCGGTGTAGCAGGCCGATGTGCGGATCCGCTTTCTGGATCACCTCGCCGTCCATCTCCAGCACCAGGCGCAGCACGCCGTGCGCCGCCGGATGCTGCGGACCGAAGTTCATCGTGTAATTGCGGATCTCGTTCATTAGCCAGATTTACTTTTGGGTCTTCAGCGCCGGGTCGTAGCGGTTGTCATCGCGGATGACTTTCGGCACCAGCGTGCGCATCTCGATGGATACCGGCTCGTACACCACGCGCTGCTTGTCGGCGTCGTAACGCACTTCGACGTTGCCGATCAGCGGGAAGTCCTTGCGGAACGGATGGCCGATGAAGCCGTAGTCGGTGAGGATGCGGCGCAGGTCCGGGTGGCCCGTGAACAGGATGCCGAACAGATCGAATGCCTCACGCTCGAACCAGTTGGCGCCCGGCCAGATGTCGACTATCGAGTCTATGACTGGGTCTTCGAGATCCAGGCAACGCGATCGCAGTCGCAACCGGTGATTGTGAGTGATCGACAACAGGTGATACGCGACGGCAAAGCGCGCGCCATCGTGCGGAACACGGGCGCCACCGCGATTGACGCCGCGGCTGAAACCCGAGGCCGTGGCGGAATACGTCTTCCATTCGGTGGTCGCGTAATCGAGATAGTCGATGCCGGCGACGTCGATGAGGATCTCGAACTTGAGCTCCGGCGTGTCGCGTAGCGCGAGGCACACTTCCTTGAGTTTTTCCGGCTGCACTTCGTAGCAGAGCTCATCGTCGAGCGACGGCGCGCGTTGCAGCAGGTCTGGCAACCGGGCCTCAATGGCCGCGGCGAGCGCGGCGATCCTGGGCGTGGGAGATGTCGCCGTCATATGTTAGCGATCGTGCTCGTGCGCTCGATCTTTTTCTGCAACTGGATGATGCCGTAGAGCAGCGCCTCAGCCGTCGGCGGACAACCGGGCACGTACACATCCACGGGCACGATGCGGTCGCAGCCGCGCACCACCGCATATGAATAGTGGTAGTAGCCGCCACCATTGGCGCACGAACCCATGGAGATGACCCAACGCGGTTCGGGCATCTGGTCGTAGACCTTGCGCAGCGCCGGCGCCATTTTGTTCACCAGCGTGCCGGCGACGATCATGACGTCGGACTGCCGCGGACTCGGGCGGAACACGACGCCGAAACGATCGAGGTCATAGCGCGACGCGCCGGCGTGCATCATTTCGACTGCGCAACAGGCGAGACCGAAAGTCATCGGCCACAGCGAACCGGTGCGCGCCCAGTTGAAAACCGTGTCGACCGACGTCGTCAGGAAACCGCGCTCGGCGAATTCCTGGCCGGCCGTGTCGGCGGTTGGCTCTTCTAATCCCACTCGAGCGCTCCCTTCTTCCACTCGTAGATGAATCCGACCACGAGGATGAACAGGAAGATGCCCATGGAAACCAGCCCGAAGGTGCCGATGCTGTCGAGCACCACGGCCCACGGAAACAGGAACGCGATTTCCAGATCGAAGATGATGAACAGGATGGCGACGAGGTAGTAACGCACGTCGAATTTCATGCGGCTGTCTTCGAAAGCCTCGAAGCCGCACTCATAGGGAGAAAGTTTCTGCGCGTCGTTTTTGGCTTTCGCCTGCCAGCGGCCAATGACGAGCCCCAGGGTCATCATGACGAGAGCCAGGCCCGTCGCGACGGTGAGGAAAATCAGAACGGGCAGGTAATTTGCGAGCATCCGCGATCCCAAAACGTCAGCAAGTACCGTCACGAAAAGGGGCAGCCACTCTCGAGAATGAGAGACAACCGCCCCCGGAAAATGCGGGCGCGATTGTAACAGGGATAAGGAAAATGATGGTGCCGACGGGGAGACTCGAACTCCCACGGATCACTCCGCTAGCCCCTCAAGCTAGTGTGTCTACCAATTCCACCACGTCGGCGTTCTGCAAATCTTCGAGGCGCTTTTCTTCAGGGCTTTGGAGCAGGCCGCTCCACCGGCTCCGCAGGCACGGGGACCGCGTTCGCGTCAGGAGCCGGCGCAGGCGCGGTCACGGGCGCAGTCTGAGCGGGCGCCGGCGCGGTTGTGCTCACCGGTACCTGGTCGAGCAGCGATGTAGGTTGAACCCGGACATCGCGCTGGAAGAGATAAGTGAGGAAAAGACTGTTCAACATGAAAATCGCGGCGAAGACGGCTGTCATGCGCGACAGGCCGGTGGTCGCGCCACGCGCGCCAAACACCGTGCCCGACGCTCCCGCGCCGAATCCCGCGCCCGCATCCGCGCCTTTGCCTCGCTGAAGCAACACGAGGCCGACGATGGCGAATGCCGAAATGACCTGCAGAATTGTAAGAATCGTTCGCAACATCTTTGTGTACCTAGTTCAGGCGCGAGCCGCGGCGACAATCGCCAGGAACTCTTCGGCCTTGAGCGAAGCCCCGCCGATCAGCCCACCGTCGACGTTCGGCATCGAGAAGAGTTCCGCGGCATTCGCGGCTTTGACACTGCCGCCGTACTGGATGCGCACGAGGGCGGCGATCTTAGCATCGCGACCCGCGATCCGCGCGCGGATGTGCGCATGCACGTCCTCGGCCTGTTGCGGACTCGCCGTCTTTCCGGTACCGATGGCCCACACGGGCTCATAGGCGATGACCGCGCGTGTAAACGCGGCAACACCCGATAAATCGAGCACGGCGTCGAGCTGTCGATCGATCACCTCAAAGGTCCGACCCGCCTCGCGTTCGGCAAGCTGCTCACCGACACAGAGGATGGGCGTGAGACCCGCCGCGAGCACCGCCGCAAACTTGCGCGCGACCAGCTGGTCGGTTTCCCCAAACAATGCCCGACGCTCGGAATGGCCGACGATCGAGCCCGCACAACCGACGTCGCGCAGCATGGCGGCCGACACTTCACCCGTGAACGCGCCCTGGGTTTCCGCGCAGACATCCTGGGACCCCAGGCTGATGCGCGAACCGGCCAGCGCACGGGAAAGCTCTGCCAGATAGACGAACGGCGGGCAGACCCACACTTCCGCGGAGGAGTTCGGCAGCTTGTGCACGATGGAATCGACCAGCGCCGCGTTTTCCGCGCGCGAGCCGTGCATTTTCCAGTTGCCTGCGATGATCTGGCGGCGCATTTATTAAGCCGATGCTGCCATTTAGGCCGCTCAAAAAAGGGGCGGGATGATAGCGGCGCGCCCCTCAGGACGCAACGCGGCGCACCACGGCGGCGATTTCCTCGGCGCAGCGCAGGGTATCCGTCTCGTCGCGCGCCTCGACCATGACTCGGATGACCGGTTCGGTCCCCGAGGGCCGCAAGACGACGCGGCCATCGTCGCCGAGCCGCAATGCCACTCTTTGCACGGTGTCTTCGACTTCGGGAACGGTCTTGGGATCGAATTTTCTCGAAACCTTCACATTGATCATGGTCTGCGGGAAGCGCGTCATGCCGGCCGCTAGCTCAGCCAGCCCCTGCCCCGTCTCACGCATCACGGCAAGCACCTGCAGTGCCGCCATCAGCGCATCGCCCGTGGTCGTCTTGTCCAGCAACAGGATGTGCCCCGAAGACTCACCGCCTACCGATCCACCCGTCTCGCGCAGCATCGTGAGTACATACCGGTCGCCAACTTGCGCGCGTTTGAATTCGATGCCCTGCTCGCGCAACGCCACTTCGAGTCCGAGATTGCTCATGACCGTCCCGACGACGGGGCCGCGCAACGTGCCGGCGCGCTTGCGTGCCGTGGCGATGATGTAGATGAGTTGGTCGCCATCAACGATTCGGCCGAGCCCGTCGACCATCGCCAACCGGTCGCCGTCTCCGTCGAGCGCGATTCCGGCGGCAGCGCGAACTCCGGGAACGGTGAGCTGCAACAATCCAGGCGCGGTCGAACCGCAGCCATCGTTGATGTTGCGGCCGTTGGGTGAGCAGCCGATGGGAATGATCTCGGCGCCGAGATCCGTGAGTGTGCGCGGCACGACTTTGTAGCCAGCGCCATTCGCGCAATCGACCACCAGCTTCATGCCCTCGAGCGTCATGCCCTTGGGCAGCGACTCGCGACAGAAGTCCTGGTAGTGGCGACGCGACTTGTCGACGCGTGATGCGCGGCCCAGATCGACCGACGATCGCGTGATCGGGCCGCTGTCGAGCTCGGATTCGATGGCTTCTTCGATTTCATCCGAGAGCTTTCCGCCCTCGGCGTCAAAAAATTTGATGCCGTTGTCGTCATACAGATTGTGAGAGGCGCTGATGACGATGCCGAAATTGCATTCGAACTTGCGCGTGAGGTAGGCGATGCCGGGAGTCGGGAGCGGGCCTATCAACATCACGTTGACGCCGGCCGCGACGAAACCGGCCTCGAGTGCCGCTTCGAACATGTAACCCGAGAGTCGCGTGTCCTTGCCGATGAGCACGGTACCGCCGTTCGGCGCGAGTACTCGCGCCGCGGCGCTGGCGAGGCGCAAGGCGAAATCCACGGTCATCGGATGTTCGCCGACCCGACCGCGCACGCCGTCGGTGCCGAAATACTTACGTGCCATCGAAATCTGCTCCCTGGACAACCGCCGCGGCCACGCGGATCGCGTCGACGGTGGCTGCCACGTCGTGGGCGCGCACGATACGCGCTCCGTTGAGAACCGCAATGGCGGCTAGTGCGACGCTGCCCGCAATTCGTTGATCGACACCGCGGCCGGTGAGCGTCGCGAGCATGGACTTGCGCGACAAACCCACCGCAAGCGCCACGCCCAATTCACGCAGTCGACCAAGATGTTTGAGCAATGCCAGATTGTCGGCCACGCGTTTACCAAAGCCGAACCCCGGATCTGCCGCGAGGCGCGCGACGTCGATGCCAGACTCGCGGCAAGCGACGATGCGCGCTGCGAGAAAGTCAGAGACCTCCGCGAGCACGTCGTCATAGCGAGGCGCGTCCTGCATGGTTCGCGGCTCGCCTTTCATGTGCATGAGACAGATGCCGGCGCGAGTGCTCGCGGCCGCGGTCAGCGCGCCCGCCTCGGTCAGCGCGCGAACATCGTTGATGATGTCGGCGCCCGCATCGCATGCGGCGCGCATGACTTCGGGCTTGCTGGTGTCGATGGAAATGAAGATCGGGGACTCGCGCCGCAAAGCTTCGATGGCGGGAATGACTCGCGCGAGTTCCTCGTCCACCGTGGCTGGCGCGGCGCCAGGACGCGTGGACTCACCACCAATGTCGATGATGGCCGCGCCCTCTTCGATCATGCGAAGCGCATGCCGGAGCGCGTGGTCGCGCTCCGTGAAGCGGCCACCATCGGAAAAGGAATCGGGCGTGACATTGAGGACGCCCATCACGACGGGAGCGCCGAGATCGAGGACACGATCTCGGCACTGCCAACTTGCGACGGCGCTCATCGCGAGCAACCTTCGCAGCGGCTTTTGTCGAGCCTGTTAGTGCTGGCCAGCCGGGGATCCGATCTTCGGACCATCGGCTTCGCCTTCCGGGCGCTTCGGCGGCGGCGTGCCCACTGAATCGTCCCAGTCAGCCGGCGGCTTCGGTGCGCGCCCGGCCATGATGTCCTTGATCTGATTCTCGTCGATGGTTTCGTACTTGATGAGCGCCTGCGCCATCGCATCGAGCTTGTCGCGATTGGTCTCGAGAATGTTCTGCGCCTTGCGATACGCGGTGTCGATGACCCGGCGGACCTCGACGTCGATGACGTGTGCGGTTTCGTCGGACACCTGCTTGTGCTGGGTGACCTGGCGGCCGAGGAACACCTCACCACTCTCTTCCGAGTAGGTGAGCGGTCCGAGCTTGTCCGACAGGCCCCACTTCGTGACCATGTTGCGCGCGAGCATGGTCGCGCGTTCAATGTCGTTCGAAGCGCCGGTGGTGACGGCCTCAGGACCAAATGCGAGCTCTTCGGCAATTCGTCCGCCGAACAGGCTCGCGATCGAAGACTCCAGCCGCTGCTTGCTATAACTGTAGCGATCCTCTTCCGGCAGGAAGAACGTGACGCCCAGCGCCCGGCCGCGCGGGATGATCGTCACTTTATACACAGGATCATGCTCGGGAAGATTCACGCCCACGATGGCGTGACCCGCCTCGTGATAAGCCGTGTTGAGCTTCTCTTTCTCGCTCATGACCATGGAGCGGCGCTCGGCGCCCATCATGATCTTGTCCTTGGCGCGCTCGAGCTCGTCCATGGTGACGATGCGCTTGTTCGCTCGCGCGGCGAACAACGCCGCTTCGTTGACGAGGTTGGCGAGATCGGCGCCGGAGAATCCCGGGGTTCCACGCGCAATGAGACTGGGCTTCACGTCGTCGCCCAGCGGGACCTTGCGCATGTGAACGCGCAGGATCTGCTCGCGGCCGCGCACGTCCGGCAGCGGCACCACGACCTGGCGGTCGAAGCGGCCCGGGCGCAGCAGCGCCGGATCGAGCACGTCGGGCCGATTGGTTGCAGCAATGACGATGATGCCTTCGTTGCCTTCGAAACCATCCATCTCGACCAGCAACTGGTTCAAAGTTTGCTCACGCTCGTCGTGCCCACCGCCGAGTCCGGCGCCACGGTGGCGGCCCACCGCGTCGATTTCGTCGATGAAGATGATGCAGGGTGCGTGTTTCTTCGCCTGCTCGAACATGTCGCGCACGCGCGAGGCGCCGACGCCGACGAACATTTCGACGAAGTCAGAGCCGGAAATAGTGAAGAACGGCACCTTGGCCTCGCCGGCGATGGCGCGGGCCAGCAGCGTTTTGCCGGTTCCTGGCGAACCCACCATGAGCACGCCTTTGGGAATCTTGCCGCCTAACTTCTGGAACTTGCCCGGGTCCTTGAGGAAGTCGACGATTTCGCTCACTTCCTGTTTGGCCTCTTCCACGCCCGCGACATCCGCAAACGTGACGTTGACCTGGTCCTCGCCCAGCAATCTTGCGCGGCTCTTGCCGAAGGACATGGCGCCGCGGCCACCGGCCGAGCCCTGCATCTGGCGCAGCATGTACACGAACACCAGGATCAGCAGCAACGCCGGCGCGAGCTGCAACAGCAGCTGGGTCAGGAAGTTGGGCTGTTTCGGCGGCTCACCCTTGAAGTCGATGCGCGCCTTGTCGAGCGTGCCGATCAACATGGTGTTGTCGGTTTCGGGGTTGTAAGCCTTGAACTTGGTCTTGTCCTTGCGGGTGCCGAGGACCTCGTCGCCGCGCAGGGTCACTGTTTCGACGCGGCCATTGCGTACGTCGTCGAGCACGGTCGAATAGGACACCTGCGTGGGCTCGGTACCGGTCGGGACGTAGCGGCTGAAGACCACCACCATCACCATCACGATCACGACCCAGAGCAGGATATTTTTCGTCAGATCATTCAAAGGCTTACCCTCGCGACACGACCGGCCCGATTCAGGATTGCGGTCACGCTACACCAATCGAAAACCGCTCGCCAGCAGGCAAAGCTCAGAACTGCGTCACCGGCAAACATCCGGATTGGCGAGGCGGGCTTGGGAAAACACTGGCGCACTGAATCTTGTGAATTCCTTGAAACCGGCGCCCTGGAACGTTTTGATGAGGATCGCGCTGATTGGTTTCAAGTCCGGGGTCACGAATTCCGGCATCTACTCAAGCAGATACAGGGTATCAAAGGCTTCGGGCCCCACCGGCAATCTTTACAATGCCGACTATGGAAATGTCTGAACGCCAGCGAAAGTATCTTCGAGGTTTGGGGCACTCGTTGAAGCCAGTACTGCTCATCGGGTCCGCCGGAGCCACACCGGCGGTGATCGCCGAGGCCAAACGCGCATTGCACGACCATGAACTCATCAAGGTGAAGTTTCGCGGCGTCGAGCGCGAGACTCGTGACGCAGGTCTCGCTGGACTTGCGGCAGCTACAGAGAGCGTACTAGTCCATCAGATCGGACATACCGCCCTCTACTACAAACGCCGAAATGATAGACCGGGAATTGTGATCCCGGACGCATAAAGGGCTGCTCCCGCTGGCCGATTCCTTTACATGGGGTGAGGATCACCTCGCGGGAGTTATTGCCGAACTTCCAGTGGTAAGTTGCTGGAATAAGTCGTATATCAGTCAAAACATGTCGGCTCAACACAGACGTTCGTTTGGGCGCGAGGCGGTGGCGGTCTATCTAGCTGCCGCGTTGGTCGTGTTCGGCACCTGGGCGGCTTCGCGTTATCTCATCCTGCGGAAGTTCGAAAACATCGAACAGAACGAGGTCTCGCGAAGCATCGAAGTGATGCGCAAGGCGCTGGTCGCCAAGAACACCGAAATTGAAACTGTCTCGCGAGACTGGGCGCGTTGGGACGACATGTATTCGTATGTGTCGACACTCGATCCGAAGTTCGAGTCCGAGAATTTCTCGGAGACCGGCCTCGACGAAATGAACGTCGACCTCGTCTGGCTGCTCGATCCGAAGGGCAATGTGTTGTCCTCGTTCGAGAACGACACGGACGACGCGCGCTACAAACATCCGGCGAGCGATCCGGTGACCTCGGAGATCAATCGGCTGACACCCTTCGTGCGCACCGTGCTCGACCAGGAAGGCACGCTGCGCCTGGTGACGATCAACGGGGTGCCGCATGTCATCGTGGCTCACACCATCCTTCACACCGACCGCAGCGGTCCCGCCGCCGGCACTCTGGTGTTCGCGCGCCGCATAGCCGCACCCGAGATTGCAAGCATCGGCGCCGATAGCCAGCTCAACGTGCGCTTCTCCCTGCTCAGCGAACGCGCCATGGCGGCCGAGAAGCCGGAGCTGCTGGTGGCGCCTGACGGGCGTCGCATCGTTCGCCGCTCGGACAATTCGATCGAGGGCCAGCTGCGCCTCGACACCATCGACAACACGCCAATCGCGGTGCTCTCGACCGCTCTGCCGCGCACCGTCATGTTGAGCGGCCAGCAAGGCGTCCGTTACCTCGTCGGCTGGGTTGCGCTGCTGATCAGCATTGTCCTGGCCGCCTGGCATGCCTACAGCGGCCGGCTGCGGCGCACTTCGGCTGCAGCCGCCACCAGTGAAACCCGCTACCGCGCGATATTCGATCGCGCCGCCTCGGGAATTGTGTTGTTCGACCCGACCTCGCGCCGCGTGCTGGACGCGAATCCGCAGGCACAACGACTCATCGGAGCTTCGCTCGATGAACTGCGCCGGCGCGACGTCGCGACGATTTTCGACACTCCGGTATCGCTCGCCGCCGGCATCCAGGATCAGCCCGCGGAAAATCGTCCGGCGCAGTTGATCCGTGGCGATGACGAACGACGTGACGTGGAGTTTTCGGTCGTTGACCTCGACCCGGGCACCGGCCGCGTCCACGCCATGCTGCTGCAGGATATTTCGCACCGGCGCGAAGCCGAGCGACGCGCGCAGGAACACCAGCTTTCCCTGCAGCACCTCGCAACACATGATGCGCTCACCGGCTTGCCGAATCGCACTTTCCTCAACGAGGAGTTGCCGCGGCTCATCGACGAAGCCGCGCGACGCGGCGATTCGCTGTCGATCCTGTACATCGACTGCGACAACTTCAAGAACATCAACGATTCGCGCGGCCACTCGATCGGCGACGACTATCTACGCAGCGTCGCGCGCCGTCTGCGCGATTCGATTGCGAGCCCCGACCTCGTGGTGCGCATGGGCGGCGACGAATTCCTCGTGGTCACGCGTCACTATGGCCTCGAGCCCGACAGCGCGGCGATCGCCGAGCGCGTCGCGGCGGCGCTGAAGAAACCCGTCCGCCTGGGCGAAGCCACCTACTCCGCCACCACCAGCATCGGCCTCTCGGTCTACCCGCGTGATGCCACCACCATGAGTGAGCTGCTGCGCTCGGCCGACATCGCGCTCTACGAAGCCAAGGCGCGCGGCCGCGACAACGTGCAGATGTTCGATTCGGCGATGAACAAGCGCGTACACACGCGACTTGCGCTCGAACAGGACCTGCGCAGCGCCGTGAATCGCGACGCCATCGAGATCCACCTGCAACCCATCGTCGACATCCGCAGCGGACGGCTGGTGAGTTTCGAGGCTCTGGCGCGCTGGAACGATCCGCGGCACGGGTCCGTGCCGCCGCTGCAATTCATCGAAGTCGCCGAAGCTTCGGATCTGATCGTCGAGCTTGGCGAAAACGTCTTCAGGGCGGTGGCGCGACAGATCGCCGCATGGCAGCGCGCGGGCCTCAAGCCCGTGCCCGTCGCGGTGAACGTCTCCGCCAAACAGCTCAAGCGATCGAACCTGCCCGAGCGACTGGTGGCGATCGCGCACGAATTCGACATCGCGCCCCACCAGATCGAGGTCGAGCTCACCGAAAGTGTCGCGATGCAGGATTCCGAACAGCACGTGACCAAACTACATGCGCTGCGCGACCTCGGCGTGCGCGTGTCGGTGGACGACTTCGGCACCGGATATTCGAGCCTCGCCTACCTGCGCAACCTGCCGATCGACTACCTGAAGATCGACCGCACGTTCGTGCGCGACATGAACGTGGACCGCAACGATGCCGCCATCGTGCGCGCCATCATCAGCATGGCGCAGAGCCTGCACCTCGGAACCGTGGCCGAAGGCATCGAGACGCGCGAACACGCATCGCAATTGCTGGCGCTCGGCTGCTCGACCGGTCAGGGTTACTTCTTCGCCAAGCCCATGCCGGCGCACGAGACCAACGAGCTGCTGCGCACCATGCGCGGTTCGTCGCCGATCACGACTACGAACCCGACACTGGAAATCGTCCGGGTATCCTGACCATGCGGCGACGCGACGCCGTCGCGCGGCGGCTCAGGTATCGGTGCTGACGTCATCCCACTCGGCATCCATGTAGCCGATCAGCCAGTTGAGCGCATGGTGACGTTCCATCGTGACATCCGGGTCCAGGCCACCGAGCTTGCCATTGCTCACACTCGCCTCGACGACCGCCCAGTGATATCGGCAGATGCGGTCGGCCTGTTCGACGATGTCCGATACGGGTCTCAGCTTCGCATCCGCGACGAACTGCGTTGGGCCGCGCTTGCGCATTACTGCAATAGCGGCATCCACGTCACAGCTTCCAGTCGGTTTGCCAAGTTGATCCACGTAGCCCATTGACCAAAGCAGCACCCACGCGGCTTCATAGCGCCAGGAAAACTGCACGCTCTCGCGCTCGGAGGGGGCGGGGTCTCGAATGAATCGCCGCTCGTCGGGCGTGAATTGCGGCGCGAGCCCGTAGTCCGCGACTATCTTCTGGACAGACGAATTGTCGAGGCCGGCGCCCTTCATGGACACCGTGAGCAATGCAAGAGCGCGGAAAGCAACTTCTTCGCGCGTGCGAACCTTCACTTGTGTCTCATCTTCGATCGCCGGCAGATGCATATTGACTGGCACACCTTCGCGGCGAAGCAGTTCGTCCGAACGGCGTTTTCGATCGAGTGCCTTTGCCGTCGCCTGTGCTTCGACTTCCTGTATTTTCTGCTTGCGGTCCTGGGTGGTCTCCGGCGCTGCCATCGTGGCGGCGGAAACGACACAAGCAAACACCGCGCAGCTCAAGAATCGCGACACCGAAATCATCAGGGCTTGCCCGGCACCCAGAAGTCCTGCCAGCTGAGGCCCGCATCCCTGATGGCCAGAAGCCGGCGCTTCAATTGCGCCTCGTCAAAGCTGGTGGCGCCACCGGAACTGAAAGCCACGCGATATCCCTTCGCCTTGAGGCTCTTCAGCAGTTCGACATCCGGGCCCCGATCCCGGTCGACCAGCACGGCGATGGAACTCGACATCTGCGGCAGCTCCTGCATGCGCAGCGGCAACATGCCGTAACGCCGTGCCTGGCGCATGAACTCTTCCGTCGGACCGCCATCGGGCGCCGACAGTCCGAGATCGATGAGCGGGATGTTGTCGTTCGACGCCTGTGTAATCAGCTGATCGAGTTCGCGATCGGCGAGCGGCACCAGTCCGGCCGGCGGCGCCGCATCGTTCGCCAGCAGGCGCACTTTCATGTTGCGGTATTTCACGATGCTGCCGGGATCGTGCGCCTGCAGCGCAAATGTGCCCGAACCTAACAACCGCCCCTTCTTGTCGTCGGGACGGAACGGTGTTGGCCCTTCCGCGTACTCGCAGATCAGCTTGTCGTTGATGAAAGTCTGAATGGTCTTGCCGACCACGCGGATGCGGTAGTTGAACCACACATTGTCGGCGACCGGCGCCTGCCAGCTGTTGCGCACGGCATAGACACTGCCGGTCATCTTGTGTTCGATGTAGCCGTTCATCTTCTCGGCGGGCGGATTGGAGTTGATGACCTGCAACTCGTAGCCGGCCTCCGGCCAGCCTGGACCTTGCCACCTGGTGTGAGCGTAGATGCCGCTGTTGGCGCCAGGCGAGGTCATCACGTCGGCGGAGAATTCGAAGTTCTTGAAATTGTGTTTGGCGACCTTGCCAACGTAGAACAGGTGGGCTCGTTCGCCGTGCGACACGAAAGCGCCGTCTTCGACGACCCACGATTCGGGACGTTCCGCGGCTTTCCAGCCGGCGAGCGTCTTGCCGTCCTGCAGCGCAATCCAGTCCTGTGAAACCGCCAGCGGCGCCGTCGCCAGCCCCATCACCACGAAACCCCACACCGCGAATCGCTTCATGGCTCAACCCCCTCATTGCTTTTCTAACTAGACGTAACGGACTTCCATGACCTCGTAGCTGTGCTTGCCGCCCGGTGCAACCACATCGACCACGTCGCCGACGCTCTTGCCGACGATGGCGCGCGCGATCGGCGAGGTGATGGAGATGCGACCGGTTTTGATGTCCGCCTCATCCTCACCGACGATCTGATAGGAAATGCGCTTGCCACCGTCCTGGTCTTCGAGATCGACGGTGGCGCCGAAGATCACCTTGCCGGTGTTGGTGAGCGCCGCCGTGTCGATCACCTCGGCGGTCGACAGCTTGGCTTCGATCTCGCCAATGCGCCCCTCGATGAACCCCTGCTGCTCGCGCGCGGCGTGGTACTCGGCATTCTCGGACAGGTCGCCGTGACTGCGCGCCTCGGCAATCGCCTTGATGACGCGCGGGCGATCCTCGCCCTTCAGACGTTTCAGTTCGCTGCGCAATGCTTCTGCGCCCCGCAGCGTCATCGGAGTCCGTTTCATGACCTGGCCTCTTTGTGCAGGTCCTGTAGCCGGTTCACTTCCACGGCATCCAGGTGATCCAGAGCTTCGCAGGTTGCGAGCGCGCCCGCGAGCGTCGTGTAGTAAGTGACGCGTTTGTGCACCGCTTCGCGGCGGATGGAGTTCGATTCGCGGATGGCGATCTTGCCTTCCGTGGTATTCACGATCATGGCGAACTCGTCGTTCTTGATCATGTCGACGATGTGCGGCCGCCCCTCGCGCACCTTGTTAGCGCGTTTGCAGGACAGCCCCGCGTCGGTGATGGCCCGGGCGGTGCCGTCGGTGGCGGCGAGTTCGAAACCATGTTCGATGAGCTTTCGCGCCAGCACCACGGCACCAGGCTTGTCGCGCTCGCGGACGCTGATGAGCACCACGCCGGTGCGCGGCAGTGTGACGCCGGATGCGGCCTGCGCCTTCGCATAGGCCTCACCGAAGGTGCGCCCGGTGCCCATGACTTCGCCCGTGCTCTTCATCTCGGGTCCCAGGATCGGGTCGGACTCGGGGAACTTGTTGAATGGGAATACCGCTTCCTTCACCGAAAAGTAAGGCGGCACGACTTCCGCGATGCCCTCCATCGACTTCAGCTTCTTGCCGGTCATGACGCGCGCGCCGATCTTCGCCAGCTGCAGACCCGTGGCCTTCGAGACGAAGGGCGCGGTACGCGAGGCGCGTGGATTGACCTCGAGCACGTAGATGATTCCGTTCTGGATGGCGAACTGAATGTTCATGAGGCCGATGACATTGAGCGCCTTGGCGAGCTTGCGCGTCTGTTCGCGCAATTCGGCCTGGATTTCCGGAGACAGACTGTTAGGCGGCAGCGAGCAACCGGAGTCGCCGGAGTGCACGCCCGCCTGCTCCACGTGCTCCATGATTCCGCCGATGAGCACGTCTTCGCCGTCGCAGCACGCATCCACGTCCACTTCGATGGCGACATCGAGGAAACGGTCGAGCAGCACCGGGCTGTCGTTGGAAACCTTTACCGCGTGCGTCATGTAGTTGCGCAGGTCTTCCTCATTGAACACCACTTCCATGGCGCGGCCACCGAGCACGTAGGACGGGCGCACGACGAGCGGGAAACCGACCGTACGCGCCAGCGCCACGGCCTGATCTTCGGTGCGCGCCGTGGCATTTGCCGGCTGTTTGAGGCCGAGATTTTTGACCAGTACCTGGAAGCGTTCGCGATCCTCGGCCATGTCGATCGAATCCGGCGAAGTACCGATGATCGGCGCGCCCGCGGCCTCGAGGGCGCGCGAGAGCTTGAGCGGTGTCTGGCCGCCGTATTGCACGATGACGCCTTCGGGCTTTTCCTTGGCGATGACTTCGAGCACGTCTTCGAGCGTGAGCGGCTCGAAGTACAGGCGATCGGAGGTGTCGTAGTCGGTCGACACGGTCTCCGGATTGCAGTTGACCATGATGGTTTCGAAACCGTCTTCGCGCAGCTGCAACGCCGCATGTACGCA
>Ga0307513_10005146_pt1 | contig 17320 bp, 12 predicted proteins | sample 15_EM_MG_FD_202174 | JGI IMG/M metagenome (GOLD analysis project Ga0307513, IMG submission 202174) | Populus trichocarpa ectomycorrhiza microbial communities from riparian zone in the Pacific Northwest, United States - 15_EM | ecosystem: Host-associated > Plants > Roots > Unclassified | place... | reverse complement strand
CTACGCGCCGGGGGCGACGTTTGATGCGATGCAGGCAAGCGGCGCAACCGTAATCCGCTCGATGGATGAACTGATCGCGAGAATCGACCGCACGACCTAGCGCCGCATCGGCGCTTTCCTACGCCCGGCTTCAATCCCGCAGCTGTGCGATGCGCCCGAGTCTGACGGCGCGACCTGCCGGCGCACCGCAGATTGTCGGCCTCACGACTCCAACCAAAAGCGGGAATTCGGCATGACTCGGAAGATTGCGTTCGCGGCGATGATGTCGCTGGGATTCTTGCTGTCCGCTTGCGGTGGAGGTGATTCTGCGCCGCCGACGGCGCAACCCGTGCAGCCGCCGGCGGCCGATACCACGCCGCCAACCGTCCCGGCGGGGGTGACCGCCGTTGCGCAGTCGGCCACGTCGGTGCTCGTGAGCTGGACGGCGTCCACCGACGCCAGCGGAATCTCGGGTTATCGCGTTTTTCGCGATGCCGGCGCGACACCCCTCTCGACCGTCACGACCACGTCGTTCACGGATACCGGGCTCACCGCCAGTACGACTTATGACTACACCGTGATCGCGGTCGACGGCGCCACCACGCCGAATGTTTCGGCGGCTTCGCCCGCCGCGAGTGCCGCCACGCCGGCCGCGCCACCGCCGGCCGGCGGGCCGATCCACCTGGCCGTGCAACGCGTGTACGGCGGACTCACGTTGACGGCGGCGCACTCGCTGCTGCGCGTGCCGCACGACAGCAGCCGCTGGATCGCCGTGCAGCAGGACGGCCATGTGGTCAGTTTTGCCGACACCGCCAACGTGAGCACCACCAGCAACGTGCTCGACATCACCGATCGGGTGGTGTTCCGCAATGTGCACGGGTTGTTAGGGCTGGTCTTTCATCCGAATTTTCCGGCCGACAATCGCGCCTGGGTCGCCTATACGCACGAGACCAGCCCGGACGTGATCGTCCTGCGCGTCTCGGAGTTCACCACCGCGGACAATGGCGTGACGCTGAATCCCGCGTCCGAACAGATCGTCTTCGAGATGGCGCAGCCGGGCGGCCATAACAACGGCGGTCATTTATTGTTCGGACCGGACGGTTACCTGTACGTCGGCATGGGCGACGGCGGCAACGACGACAGCGATTCGGCCCAGGCCGGAAATGGCCAGCTCACCAACAATCTGCTCGGCAAGATCCTGCGCATCGACGTGAGCGGGACGACCGGCTCGCGGCCGTACCGCATTCCCGCGGACAACCCGTTCGCCGCCAACGCGCTGTGCAATCTCGACGGGACCGGCACGACCGATTGTCCGGAGATCTTCGCGTGGGGATTCCGCAATCCGTGGCGCTGGACGTTCGACAGCGCGACGGGAGCGTTGTGGCTCGGCGACGTGGGCTCGCATACGCGCGAGGAGATCGATCTCGTGACGAAGGGCGGCAACTACGGCTGGCGCTGCAAGGAAGGTACGCTCGACACCGCTCTCACCTGCGGCACGCCGACGTCGCCGTTGATTCCGCCCGTGGCGGAATATGAACATCCTGTAGGGCAGGCGGTAACCGGCGGCTTCGTGTATCACGGCACCGCGATTCCGGCGCTCGTGGGCCGCTACGTGTTCGGGGACTACAGCTCGCAGCTCGTCTGGACGATTCCGACCGACACCACGCCGACCCTCGCGTTGGTCTACGCCGACGGCTGGGATTCGAACGTGCACGTCACCTCGTTTGCGCAGGACACCGATGGGGAGTTGTACCTCGTCGACGTGCGCGACAGCGCGTTCTACAAGCTGATTCCTGCGCCGTAACCGCGCAATCCAGACAGGTAACTCAGCCCACGGCGGCCACGATCTGCGCGCGCTGCTTGCCGTCGGGTAGTTTGCCCAGCGCCGCGCCGAGGTTGTCCGCGAGGTTACGCACCTTGCCGGTCGCGGGAATCACGCAGGTCACGGCGGGTTGAGACAATACGAATTTCAGGAATACCTGCGCCCAGCTCTTCGCGCCGATTTCAGCCGCCCACGGCGGCAATGGTTTGCCCTGGACCTTGGCGAACAGATTGCCATCTTCGAAGGCGCGATTGATGATCACCGCCACGCCCTTGTCGGCGCACAGCGGCAGCAACCGCCGCTCCGCCGCGCGTGTCACCACCGAATAGTTGAACTGCACGAAATCGAGCTTCTCGCGCTCGATGATCGCGATGAGATCGGGATACGAGCTCTCCGTGTAGTGCGTCACGCCGATGTACTTGACCTTGCCCTCCGCCTTCCAGCGCCGCAGCGTTTTCAGGTGCGTGTCGAGGTCGACCAGGTTGTGCACCTGCATCAGCTCGGTGCGCGGGTGTTTGAGCAGCGCGATCGAGCGCTGCATCTGCTCGATGCCTTTTTGTTCGGCGGCGTTGCCCGACCCCGGCGTCCACACCTTGGTGGCGAGGAAGACTTTTGCCTGCTGTTCGGGCTTGAGCAGATCGCCGAGTACCGACTCCGCCGTGGAATACATGGGGGAGGTGTCGATGAGCGTGGCCCCGGCCATGAAAAACGCCTGCAATACTTCGCGCAACGGTGCGCGCGCGGATTCATCCGCGCCGACTTCGAACGGGCCGGACGTGCCGAGCCCGATGGCCGGAATCATTTCTCCCGTCGCGGGGATGCGCCGCATCAGCAACTGATCCGTCGGAACGACTGCGCCATCCGGCAGGTGTTCGTGCGGATATCCGATGTCATGTCCGCCGGCCCTGGTCGCGCCGGTGACCGCGGCCACACTGCCTATCGCGAGAAAACTTCTCCGGTCCATGTCGAGTCCTCCGATGGGCGTCGATCAGATCAGCGTGGCATCGGTTCCCACGACCGCATCGCTGCCGTGACTGACAATCTGTTCCAGCGCCAACACTTCTGACAACACCTGCGTGCCGTAGAAATGCGCGCTGGCCAGTTTCGCTTCGTAGAACTGGCGGTCGGCGTGGCCGGCGGCGAGCTTTTGCGCCGCAATATCCGCCGCGCGCGCCATCAACCACCCGCCGACGGCGAATCCGCACAACTTGAGAAACGGTACCGATACCGCCATGGCGCGATCGGGCGAGGTGGATAACGCCACCAACAACGAGTCCGCGGCATTTCGCAGCCGGACGAGCGCATCGAGCGCGCCGGCGCGGGCTCGTGCCGCCGCTGTATGTTCGGCGCGCAGGCCGTTCAGAGACGCCTGCATTTCGTCGATGAAGACAAACAGGACGGCGCCTCGATCGCGCCCGAATTTGCGGCCGATCAGGTCGTTCGACTGGATGCCGGTGGTGCCTTCGTAGATGGCGGTGATGCGCGCATCGCGGAAGATCTGCGCGGCACCGGTTTCTTCGATGTAGCCCATGCCGCCGTGCACCTGGATGCCGGTCGAGGCGATGTCGATGCCGGCTTCCGTGCAGAAACCCTTCACGACCGGAATCAGCAGGTCACCGCGCGCCTGCGCCGCGGCGCGCACGGATTCATCGGCGTGCGCGGCGCCGAGATCGAGCTGGTGCGCGGCGTACAGCGCCAGCGCCCGGCACGCTTCGGTCGTGGATTTCATCTCCAGCAACATGCGCTTTACGTCGGGGTGCCCGATGATCGGCGCCGGCGAGGAACTCGTGCCCATCGATGCGGAGCCCGAAATCCTGGCGAGCGGCACGGGCGGTTTGCCCTGCACGCGGGTGCGCGCCCATTCCGCCGCCTGCTGGAAAGCGCGTTCGCCCTGCGCGTAACCTTCGAGCCCGACCGACAGGCGCGCGGCGTTCATCATCACGAACATGTACTCGAGGCCGCGATTTGCCTCGCCCACCAAAAGCCCGAGCGCACCCTCGTTCTCGCCGTACATCATCACGCAGGTCGGGCTCGCATGGATGCCGAGCTTGTGTTCGATCGACGCGCAGTTCACGTCGTTGCGCGCTCCGGGCGTGCCATCCGCGTTGACCCAGAATTTGGGCACGATGAACAGCGAGATGCCGCGCACACCGGGCGGCGCGCCTTCGATGCGTGCCAGCACCATGTGCACGATGTTGGCGGCCATGTCGTGGTCGCCATAGGTGATGAAAATCTTCTGTCCGTAGATGCGGTAGTTAGGGCCGGCGGGCACCGCGCGGGTGCGCACCTGCGCGAGATCGGAACCAGCCTGCGGCTCGGTGAGGTTCATCGTGCCGGTCCATTCGCCCGAGACCATTTTCGGCAGATAGAGCTGCCGCTGCTGCGGGGTACCGAAGTGCTGCAGCGCCTCGATGGCGCCCTGCGTGAGCATCGGGCAGAGCTTGAAGGCGAGATTGGATGCGGCCCAGAGCTCCTCGACTGCGGTGCCGAGCACGCTGGGCGCGTTCTGGCCGCCGTATTCTGCCTTCGAGCGCAGCGCCGGCCAGCCGCTGTCGCAGAACTGTTGATAGGCCTCGCGAAAACCCGCCGGCATGGTTACACCATGCGCGGACCACTGAGCACCCTCGCGATCGCCGCTCTTGCATAGCGGCTCGAGCACGACCTCCGCGAAACGCGCGGCTTCGCCCAAAACGGCCTCGGCCGTTTCGCTCGAGTATTCGGCATATTCGGGGCAGCCCCGTAAGCCTTCGGTTCCGATGAGTTCGTCCAGGACAAACCGGAGTTCCTTGACCGGTGCGCGGTACATCGAGTGCGTCCCCTTAAATCAGTTGGCGAGTGCCGGCACGATATTGGCGGCAGCGAATTCCACGAAGCTGCGCACGCGATGATCGTCCTCGAGGCCGGCGGGAAACACCGCGTACAGTGGCGCGGCGGATGGCGCCTGCCAATCGGCGAGGACCTTGCGCAATTTTGCCGTTGCCACGCCCTGGCGGCACAGGAATTCGGGCAGCAGACCGATGCCGAGGCCTGCGACCGTCGCGCTGTGCAACACGGCGGGGTCGTCCACCGCGAGCTTCGGGCGAACACGCACTTCGGCACGCGCCGAGGCTTTCGTCATCTGGAAGTGATATTCGGAACCCACGCCCGCGGGCGTCAGCAACGCATGATCGCGCAGGCCTTCGGGCCGCTCCGGTGCCGGATGCTTCAGCAGATACGCCGGCGTGGCGCACAACACCGCCGGCGGGGCGCCGAGCAGGCGCGCGCCGAGCTTCGGGTCTTCGTTCTTGCCGGCGCGAATCGCCACGTCCCAGTCCGTGCTGTCACCGGCATCGAGCACCACGTCGAGCGCGATATCGGGAAAGCTGTCGAGGAAGCGCGGCACCAGCGGCGCCAGCAACACGCGGCCATAAGTCGGATCGGCGATGACGCGCAGCGGCCCGGTGCTCTTGGCCCTGAATCCTTCCGCCAGCTGCCGCACCTTCTCGACTTCGATACCGATGGTGCGCGCGTGCGCGAGCACGGCTTCGCCGGCGGCGGTGAGAAAAATGCGCCGGGTGGTACGCTTCATGAGCTGCACGCCGATGGATTTTTCGAGATCCGCGATCGCGCGACTGATGGCGACTTTTGGTACCTGATAGGCGCGCGCGGCGGCGGAAAAGCCGTTGAGTTCAATAACCCGGGCGAACACGGCGAGCTGAGCTGCAGACCACAATTCACTCATAATGCGCACCAAAGAGAACAATGGTGCGCGCATTGTTTCACTAAAGAATCTAAAAAGGAAAGTCTCATGAAGATTTCGATGCACGCCCTGAGTCACGACGTGTTCACCCGCGCTCTGACGCAGCTGCTGTTCGTCATGGAAAAGGGCGTGGCAAATGCCAAGGCGCGCAGCTTCGATACCGGCGTGCTGGTCACCGCGCGGCTGGCGCCCGACATGTTGCCGTTTTCCAAGCAGATCCAGCTGACCAGCGACTTCGCAAAAAACTCGATGGCGCGCCTGGCCGGCATCGACCCGCCGAAGTTCGAGGATACCGAGACCACCATGGATGAGCTGATCGCGCGCGTGAAGAAGACGCTGGAGTACATCGGCACCGTATCCGCGGCCGCGCTCGAAGGCAGCGAGACGCGCGACATCAAGATCCCGCTGCGTGATCGGACACTGGAGTTCAAGGGTCTCGCGTTCCTGCAGCACTGGGCGCTGCCGAATTTCTTTTTCCACCATGTGACCGCTTACAACCTGCTGCGTCACAACGGCGTGGATATCGGCAAGCGCGACTTCCTCGGCGGCTGACGCGCGACCGCGAGGGATGAAAAAAAAGAGGGCCGGCTTTCGCCGGCCCTCTGCCTTTCACGAGGACTTTTGTGTCGCCGATCAGAGCGGCTGGCGGCAATCGCCGAGCTGACCACCGATCAGAACCACCAGCGGCGCGGTCGCCTTCGGCACTTCGACCCGGATGATGTTGGCCAGGCAGAAGTCGACCCGCTTCGGAATGTTCACGACGAACGGTTGAACGGCGCTCGTATTCGTTCCGTCACTGACCGTCGCGCTCAGCGCATATGAAGTCTTGCGCCAGTCGACGAGCAGCGGACGCGCCACCTCGAGCACCCCTGAGTTCGTGCGCAGACGGAACACCGAGTTGGTGTTCCCGCTCACGATGGCGTAGTTCGAGAAGGTGGTGAATCCGAGCTGGTTTACGTCGTCCGGATCGGACACTTCGAGCGCGGCGATGACGTTATGCGCACCGCCGTCGACGTCGAACGCCTGACCCGCCGTGACCGCCGGCGCATTGTCGTTGGCGTTCGTGACATTGATCGTCACGCTGCCTGTGGCGCTGCGCACGTAGCCGTCCCAGACCGACACACCGACGAGGTACGAAGTCGCAGCCTCGAAGTCGAGCGATTGCCCGGCTGCGAGACTCACCGCCCCGGAAGACGCGTCGATCGCGAACTTGCCGCTCGCATCGGTGAGCTGCCACTGCGAGAAGACCGCGCCCGCATCCGGATCGGTTGCGACCACGGTGCCAACCGGCCCGCCAGCGGCGGTCGATTCACTGACGCTCAGCGACTGCGGCGAAATCACTGCCGCGGTATTGCCGACGTACTTGATCAGCCACTGCAGCGCCGGCCGCTCGCCGCCATTTTCATACAGCAGCCAGTCGCCCTGCGCGTTGCGCCAGTGGTTGCCGCGGACGTAGCCCCAGATCGTGACGCCCTTGACGGCCGGGTGCTCCCAGAACACCGGGAACACGCGCTGATAGTTAGCCAGCTGTGTTTCGTGGTTGAGGACGCCCTGGAAAACGCCGTCGAGGTCGAACTCCGTCGCGTAGATCGGCAGCCCGGTCGCCGCCAGGCGATCGAGATTGGCGCGATGGTTCGGCATCGGTGCCGCTTCCGTGGTCGAGAAGGCATGCACCTGGTCACCGATTCCGTCGATCAGCCCGCGTGCCTTCAGCAGGTTGATGATCGTCAGGTAGGTGGTCGTGGCATTGCCGTCGTTGGTGATGCTGTAGTCGTTGATCAGCAGCTGCGCATTCGGGAAGAACTCGCGTGCCATCTCGAAAGACTTGATCACCCAGTCCCAGCCGGTGCCGTAGAGGCCATTGTCGCCGCCGAGCGCCTGTATATAACCGCCGGACGCCGGCAAGCGCGGCTGCTGGTGAATCGGCTCGTTGACCACGTCGATCTGATCGATTTCCGGATAACGCGCCGCGATCGCCGCGTACCACTCCCGGATCTCCTCGAGCTGCTCCGCCGGTGGCAAGACCGCAATCCAGTTCGGCTGCTGGCCGCCCCAGATGAGCGTATGCCACTTGAACTTGAATCCGTTCGCCTTGGCGAGCGCGTACGCCGCATCGGCCTGCGTCCAGTTCATGACGTCGCGGACCCCTTCCACGCTGCCCCATTTGCCACCGTTCTCGGGGGTCACCTGGTTCCAGTAGTTAGTGAAATTGAGCGAGGCCGTGTTCGGACTCCACGCGCTGCCGAGGAACTTGTCCTTGCCGGCCGCGATTGGCGGATCGGTACGCGTGTACGGTGGCGGATCCGGCGGCGGCGGCGGCGGGCAGGTGCCCGTGGCGCTGGCCCCCGCGTCGAGATTTGCCACGGTGTAGCAGACCCCGGCGCGGCCAAACGCCAGCTTGTCCATGAACATGCCGTCTTCGCGCGAACCCCATTGAAAGGTCTGCGTGAGAGCGCCGTCCGGAACCACCCAGGCGGCCGGGCCCTGGCTGCCCGTGATCTTCACCCACTTGAAGACGAGGGTCGGCGACGATCCGCCATTGAGCACGGTGGCACCGGGCGCCGTGAAACCCGTGTTCGGTTCGTTCTGCAGCGCCCACTGGCCGCCGTTCTCCGGCACTTTCTCGCCGAAGCCCTGGCCGAAATACCAGCTGTCGTCGTTGCCGCCATCGGCACCGACGCGATACCGCGCGTACAACTCGTAATTTCCCGCGACCGGAAAATTCACGGTGTACGTGGCGATGCGCCCCGCCGTCGGCGGCGTCGTGCCGTTGAGCGTGGTGGTCACGTAGTTGGCGCCATCGAGCGCGCCGGTAGCTAGGTTGGCGCCGAGCGTTCCGGATTCCGCCTCGACGATCACCGGTTCGGTTTGCGCGAATGTAGCGATTGGTACAGACGCGAATAGACACGCGCGCAGGAGCGCGCTTGCTGTAGTTCTCATCCTTAAGTCCCCTTCGTTGATTGATGCAGTGTGAGCACTGTCTGCCGGCCCGAATCTAGCCCAACAAATTGTAAAACGGTAGCGGTACCACGGCAGATGCAACGCGCCGGTGGTTTTCCGGGCAAAACCCAATGTGACCGGTTGCGCGAAACGGCGCCGCATACGACATAACGGCGTCAAAAGCCCGCATCGCCATGTCGGGGAACGCGAGCTATGTCACGGCGGGCCATTCGGTGATTTGCGACTCTTCATCTTCAGTCCGGGGAAAATTTCGCAAATGCAGGCGAGCGCGAGTGTCACAGCTACGGGCGATTCGAAAGCCGCGATCGGCGAGGCGCTGAAGCAGGCGCTTTCCGGCAACCGACTGCAGTCCCTTTCCCTGCACGATGAGCGCGGCGACGTCCTGTGGCTTGATGAAGGCGCGTTGGGTCCCGACGAACACAACCTCGTGGTCGAAGCTGCCGCAGCTCTCGCGGCCGGCGCAGACCGCACCCACGTATTCCAGAGCATCGGTGACGGCCGCGCCGCGGCGTTCCTGCCGGCGCGCTCTCCGCTCAACGATCTGGTCGGTCTCGCGATGATCATCGCGGACGCGAAATTTCTCGACAGCAAGGGCGCGGCGAAATTCGTCACCCCGACCACCACGAATTTGATGCGCCGCCTGGCATTCCTGCGCAAGCCGCCCGCGCCGGGCGCCCCTGCCGCGCCGCCGCAAGCGCCGGCCGGTGCCAAGGTAGTTAGCCCGCCGCCGCGTCCGGCGGCTCCGCCCGCGAGGCCCGGCATGCCGGCCGCAGGCATGCGTCCGGGCGCGCCCACCATGCCCGCTCGTCCGCCCGGCGCTCCCGCAGCCCCGGCCGCCCAGCGTCCGCCCGCTCCACCTGCAAGACCCGCGGCGCCGCCGCCTGCCGCAGCACGTCCAGCTGCTCCCGCTCGTCCCGCCGCGCCCCCGCCGAGAGCCGCGCAGCCCGCCCCCGCTCGTCCGCCTGCACCGCCGGCACGCCCGGCCGCGCCGGCCGCGAAGCCCGCAGGCGCGCAACAACAGCAGCGCCCGTCCTCGGGTACCGAATCCGATTCGATTGCGTTCGAGATTTCCGACATCGATCCGAGATCGCTGCTCAAGGGCGCGCAGAAACCGAAGCCCGTCGCGCAGGAACCCAAACGCCCCGATCTGCGGGTGGTTCAGACCGATCGCCTGCCGAAGCTCGAGTTGTCGCTCGCGGCGGATCCGATCCCCGAACTCATCGCCGACGACTCGCCAATTGAAATGCCGGAGGAGATGTCGGTCGACGGGCCGGTCGGGCGCTTCGATGAGGTCTCATCCGAAGAGCCGACCACCGAGGTCGAAGCGCTGGCGGATTCCGAATCCAACATGGATGTCGAGCCGCAGTTCGTCGAAGAAGTACCGCAAATGTCGGCTGGCGCAGGCCAATTCGAGTTCTACGGGCAGATTTTCGAGCTCCATGTGCAGCAGCTGGTGAAGCTGCGCGCCGGCGGTGGCACGCGCCGCTTTGAAGTTCTGGTGCGCGATGCGCACGCCGACAATGAATTTGGTGTCGCGCCGGAGCGCGTCATGCAGGACGTGCACGACCCGAGCGCGAATTCCGACCTCGATCGCATCGTGGTCGAACAACTCGTGACCTGGCTCGGTGAAAACCGCGGCGCCTGGGATTCCGACCCGGCCAGTTTCTCGGTGAACGTCGGAATGGGCACGATCGCGGATCCGAAATTCGCGAGCTTCGTCGCCACCGTGCTCAAGAGTCAAAAGGTGCCGGCCAAGGCGATCGGTTTCGAGATCACCGAAAAATCCTGCGTCGAACAGGTGCGTGACGTCGACATGTTCGTGCAGGCCTGCGAAAAAATCGGCTGCCACGTGGTGCTCGACGACTTCACCTTCCATCACAATGCGGTGCGCTGGCTGGGTTCGGGTGCGGTGAAATTCCTCAAGCTTGATTCGAAGATCACGGCCATCGCGATGAAAGAACGCGTGCCGCAGGCGCTGGTGGTGGCGATCTGCCAGGCGTCCAAGGTGCTCGGCCTGTCGTGCGTCGCCAAGCGGGTCGATACGCCGGCGGTGCGCGAGTGGCTCGCCGCGGTGGGCATCGACTACGCGCAGGGCTTCCTGCTCGACCAGCCGAAGGCGCTGATCACGCTGAGCGCGGCTTCCGCCAAGTAATTACGACGAGCCGAGTTGTTTGACCGCCAGGGCGTTTGTCCGCCGCGCCCAGCTCCCGTACCTTTGAACGATGGCCGGCTTCGACCCGCTTCGACACAACCGCAATTCGCTCTTCTGGACGCTGCACATCGGCGGCTGGCTCGGTTACGCGCTGACTCAATACCTGGGCGCGTTCATCTACGAAAAGATGACGGGCTACCTGATGATCGTCAGTTTGGCGGCGGTCAGCGGTTTCCTGTTCAGCCTCGAGCTGCGTTACATCTATCGCCGACTCTGGCTACGCAGTCCGCGCGTCATCATCGTCGGCGCACTCGTCTGTTGTTATCTGTTCGCGTTACTGCAACGCGTGATCGTCAACGGCGCGTGGATGCTAGTCGAACCAGACATGGAGATGCGCAGCGTCCTCGAGATCTTCGGCGCCACCATGTCGTCGATGTATTTGTTTCTGTGCTGGTCGGCTCTCTACTTCGGCGTGAAATACTACGAATCGCTGCAGGAACAGCGCGAGGCCACGTTACGCGCCGGAACCCTGGCGCAGGAGGCGCAACTCAAGATGCTGCGTTACCAGCTCAATCCCCATTTCCTCTTCAACACGCTCAACGCGATCTCGACGTTGATCATCGACAACCAGAACAGTACCGCCAACCAGACGGTGGTGCGGTTGTCGGAATTCCTGCGCTACACACTCGACCAGGACCCGATGAAGAAGGTCACGCTGCGGCAGGAGATCGAGGCGATGAACCTGTACCTGACTACCGAGAAGTTGCGCTTCGGAGAGCGGCTGAAACTGGAGTACGCCATCGAAGACCCCGCGCTCGATGCGCTGGTGCCGAGCCTGTTGCTGCAACCGCTGATCGAGAACGCGGTGAAGTACGCGGTATCGCCTTCCGAGAAAGGCGGCGCCATCCGCATCGAAGGCCGCACACGCGGTGCGATGCTGGAACTCGCGGTCGCGGACGATGGCCCAGGCCTCACCGCCAATTCGGCCCCCGGCAGCGGTCGCGGCGTCGGCCTGCGCAACACGCGTGAACGCCTCGCCGTGCTCTACGAAGATCGGCACCGGTTCGTGACGCTCGACAACAAGCCCGGTCTGCGCATCGAACTCGGATTGCCGATGGAAGTCACAACGCCATGATTCCCGCCGCGCCCCGCAAGCTGCGAACCTTGCTGGTCGATGACGAGGCGCTGTCGCGCCGCGGGCTCGAGCTGCGGCTGCGCGTGGCGAACGACATCGAAATCGTCGGTCAGTGCACCAATGGCCGCGAGGCGCTGGCCGCCATTCGCGAGCATCAGCCGGACCTCGTATTCCTCGACATCCAGATGCCGGGCCTGTCGGGTTTCGACGTGCTCGCCCAACTGCAGCCGCACGAACTGCCGATGATCGTATTCGTGACGGCCTACGACCGCTTCGCCGTGCAGGCCTTCGAAGCACGCGCCATCGACTACGTGCTGAAGCCCGTGGATGACGCGCGCCTGGCCGCGACGCTCACGCACGTGCGCGAGCTCAACGAGCAACGCACCGCGATCGCCGAGCGCAACCAGCTGGTCAACCTGCTCGCCGAGCTGCGCGGCAGTGGCGAAATCGCGCCCGCGGAGAACACCAACGGCGCGCAATCCCCGAACTGGCTGCCGATCCGCAACGGGCGCGAAACCGTGCGCGTGCCGGTCGAAGCCATCGAGTGGGTGGACGCGGCCGGCGATTACCTGTGCATTCACGCCAGCGGGCATACGCACATCCTGCGCGCCACCATGCGCGAGATGGAAAACCTGCTCGATCCGCGCCTGTTCCAGCGCGTGCATCGTTCGACCATCGTGAACCTCACGCGCGTCAAGAGCCTGCGTGCGCACATGAATGGCGAATATTTCCTGCGGCTCGAAGGCGGGCAGGAGCTGAAACTGTCGCGCACCTATCGGGACAAGGTCGAATATTTCCTCAAGCGTCCGCGCGCGCACTAAATCTCTTTGCTGACAGACAGTTAACGCTACCGGCTGTCGCGGAAGACGCCCACGCGGCACATACCTGCTGGAGGCACCGATCGTGGTGTCAAATCAGACAGGACGGACATGAAACACATCAGCGTTGCGTTGGCGGGTGCCTGCGCGCTCGCCTCGATGGCGGCCACCGCCGCCAATACCTTGCACATCGCGAACAATGGACTCGACGGCCCGGGGTGCGGCACGGCCGTGGCCCCTTGTCGCTCGATATCTGCAGGCCTGGCTGCGGCCGCCGAAGGAGATACGATCCTGGTTCGTCCAGGCCTGTATGGCGACATTGATGGAGATGGCGCCCTGGGCGCTCCCGGCGAGGAAACCGGCAACTACAACGGCACGGTGTACATCAACAAGCGCGTCACGGTGCTATCCACCGAAGGTGCCGCGGCGACCTTCATCCGCGGCGTCGACTCGGTACCGATCGTCGTCTACATCGAAGTGAGCGGCGTGCAGTTCGGCGAGCGCGGCGCCGGGTTCAGCGTGACGGGCGCCAATTCCTTCGGCATCAGCAACAACAACATGGTCAGCGGCAAGATCGCCGGCAATATCGCCACCGGCCAGGTCGTGGGTTTCTACATCGGCTCGAGCGGCAACGTCGAGGTCAGCCACAACACGGCCATCGGCAATTCCTCGGCCGGCATCATCGGCGCGACGAACAGCGGCACGACGGGTGGCGTTTTCATCCACGACAACGTGGTCGTCGGCAGCGCGAACACCACGGGGATCCTCGCCAGCGCCCTGGGCGCGCACCGGGTGATCGGTAATTCGATCAGCGGCGCAGGCATTGGATTGCAGCTCGGAGTAGGCCCGACACGCGTCAGCCAGAACTTCATCTCGGGCAACGTCCAGGGCATCGCGTACACGGAGTACTTCGGTGACGAGGTTCCGTCCGGTACGCCGGTCGTCGCGCGCAACACGCTGGCAGGCAACGTGAACAACGGCGTGTACATCAGCCATCTCGCCAACTACCCGATCTCGCTGCGGCAGAACAACTTCCTCGGCAATGGCCGCGGTTGCGCGATCGGCACGTCGGCGAACATCGCTATCGATGCGCGTCAGAGCTTCTGGGGCACGGCATCAGGCCCGGGAGGCGCTCCGCCTTCCAACCTGGTGTGCTCGACCTTCGACGTGGTGAAGACCACGCCGTTCGCGACCACCGAAATCGCGGTGCACTGACCGTAGATTCGCCAGAACAGGGGTGCGGGCGGCGCAAGGCCGCCGGCACCCCGCCGGCAAACGAGGCTCGCCTGGCGGGTCGATGCGCGGGCCCCGGCAAACCTGACGCACTCGACCTGCGAACGCCCGCCAGCGCGCGCCGTAGACGCCCGGGCACGGGTCGGAAGCGACCGGTCACCGGGAATCATCACCACGTATAACGCACGCGATACCGGACTATCGTCTCGCCATCCTTCGCGACCTTCACGGGGAAGTTGATGGTGCGCGAATCTTCCTTCTGGAACTCGTGCGTCTTGGTGAGGATCTTCCAGTTGCTCCAGCGGTAGAGGTTTTCCTTCACCACCACGTCGACCGGCTGCGATTTGTGATTGCGCAGCTTCACTTCGATCTCCTCTTCCATCACCTTCGTGTTGGTGTCGATCGAGAAGTTCACCTGGCGGCGTTCGCCCACCACGTCGAACGCGGACCCGAGCTTGATGTGCACCTGCTCATCCTTCGGCGTGTGGTCGATCTTGTCCTCGCCGATGAATTCCAGGCTGCCGTCCGCCTTGTCGAGCTGCGAAACGCGCAGCCGGCCGGCCGGCAGCGGCACGCCGAGGCCAAACTGCTTGTCGTTCTTGAATTCCAGGTACACATCAACCTTGGTGTTCGTGGCGATTCCCATGTTCCGGTCCGTGTACGGCGTCGGATAAAAGTAGGGCTGCGGCGCGCCGTAGTAGGTGAGCACCTTCTTGGCCGGAATCTGCTTCGCCTGGTCGAACAATTCGATCTGCTTCGTGGAATTGTTAGGCAGCGTGGTCGGGCGCCCGAGCGTGTACAGATGGAATTCGAAGAAATCCTTCTGCGCGAAACCTTCTTCGAGGCTGTCGGCGGCCGCGGCTTTCATCATCAGCTCGCGCCGCCCCACCACCTGGGCCTCCGGCTGCACACGGTTCACGTCGCCCGCGATGAGCTTGAGTTTGGCATCCTCGAAGGTGGCTCCCGACTGGTTGATGATGCTCACCCAGGCCGAAAGATCGAGCAGCCCGCTGTTCGCATCCGCGCCTTCGTTGAACGTGAGGTTGTAGTCCGTCCACCACGTGATGCCGCCGGTCTGGTAAGAGACGCGTGTTTTTTGCGTGCCGCCGGCGGGCGACGACACATCCCACACCAGCGTGGGTCGCGTGTTGAGACCGCCCGGTAGATCCGGGAATTTGACCGAGGTGTATGACGGCAGCGAGAAGATGGAGCCGTCCTGGCCGCGCAGCACGATGCCGTCGATGGCCGAAAGCAACGTGCCGGTGATCGGCGTGACTGTATCGCCGGCGTTCTTGTCGACGGTGATCTGCTTGTCGATGAACTTGAGCAGCAGCTTCTGTGTGCTGACCAGGTCGAACTGGAAGTTCTGTTCCAACACCCGAGTCGCCGGATCCGACAACGATGTGAAAGTGACGGTGGTCGGGTCGATCAACGCCGCGACATCCGTGAACGAAAGCTGCGAGCGGCCCTTGGCGACCTTGATCTCGCGGTCGTCGCGCACCAGCGCATATCCCGGCACCGACATTGCGTTCGGCGCGCCCTGTCCGGGTAGCGGACGATAGAATTCAGGCGGGATCGCGCCCGGCTGCGCCGAGCTGTAGATGGTGATCGCGGTCGACGAAGACCCGGCGGCCGAGGCGATGTGCGACGCGCCGAGGCAGGCGGCGACGGCAAGGGCAAGCGGTTTGCGAAAATGCTTCATGAACAGGTAATCCTCGTTGGAAAAAGGCAAATTGCGAACCACGTCGCAGCTTTGCGGGGAACCCATGCGCGGAATGTGAAACGGCGCAGCGGCTTCCAGACATAAGAATCGCAGCATAAGCTTGTGCGATCCTGTAGGACCAACGGCCGTTACCAACCCGAATGGCGCCTGGCGTTTTTGCGGCGCATTCGGCCGGCCAAGACACTGCGGAATTTCGAACCACGATGGAAGCTGCGACTCGTATCGATACCTCTGGTGTAAACAAGGTGCAATCCCCGGGCGCATCCGCGCCGGGCACACCCGCGCCCGCCATGGATCGTGAATTCATCATCAAGAACCAGATCGTCGAGCGTTATATCGCCGGCCGTCTGCCGCCCAAGGGCGTCACCGATTTCGAAAAGCTGATTCGTTCGCGCCCGGAACTCATCGAAGAGCTCGGGCTCGCCGACAAGGTCAATGCGGGTCTGCGTCTGTTAGACGCGGCGGGTGTGGCCGAACCTTGGGCGGAGAAGCAGAAAAAAGTCTGGGAGAAGCCGGCCTTTGCTTTCAGCGCCGCGGCGCTGGCTGCGGCCGCGCTGATCGGCTGCGCGGTACTGGCGATGCAGGTGTCGTCGCGCGATTCGGCAATCGCCAAGTTGAAGCTCGAGAATCACGATCGCCCGATCGCCCCCTCGACGCACAAGCGCACGATTATCGTCGGTACGGCGCGTAACGGCCCGCCGCCCCAGTCGTCGGTTTCCATCGCCTCGGGCGATTTCGCCGAGTTCAAGACGGATCTTTCCTGGACCCACTACGGCACGTTCAAGGTCTCGATCGACCGCGTGAATCAGGGCCGCGTCGCCGTCATCGACGGCATCACCAAGGATTCCAATGGTCACGTGCGCATTTCGCTCAACGCGGGTGCGTTCGGCCCGGGCGACTACATGGTGCAGCTCGACGGGCTGAACATGCGGCGCGAGGGTCTGCCCGTGGCCTGGTTCCGCTTCTCCGTTTCGCGCTAGTCAGCCGCGCACCGAAACCTTGTCGATGATCCGCGGCGCGGTGGCGCGTGCGTCGTCGGCCACGAAAGTTTCCTCCGCGCCGCGAATCGTCGCGCGCCAGCGGCGCGGCACCCGGTCGATGGCGATCGAATAGATCGTGAGCACGCCCGCCGCATCGATCCGCAATCGCAACCATTGCTTGAAATCCTGGATGCGCAACGACGAGAAAGCCTCGGTCGAGTGCCGTCCGAAGATGCGGATGGAGGCGAATAGATAGAGCCCGAGAATGAATGGGCCGACGATCGCGCCCAGGATTACGGAGATCAGACCCGAAAGCAGCAGTTGCAACAGACTGCCGTAGTGGAGATCGAAACCCTGCACCGTGATCAACAGCGCGCACCATCCGACCATGAACGCCGCGGCCAGATGCAGCAGCGCATGACTGGCGCCGCCCAGGATGCGCCACGAACGTATATGCGTGTCGGTGAAGAAGATGAAGCCCGCGACGATCGTCACCAGCCACATTCCGTTGAGCGGGTCGCGAATCGCGGCGTTGATTGCCGCTCCGAGCGCAGTCGGCAGGTCGATGACATCCGCCGCTTCGAGGCTCGCCGATGCCAGCCACGCCGACATGGCGTACAGGAACGCGTACAGCCAGCCGGCCTTCGGATTGAGGAACGGGAACAGGAAATTGCGCCACGCCAGGCGCCGGGAAATCTTCTCGTCGGGATAGACGGCGCGCTGCTCGAAGCCATTGCGCAGTAGTTTGGTGGCCGGCGCGTGCGTGGGGTGCAGGAAC
>Ga0307513_10005145_pt1 | contig 17320 bp, 13 predicted proteins | sample 15_EM_MG_FD_202174 | JGI IMG/M metagenome (GOLD analysis project Ga0307513, IMG submission 202174) | Populus trichocarpa ectomycorrhiza microbial communities from riparian zone in the Pacific Northwest, United States - 15_EM | ecosystem: Host-associated > Plants > Roots > Unclassified | place... | reverse complement strand
AGGAACCGCCGCTCAACTGTTCCATCAGCGTCTACGGCGGTTTGCAGGACGACGAGGTCGAAACCGATCATCTCAAGGGATGGCGCGCGCACACGGCTTCGTCCTTCGAGTTGCGGATGTTCCCCGGCAACCATTTCTTCATCAACACGGCGCAACCACTGCTCATGCAAAAAATCGCCACCGATCTTCAACGTCTCGTCCGATGAACGTCTTCTGAAGCCGACGCTTCGGCAAGACCCGACTCCGTCCTTTAGCGCAACAAGAGTTGCCGCAAAATCCGAAACCCACAATTTAAGGCTTACGTAGCAGACGTACGTGCTCGCGCGTAGGCATCATCACAACATCATTCAAGAGGAGAATGAACTATGCCAGCATCTACTCAACCACTCATCAGCCTCGCGGGCGTCAAAAAAGTTTTCTTTACCGATGAAATGGAAACACACGCCCTCGCCGGTGCGAATCTCGACATCAATACCGGAGAATACATTTCGATCACTGGCCCTTCGGGTTGCGGCAAATCGACACTGCTTTCGATTCTCGGTCTGTTGGACACGCCTTCGGAAGGCTCTTACGAACTCAACGGCAAAGCCGTCACCTCGCTCTCGTCAGCCGCGCGCGCGCAGATTCGCAACCGCGAGATCGGCTTCATCTTTCAGAGCTTCAACCTGATCGGCGACCTCTCCGTCTACGAGAACGTCGAACTGCCGCTGACCTATCAGGGCTTGAGCAAAGATAAACGCAAGAAGCAGGCGACCGAGGCGCTGGAGAAGGTCGGCATGGCACATCGCGCCAAGCACCTGCCGAATCAACTCTCCGGCGGTCAACAACAACGCGTCGCGGTGGCGCGCGCCGTCGCGGGCAACCCGCTCATCCTGCTCGCCGACGAGCCGACCGGAAACCTCGATTCGACCAACGGCGAAGCGGTCATGGAGTTGCTCCGCGACCTGCATCGCAACGGCGCGACGATCTGCATGGTCACACACGACCCGCGCTACGCGCGTTTCGCAGACCGCACCATCCATCTCTTCGACGGCCAGATCGTCAAGGAAGAGAGCTTTGAAACCGAGAGCGAATTGGCGCGCGAAGTTGAAACTGTGGAGGTGGTTTGATGGACGCTTTACTACAAGACCTTCGCTACGGCGTGCAAACGCTGCTTAAGAACCCCGGCTTCACCGTGGTCGCGGTGCTGGCGCTCGCGCTCGGCATCGGCGCGAACACGGCCATCTTCAGCGTGCTCAGTTCGATCCTGCTGCGCCCGCTGCCGTATCAGAATCCCGACCAACTCGTGATGGTCTGGGAAGTCAACGTGAAGCGCGGCGGCAACACCGTCACCGCTTCCTATCCGAACTTCGCCGACTGGCGCGACCAGAACAAAGCCTTCGACGGGATGGCCGCTTATGTGACCGTCGGCGCGAACATCACGGAGGGCGCAGACCCCGAACCCCTGACCGGCGCGGCGGCTTCCGCCAACGTCTTCGATCTGCTCGGCGTCAAGCCCGCGCTCGGTCGGACGTTTTTGCCGGAAGATGCCGTTCCCGGCCCCGGCGAGACGGTCGTGGTGTTGAGCCACGGTTTATGGCAGCGTCGCTTCGGCGCAGACCCGAACATCATCGGCAGGGTGGTGCGGATGAACGGAAGTTCGCCCACCGTCGTCGGCGTGATGCCGCCCGATTTTCAGTTCCCGCCGCAATTTCGCCGGGGCAACTCGCTGCAACCGAAAGTTGACGTGTGGGCGCCGCTTCGCATGCCCGCCAACGTCACCGAGGGACGCGGCTCGCACGCCTTCAACGTCATCGGGCGACTCAAGCCCGGCGTGACGCTCGGGCAGGCTCAGGCGGATTTAGACAACGTGGCGATGCGTCTCGAACAGGAGTATCCCAACAGCAACAAAGACGGGCGCACGAAACTCATCGGCCTGCATCAGCAAGTCGTGGGCGACATTCGCCCGATCCTTCTCATCCTGTTCGGCGCGGTGTTCTTCGTCCTGTTGATCGCCTGCGCCAACGTCGCCAATCTACTGCTCGCGCGTTCGTCCGCGAGACGGAAAGAGATCGCCGTTCGCGCCGCGCTCGGCGCGAGTCGCATGCGTATCGTCAGGCAACTGATCACGGAGAGCGTCCTGCTGTCCGGGCTTGGCGGCGCGCTCGGCCTGTTGCTGGCATATGCCGGCGTCAAGTTGCTGGTCACGCTGAGTTCCGATCCGCGCCTCGCCAACGTCGGCATCTACGGCTGGCCGCTCGCGTTCACCCTGTTGGTTTCGCTCCTGACCGGCCTCATCTTCGGACTCGCTCCGGCGTTGCAGGCGTCGAAGCCCGACCTGAACGAGACATTGAAGGAGAGCAGCCGGGGAGCGTCTACGGGCATCAGCCGCAACCGCCTGCGCAGCGTGCTGGTGGTTGCGGAAGTCTCTCTGGCGTTGGTGTTGCTGCTCGGAGCCGGATTGATGCTCAGAGGCTTCATGCGGCTGCAAGACATCAACCCCGGCTTCAACACGGAGAACGTTCTGACGATGGGCGTCTCCATCACCGGGCAACAGTATGCCGAATCGCATCGCGTCTCGGCGTTCTATCAGGAGTTGATCGAACGCGTGAAGGCGCTGCCGGGCGCGGAGGCCGTCGGAGCCGTCAACGTGCTGCCCCTGAGCGGCGGGAGTTTCAGCAACTCGTTCAACATCGACGGACGCCCCAAAGCGCCGGGTGAGATTCGCGTCGCCGATTATCGCGCCGCGAGTCCCGACTATTTCCGCGTCATGGACATCCCGCTCATCAAAGGTCGCGCCTTCAGCGACCGCGACGGCAAAGACGCGCCCGGCGTCGCCGTCATCAACGACACCCTCGCGCGTCGCTATTTCCCGAACGAAGATCCGCTCGGCAAACGCGTCTTTGTCGATACGGGCGTCGAGATGGCGGTTTACGGAAAAGCCATTCCGCGCGAGATCATCGGCGTCGTCGGCGACGTGCGGCACGCGAGTCTGGACGCGCAACCGAAGCCGGAAATCTACGTGCCTTTCCTGCAAAACCCGCAGGGCATGACGCTCGTCGTGCGAACCAAATCCGAGCCGGGGCAGATGTCCGCCTCCGTCCGCAACGCGGTCGCCGCGCTCGATAAAGACCAACTCGTTTATCGCGTCAAGACGATGGATCAACTGCGCGCGGACTCACTCGCACAGTGGCATTTCTTCATGCTCCTGCTCGGCGTGTTTGCCGTCGCCGCTTTGATTCTCGCCATCGTCGGAGTGTACGGCGTGATCTCCTACTCCGTCTCTCAACGCCGTCACGAACTCGGCATCCGCCTCGCTCTCGGAGCGGGCGCGTCCGACATTCTCCGTCTGGTCATCCGTCAGGGCATGGTTCTGGTGCTGCTCGGCATCGGCATCGGCCTCGTCGCCGCAATAGCGTTGAATCGCGTTATCTTCAGCGTGCTCGCCGGAATTCCGACGACCGATCCGGTCACTTACGCTGCCGTTTCACTGCTCCTGATCGCGGTGGCGATGGTCGCGTGCTTCCTGCCCGCGCACCGTGCGACCAAGATCGACCCGATCACGACGTTGCGCGAAGAGTAGTTCGCCGGTCTTCGACGGCTGAATCAATTCGTCGGTTCACTTTCGCACGGCGCGTCCCGACGCGCCGTGCGCTTTTCTCTCAAGTCAAGAGTTTTCTCTCAAGTTAAAAGTTAATGAGAAATTCGGATATACGACGACGCGCCGGGGTTTCAGGAAGACTCGCGGCGCACCTCGCGCGCACACGGGCGAGACAAACCAGGCGGCGGTTGATCCTCACCGCGCTGATCGCGACGATCTTTTTGTCGCTTGCGTGGTCGCCCACGCTCTCTACGACAGTTGCGCAGGACGAGACGAGACAGTCGCAGCCGGGCGAGTATCGAGGTTATTCAAAACCGCTCTATACGGAATGGGTGCGTAGCTCGCAATACCTCACCGTGCGCGACGGGACGCAGTTGGCGGCGGACATTTTTCGCCCGTCGAGAGAACGCAAGGCCGTCGAGGATGCGCTGCCCGTCGTCTGGGCGGGCGACCGCTACCATCGCTCGACGCCGGACGGTCGCGGCGGCGCAGTCTCGCAGTTGGATATGGAGCCGTGGCTGCAAACGCTGGTTAAGTATGGCTACGTCGTGGCGGTGGTCGACGTGCGTGGCAGCGGCGCATCGTTCGGGACGACACACGTGCCTTTCAGCGTGCAGGAAGCAAACGACGCTTACGACGTGACGGAGTGGCTCGCGGCGCAGAAATGGTGCAACGGCAACGTCGGCATGTTTGGCAGGTCGTATCTGGGCATCACGCAGTACTTGGCGGCGGGAGCCGCGCCGCCGCATCTCAAGGCGATCTTCCCGGAGATGGCGATGTTCGATCTCTACTCATTCGCCTATCCCGGCGGAGCTTTCCGCGACAACTTCTTCATGAACTGGGGAAAGGCTCTGACGAAACTCGACACCGTCGCGCTCGCCGCGCCGGTTGACGACGACCGCGCCGGAGAGAAACGCGCGCAGGCCGTCGCGGCGCATAAGTCTAACGGTGAAATCTTTCAGTTGTTGAAGGAGTTGCCCTACCGCGACAGCAAAGATAAGAAGAGTGGAATACTGCCGTATCAGGTGGTCAATCCTGCCGCACGCCTTGACGCGATCAGGAAATCCGGCGTCGCCATCTATCATCTCGGCGGCTGGAGCGACATGTGGCCGCGAGATACGCTGCTCTGGTACAAGAACCTCGACAACCCGCAGAAGCTGATCATCGGGCCGTGGTCGCACGAGGCGTCGCACGGACTCAGTTTCGCCGCCGAGCATCTGCGCTGGTACGACTACTGGCTCAAGGGCATTGACAACGGCATCATGCGCGAGCCGCCCATCCACTACTTCACGAACGGCGCGCCGCGCGGGCAGGAGTGGCGCGCGGCGACGCAGTGGCCGCTGCCGGAGACGGTCAATAGTAATTTCTATTTCCAACCCGAACCGTCCGGCAGTATCAACTCACCGCACGACAAATCACTCAGCACCACAACGCCCGCGAGCGGCGCGGGCAAGGTTGATTACACCGTGGACTACACCACCACTTCCGGCGCGGCGACGCGTTGGACTAACGGATACGGCGCGCCGTTCGGCTATCAGGACATGAAGCCGAACGATCAGAAGGCGCTGACGTTCACCTCTCCGCCCTTAACCTCCAACACCGAAGTGACCGGCCACCCGGTCGTCCACCTCTGGGTCACGTCCACGGCCAGCGACGGCGACTTCTTCGTCTATCTCGAAGCCGTCACCGAGACAGGCTTCTCGCAATATATCACGGAGGGAGTCGTGCGCGCCTCGCATCGCGCCACCTCGACGCCCTCGTTCGATAATCTCGGGCTGCCCTTTCAACGCAGTTTCGGCGGAGATGTCGCGCCTCTCCCCGCCGAACCCGTCGAACTCGTGTTTGACCTTCATCCGATCTCGAACATCTTTCCCGCTGGGCAGCGTATTCGCGTCACGGTCGCGGGCGCGGACACGGGCAACGTCTCGACTCCCGCGCTCTCGCCGCCGCCGACCGTCAGCGTCTATCACAACGCGCAGCACGCCTCATACATCACCCTCCCCATTATCCCATCCACTCCGAACGCCGCGCCCGCAGCCGCGACACAGACAGCCGTTGCGCCGAACTGGATGAATAATTCGTGGCGAATAATCCTGCTTGTACTGTTCGTCTCAGGAGCCGCCGCCGTCACCGCCACGATGTTGATGAGACGCCGCCGCAACGCCGCCTGAGTCTCGTCGCAACTTCATCATTGCCGTAGAACGGGTTGTTCAAACAGCACCGTCCCTGAAGCCGCTCGATGGTCTGTCGCGGTTTCGGGGACGGTGCTGTTTACTGTCAAAATTATCCGTACTAAACTCAAAAAATCACTGCGATGTCCCGCGTCACGGCATCAAACAGGACGGCAAACCGGGAAGGCCGCGACCGTCTCTCACGCGAGCGTCCGGCCAGACTCTTTTCGGCAGTTGGATTTTGCGAGCACGGCTCAAATCTGCACGTCACGCGAATCTCGGGAGGGCGAAATGGGTATTCCTCATAAAGCGAAAAAACGCGGTCGCAATGTTCGGAAGATGTCGCTCCGGACGTTGTGCCTCGGCGTCTTGTTCCTGTGGCAGGCGTCCGCCGTCTGTCTGGCGCAGTCGCCCCGCGAGGGCTACATTCGCACGGCGGATGGCGTCCGCTTGTTTTACAAAATCGTCGGAAGCGGTCCGGAAACTCTGGTCGCGGTTCATGGCGGGCCGGGCAATTCGATGGAGTCGATCCTGCCCGACCTGGAGCCTCTGGCAAAGAATCGAACCGTTATCTATTACGACCAGCGAGGCAACGGTCGCTCGGATTTAATCAAAGACCGCAGCAAGCTGGCGGTTTCCAAACACGTCGAGGATTTGGAAGCCGTCAGGGTTCATTTCAAACTGGACAAGCTGACGCTGCTCGGTAATTCGTGGGGCGGAATGCTCATCGCATATTATGCCGCCGCGCATCCCGCGAAGGTCGAGCGAATGGTTCTGCACAGCCCCGGCGAGCCGACGAAGGCTCTCGCCATCGAGGCCGTCGAAGAGATGCAGTCGCGCGTAGACCTGCGATACAACGCCGAACAGAGAAAGCGTTTCGGGTTCGTCTCGAATTATCAGAACTGGGTGAAAGCCTCCGACCCGAAAGCCGTCTGCCGCGAGTTTTTCCAACTGCTCCTGCCTCTCTATGTTTCCAAACCTGAAAGCGCCGCCCGTCTGAAAGGCGACGTTTGCTCCGGTTCCGAAGAGGCCGTGAGGTATCAACAATTCGTCAACGTGCAAATTATTAATTCGCTCGGTGACTGGAATTGGCTGCCATTGCTCGGAGTAGTCAAAGCTCCGGTTTTAGTCATTCACGGGACGGCAGACCCGATCCCCATCGAGTCGTCTCAGGCGTGGGCGGCGGCGATGCCGAACGCACGCCTGCTCGTCATCGACGGCGCGGGACACATTCCGCATGTCGAACAGCCGGAGATATTTTTCAAGGCGGTCGAAACTTTCCTGAAAGGTAATTTTCCGCCCGAGGCGAAGAAAGTTCAGGCGTCTACGGAGAAGAGTTAAGCGATAGAAACGCGCGACACAACGCCGCCGTCGCAACCGTCAAGAGCGACGCGTGCCCTACGTTTCGACGCCCGTCGTCGTCGCCGTCATCAAGGCCGCCCGAGATGAAAAAAGCTCGGGCGGCCTTTTCTCGTTTTAAAAGCGGAACGTTTATGCTTCCTGCCGCGTCCCTGCAATAAATACGTTGACTTATCTTGATAGTCGGCATATGTTTACTTCACCCCTTCTTCAGTTTTCCCAAAGCTCTATGCAATTTTCGACGTGTTTATAAACACGTCACCGATCTGTCATGTAGAAGGAGTGCGAACCCAATGCGTCTCATCCCTTGCAAACTAACAGCCCATCATCTTCCATTAACTTTACTTGTCGTCGGAGTGATGTTGCTTTTCACTGTCAGCGTCTCTGCTCAATCGGCGAATTTTGTCAGGACGGATTATCCCTTGCTCGGAAACAAGAACGTCGTCGGAGATTTCAACGGCGACGGTAAACTCGATCTTGCGGGGGCAGGCGGGCAGACGGCGGGCGTCATGCTAGGCAACGGCGACGGCACGTTCCGTCCCAGTGCCCAATACCCGCTTGCGAATTGGAGTCAGGACGCTGCGACCGGCGACTTTAACGGAGATGGGAGAGCGGACTTAATCTATACCATCAACGACCCGGAGATCAGCCTCTCGCTACTGACGGGCAACGGCGACGGCACGTTCAACGCGCCCGTCAACTTCCCGAACACCGCCCACTTCGATTCGCCCGCAATCGTCGCCACCGATCTCGACAACGACACCCGGCTCGATGTCGTCGTCGCACATCAGATCGCCTGCCACACCGCGCCCTGCACCGTCGCGCGGACGATCTCCGTGTTGCTCGGGCTGGGCGACGGCACGTTCCAACCCGCGCGCGAGATCGAAGTCGGAACGGGGATGTCGAGTATCGCCGTCGGCGATTTCAACCGCGACGGCCTTAAAGATTTGGGGATCGCGGGCGACCGTTCGCAGATTCACATCCTGCTCGGCCTCGGAGACGGGACGTTCAGGCAGCAGACGCTGACGCCCATCACGGAGGGCAACCTCGGCGTTGACGGCACGGACATTGACATCGCCGATTTCAATGGCGACACGGTAGAGGATTTGGTGGTCGCTTTAGCCTTGAACGGGAGCCGGACGGTCATTCTCATCGGCAACGGCGACGGCACGTTCCGGCAACCCTTGATCATTACCGAACCCGGCTCACGCGTGCCCCAGTATCAGGCTGTGGGCGACTACAACGGCGACGGCTTTCAGGACCTCGCGCTCAGTTTGGGATGGGGTCTACAGGGCTGGATGGAGATTCTGAACGGCAACGGCGACGGCACATTCCAGTCGCCTGTGCTTTATCTTGTCCCCGACCCTAAATCCAGCACGAGCGGCGGCACGCTCGTCGCGGCAGACTTCAATGGCGACAGTAAGCAGGACATCGTGCTTCAGTTCGTAGGCGCAGAGGCGGGCACACTCGCGCTGAGAAATGCGACGGGAGTCGCGCCGCCCAGACCGCAGCCGACGCCCCGCGCGCCTGTGCTTAACAGTCCCGCCAACGATGCGACGGTCGCCCAGCCCATCACGTTCGACTGGGCGGACGCGACGAACGCGGTGTCCTACCAGATACAGATCGACGATTCGAGCACGTTCCCATCACCGCTCGTCGCCAGTGCGACGGTCAACGTCTCCGGGTTCAAGAGCAACTCTCTGCCCGTGAAGAGACTCTGGTGGCGCGTGCGGGGCGTCAACTCGGCGGGCGCGACCGGCGCGTGGTCTGCCGTGCGCGCGTTCACGCCGCAGTCAACTACACCGCCGCCGAGTTTGCCGACGCTCTCCGCGCTCGCGCTCAGTACGGCCTCGGTCGTGGGCGGAAACTCTTCGCAAGCCACCGTCACCCTGACAAGCGCAGCCCCTTCGGGCGGAGCGACAATCACGCTTGCGAGCAACAACACCTCGGCGGCGACCGTGCCAACGAGTGTAACCGTCGCCGCCGGGGCGACGAGCGCAAACTTCACGGTGACGACGAAGTCCGTGACGACCTCAACCGCAGTGACGATCACAGCCTCGTTCGGCGGCGTCAGCCGCACGGCGACGCTGACCGTCACGCCACCGTCGCCACCGCCGCCGCCAAGCGGCACGTTGGCGCTGACGGTGACTGCAACAGGACGCAAGGGAGAACGTGTCACCTCGAATCCGTCAGGGATCAGCGTGACAGTAGGCGGCACGGCGACTGCGAAGTTCTCGTCAGGCGCAACGATCACGCTCAGTGTGTCGGGTGGGCGCGAGGCGACATGGTCGGGCGCGTGTTCGAGCGGCGGGAAAAAGGCCAAGACCTGCCGTTTCACGCTGACGCGAGATTCGTCCGTCACCGCCAACGTGCAATGAGGATGCGCCGCATAAACTAAAACCTTGACCGCGGAGACGCAGAGAGCCGCAGAGGGAGCGCAGGGAAGACAATTCGTGATCTCAAATTTGAGATCACGAATGTTTCCTCCGCGCTCCCTCTGCGGCTTTGCTCGGCGTCTCTGCGGTTAAGGTCTTAGAGCAAATTTCAATCGGCAGTAGAGATCTAGGGGCAGGGCTAGTCCCTGCCCGCGCTTACGTCACCACACGGGCAGGGACTAGCCCTGCCCCTACAATTATAGCGATTGTTCTACCTCCATCTGAAAATTGCTCTAACTCTTACTCGATACCCGGTTCGCTATGGGGCGTTGTCAATTTCAATGCCTCGATGCGGCTTAACGCTCATCGGGTGTTCTCTGATCGCCGCTGCCTCTCCCGCCGCGCTGCCCGGAACTTCGTCGTTCCTCCATCAACTGCTGAAATTGTCGCCACTGTTCGGGCGTGAGCACGCGTTGCAGGCGTTCGTCGGCCTGTCGTCGAATCTCTTTAACCTGCGGCTCGGATTCTTTTCGCAACGCGGATAAACGCCCGCGCGTGTCGTCAAACACCTGTCGCACCTGAGTCTCCTGCTCCGCGTTCAGTTTCAGCCGTTCGAGCATCTGATCAAACCGCGCCTGTCGAGACGCGCGCGGGGCGTCGAACCACGCGTGATAGGCGCGGGGCGCGAGTGCGCCCGCCGCTGCGCCGAGCAGAAAAATGACGACCGCCGCGAGTCGAAGCTGCCATTTGTTTCCGTTGATATTCTCCATCGTCATCTCTCCGCGTCCACATCCACATCCGTTCCGTAGATCGTCGTCAGCAACCCGTCATAGGTCAGGTCGGCCTCCGGCAGGTCGCCGCGCGCGAGGATCAACTCTTCCGCCGAATAGGCTCCGAAGGCGGAGGTCGTGTCTTGCTGTGTTGATTCCAACGAAGGCGCGAAGAAGGTGAACACCGCCAACGCCGCGACCGTCGCCGCCATCCCTGAGACGAGCGCGCCCGTCGCCTTCCACAGTCGGCGGAAACTGAATGCCGCCGCTGCGCCCGTTGATGCCTGCTGCTCGCGCAACGCGGCGAGCACTCTCGTCTGGAAGAAGGGCGACGGCTCGAACGCCGCGACCGCGCGCTCCTTGACGAGCAGCGACGAGATTTGCGCCGCACGATATGCCCGCAGGCAATCGTCGCAGTGGCCGGCGTGAGCGCGAACGGTCGCCAGATCGCTTTCGGTCAGAGCGTCGAAAGGGCTGTGCTCGATAATGCTGATGATGTGTTCGTCTTTCATCTCTCACCTGTACTTTCAAAATTCTTCCCGGAAGCTTTCCCTTTGCGCGCGAGCAATTTCTCGACCGCCTCTCGCATCCGCTTCCGGGCGCGATGCGCCTGCACTTTAACTTTCGACTCAGTCCAGCCCGTCATCTCCACCACTTCTTTAACCGACGATTCCTCGCCGTCAATCAACGTCAACACCAGACGATCATCAGGCGATAAGTCGTGCATCACGCGGTCGGCCAGATCGGCTGCGACCAAACTGCGCTCGATTGAATTGTGGCGTTCGGTCGCCGCCCCGGCCAGCTTGTTGTCGAGCCACGTCGCCTCGTCTTCCGTCAGATCGGAGATCGTCATTTCGGGATGCCGCTTCGCGCTGCGAGTCAGGTTGAGGCACGTATTGGTCGTGATGCGGGTCAGCCATCCTTCCATCGAGCCGCGCCCCTCGTAGGCATCGAGTTGGGTGAAGGCTTTCAGGAAAACGTCCTGCGCCGCCTCTTCGACCTGCTCGCGCCGACGAAAGAAGCGGCTGGCCGTGCGGAAGACGCGCGGGCTGTAGCGGCGCACGATCTCCGCGAAAGCGGATTCGTCGCCTCCGCGCGAGAGACGCGCCAACTCCAAGTCCGGTGTCTGTTCGTGCCCGTTCGGCAGACAGAAACGCTCCTTATCCGGGTGTGCCGGAGGGCGGACTCAAAACAAGCTTGAAGCCGCCGCCCCGGTTTATAAGAAACATCATCACACCACACAAGCGCACTCCCGCACAAACTTAGCGGCGACGTTCGTACCTGCGATCATTACGATCATCGTCGTCGCGCACGCCGTAGGTATAGACCGCCGCGCCGCCCGCGCCGATCAGTGCGCCGATGATCGCGCCCTTCTTGCCACCGGTTAACGCACCGAGCAGTGCGCCCGCACCCGCGCCGCCGGCGACCGTTATCTTGTCGCGGCTCTGATCCCAGACGGAACGGTCGTCGTCACGCCGGTCATAAACACGTTGACCGTTGCGGTCGTAATCAGCCCGCCTTGTGTTGTCATACCTGCGCTCCTGCGTCGTGCGTTGCGTGTAGACACGGCGCGCCGTCTGCGCCCACGTCGGCATCGCCGCCCCCGCGAGCAGCACCAGACTCATAATTGCTCCGAATATCCTTTTCATATGTCACCCTTTCTCCCGGTCGTTGATGAGAGAGATTTATGTTGTTCAGAAAGAGTTTGCTCTCCCTGTCGAGAAGCTCGTCTAAGCCTCTCGATAGGTAAGACACCGCCCCTCGTCGAAAGGTTACAACGCGGCGTTCGAGGCTTGCGGCGGACACCTAACTCGCCTTTCCGTTGCGTAACTTATCGCGCGGAAACGGTGTCTGCTTATATGTGGAGAGAAGTTTTCGAGAGGTCTGTATGAGAACGATCAAACATTCGCGATTATTGGCGGCGGTGTTCGCGCTGCTGGTTGGCGGCGGGTCTGTCGTTGCACAGACCGGGCAGGCGACGCCCGCCAACCAACCCGTCCAACCCGTCCGGTCGGGTTCCGCGCTGATTGATTCGACGGAAGAATATAAAGCCAGCACGCAGGAGTTGCTGCGTCTGGAGGAGGGCGAGGCGAGCCGCGCCGCCGCGAGGCTCGAACAACTACGGCAACTCTTCGCGGAAGGTCTGATCGCGCGACGTGAAGTAGAGGCGGCGGAACAGGCTCTCGCCGCCACGCAGGCCGGGGTGGAAGATAGGCGCGGGCAGATCGCCGACGCCGACCGCCTGATCGCGGAGATCGTGGCGGCGGAAGAGGCGGCTGAAAACGCGGCTCAAGAGTTGGCCGCAGCCCGAAAGGCAGCCGCACAGCAGGCGCAAATCCAGACCGCGCAACGCGGCAGCTACAGCGCGAATTCGGTCGTCATCCGCTACACAGGGCAGACGGGTTGGTCTGTCGCAAACCTCTCAACCGTGCAATCGTTTTTCCTGAGCAAGTTCGGGCGCACGCTTCCCACGAGCGCGGTCGGGCAGACGGCGACGCATAATCGTCTCGGCTTCGACCACCGCCACGCGGTTGACGTAGCCCTCCATCCAGACAGCGTCGAAGGGCGCGCGGTCATAAATTACCTGCAAAACGCGGGCATCACTTTTATAGCTTTTCGCGCCGCCGTGCCCGGTTCTGCGACGGGAGCGCACATCCATATCGGCAGACCCTCGCACCGGCTCGCCTGAGTTTTTGACGATTTAAGGCTGTTCCGACGCCGCGAAAAACAACGCCGCGCGCTGCCGCGGGGTGTAACGCAAACGCAGATGGCGGTGTCTATCTAAATGGGATGGAAAAGCGGGAAATCAAAGGCAAACAAGCGGTTTAACGGGATATTGACAATTTTGGGCGGTTCGCGCCGCCACTGGAAAAGAGCTATGAAGTCACTGAAATTAAAGTTAAACAGGAATAGAAAACTCCTGTTCGCAATCGTCGCCGTCGCGCTCGTCGCATTAGCGGGATATTCATACTGGGGAGGCGGGACGAGCGCCGCCGAATACATGACGGCGAAAGTGGAGAGAGGAAATCTGCGCAACTCGGTCACTGCGACGGGTGCGGTTCAGGCCGTCACGACGGTGCAAGTCGGCAGTCAGGCTTCGGGCACGATCTCGGCGCTCTACGCTGATTTCAACTCGACGGTCAAGAAAGGTCAGGTCATCGCCCAACTCGACCCGGCAACCACGCAGGCGCAAGTTGAACAGGCGCGCGCGAACCTGATACAGGCGCGCGCCGGACTCGAACAGGCGCGTGCGGGCGTGGCACAGACGCGCGCCGGAATCAGCCAGTCGCGCGCGGGCGTGACGGACGCTCAGGCCAAAGCGCTCGCCGCACGCTCGACCGTGCAGAACCAGCAAGCGGGCGTTGCGAGCGCGCAGGCCAACCTCGCCGTAGTGAAGGCGCAGTTGGACGACGCGGCGAGTTTCCTCCGTCAGGAAGAGTCGCTTCTGGCGAGCGGCGTTGTCTCGCAACGCGAGGTCGAGACGGCGCGGACGAACTACAAGACGGCGGAAGCCCGCTACCAACAGGCCGCCGCGCAGGTGCAGCAGGCACAGTTGAGCGCGCAGTCGTCTTCGAGTTCGGGCATCGTTCAATCGCAGGCGGTGATCGAGCAGGCGCAGGCACAGGTTCAACAGACGCAGGCGCAGGCGCAGAACGCCGCCGCGCAGGTGCAGAACGCCGCCGCGCAGGTGCAGCAGGCGGAGGCCGCTCTACGGCTCGCCGAGATCGGCCTGTCGCACACGACGATCCGCTCGCCGATTGACGGCGTGGTCGTCTCGCGCGACGTGGACGTAGGGCAGACCGTGGCCGCGAGTCTCTCCGCCCCGACGCTCTTTACCATCGCCCAAGACCTGACGCAGATGCAGGTGATCGCGAATATCGATCAGGCCGACATCGGGCTGGTCGAGCAGGCGAAGGGCGCGGACTTCAGCGTGGACGCGTTTCCCGGCGACGAGTTCAAGGGGACGATTCAACAAATCCGGCTCAACCCTGTGAACGCGCAGAACGTTGTGACCTACAACGTCGTGATCGACGTTTCCAACCCGGAGCAGAAGCTCAAGCCGGGGATGACGGCGAACCTGACGATCACGATTGACGAGCGCGCCAACGTCGTCAAAGTTCCGAACGCCGCGTTGCGTTTCACGCCGCCGTCGGCAACGGGTCAGGGCGCTCGAAACAGAGCGGGCGGCGCGTCCGGTCAAAACTCCCGACGCGGCGCAACTCAGACGGAGAATACTGACAACACGAACAACGCCGCCGCAGAGGGCGCGCCGCGTGCGGGGAGAGAGGGCGAAGGGCAGAGAGTCACGCCGTCAACGTCGCCCCTGCTCGCAGGCCAGACGCGCCGCGTCTGGGTGATGGGGCAGGACGGCAAGCCGCAACCGCGCCGGATCACGGTCGGGCTAACCGACAGCGCTTCGACCGAAGTCGTCAGCGGCGACTTGCGCGAGGGCGAGACGGTTATCACCGGGCAGACCATCTCAGGCGCGTCGAGCGGTAGTGCTTCGCAGAGAAGCTCGCAGACCGCGCCCGGATTCGGCGGCGCTCCGCGCGGCGGCGGTGGAGGCGGCAGACGTTAAGAACCACGTCTGCAACTCGAAGGCTATCGAGGGGACGCCGGACACCGCAGGCGGCATCGGCGTCCCTTTTATTTAACGTATGAACTCGAAGGAAAAGAGCTAAACCATGTCAGCGATATTGGAGATCGAACCGCAAGAGGTTGAGTTAAGCCGTGTAGTGGAAACGCGTGTCGAGCGCAACGCCCCGCGGGCGGAAGCCCTCCCGGTCATTGAGTTGGAAGGGATTCACAAGACCTATGCGATGGGCGATGTCGAAGTCCACGCGCTGCGCGGCGTCTCGCTCACGATAGGCGCAGGCGAGTTTGTGGCGATCATGGGCACGTCCGGTTCGGGCAAGTCAACGCTGATGAACATCGTCGGCTGTCTGGACCGCCCGACGCGCGGCACGTACATCCTCGACGGTCAGGACGTGTCCGAAATGTCGAAGGACGCGCGCGCCGATATTCGACTCCAAAAGCTCGGCTTCGTCTTTCAGGGCTTCAACCTGCTCTCGCGCACTTCGGCCATAGAGAACGTCGAACTGCCGATGCTTTACGCGGGCGTCTCGGCGACCGAGCGACACGAGCGCGCATCCGAAGCCCTCACTTCCGTAGGCTTAGCCGGAAGAGAGCAGAACCACCCGAACCAACTTTCGGGCGGACAGCAACAGAGAGTCGCCATCGCGCGTGCGCTCGTCAACGACCCGGCGCTCATCCTCGCGGACGAACCGACGGGCGCGCTCGACTCGCGCACCTCGATTGAAGTGATGGAGATTTTCCAGCGGCTCAATCGTGAGCGCGGCATCACGCTCATTCTCGTCACGCACGAGCAGGACATCGCCGAATACGCAGACCGCGTGGTGGTCTTCAAAGACGGCAAAATTATCAAGGATAACAAGATCGAAAACCGGCGCGACGCCTCGGAAGAGTTGTTGTTATTACCGGCAACCGACGAGGAAGCCGACTGAAAAACCTTTAGGGGCCGACAAATTTTATGAACATCTCAATGATCATTCGCATCGCCTTTCGCGCGCTCATGCGCAACAAATCGCGCGCGGCTCTGACCATGCTCGGCATCATCATCGGCGTGTCCGCCGTGATCGCGATGGTGAGCATCGGGCAGGGCGCGCAAGCCTCCGTGCAGGCGCAGATCGAAGGCATGGGCACGAACCTCCTGTTCATCAGCGCGGGTTCGCAGAACGTCGGCGGCGTGCGCAGCGGCACGGGCGACACGGGCACGAACACGCTCACGGTCGCAGACCTCGAAGCGATCCGGCGCGAAGTGCCGAGCGTGGCGATGCTCAGCCCGTCCGTCAACGCGCGCTCGCAACTCATCGCCGGAAATCTGAACTGGAGCACGCAGATTCAAGGCGTCAGCGAGGAGTTGCCGGGCATACGCAAGTGGACGGTCGCTTCCGGCGAGTTCTTCACCGAGACGGAAGTTCGCACCGCCGCGCGCGTCATCGTCCTCGGCCAGACCGTCGCCGACAACATGTTTCCCGGCACAGACCCCGTGGGGCAGACGATTCGCGTGATGAATTCGCCCTTCCGCGTCGTGGGCGTGATGGCGCGCAAAGGCCAAGACCCGCAGGGGCGCGATCAGGACGACACCGCCTTCGCCCCTTACACCAGCGTGCAGAAGAAAATACTGGGCAACACGCGCCTTCAGTCCGCCAACGTCTCCGCCATCTCGCAGGATGCGACTTACACGGCGCAAGCGCAGATCACAGACCTTCTGCGCCAGCGGCATAAACTGTCTGCCGACGAAGCGAACGATTTCACCGTCCGCAACATGTCCGACGTGGCGGAGACGGCGAACGAAACCAACAGCATTATGACCACGCTTCTCGGAAGCATCGCGGGCGTCTCTCTGCTGGTCGGCGGCATCGGAATTATGAACATCATGCTTGTCTCCGTCACCGAACGCACGCGCGAGATCGGCATTCGCATGGCAATCGGGGCGCGCTCGTCAATCGTGCGCACACAATTCCTGATCGAATCAATCGTGCTCAGTTCGACCGGAGGGTTGATCGGAATCCTGCTCGGCGTGGGCGTATCTCTCGCCATTCCGGCATTGCTCGGTTGGGCGACGCTCATCTCTCCCGTTTCAATCGTCGGCTCGGTGATCTTCTCGGCGGCGGTCGGCATTTTCTTCGGCTACTACCCGGCGCGCAAAGCCGCCGCGCTCGACCCGATTGACGCCTTGCGTTTCGAGTAACGCGCTTTTCGCGTTCACTACAAAAACGGTTCGGCGGCTCGTCCGCAGAGGCGAGGCCGACGAGTTCGACGAACGACTCCGTCAGCCACCTCATCAGGATCAGGTTGAGCAGGAAGACAACGACATCCAACCAGATGCCGCGATTGCTTTCCGCATAGATAGATGGTCTTTGCGTTTATTCCACGCAGGCGTCGTTACTTTGGGCATAAATATAGAGCAAAATTCAATCAGCAGTAGAACAGTAGGGGCAGGGCTAATACCAGCCCCCCCTTAAGTAACCACACCGGCAG
>Ga0307513_10005144_pt1 | contig 17320 bp, 24 predicted proteins | sample 15_EM_MG_FD_202174 | JGI IMG/M metagenome (GOLD analysis project Ga0307513, IMG submission 202174) | Populus trichocarpa ectomycorrhiza microbial communities from riparian zone in the Pacific Northwest, United States - 15_EM | ecosystem: Host-associated > Plants > Roots > Unclassified | place... | reverse complement strand
ATTAGTAATAGTATTCGCCGATTGATGAACACGCCGGGGACGGAATGTGTGATGCTTGGAAACGCCGGACACACGGACGCGGCGGACAGCCGGACATTCGGATTTCCCAAATCTCAGACTTTCTGGATTTTCATCGTTAGTCTCAGATCTCAGATCTCATTTCCTATCTATTGAGCTCGGTCAGAAATCTTAGAAACCGTTCCAACTCCTCTGCCTATTCCTATACCCATGTTTGACTAGTCATTTCTGCAGACCTCATTCTGAATTCCAAATGGATGGCGTTCACGGTGTTAAGCCTATGATTCATGGATTTGAATATCCCAAATGTCGCAAGGGGTTGGAGGGATTCAGAAACCATACTGTCCGAGCTAACAATTGTTTCATGTTCCGTGCTTTAGCCCACCACCATGACTTGCATAGTTGCGCTACCTACCTAACCTGACTTGCCCTTGTGCAATCGTACATAACTTAAGCTTTTCGGGTTACGTGGCATATCTCTGAATATCTTGGGCAAGTAATCAAATTGAATTTGAACACATGGCCGGCTCTCCCACACTGGGACTTGGAAACTTAAGGGTTCCTCGTCGCACCGCCACTCGAAAGCCTGCCATCAAGTGTTCTTTTCAGTTGGCCACCAAAACGAGAACACTAGTAAACGAAATATCATATACCAGGGACATGGGAAAATGCATGTGTCTCCAACGGTAACACTGGTGCATTCTCGGGTATACCAAGCAGCCCTGTCATACAATAATGCAACTAGAACGACCTGCTAATTGCGAACAAAGCCTTCGATCCGCTTATCCAGATGATAACAATATAATGTGTATTTCCTTCAATGGATGCAGCGGGCAAAATACGTCCATGATCAAGCAGGTCGTCGTACCTACAATACTCGGTCGGATGAGGAGAGTTTATAGGTGAAGTCGTTTTAGAGGGGGTAAAAATAGAACACGGTAAAACAGGGAGACGTGGAAACGTCCACGAACGAGGTCGATAGGAGCAAAATGGTGAAAAGAGTCGAGAAAAAAAAAAGGTCGATAAGTGAGCGAATGCACAGCAAAAGCACAAAAGGTCATGAATCGAAAGGATGCACAACTAAATGACGGAGTAACTGAGGAAAATAAAGTCCCCGTACTTATGTAGCTTCTTCAAACAGAAACTAGCCGCCAAGAATGACGATTTCACCCTCCGTAAGATACCAACAGCGACCAAGGCGGTAACATGGTCGAGGGCCAAGAGAAAAGGCCCAGACTCAGAAACTACCACATTAGCCATTCCCTAGTATAGACCTGGAGGGTGGTCCTTGAATTCCTGGGGAGGCGGAGGGGTAATCAACGGAGTGTCAAAGACCTCGGGATCAAGCAGAGATCTGAGAAAAAGTCCCGATACATTTGGGAACCAGTGGGAAGCGTACAATGCATACCTCACCACTGACCCTGACCGCATTGCGCACGTATGTATATAAACAACGGCGCTGATATGAGGAGTCAGTGATAATCATGGAACAGCAGGCAGTCATCGGACGTGACACCGAGAGCTGGGTCGTTACTTGATGGCTTTCTGTGAGAATGAATTTCAGAATCAGAGCCAAATGAGGAAAGGGTAAGTTTACCTCGTTGGGTCTCCTCGATGCAAAAGCACCAACCCAACCAAGCGCTTGTCTCAAAACACGAGAGCCTTGTTGTCGATTCTTTCGTTATTGATATCCCTCATCCTTCTACATCGGTGACATTACAAAAGACACAATCGACAAGTACTATCACTGTCAGTGCTTGGACTAGAATTCCCAAGTGGAAGGCGGATGGCTGGAACAGAATGCGTATAGAGAGTGCGGAAGAAGCGGGTAGACAGCGACATAGGCGCATAGGCGGATGGGAGGAAACCAGCGTCGGTGTCACATCGGTCGTGGGAGGCTGTCAAATGAATTCAGGTTTGCTATACCTTATATTCATCAAAGCTGACGATACGAAAGCGGGGGACACTTACGATAAAGGTGAAATGAAGTCGAAGGAGGCTGGATGACAGCAGAAATGGAGGCAGAAAAGGCTCAGAACATCAATAAAACGACCAGACCCCAATATCAAAAGGAAGAATCTTCGCGAAGTAATGGCAGCAGGGAGCAGGGGTAATACCCGACCGCCATCGCTATCATCAAGGATCGATATAAAACATGGGTGACCGTATATGATGTATCCCAGTTCAAAGACGCCTGTGGTGTGTTCAAGGAGAGGAGGGAAAAGAAGAGGACGGAGGGCTCAAATGAGGGACTCACAGCGGAAGCGCAGACTTCCATGGTGTAGCTTCCAGGCGGATCTGTGTAGTTGTGGCATTGGATATGTCATGTTCTTTCACCATATGTCAGCGTCAGCGTCGTCCATATATCGAGAATAAGCGAGTGCCCAAAAGACCCATTGAATATGAACGCTAGAGAGGAAGGACATAGGGATTCAGACTTACTGGATCGGTGATAGGAAGCAATGAATCCTCACCCGTCTGATAGCATCGTTAATTCTCCTTCACTTCCTCCATTTCTTCCTCGAACGGCGTATACCTGATAGTTAGAAAAATTCAAGAAGAAGACGTTTAACATGAATTGGGTTCGATGTGAGAGATCCTCCAAGCATTCGACATATATCTTGTGACAGAATATATTCGCAGTGAGTGGAAGATGGTCAAGTAGGAGGGGTTTGATCGAAGTGGGAAAAGAGTACCAGGTTTAAGGCGATGTACGACCTCGGAATAGATATTCTGGGAATCTTTGGCCAGTCGACGGTGTCGAGAGAACCAGTCAAACTGGCGATAAGGATGCACCGAATCTCCAGGTCGCACATCGCCTCGCCTGTGGGAGTCTGTTCAAGATGAACATATGTTGGGGACGAGAAATTGGGGGTTTCGAATGTACAACGGTAGATCAGTGATAATCGATGACGATGATACATGTCCAGCTTAAAAGGAATAGTTTGCAAAAGACGCAGGATACTCACTATATGTTCACAATACCCAAGAATCTCAGGACTTCCTTGGAACGACTTCTGTTGTACGGTGGAAGGGCCACGGTGAATGATTGAAGCTAAACGACATGGTTGATGTGTGCGTTGCAGAGAATGAAGGAGGGGGACGTACGATGGGATTTGGACATCTCCGTTTGTAAATTGAGAAGGCAGGGCGAATGAGTTGGTGACGTGGTGGATTTGGGAGAAGGAACAAATCGATAAGATTGGTCCCTATGGGAATATTCCATTGATCCTATCAGCTTAAACTGACATAATCGGACCGCTACGATGCCCCGGGTGATGCATAGCCCCACCCAATCTGGGTGGCATCAAGTGGCATGCATCCGAGTAGACTCTACCACGAGGAAGGGCTGTGTTGACCATTCTTCCTCCTCCACCACGCTTCTACCACCTATAATCTCGTCCTTGTAACGTGTCCAGGTTCTTCGCCATGCTCAACGATGCCAAAAACATTATGATTAACGGTGGAGTCTTTATCTCGAATTCGAAATCGCACACGAGCCGCGGGGGAAAAGGTGCACTGCTATTTCATCGGTCCTCTACTACCTGTCTCATCAGCTCGTATCAATTATAGACGCCCTCCGCGATCATATTGCTCCTGGGTCCTTCCACAATTCTTCAGAACGTGGTGATCCTCCGAAATGTCATCCTCGCACACGCCTGGCCGTTATTCAAGCCATCATGGGTTGGATTGAAGATGGTCAGCGGACGTGTTTTATCAAATGGCTCTATGGTCCCGCAGGATCGGGAAAATCGGCTATCGCGCAAACGATCGCAGAGATTTGCCACGAATTAGGACTTTTGGCGGCCAGTTTCTTCTGGTCGCGAACGGCAGCAGGCCGTAACAGTGAGGAACGGCTTGCAGCGTCCTTGGCCTATCAATTAGGTGTCTTCTTTCCGGACGTGCAGGACCACATCGAGCAGGCAGTTGAGCGCGACCCTTCTCTCTTTTCCCGATCATTAGACGCACAGATGGAGTCTCTTATCCTCGAACCACTGAAGAAGTTGTTCGCTGGACCCGGAACCGGTAGCCCAGTTCATACTGGACCGTCGAAGTTAATCATCCTTGATGGCCTCGACGAATGTAGTACACGAGAAGCTCAGCAGCGTATTCTCAAAGCCGTTGCTCAGCTTGTTCAAAAATCACCCATTCCTTTCATTGTCCTCATTGCCAGCAGACCAGAACAGGCAATCCGTGATTCATTCAGCACCAATCCTCTACTTTCCATGACAGTTCGACTGGCGTTGGATAATACATATCGCCCAGATGATGATATCAAGCTCTTTTTGGTCGAGAGCTTTGAATCCATAAAGTCCACCCATACACTAGGATCGCTGTTGCCACTTATTTGGCCAACCGAAAAAGATATCGACCAACTCGTTCGAAAGTCGTCTGGGCAATTCATCTATGCGTCTACTGTTGTGAAGTTCGTCAGTTCTCCTCGGCGTAGGCCACACGAACAACTGAACATTATTTTGGGGGTTGCCGCCGTTGGGACTGAGACCCCATTCGCTGAGCTTGACGCCCTATACTCTTTCATACTCGGCGCCGTCGAAGACCTTCCGAAAGTATTGGATCTTTTGTGTTTTGTGTTTTTTGAATTTGGGTTAGAAATGTCTACATATGAAGAGCTTCTGTCATATACGCCAGGCGACATTCAACTCATCCTGATCGATATGCATTCTGTTATGTACGTTCCTCGTGTAGGGGACGATGGCCTTACGATTGGTGTTATCCATGCCTCACTTGAAGACTATCTCATGGATCCAGATCGCTCTGGGAATTTTTATATAGGTGAAGCCAAGGCTCGTGCACGTATAGTGCAACACTTCCTGCGATACATCCATGAATACCCAGTGCCTAATTCATCAAACCAACAAGCGATATATTGCAAGTGTTCTGTTTCCGTTTTCCAAATTAATTTTCGACTGAGTCGCTGCTCTTCTAGGCGGGCTAGATATACGTATCCACCTCACAGCTTGCTTCCCCACGAGAGCCTTATTCGCCGATTTTTTTGATTTTGATCTCCTAAAATGGACAAATGCTATGCTAGTCAATTTCGGGCCAGATGGAGATTGGGGCCATGGTCAATTTTATTCTTTCATGAATATCTTTGACCTATGTACGTGGTTCCAGAAACAGGTCTGTTTTCCAATACTCTGAATGTCCCTCTGCTAAAAATTGTCGAGGAAGGAAGGAAATGTACAGAGTTATTTTGGTCCTGGAATCAGTCTATATTCTCATCATTCTCGCTCTTGCGAGATGGCTTTGAATATGCTGTTTGCAGACGTCATCCGTTACGACTTCGAAAATAAAAATGAAACTACTACCCTCATACTACATCCTCATTTTCAGGATGGATTGTTTGACGACATCGATATTCCCCTTGCATTTTCCGCTACCTCTTGGTTTAAATGCCTGTGCACCTTCTTCTCCTCCGATAAATATGGATTTTATCGCACCGAATACTTCCTTGAATTCCAAAACTACCTGCACAATCCCCAACGCGCCGGGGATAACTTTGTACATGGTGGGATGTATGCATTGGTCCCAGTGCAAATCATAAAGCATATCAAATTAATGTGAGTCCGGACAGTTCATGAGGAATAAAATACTGAGGTTATCAATTAAAGTGCAGATAGAAGGGATGGTATGGATCGAACAAACCAGGTAGACGGAGCAGGTGAAGAAGATGAGGACGAGTATCTCCAGTCAATAGCTCTTCAATTGGCCATAAAAGCACTTCCTTTCTACCTCTCAAATGCAGATTTCGTCCCAGAGCTTGAAGAGGAGCTTGGCTGGCTTTCCGAATACCTGCTACTCGCCGAAGTTTCAGAAACGCAAGAGCTTCAACAATCCATTGATCTATATCAACGAGTGAGTTTATTTGTTGGCGGTAATGAACGCTTACCAGATTAAAAAAAAGAGAGGACCTTCATCAAAAACATACAGCGGGCAACTCTGCCCAACAGGATACGATCAGGGAAGCCAGGCATTAATTGATTTGGTGAGCACGTTAGCGAGACACCAATACATCAACCTGACACAAAGACTCTTTAGGAGGTCCAACCCGCCATTGAGAACCATTTTTCAGAAGACCAAGAGCCAGGCGTTAAAGAAACTCTCCCGGTTTCGTCACTGCCTTCGCTATCGTCTCTCCGATCTGCTGTATCGATTCCAATTCTACATGGGGAAGGAATGTCAACGTCCACCTCAGCTACCCTGCCCTGTTCCTCTTTGGTTCCGTACAACTCTGCTGTTCATCATTCCTCATCCAGCACCCTGGATTATGCGCTCGATGGCTTCTGCTATCGTTCTTCGGGGGTTTGAGGACTGTCACCGATCCACCCATTCCCTTGTCAAAAATTCATCAAAATTTTTCGTTATTTTCCGGCTAAACTCGTGCTCAACTCGTGCTAAAAATCCTTTGGTTTGTGTCAAGTGGTAGTAGCACTCCAAGATGGACATTTTATAGCGGTCAGATCAGGAGGCTAGAGGGTCCGACGTGGCGTCCAAAGTAGGAGGATCAAGAGGCATGTCGCTATTGTCCTAGTTACGTTCGTCTCAAATATAGTTTTGTCTGAACAGAAATTACAGACGAAAAGAGCAAGGATTAATGGAATCACCCATGTACGGCCAAGCTAGTGTCCAGGATTCTAAAAATCATGTATTGCCCATCCATGACACCTTCTTGGGTGGTTTCTCGGAGCCGTAAAAGTGCCAAAATGGCTACCACTTGTTCGCATGTGGGTATTCCGTAGCTACGACAGAACGCCGATTTGCACCTACTGGTTTTTCAGCATCCAGTTGAAGATTAGAAGACTCCTGTATCACACCTCCGCTGGCACATATCCTCCCGATTACTATTCATGCGGGTCATCAACCGCGCGAAAATAGAATCAGGTGCAAGCGAGATTGGATAAGCCTCATTGGAGCTTAGTAGAAGTCTTTGTACTTGTTAAAGATTTCCATACGCCCAAAATAATCTGCCCAAGTAGTGGTGAAAAGCGAACACACTTGTAACACCGCAAAGAAGCACCTTGAGAGAGTCATAGATTGAAACAGTTCGTGCTCACTTATGGATTTCTACATCTCTCCATCTTCCTTGAGACAATGGAGAAGGCAAAGTTGGCAGCTTACGAGGTCTTTGGTTCCTATCCGCGAGACAGGGCTGAAAAGATCAATTCGGTTATATATATTATATGCAGTACTTGAACGTCTGAAATTGAGGACGTAAAGCAGGCCATGTTCACGAAGAAATACTGAATGCTAGAATCACTGTTGTCCAGTCCCAATCAAATTCCAATATCCCAACTATGGGTGTCCTTATTGGACAAAATTATTGGGTGTTGATTTCGTACCCACTTCGTTTTCCCTGCACGTGACCATAATCACGCTGATTGCACAATGATCATGATGTGAACCATAAACATGAACTATCATAAACATGGCATGAGCATGTTTAGTATGTACCATGATTGAGCCGTGATTCCAATCCATGATCACGCTGTGATACCACCTTTATTTCAACCTGCCAATGCTGTTTTCGTTTTCCGATCGCCTCCTCTACTTGGGATCATTTGTATTGCGAAATTTTTTTTTTCTAAATAGCACAGCCTGATCATTATTCCCATAGATCATTACTATGGATGTTTTCAATCAAGTTCAGCATTTCTTTTTTCTCTGGAGTCTCATACCAACATGTCTACGCTAGGCTCTTGCACTGTGTGCACTGAATGCATTCAATATGATGTATGTATTTATTTCCCCTGTAATGCAGCCTGAGACATCTTACTTTTTATCTTCTAGTCCTGCGATGGCTCCCCAAATGGGGAGTGTTTCTGTGGCTGTAGCCGATCTCTTCACATTGCTCAAGTACTTGCACCATTTGACCTTCCTCCTCGTGGCAAGTGTGGTCTCAAGGAGTCTTGTCCAGGCTTTATGGCAGTAAGTCAAAATGTCCCTGCAAAATTGTCATCTTACCAATGATATTCCGATTCAGCGGTTTAAAATAATAGCAAAGCCAGGAAGTACGCTATGCGAGAACTGTGGCATTGCATATGTTGGCCACTACATTGAAGCAGGCGCCCCCCCTGCATCTGCCGCATCTCGTACAACAGTCACTCAGGCGTGAACTATTCAACCCACTGCACCGGCACAGAGCGCTCCACCGGCAGCATCTGGAGTGCAGTCCACTGTTCATTGGCCAGCTGCCCCGGCCATGCTCCCAACACCAAAGCCTCCACTTATTCCAGGGCTTCCAACACCGCTCCCTTCAAGTTCAAGCAGCCTGAGTTCATTGTATCCACTGCTCCAGCAAAGCCAAGCCGCAGTTCCCTGGCAGGCGTCCCAGCCTGCAATGGGCAGTACCAACGATCAACGGGTTGCCAAGGCCATCTTATACCGACCCCAAGGGCCTAGCCCCTTTGGAACTGCAAGGGGTAGCTCACACCCACGAACAAGTCGACGTGGTTATCCAGTCCACAATACCACCAAGCCAGACAAGGGAAAAGGCCGAAGTGTGCCAATTGAGACCTTTGGGGAAGAAGTTCAGCTTTCAATCTTACTTTTGTCAACACCAGTGAGTTGGACATATTATCTGACTTTTTTGCATTTTAAACTCTTGAATCTCAGGTTCATCATGCCGCCAATATCACCGGTGATTTAGAAGAAGGTTATCCTCCTGAAATACACATTCATGACCTCAACACCTTTGTGGCTGCCCTGAGCCGTCACAACCTTGCTCAGTGGGTGACTATCTCCTCCAGCGACCCCACTGCGGTCTGGAAGCAGATAGATTGTCAGATCCAATCCCACTGCTCAGAAAATAATCTTCTATACACCTCCCAGAGTCCAGATCAGGACGTGGCGCCACCTCAAGTTCCAGATTTCTTTGGTTCAACAAGCGCATACGACGCACAAGCCTTCAATGCACTTCCTTGGGAGTTCATGGTGCCTGGTTCAAAGCCTCGAAACAATATCACTGGACGACTTGTTAATCGGGCTGAGCTTGCCCATCACATGGTAACTTGCGATGAGGTTAAGAAGCTGGCAGCGAAATTAATCCATCCGGTATACCCTAACACAGGAGTGATTATAGTTGGTCAGCAAAGTTCTCCTTAAGCTGGGTTTTGCTTACAGACTTACGGTGATTTTTGTAGCTCCCAAGTGGAGAAATCTTCGTGGCCCAGTCCCCAAGTTTCACGGTGAAATCCATAGGTGCTTCCCAAGGCATGTTCTGAAAGGTCTGGTTGACTTCCCCACCGACGATCTTGAATGTTTTGAGTTTTGTTTACTTGATGAATCTGAACCTGCATCCAAGCCTGCTGAAAATAGAAGCTTTTTTGACACTGATGCAGCTGTCGAGATGGCGTACAATTCAGATGATGAAGCAGTACGTCTAACCATTAGGCGTCTTTCTTGCATATGGCTGATTGACTCACTAGGAACAAATGAATCGTGCGGTGGCTTTATCATTACAGGAAGCCCAGGTTCGTGATTATATATATATCATGACATATGTGTCCTGAAGGCTGACATTGTTCCAGTCAACCCGCAACTCATCTACTAGTGCCTCAACACCAGGTGCCTCGACATCAGTTGCCTTATCCAATGCCAGGGTTCGTCATCGCGAACCCGAATGGGTAACCGCATTGCTTAAACATGCAGCAGAGATATCCACTGACAATATTTGACATAGCCTCTCGAAAGAGCAGTACGCTGCAAAACTCGAAAGAGAGGTTCCCGGATAGATGTTTGTCCAGAACTCTCTGGAGATTGGCTCACCACTTATATTTGTCTCCGCAGCCTTCTGATGTCATAGAGTTGGGTGACACACCTCCACCACCATCGCATACCCACTGCTGCCTTCCAGAGATCCTTACAGTGGCTTCTTGGGAGTCCTCCCTCCAGCAAAACTTTACGCCCCCATCAGAACAATTTAGGCTTTATTCCGGCAGAACAGGAGAAGATACGATGCCTATCCTTGCAGAGTACATTCACAGCTTCTATGGCTCTGTGGATACTGCCCCGCTTCCATTTGATATATCTATTGAACCAAATGCAAGTCTTAGAGCGATGCTGGCATCTTCACAGTCATGGTCCATGTATGTTAATGTTTCCTGGGCATGTCCACCATTTACTAATTCCATGACCACAATAGCCACAATGGAATTGGTGATGGGGCAAGACGCACAGCAATCACCGAGCTCCTCCAACATGTCTGCTGCCAAGGAACCAGCTTCAAACAGCTTTCAGACGAGCCAGGTGCAAAGAAGTACATCATACAAGTACATCCCCCAATGGTTGCTCCACCTGACGCCCAACGACAATCTGTGCTCAAGGCTGCTGGCTTTATCACGATGCTCTACATTATGGAATTCCAAGCCATCCCGGAAAATTTCCCTCCTGCATTTATACTTGCAATTCTGGCGGGAGAGGAGCTGCTCCAGGACCTTGAATTTCTTCAAGCACTCACTCCAGCTCAAGCTCAGATGTTGCTACCCTGGCCACTTGATCACAGTGTCAAACTTGAAGTCAACAAGAACACAGGTGTTAAAAATCTTGTTATTGCACACTTTGATGATATTATTGATGTTTGTAACCTCTTTCAATGTCTCAGACAGAGTATTGATGCATTTTACAGACCTCGGTCATCGACAATGCAATGCCAGGTGAGCGCCAGGGTTATACAACCTTGCTGTATCGAAAAGTCCTTCTAGGCACTGCTCACGATTTCATATCCTCAAAGGACGTACAGGCTTTTAGGGAGGGTTTCAACTTTGAGCTTTCGCCAGGTTACACATTCATCCAAGTGGGTGCTCTCCAGCTTCTTCCAAGTGCTTTAGGTTGATAACCTTTATTGTAGTCATTTGGTTCCAATCCAAAACCACTCTTGGTCAGTATGTCGACCCGCCATTGCAAAGACCCCAGAGATGTCCTCAAATGCATCCACTGGGTTTCTAGTGGCACTCCCGAGTTCTGGGAGGTCGAACAGCAGTATCAACAGCAACTGGAAAGCTATCTTGTCCGGCCTGGCTGCCTGGTCCACCCTCTCTTTGATGAGAATCGATTGGTGGAAGAAGAGAAAGCTGTCCAAATCACAGACACATGCCATCGTGCCCGCCGATTTTTATTAATGCTTACCGGAAGCCCACTTCTTCCTGTAGAGGGGGCATATATCAGAGCAAGTACATATACACATGAATTACGATGCTTGTAGCTCACAAGTCCCTGTCTTTTTAATAGCTGGAGTTCAAACCTACCAAAGACCTTGGTGAAAACGGAAGGGATGGAGATGAGAGCCACAGAAGCATAGGTGAGACCAATGTGGTAAGGTTGTTACATGACTTGCGCATACTGGCAATACTGACAATTACTTTGATGCAAAGTCTCTTGCCGCCGATGAAGATACAAAGCTGTTTCTTTTCTGCTACTTTACCATTGCCTGCAAAGGTCAGACAGCTTTTGGAGGATCCTTTCCTCCAAGATGGCGATGAAGCTCCATTCGCTTTGTATCTATACATCATGTTCTGCAAGGCCACCAAATTTGAAGAATTTACAATTGCATAGTTGTATTATTGTCGATAAGTACCTATTTAAAAAATGAATGAACTACCCTGCAGTTGCTCCTTAATATTCCCTACACTCTTCCAACATACACACCTAGTGGGCCTCTCTTATCATGAGTCTTCACATTTTCCTCTAAACCCAATTGTGAACCATAACAGACGACATCATTCCGCAAAGAGTGGGGTGAGTGGTGACATTCCAATTCAGAAGGGGCATGCATCTGGAAACCTGTTTCTGCAGTGGTAGATACCCCCCATTCACATAGCGCTATGTAGAAGACCCTGCAATACAGCACCTACATGTAACCTACGCGAGTCTACCCACTGCTACCCGATTTTCTGCGATTTTCTCGGATGTTAGGAGGGGTACGCGACGCTACCAGATACTACGCAACTACATGGACTACAGCATCATTATGTCAATAGCACCATCAGGACTCATCAGGAGAGTTCCAGGAGGACTCTCACCGATTCTCACGTAGTGTATTGTGTCCGCCCTGAAAGTGCATAAAAGGCACTCGTGAGGCCCCTGGACCTAAAGTCTTGCATCCTGGCCCCCCAACTTGACGAACTTTCCAAGTTCAATCAGTGCTTGTTTCTGGGTTCCCTACCAACTTCCAAGTGTGTATTTATTTCTTGATAAATCATCGATTCCTTGTGTAGATGGGGCAGTATTCGGTTTTATTAGATATCTTAGGTAAATGTAGACTGCATGATCAGGATACTATATCCAGTGTAAATAACGATACCTAAATTAAATCCCATTGCTCCTCCCATGATGAAAGCCAGCCTCATGATTTCCAGTGTGGGATAAATTCATTTGTGAAAAGCGACCGGAGCCTGGGCATCAGTGGAATTTGATGGCCTGATCTTCGAGGCAAGGTACAGTAGTCGCGTAGTTGCGTAGCTTCCTGTAGAGGTTGGCTACCCGAGCTACAGGCCACTACAGTACTTGCTGCTTGGCTACACGCCAGTACGTAGAGGTCCTCAGTCCACAGCAATACATGCACTACCCGAGCTACATACTGCTATGTAGAGACTGATGAATTTCCAGATGTGGGCAGCCAAGCAAATCGACGGCGATATAGTCGTGTCAAGCGGGGCCAGCCCGAGTCTGGGATTATTGGATTTGTCGATTGCTGGTATGCTCTCAGATGTGGCAGAACCCCCTCTTGCGAATTGCGATTGCTTTGCAGAGGTAGCTGAGTCTATTGATCAGCTGGACGACAACGAATGGGACTCCGAGGACAACTTACCTGCGGATTTCGTTGTAGCGAACAATTCTCCCATGGAACGTGAAAACCAGGAGGATATCTTTTATGCAGCGGCTAACAACACATTCAGCGTGATCGTAACTGGCAAGAAAGCTATTGATGTACCTGATGGCGCTGATATCTTGCAGCTGGGACTCACGGAGGTCTTAGATGCTCCAGATGTCAGTTTCCCCCCCATTCATTTCAGCAAACTCGGCAAGAAGGGCTCGACGGCCGTGTTCTCAGATGTCGGGTGCTCTATCCGAGGATCAGGTGGTCAGGGGATAGGTGAAGCACTGTGGAATGTGAATGGGCTGGTGATGAAGGAGCATGAGCCAGGGAAGGCTAATGCTGAGGCGGAAACACCTACCAAGGTGCGTGGATGGAAACTCGATGGTATGGACAGTTGCGTGTCCTCAACTTTGAAAAGGACAACTGCGACAAGAAAAATTCATCAGCTTATCATCTCGAGGGGGAGAAATTAGGAGGTTTAGATGAGAAGAACGCCGACGAACCTGTTATATACGAATTCCCCAGCAATAACCCATCACCATTCCCACTGAATAATGCACCTGCCCAGACCTCCACTCCATATGTCACCGAACTACCCCACGATCCAACAAACGAGCCCATTAGGGCTGTTGAAACTCCCATACATGAGGCTGAAGTCCATCCAAATGCTGAGCACTGTTTGGAAGGATGCGCTATCGCTCCTGACAATGCAGAAACCCCAGAAATCGCACAGGACATGGAATTGGCGATGCCTGGTGCTCCTGAGAGCACGGCTGCAGCTGCAGCAGATGTTGACGATGTCGAGAATGTAGTTCTTGAGGGGGAGAACACCCTGGACTGCGCAGCGGAATTCGTCAATGAAGGTGCTGGGATGACGGCTATAGACCTCGAGATGTGATGTACGAACTCGAAACCATGGGCAGAGGCTATCAACTATGTATTAGCTTCCCCAAGAGCTAACGAACTGATAGAAATTTCTTACACACCTGAGGGAGCCAGTTTTTTGGGCTCAACTCGAAATCTTCAGGCGAAGGACGACGCTGTAGACGAAATTGAGCACTATGTAGTGCAGTTGATAGTCCAGGACCAACGGGTCCATGTTTTGGACGTTATCGAACTTGCCGTGCTACGATTGGCATCAACTTGAGCTGGAGGAAGTGTTGAAATTAGTCAAAGTCATATGCAGGCCACATATTTGAAGGGTTTGCTCACCTTTGATGATCCTACTACTCCAGTCTTTGTCACACGTCAGATCATCATCACCGACATGGAGATTTAAGAATGTGAGAGGTTGAAGCAAGCGCTAAATGGGGGATTGAGGGAACAGTCGATGCTTGAAAGTGAGGAGAATAAATGATGATCCTCGTCTTGTTTTCCTGTCAGATGCAAGCAAGACAATTTGCAACTTGGTGGTGTCTTAAGTTTGAGGGAATCAACTCTGTCGACCACTGTTTGAATTATGTAATTGTGCATGTTCCTCGCCAGTCTCGCGTTTGCAATCCCCAGAGACAAGAATGAGTCGACCTGGATAGATGCGATTGTCTTTGCCAAGTCCACCAACCATGGCCTAAAAATAGATTGGCGACTCGAGCCGGAAGCAAATTTCCAAAATGGAACCAAATTCTCACCTCTCCCGCGTAGTGTACTTCATCATCAACCACGCTGTTGAGACGTTGGAAGAGCTTTTCCGGGTCTCCCTCATTAATAAACTCCATCATTGCTCCATCGATGTCCTGTGCGCATGCTGTCGACAAACCCCCAAGAAGATATTGGTCTTTGGATCCCAACAGATCCTCTTCTCAGTCGCAACTTCATCGAACATGAGTATTCTATTGCCTGTTTCTTCTGAGCTTCCTCCCAAAAAGGTTCAACTTTGTTCTCGGGTATTCCTGGACCAAATTGCATGCAAGTTGGCTCTTCCTGCATTTTTTTCACTTCCTAAACGACATTCAAAAGGTTTGGAGAAGAACTGTCAAGGTTTGATGAAGCTATGGTGAGTTCTCCATGTTGTGCAGGTTATAATTTCATTCTCACTCATTTCCTGATGAAATCCTTCCAAAATTTCACAGAATCTTGTACTCCTAAACATAACGAACACGCCACACCAATTTTCATGATTTCTGGTGCAGTGGTCATTGTTCTATTGCCTATTTCTTCTGACCTACATCCCCAAAAGGTTCAACTTTGTTCTCGGGCATTCCTGGACCAAATGTTATGCGAGTTGGCTCTCCTTTCATTGCTATTAAAGCGTAAACGATGTGCAAAAGGTTTGGAGAAGAACCGTCAAGATTTCATGAAGCTATGGTGAGTTCTCCATGTTGTGCAGGCCATAATTTCGTTCTCATCCATTTCTTGATAAAATCCTTCCAACTTTCTACAGAATCTTGTACTCCTAAACGTAATGAACACGCCGCACCAATTTTCATGATTTCTGGTGCAGTGGTCATTGTTCTATTGCCTATTTCTTCTGATCTACCTCCCCAAAAGGTTCAACTTTGTTCTCAGGCATTCCTGGACCAAATGTCATGCAAGTTGGCTCTCCCTTCATCGTTATTAACGCGTAAACTATGTGCAAAAGGTTTGGAGAAGAACTGTCAAGATTTCATGAAGCTATGGTGAGTTCTCTATGTTGTGCAGGCCATAATTTCGGTCTCATCCATTTCTTGATGAAATCCTTCCAAATTTCTACAGAATCTTGTACTCCTAAACGTAACGAACACGCTGCACCAATTTTTATGATTTCTGGTGCAGTGGTCGTTGTTCTATTGCCTATTTCTTCTGACATACATCCCCAAAAGGTTCAACTTTGTTCTCAGGCATTCCTGGACCAAATGTTATGCAAGTTGGCTCTCCTTTCATTGTTATTAAAGCATAAACGATGTGCAAAAGGTTTGGAGAAGAACCGTCAAGATTTCATGAAGCTATGGTGAGTTCTCCACATTGTGCAGGCCATAATTTCGTTCTTGTCCATTTCCTGATGAAATCCTTTCAAAAAATTTCCAGAATGTCATACTATTAAACATAACGAATGCGCCGCACTAATTTGCATAATTCCTGGTGCAGTAGTTGTTGTTCTATTGCCTATTCCTTCTGACCTACCTCCTCAAAAGGTACAGCTTCATTCTCTTGGGCATTCCTTCATGAAATCTCATGTGCCTGGGCTCTCCCTGCATTGTTGTGTTTTCAAACCAAATATTTTTGGAATGTGTCTCGATCATCTAGCTCCTTTACCTCTTCTCTTGGGGAAGCATGTTAACGGATGCAGAAGAGAATGTCACCTTGGAAATATTATAGGCACCGCACTGGCTGACAATGAGATATAGTGTTTGGAAGTTAGGTTAGTTAACTGGAAAATAACCGAGACTGGACCGGACCTTAACCGATCAGAACCGCAAATTTACCTAACCGATCCTAACCGTAACCGCAGTCCGGTTAGCGGTTAGTTCCAAATTTAGATATATGCTAACCGACAATAACCGGTCCTGACCGGTCCTGACCGGTCTTTCGACACTAAGGTTATACCAAAATACTCACCTATTTACAAGCTTTTTAATGACCCCAAAAACATAATTTTTGGTTCAGAATTTAAAAAGTTATAACTAATTCAATGTATTGTGACTTAAAGTAACCCTTGTCACCTGTGTGACGATACAATTGCCATTGTTCCTCCCACCTGCCACCACCTCGACAATATTCCTTGCCCCTCCCCTCCTTGAGGGATGTGGGCATCCACGCTCCCTGCCACGTCATCTGCAGCGCCATGGCCTACGACAACGACAGCGAGCACACAGGTGGGTATGTCAATAGGAGGCGGGTGTATTGATGACAGGGCAGGCGTATCGATAGCAGGGCGGGCATGTCAACAACAGGGGACGGGCGTATTGACGACAGGGCAGGCATGTTGACAGGAGGCGGGTATCGATAGCAGGGCGGGCATGTCGAGGACAGGGCAGGCGTATCAACAGGAGGCAGGCATATTGATGACAGGGCGGGCGCATCAACAACAGGGCGGGCGTATCGACGACAGGGTGGGCGTATTGATGACAGGGCGGGCATGTCGATAGAAGGCGGACGTGTCGACAGCAGGGCGGGTGTATCGACGACAGGGCAGGCGTATCGACGACAGGGCGGGTGTATCGACGACAGGGCGGGTGTATCGACGACAGGGTGGGCGTATCGACGACAGGGTGGGCATGTCGACAGCAGGGCGGGTGTATCAGCAGGAGGCGGGTGCATCTTTAGTATACTGTAGGTACAGATATATGTATTTTAAGTAGTTTTCTAATGAACCAAAGCCCTCGTGTTTTTACGAGGGTCTTTTCACTTATTTCTACCTTCAATAACCGGTTACAACCAGTTAGTAACCGGTTATGACCGTGACTAACCTTGACTGGTTACAACCGGTTATATAACCGCAAATAACCGCGACTAACCGCCCATAACCGGTCTGTATCGGTCCGGTCCGGT
>Ga0307513_10005143_pt1 | contig 17321 bp, 16 predicted proteins | sample 15_EM_MG_FD_202174 | JGI IMG/M metagenome (GOLD analysis project Ga0307513, IMG submission 202174) | Populus trichocarpa ectomycorrhiza microbial communities from riparian zone in the Pacific Northwest, United States - 15_EM | ecosystem: Host-associated > Plants > Roots > Unclassified | place... | reverse complement strand
GGCCAACAAATGGCCGCTTAGTAAGTTCCAAGCCGTTCGAGCGGGTGGAGCACCAGCCGCAGCAGCCAGATCGCCGCGAATGCAAAGATCAGCCCCGCGGTCGACAACGCCGCCGCGAATGGAAAGTTAAAGCTGGCAAAGCCAAGCTGATAGACGAGGTTCGAAATCATATTCACTTGCCCGCCACCGATGAGCTGAGGCGTGGCGAACGCGCTGAACGTCCAGGCGAAGGCGATCGCGGTTCCCGCCAGGATGCCCGGCAGCGACAGCGGCAGCGTGACGGTGAGGAACACCTTCACCGGCCCCGCGCCAAGGCTTGCCGCCGCCCGCTCGTAGCTGCGATCGATATGCGCCAGGGCCGCCGCCAGCATGATGACCATGATCGGCAGAGTGACATGAACGAGCGCCGTTACCACCCCGCCGGTTGTGAACATCATTTGTAACGGAGTGGAGATAATTCCCAGCCTGAGCAGCACGGCATTGATGAAGCCGTTATTGCCGAGAACGATAATCCACGAATAGGTGCGCACCAGTTCGCCGAGGAAAAGCGGGGTGATCGCGATGATGAGGATTGCCGATTTCCCGATCCGGCTCTGCGTGCGCACCAACGCGTAGGCGAGCGGATAACCGAGCAGCAGCGTGAACAGCGCGGTGAGCAAGCAAATCCACAGCGTCCGGAGGAACGCGCGCGCATAGAACGGGTTGGCCAGCGCGGCGAAATTGTCCAGCGTGAAGCCGCCGGCTTCCAGCGAGCCGGGGATATAAGCCCTGAGGCTGTGGACCAGGATCGCCGCGAGCGAGGCCAGCAGCACCCCCGCGCATAAAAGCGCAGGCAGTACGCCGACATGCAAAAACGGCCTGTTGGGGGAGGGTTTCATAACCAAACGCCGATATTATTAGAGCGCTTTCCAGAAAAGTGGAAACCGGTTTTCTGCGAGAAAGCGCGACGCTCTAAGCGGGTTTGCGGCAGCAAGCCAACGAAAGGCCTGCTTAGTTTCCTGTTTTTGCATCGTTTTTTTGCGAAAACCGGAAGGCCACTTTTCGAGAATGATGCCTAGCGTGGAGTAGCGGTTCGCACGCCGGCGGTTTTCCGAAGTCTCGGGCCTCGTTCAAGCCTGGCCCGACGTTAATTTGCCATAATATTTTCAGCAAACCATTTCCGCCACTCACCCAGCTTCTCTGACCGCAGCTTGTGGTCGATGACCATGGCCTGGCTTTTCCATTGCTCCGGCGTGGTGAAAACCCCAGGCAGCTTTGCGGTTTCCGGGTCGAGCCTGGCGTTGGTGACGGTGGGTGAGCCCTTCTTGAACGCGGCGATTTTTGCCTGAATGTCGGGATCGAGCAGCGTGTTCATGAATTTGTAGGCGCTCTCGATGTGCCGCGTGCCCTTCATGATGCCGACCGAGTCGACACCGAGCACGCCGCCCTCCTTCGGAATGACCAGCGTGATGGGCACGCCCTCCCGGATCATGTAGTGCGCATTCATCGACAGCATGATCTGCACGGGCGTTTCGCCATTGGCGATGAGCTGCTGGCTGTTGGCGTCGTCGGTGTAGAACGCCTTGATGTTCGGCTTGAGCGCCATCAGTCTGGCCTGTCCCTGCTCCCAATGCGCCGTGTCCGCGCCGGCCAGCGTCGCGGCGACGGCGATGACATGGCTCGGATCGAAATCCGGCATGGCCAGCAGGCCCTTCATCTCCGGCTTCCAGAGATCGGTCCAGCTCTCGAAGGTGATGCCTCTCACCAGATCGGGACGGTAGCCGATCGCGTAGACATAGGCCCAGACGCCGATGTGATAGGGGCTGAGCTTGGCCTCCGGCACGAGATTGACGGCGTTGGGAACCTTCGTCAGGTCGAGCGTTTCGAAGAGTCCATCGGTCGCATACAGCCAGCCCACATGGGATGTGGTGAGCGTCAGGTCGCTTTCGGGATCGTCCCTTGTGAGCTTGGACTTGTTCAGCCGGTCGATGGTGCCGCCGGTGATGAATTTGACCTCGATGCCGGTGTCGGCGGTGAATTTGCTCGCCACGATGTCGGCGACCATGTCCTTCCAGCTTCCGCCCCAGACACTCACCACAAGTTGGTCCGCCGCCTGTGCTGCCCCGATCCATGCACCAGCAACGATGATGCCAACTGCAAATAGCACCTTCGTAAATATAAGCTTTCGCTCAACGATGCCGAACATATCCCTCCCTGCAATCACCGTTATCTCAGAGTTTTACGCAATTTCCACGCCAAATCCGACGCGCAACTGCCGTCACGACGAACAAAATTGCATCCATGCACGAGCGGCAATCGTAATACAAGAAGACTACCACGCCTCTGCCCATTTGGCAGCACAATATACGTGATTTAAGTCACGTTTCGTTTTCCACCTCGGCGATTGCATGTCGGCCTCGTCGCGCCGGCCATCACCCCGCCCCACGCGGATCGGGTGTTTCCGCCGACCGCGGTGGTATGCATTATTTCACTCTATCGGTAAACCAATCCTGCGGTGCAATCACGAGACAGGAGAGTCCGGCGGATCGGCACGCGAAGTCAATAGATCCCGAAAACCGTAGGATTTGTAAACCGTTACCAGGTGGTTAAAATGTGTGGCCCGTGCGAGCCGCGTAAAGATGACGCGGCATAGCGCACAATCCCCCTCGGGAGGTCGCCAGCCTTAGACTTTGGCGCGGCCCCCTTTTGCGTCAGCGCGGGAACTCTTTAGCGTTGGCGCGGCCTCCTTTTGCGTTGGCGCGGCCTGTACTCAATAGCCCCGGCGCAGATCGACGAGATGCAAGGGCGGCGCGCCGCGCGCCACGCGCCTGATGCTCTCGGCGACATCGCGGGCCGCCTCTTCGGGCACGGTTATGCTGGCCAGATGCGGCGTGATCAGCACATTGGGCATCGCCCAAAGCGGGCTCGTCACTGGTAGCGGCTCCGTCACGAACACATCCAGCGTCGCCCCGCCGAGATGCCCGCCTTCCAGCGCCGCGATCAGCGCGTCTTCATCCACCACCGGCCCGCGCGCCACGTTGATCAGCTTGGCCCCTGGCCGCATCCGGCGCAGGCGTTCCGCGCTCACCAGCCCGCGCGTTTTCGGCGTGAGCGGCAGCATGATCACCAGGATCTCGACCGCGCCGAGCAGCGCGTCCAGCGCCTCCATGCCATGGCTGCATGCCACGCCCGGCACCTCCTTGCCCCGGCGCGACCAGCCATGCACGTCGAAACCCAGCCCCGCCAGCGCCGTTGCGGCTGCCGCGCCAAGTTCGCCCAGGCCCAGCACACCGACCTTCACCGAGGATAGCGGGCGCGGATGGACGTAGCGCCATTCGCGCCGCCTTTGCGCCTCCTCGAACGAGTCGATCTCGCGCGCATGGCGGATGACGGAGAACAGCACATAGCTGGTCATCATCGAGACCATGCCGGGGTCGGACATCCGCACGATCGGCACATCGGGCAAGTCGCCGCGCCCGAGCAGGGAGTCCACGCCCGCGCCGAGATTGACCACCAACCGCAGGCCGGTCAGCGGTGCGAAGAAGCCGAGCGGCGGGCGCCAGACGATCGCGGTGGTGATGGCGGCCGGATCGCGCACCTCCGGATAGACCTGGAAGGCGGCGCCGGGAAGCTCGGCCAGGATCGCGTTGCGCCATGCCACGGCGTCGTCGAACGCGCTGGCGAACAGGATCGTCTCAGACCTGGACATCGGCTATCTCCCGGACATGCAGTTTGATCGCCATCGAATGCACAGCCATTTGGCTTTTCCGTCAACGGAAGATGGGTCGGCCTTCGCCCAAAGCATTATGCGGGAAGGCGAGACCGTGCTTTCGGTTTCTGGAGGGCCGGCGAGAGGCAATCAGGCAAGGGCGATGGCTTTTGGGTCTTGTTGCGCATTCAGACGCCGCGTCACGGGCCGCCTCTCCCGCGCGCATCCGGCGGCGGTCACTTTGCCAGGCAGCGCCACGTCACAGGCTGTAGATCGCCTGATTGACCTCGATGGCGGCGGCCCGCAGGCGCGGCAGAAATACACTCATCAGGTGCTCGACCGAAGTGCGCCCGGCATGGCTGCTCACATTGATGGCAGCAAGTGTCCGGCCCTTGCGGTTCATCACCGGCACCGCGATGGAGCGCAGCCCGGCCTCAAGCTCCTGATCGCAGACCGCATAGCCTTGCATGCGCACCTGCGCCAGCCTTGCCTCCAGAGCCTCGCGGCGGGCAACCGTATGCGCGGTGTAGGCAAGCAACTCCGCCTGGCGGAAATAGGCGGCGAGCGTCGCCGGCTCGGCATTGGCGATGAGGATCTGCCCCATCGACGTCGCATGGGCCGGCAGCCGCGTGCCCACCCTCAGCCCGATCGACAGGATGCGATGCCGCGACGCCGCGCGGGCTATATACATGATCTCGGTGCCCTGAAGCACCGCCGCCGAGCAGGACTCGTCCAGGTCGCGCGAAACGGCGTCGAGCGAGGGCTGGAGCGCGTCCCACACATTGAGCGACGACAGATAGGCATGGCCGAGATCGAGCACCGCCGGCGTCAGCTCGAAATATTTGCCGTCGGTGCGGGCGAGGCCAAGCTCGACCAGCGTCAGCAGGAAACGGCGGGCGGTGGCGCGGGTCAGCCCGATGCGCTCCGCCACCTCGGTCAGCGTCTGCCGGCGATGGTCCGGCCCGAAGCTGCGGATGACGCCCAGCCCGCGCGCGAAGGCGGTGACGAATTCCGGGTTAGGCTTTTCAGGCTTGGCGGACATCGGCGGCAACTCGGTTCGCGATACGAACAATTTATCGTTATACGAACAACGCGCTTGACGCAAACCGGCAACGGCGCTGAACTAGCGGATGGCTGCGTTTGATAAGATCGATGGGCAGATGAAGAGTGCGGGCGATGGCACATGAACCATGTGAATACGTCGCCTAACGCGCCAATGGAAGCATGCTTCGAAGGCACCTCGCATTCAAGAAGGCGCCGAACCTTGAGGAAACGCCTTGGCTGTCCAGGAGCCGCCGCCACAGGTCCGTGAGACCGCCGCGATTGCCGTGACGGTGGCTGCCAGTGATCGCGCCGCGCGTCGGCCTTACCCCGCCCGCCATCGCCCAAAACGCGCCAATCGCGCGAACCGGTGGCGGCGTGCTACCCTTCACCGCAACAGGCATCGTCAGGCGGACACACGCTGCGGCGTTCCCGATTCTCGCCCCCGGCCGCGCGCGGCTGACTCCTTGCTTGCGCATCATTTTTTACGAAAACCGGGAAGGCCACTTTTCGGAAAAATCGAGCGTCAAAACAAGATTCTAGAGCGGGATAGGCGAGCCCATCTAAAATCATCCCGCTCTAGTTGAGAGAAAACAATGGCGCAATTCCTCACCCTCGCGGAAGCGATCGAAGACAATCTGAAGGACGGTGACAGCGTCGCGATGGAGGGGTTCACCCATTTGATCGCTTTCGCCGCCGCCCATGAGGCGATCCGCCAGGGCCGCAAGGATCTCGCGCTGATCCGCATGACGCCGGACCTGATCTACGACCAGTTCATCGGCATGGGCTGCGCGCGCCATCTCACCTTCTCCTGGGGCGGCAATCCGGGGGTGGGCTCGCTGCACCGCTTCCGCGACGCCGTGGAAAAGGGCTGGCCCAGGCCCCTCGCCCTCACTGAGCACAGCCACGCCGCGATGGCCAATGCCTACGATGCGGGCGCGGCCAACCTGCCCTTTGCGGTGTTTCGCGGCTATCGCGGCGTCGATCTGCCCAAGCACAATGGCGCGGTCGCCGAAATCGTATGCCCATTCACCGGCGAAACGCTGGCGGCCGTGCCGGCATTGCGCCCGGACGTTGCGGTTATCCATGCCCAACGTGCCGACCGCAGCGGAAACGTGCTGCTGGAAGGCATCATCGGCGTGCAGAAGGAGGCCGTGCTGGCTGCCAAACGCTCCGTGGTGACCGTTGAGGAGGTGGTGGACGACCTCGCCGCGCCCAGCCCGAATTCGGTGGTGCTGCCGGCCTGGACGGTCAAAGCCATCGCCGTGGTGCCGGGCGGCGCGTTTCCGTCCTACGCGCATGGCTATTATCCGCGCACCAACAGCTTTTACATCGCCTGGGACGCCATCGCGCGCGATCGCGACAGCTTCCTGGCCTGGATGACGGAAAACGTCCTGCGGAAGGGGCCGGACGCCTTCGCCGTCCACGCCAAGCGCGCCGCCTAATTGCGGTTACGAAGTTTGGCGAGCGGGCATAAACAATGCCGCCGCCGTGCAAAGGAGGAAAGACATGTCGCAGCCGCGCGCCTATCTGCGAGAGCAAGCTGTCGGTCAGCCTGCCTATCTCCATGCCGATTACAAATCCACCGTCAAGCGCTCGCCGTCGCAGCCGCTGATCATCATCCCGCATTCGCTGTCCGAGGTGACGGGGCCGGTTTACGGCCATTCGCGCATCGGCCCGCTCGACGACGATCTGACGCGCCAGCATGCGGGCGAACCGCTCGGCGAGCGCATCGTCGTGTCCGGCCGCGTGCTCGACGAGAACGGGCGCCCGGTGCCGAACACGCTGCTGGAGATGTGGCAGTGCAACGCCGCCGGGCGCTATATCCACGCCAATGACCAGCATCCGGCGCCGCTCGACCCAAATTTCACCGGGGCCGGCCGCGTGCTCACCGACGAGAACGGCGAATATCGCTTCGTCACCATCAAGCCGGGCGCCTATCCGTGGAAGAACCACCACAATGCCTGGCGGCCCGCGCATATCCACTTCTCGTTGTTCGGCCCCAGCTTCGTCACCCGCCTGATCACGCAGATGTATTTCCCTGGCGATCCGCTCTTCGCGTTCGATCCGATCTACAATTCCGTCACCGATCCGCGCGCGGCCGCCCGCATGGTCTCGCGCTTCGACATGGAAACCACCGTGCCGGAATGGGCACTGGGCTATAAGTTCGACATCGTGCTGCGCGGGCGCGACGCCACGCCGATGGAGGAATAAGCCGATGTCCGATGCAAACACCCCGCCGCGTGCAACGCCCTATGTGCAGACGCCGTCGCAGACCGTTGGGCCGTTCTTCCATTACTCACTGCCCTACGAGGCCGGCCCCCATGTGGCTGGCGAGACGACGCAGGGCGAACGCATCACCGTGGAAGGCCGCATCACCGACGGCGACGGCCTGCCCATTACCGACGCGGTGGTCGAAATCTGGCAGGCCAACGCGCATGGCCGCTACCGGCATCCCGAAGACGACCAGGACAAGCCGCTGGACGAGGCGTTCGATGGTTTCGGCCGCGCGGCGACCGACGAACAGGGCATGTTCCGCTTCCACACCATCAAGCCGGGCGCGGTGCCGGGCCTGCACAACGAGATGCAGGCGCCGCATATCAATATCACTCTGCTGGCGCGCGGGGTGCTGAAACGCATGGCCACGCGCCTCTATTTCGCCGACGAGCTGGAAGCCAACCGCGTCGATCCAGTGCTGAACCTGGTGCCCGAGGAACGCCGCAAGACGCTGATCGCGGAACGCTCCGGCGACGGCTCGGTTTACCGCTTGGATATTTCGGTGCAAGGCGAGAACGAAACGGTGTTCTTCGATGTTTAGCGCATTCGGTGTTTAGATGGCACCGGGCAGCCTTACGCACGGGCGTCATCTCCGCGCAGGTGGGGACTCGGTAAACACCGGATTCTCTGCGGAGTCCGAAGCGAGGGTTTATCCCGAGCGACCAAACAAGGAAGCGGTTCCCGCTTTCGCGGGAATGATGTCACGGAGCGAGGGTTTACCCCGGGCGACCCAGCAAGTGCAAAGTGGCGAGGGTTTATCCCGAGCAACCAAGTACGACGCATGGTCCGCTGCCGGACACACCGAAATGCAGAAATGCTCTAGCGCTGGCTTAGTTCGCCAATGCGGGCATAACGCAAGGGAGAGGTCGTGATGGCTTGGCCGATGTCCGGAGTGCTGCTCGGCCCGCTATTTTCTACCGAGGCGATGGCCTCGGTATTTTCCGACGCGGCACGGCTCCAGGCGATGCTCGACGTCGAGGCGGCACTGGCCAAGGCGGAGGCAGCTTGCGGCGTGATCCCGCTAGCTGCCGTGGAGCCGATCGCCTCCGCGTGCAACGCCGCGCTGTTCGACCTCGAAGCGCTGGGCCGCGCGGGGGTCGGCGGCGGCAATCTCACCATCCCGATGGTCAAGGCGCTGACCACCCTCGTCGCCGGACGCGATGCCGAAATGGCGCGCTGGGTGCATTGGGGCTCAACCAGCCAGGACATCGTCGACACCGGGTTGGTGCTGCAAATCCGCGCCGCGCTGCCGCTGATCGACGCCGATCTGGACGCGCTTTGCGATGCCCTCGCCAGCCTCGCGGACAGCCACGCCGATACGCCGATGCCCGCGCGCACGCTGATGCAGCAGGCCGTACCCACCACGCTGGGTGCGAAGGCGGCCGGCTGGCTCTCCGGCATCGGCCATTCCCGCACGCGGCTGAATGAGGCGGGCAAGGCGGCCCTGGCGCTGCAATTTGGCGGCGCGGCAGGCACGCTGGCGTCGCTGCATGGCAAAGGCCCCGCCGTCGCAACGACCCTCGCCAGGGAGCTTGACCTCCCTTTGCCAGACCTGCCCTGGCACACCCAGCGCGAGCGCTTCGCCGATCTCGGCTGCGCGCTGGCGATGCTGGTCGGCAGCCTGGGGAAATTTGCCCGCGACCTGGCGCTCATGGCGCAGACCGAGGTGGGCGAGTTCTCCGAGGCGGGCGGCGACGGCAAGGGCGGCTCCTCCGCCATGCCGCACAAGGCCAACCCGGTTGGTTGCGCGCGCATCCTGGCCGCCGCCAAGCGCGGGCCCGGCCTGGCCAGCACTCTGCTCGCCGCGATGGACCAGGAGCATGAGCGCGGGCTCGGCGGCTGGCAGGCGGAGTGGCAGCCGCTGGCCGAGCTGTTTGGTCTCGCTGCGATGGCCTGCGCCGTTGGCAGCGAACTCGCCGCCCAAGGCCAATTCCACGCAGAAGCCATGCGTGCCAACCTTAACATCACCTCCGGCCTGATCATGGCCGAGGCGGTGACGGTGGCGCTGGGCGAGCGGATCGGCAAGAGCGCGGCGCAATCGCTGCTGGAAAAGGCCGCCCGCCGCGCCAAGGCCGAGCGCGCACCGCTGGCGCAAGTTCTTGCCGCCGAACCGGAGATCGCGCGCCATTTCAGCCCCGCCGACCTCGACAGGCTGCTCGACCCGCCGACCTATCTGGGCGCCGCGCCGGAGATGGCCCGCCGGGTTGCCAAGCGGTATCATGACGAAAAAAGACGCCGCGGCGTCTGACCCGGGAGGACTTCAATGCCATTCATGACCGCGAGCGACGGCTGTTCGATCTTCTACCGCTTCGACGGCGAGGAGGACCGTCCGGTGGTGATGCTGTCCAATTCGCTCGGCTCCACGCATGCGATGTGGGAGCCGCAAATGGCGGCCCTCACCGAGCGCTACCGGGTGCTGCGTTACGACAATCGCGGCCACGGCCAGTCCGATGCGCCGCCCGGCCCCTACACGATGGACCGCATTGCCACGGACGCGAAGGAGCTTATCGCCGAGCTGGGGCTTGGCAGCGTGCTGTGGTGTGGCATTTCCATGGGCGGCGTGGTGGGCATGTGGCTGGGCGCGAACGCCTCCGGCTGTGTGCGGCGGGCGGTGCTGGCCAATACCTCGCCCGTCATCGGACCGCCGGAGATCTGGGACCAGCGCATCGCTCTGATAGAGAGCCGAGGCATGGAGGCGGTATCGAAAGCCGTGATTCAGCGTTGGCTCACCGCGCCGTACATCGCCGAACACCCTGAGATCGCGGCGCAAATCAGCGCGATGATTGCGAACACGCCACCGCATGGCTATATCGGCACCGTCCTCGCGCTGCGCGACATGGATATGCGCGCATCGCTCCCGCATATCGCTATGCCCGTGCTGGTTATCGCTGGCGCGCACGATCAGTCCACCACCGTGGCGATGGGCGAGCAGATCGTCGCCGGGGTGGCGGGCGCGCGCTTCGCCATTCTGGAGGCGGCGCATCTGTCCAACGTCGAACAGGCGCGCGAATTCAACACGCTGATCCGCAACTTCTTCGACGCCACCTAGAGCATCGGACCGAAAAGTGCGAAGCGGTTTTCGGATAAATCCGATGCTTAAACAAAGGAATCGAGTGGCGCTTCCGAGTCCGGTTTGAAATCCGCCGCTCTAAGCAGGTTTTACGCATACAAAAGACCTGCTTAGCTCTCTGTTAACGATGCTTAGGAGCAATCCCATGGACGACATCGAACGGCGCGCGGCAGGCATGGCGGTGCGGCGCCAAATATTGGGCGACGCCCATGTCGACCGCGCCGTTGCCAAGCAGAGCCCCGTGAATGCCGCGTATCAGGATCTGATCGTCCGCTATGCCTGGGGCGATATCTGGACACGGCCCGGCCTCGACCATCGCACGCGCCGCCTGCTGGTGCTGACGACGACGGCCTCAATGGGGCGCTGGGAGGAATTCCGGCTGCACATCCGCGCCGGGCTGGAAGGCGGGCTCAGCGTCGCCGACATCACCGAGACGCTTTTGCAGCTCGCGGTCTATGCCGGCGTGCCGGCGGCCAATACCGGCTTCCACATCCTGGAAGAGGTGATGGCGCAACTCGGCCTGGCCGCGGATACGGCATGATCGGCAGCGCGGCGGAGCTTCGGCAGCGTTGATGGCCTGAGCAGGGTTTCCCCAAAAGCGGCCTTCCCGATTTTGAAAGAAAACTCTGCGAAAATAAGGAAAACGAAGCAGGCATTCGTTGGGCCGCCGAGGAATGTCCGCTCAGCTATAGCACCGCTTCCAAATGCAGCGACCTTGATCGAGGAGACCGCGACGTGGCGCAGATCGAGCGGACCCAGGTGGGCATTGTCGGGGCGGGACCGGCCGGGCTGCTGCTCGCCCATCTCCTGCATCTGGAGGGGATCGACAGCGTCATCCTGGAGGCGCGCGGCCGTGCCTATGTCGAGGAGCGCGTCCGGGCCGGGGTCATCGAACAGGGCGCGGCCGATCTGCTGCGCGGTGCCGGGCTCGGCGAGCGGCTGGACCGCGAGGGGCTCATCCATCACGGCATCGAGCTGCGCTTTGCCCGCCAGGGGCATCGCATCGACCTGTCGGGGCTCACCGGCGGCAAGGCCGTCACCGTATACGGCCAGCACGAGGTGGTGAAGGACATGGTCGCCGCGCGGCTGGCGACGGGCCGTCCGCTGGTGTTCGAGGCCGACGACGTGACGCCCCGCGACATCGACGGCGCGCGCCCACGTCTCACCTACCGCAAGGGCGGCGTGGATCAGGAGCTGCAATGCGACATCATCGCCGGCTGCGACGGTTTCCACGGCGTCTGCCGGGCGAGCATACCGCCGGAGCGCCTGACGCTGTTCGAGCGCACCTATCCGTTCGGCTGGCTGGGCATTCTCGCCGAAGCGCCGCCCGCATCCGATGAGCTGATCTACGCCTATCACGATCGGGGTTTTGCGCTGTTCAGCATGCGCTCGCACGCCGTGACGCGGCTTTACCTGCAAGTCCCGCCGGACGAGGACATCACGCTGTGGCCGGATGCCCGTATCTGGGATGAGTTGCACACCCGCTTCGACGACGGCACGGGATGGCGCGTCAATGAGGGGCCGGTGCTGCAAAAGGGCGTGACGGGCATGCGCAGCTTTGTCTGCGAACCGATGCGCTTCGGCCGGCTGTTCCTGGCGGGCGACGCCGCGCATATCGTGCCGCCGACCGGCGCCAAGGGCATGAATCTCGCCATCGCCGACATTCGCGTGCTGGCGCGCGCACTCACGGCCCTCTTCCGCGAGGGGTCGGAAACGCTGCTCGACGCCTATTCCGCCACCTGCCTGCGCCGCATCTGGAAGGCGCAGCGTTTTTCCTGGTGGATGACCTCGATGCTGCATCGCTGGGACGATGCCAGCCCGTTCGACCAGCGCCGCCAGCTCGCCGAGCTTGACTATGTCACCGCCTCGCGGGCCGCCTCCACCGCGCTGGCGGAAAATTACGTCGGCCTGCCCTATGAGGATGAGACGGCCACGGCTGGCGCATGACGCCTAAGCATCAAGACTGTGCGTCGGCCACACCGCTGATGATGTTTTCCTCCAGCAGCGCGCGCGCCAGCTCTTCGCCCGGATCGCGATAGGGCGCAATCGATGCCTTGAGGCTGGCCAGCATCGCATCCTGCGCACGCAAGGCTTCGACCGCCTCGGCTTGCGTCACCGCCTTGAAGCGCAACGCGGCGCCCGGCGGCAGGCGGCCGAGCAGCGGCAGATCGGCGCTAATTACCGTGGCGATCTTGGGATAGCCGCCCGTCGTGCCGCGATCCGCCATCAGCACGATGGGTTGGCCGGAGCCGGGCACCTGGATCGCGCCATGGGCATTGCCGTCGGAGATCAGATCGAAGCTGCCCGCATGCTCCACGGCCTTGCCTTCGAGGCGCAGGCCCATGCGGTCGGACAGATGCGAGATGGTGAACGGCTCGCCCAGGAAAGTGCTCAAGCCTTCCGGGGTGAAATGCGTGTCCTGCGGCCCCAGCATCACGCGAATGGCCGGCGCGCTTGCAAATTTCGGCGGCCTTAGCGCCTGCTCGCCCGGCAATTCCGGCGCGGCCAGCCGCAAAGGCAGCACATCGCCCATCACCAAGGCGCGGCCCTGGAAACCGCCGAGCCCCGCCACGGCCAGCGTGGACAGGCTGCCCAGCACCGGCGGAATGGCGAAACCGCCCTCGACCGCGAGATAGCACGGCCCGCCGCCCTTGATGGCCACGCGGAACCGCTGGCCCGGCTTCATCATCACGCTGCGATAAGCGGGATAGCGGCCCTCGTAAGGCGGCATCAGCTCGATCCAGGCGCCCTCGCCTGCGACCGCCAGATGCGCCTCGCCGCCATGCAGCTCAAAGGACGGGCCGCTGAAGCGCATCTCCAGCGCGCCCTCACCCTCGGCATTGCCGGTGAGCCAGTTCGCTAGCCGCAAGGTGACCGGGTCGAGCGCGCCACCGGGCGGCACGCCGATGGCCTGAAATCCCGGCCGGCCGAGATCCTGAACCGTGACGCCAAGGCCCGGTGCGATAATTGCGAGCGCTGTCGTCATATGGCGGCCTCCTGACCCAGCAGCCGGGGCCGCGTGCCGCCGGCATTATGGAGCGCCTCATAGGTGTCCATTGCGATGGGCTCGAAGCGGATCTCGTCACCGGGCGCGAGCAGGGCCGGTTCATCGGCGGCGGCATCGAAGAAGCTCACCGGCGTGCGCCCAATGATGTGCCAGCCGCCTGGGCTCTCGAACGGGTAAACCGAGGCGAAGGCGGTGGCGATGGCGAGCGATCCAGGCGGCACGCGGGTGCGTGGATTTTTGCGACGCGGCAGGCGCAGCGGCTCGGGCGTGTCGCCCAGATAGGCATAGCCCGGCAAAAAGCCGATCATGTAGACGTAATAGATCGCGCTTGCCTGGCATTCGACCGCCTGGGCCGGGCTCATGCCGGCAAGGCTTGCCACCTCATCGATATCGAGCCCGAAGGCGGGATCGTAGCACACCGGGATGGCCCATCGCCGGGAGGGCAGCGGCGCATCCGACATCGCGCCGATAATGGCGGTTAGCGCATCGCAGAGCGCAGCGGGAGCGGTCTCGCGCGGATCGAACCGGACGAGCAGCGAGCGGAACGTCGGCAGCGTTTCGATCACGCCCGGCAGCGGGCCTCCGCGAAGATGGCGATGCAGGCGCACCACCTTGGCGCTGATCCGCCGGTCGATGGTGTCGCCAAGTTCGACGCTGAGCGCGGCATCGCCCGACGGCAGAAAACGCGGCCATGCGGCGGCGGGAGGGGAGGACGCGGTCATGGGCTCCAATTATCGTCCGTGTGCGGCTTTTAGTAGAGCATCCCGGCGCGGCTGGAAACGATTATCCTAAGCAGAGTTTCCAAAGCATGTCCCCGCGAAGGCGGGGATGGCTTCCCCGGTTTTGGAAAAAAAACTCCGCAAAAACAAGGGAATCTAAGCAGACATTGGTTGGGCGACCAAGAAATGTCAGCTTAGAGCGAGATCCGAAAAGTGGACACCACTTTTGGAAAAATCGAGCGTTAAAACAAGATTCTAGAGCGGGATCACTTCAGGCGGAAGCACCACAGTTCGATGACCGCTCTCGATTCGTCGCTGGCGGCACGATTTTCGAGGAAAAATCGGACTCCACTTTTCCTGATCGCGCTCCAAGCCGCGCAAATTCCGAGCCAAATTCGCGCAAAGCAGGCATTTCTCGGTCGCCTAAATGCCCATCGAGACGTCGTGAGCTTTCGCGGCGTTTTTTTCCAAAACCGGGAAGGCTACTCCCATGCCTTTGCAGGGCGTGCTCTTGGAATCGCTGCCTATCGCGGTGCCGCGACCGCCTATCCCCGCGAGCAGTGGTGCAGCACGAACAGACGGATGGCGCTGGACAGGCTGGTTTGCCCGCGCACGGCATCGATTTCGGCGACGAGGCGCGCGATCGGCACCCCCATCGTCTCGGCGGCGAACCGGAACGCTTCCCAGAACGGCTCCTCCAGCGACACGGCGGTCCGATGCCCGGCGATGGTGAGCGAGCGCTTGCGCGGCTTGCCGGCGCCGGCCGCGCTCCAGCCGCCGAGCAGGCCCGGTTCGCCCGCCGGCGCCTTCATCTGGGCGCCGTTTTTGCCGGAGCCGCGCACCGAAGGCATCAAGCGCCCGGCCCGATCATCGTTTCCGGGCGGACGATGGCGTCGAAATCCGCCTCGCTGATATAGCCGAGCCGCAAAGCTTCCTGCTTCAGCGTGGTGCCGTTGCGGTGCGCGTATTTGGCGATCTCGGTTGCCTTGTCGTAACCGATCTTGGGCGCCAGCGCGGTCACCAGCATGAGCGAGCGCTCCATCAGCTCGGTGATGCGCTGGCGGTTGGGCTCGATGCCGGCGATGCAATTGTCGGTGAGGCTGATCGCGGCTTCGGCCAGCAGCTTGATCGATTGCAGCACGTTATACGCGATCACCGGCTTGAACACATTCAGCTCGAAATGGCCCTGGCTGCCGGCGATGGTCACGGTGGTGTGGTTGCCCATCACCTGGCAGCAGACCATGGTCATGGCCTCGCACTGGGTGGGGTTGACCTTGCCGGGCATGATCGAGGAGCCGGGCTCGTTCTCGGGCAGCGACAGCTCGGCGATGCCGGAGCGCGGGCCGGAGCCGAGCAGGCGGATGTCATTGGCGATCTTGAACAGGCTGACGGCCAGCACGTTGAGCGCGCCCGACAGTTCCACCGCCGCGTCGTTGCTGGCCAGCGCCTCGAACTTGTTCGGCGCGGTGAAGAATGGCTGGCCCGTGAGCTTGGCGACTTCGTCGGCGAAGCGCTCGGCGAACCCTGGCGGGCAGTTGATGCCGGTGCCGACCGCCGTGCCGCCCTGGGCGAGACCGCAGAGGCGCGGCAGGCAACCGCTCACCCGCTCGATGCCATACCGGATCTGCGCCGCATATCCGGAAAACTCCTGCCCCAGCGTCACGGGCGTTGCGTCCTGGAGATGGGTGCGGCCGATCTTGATGATGTCAGCCCATTCCGCCGACTTCGCCTCCAGCGCCTTCCCAATATAGTCGAGCGCGGGGATCAGCGTGTTGTTCACCTCCTCCACGGCGGCGATGTGCATGGCCGTTGGGAACGTGTCGTTGGACGATTGCGAACGGTTGACGTGATCGTTGGGGTGAATCGGCTTCTTGGACCCCAACGTTCCGCCCAACATCTCAATGGCACGGTTCGAGATCACCTCATTGGCGTTCATATTGCTCTGCGTGCCGGAACCGGTCTGCCAGACCACCAGCGGGAAGTGATCGTCGAGCTTGTGGTGGATCACCTCCTCGGCGGCGTCGGCGATCACCTTGCCGAGTTCCGGTTCCAGATTGCCGAGGGCGATATTGGTCAGCGCGGCGCATTTCTTGATGATGCCAAGGGCGCGCACCAGCGGCAGCGGCATCCGCTCCCCGCCGATCTTGAAATTGCCCAGGCTGCGCTGCGTCTGAGCGCCCCAATAGCGGTCGGAGGCGACCTCAAGCGGACCGAAACTGTCCGTTTCAGTGCGCGTCTTGGCTGAAATGTCCTGCATGGCCTGCTCTCATTGCGAATGATGCGGCTCGTTTAGCATGGGAGGCGCGGCACGGCCAGATGCATCCGGACGTTGCCGTAGTCGCACGATGCGGCCTAAGCAGGTATCCGTTGGGTAGCCAACGAATACCTGCTTAGAGTCCCTTGTTTTCGCAGAGTTTTTTTCCAAAACCGGGAAGGCCACTTTTGGAAACTCTGCTTAGCAAATAAGGCAGCGGACGGCCGTCATTGATGAGCAGGCCGAGAGCGATCAGCGCCAGCCCGACGAACTGGCGCAGCGCCAGAGCCTCGCCCAGCACGGCCACGCCGAGCAAGATGGCGCTGACCGGCACCAGCAGCGTGACGAGCACCGCATTATTTGCGCCGGCGCGCGCCAGAAGGCGGAAGAAGATGACGAAGGCCAGCGCGGTGGAGACGGTGCCAAGCGCGATGACGGCGCCAACGGTCGCGAGGCTCGGGAGGGCGATGTGCAGCGGCGCGTCGGTCGCCGCGATGACGGCGCCATTGGTCGCCAGGCTTGGGGCGGGCACGCGCAGCGGCGAGCCGGTCGCCAGCATCACCGGCAGCAGATAGAGCGAGCCGATCGACATCTGGGCAAAGGTCAGCGTCACCGGTGATTGCCCGCGAAACCGCCGCCCGAAAACGCTGGCGATGGCATAGCTCACGCCCGCCCCGAGCACCGCGATCTCGGCCAGGACGTGGCCGTCCTGCCGGCCGAATGCCGATGGGCCGACAATGATGGCGACACCGGCAATGCCCGCCGCCACGCCCGCCAGCCGCTCCCCGTCGATCTTTTCGTCCCGCGTGAAGACGTGGGCGACCAGGAGGGTGAAAATCGGCGTCATCGCGTTGAGGATCGCGGCGAGGCCGGAGGCGATGTGCGTTTGCGCCCAGTAGAGCAGGCTGAACGGCAACGCCGTGCTGAACAGCGCAAGCACCGCCATGCCCCGCCATGACGCCCAGTCCCTCGGGACGGGCAGGCGCAGCAGCAGCACCATGACGCCGAGAACCGCAGCCGCGATGGCCACCCGGAAAAAGGCCAGCCCATGCGGCGTCAGCTCCTTCAGGGAAACGGCCGCGAAGAAGAACGCCCCTCCCCAGAGAAAGGAAAGCAGGACCAGCATGCCCCATTCCCGGGCAGTCATTTTCAGCGTGGACATTGGCATATCCCTGTTGCGGAGCCGGTCTCAGCAGGCATTCATCGGCAGTCCCGCGAATGCCTGTTTAGAGTCGCTTGTTTTCGCAGAGTCCTTTCCCAAACCG
>Ga0307513_10005142_pt1 | contig 17321 bp, 14 predicted proteins | sample 15_EM_MG_FD_202174 | JGI IMG/M metagenome (GOLD analysis project Ga0307513, IMG submission 202174) | Populus trichocarpa ectomycorrhiza microbial communities from riparian zone in the Pacific Northwest, United States - 15_EM | ecosystem: Host-associated > Plants > Roots > Unclassified | place... | reverse complement strand
TCACGGCGCCCGGCGAGAGCAAACTGTCATCAACATGATGGGGACGATTTTGAAGAGGCTGGTGGGCAGCGAGATCCCAGAAGATATACGAAAGGCATTCCGGGACGAGAGAAGGCCGCTACTTGCGGATCTGATGCGAATTTTGAGGATCGTGATTGCTTCGTTGCCCCAAGTTTTCATATGCATCGACGCGCTTGATGAATGCCTACCCGAGACTCTTGCGGGCCTTCTTAAGTTACTGAAAGATATTATTCGGGGGTCCCCCAAAACGAGGATATTCCTCACCGGGAGGCCCCATGTCAGGGAAATAATTCAAAATTATTTCTCCGAGCAAAAGAATGAGGCCGTGGTGGTGCACGTCAATCCCAAACGGAGCGATATCAAGAATTATCTTGAATGGAGGTTAGATGGGGATACCGATCGAGAGGCAATGAGTGATGATTTACGGGAAGATGTTGTGAGAATTATTCTGGAAAAGATGTCTGATACGTGAGTAGGAGTATTCTGCGTTTCCCTCTATCAATAACGCATACTTACAAACCGCTATTTCTAGATTCCTCCTTGCTTCGCTAAACATTGAGCTTATTCTGCGAGGGACATCAATTGGTCAGAGAAGAAAGAAACTTGCAGAAACTTCGCGAGGCAACGGACTAAGCGATGCCTACATAGCAACCCTGAACCGGCTGAAAGAGCAGGAGACTGATAAAAGGGCACTCGGGCTGAATGCACTGATGTGGGTGTTGTATGCGGAAAGGCCATTAGGGGTCGAGGAGCTTCGTCATGCCCTGGGAGTGGAGATAGACTCTGCGGATGTGGATCCGGAAAACGCTCCTCCGATAAGGATAATCCGTTCGTGTTGTCTGGGTCTTCTCACGGTTGAAGAGTCTTCGTCTACTATCCGACTGGTGCACTTTACGCTGCAGGAGCACCTCTCAAGTGATCCTAAACTATTCTACAATCCTCATGCAACAATTGCCGAGGTTTGCTTAACATACCTCAATTCCGGACCCGTCAGTCATATTTCGCCAACCGTTTACGAGGCCCCCTCTACAATGCCACTTTTAGAATATGCTTCCTATTACTGGGGGGAGCACGCAAGAAGGGGGGTGACGGAGGGTGTCAAGATACTTGCACTCAAGCTTCTCGATAGATTTGATGAGCATATATCTGCTCGATTACTACTACTGCACAATGGTCGATATGTAAGCCATCTCGATTCCCTGAGGGCTGGAAAACCTACAGGATTTACCGGACTGCATGGAGTAGCATTTTTCGGAATCGTGGAGATAGTTCCTCCCGTCTTGGAGATGAGGGAGTTGGATGTCAATGCAACCGATTGCATGGGGATCACGGCTCTCATATGGGCAGCCCGAAGGGGGCACGCGGAGGTCATAAAGGCGCTTCTAGAAGGAAAGGACGTCAATCCCAACCAAGCAGATACCAATACTGGCCAGGCACCACTCTGGGTAGCGGCTAGCAGAGGGCATGAGGGCACAGTGAAGATGCTTTTAGAACGAGGAGACGTCGATCCCAACCATGTAGACACCGGACATGGCGCGACTCCACTCTGGATAGCGGCTAACGAAGGGCATGAGGGCATAGTGAAGATGCTTTTAGAACGAGGAGACGTCGATCCCAACCATGTAGACACCGAAGATGGCACGACTCCACTCTGGAGAGCGGCTAACGAAGGGCATGAGGGCATAGTGAAGATGCTTTTAGAACGAGAAAACGTCAATCCCGACCATGCAGAGACCAGAGGGGGCGCGACTCCACTCTGGATAGCGGCTAACGAAGGGCATGAGGGCATAGTGAAGATGCTTTTAGAACGAGGAGACGTCGATCCCAACCATGTAGACACCGAAGATGGCACGACTCCACTCTGGATAGCGGCTAACGAAGGGCATGAGGGCATAGTGAAGATGCTTTTAGAACGAGAAAACGTCAATCCCGACCATGCAGACACCGAATATGGCGCGACACCACTCTTGATAGCGGCTGCAGTGGGGCATGAGGAGGTAGTGAAGATGCTTTTAGAACGAGAAAACGTCAATCCCGACCATGTAGTCACTAAATATGGCGTGACACCACTCTGGATAGCGGCTAACAAAGGGCATGAGGGCATGGTGAAGATGCTTTTAGAACGAGAAGACATCAATCCCGACCATGTGGCCAAATATGGCGCGACGCCACTCATGGCAGCGGCTGAGGAAGGGCATGAAGGGGTAGTGAAGATGCTTTTAGCACGAGAAGACGTTAATCCCGACCATATTAACACCAAATATGGCGTGACACCAATCCTGGTCGCAGCTCAGGGAGGGCACGAGGGCGTAGTGAAGAGGCTTTTGGACCGGGGAAACGTCAATCCTCACCGTATAGACACTAAATATGGCCGGACACCCCTCGCGTGGGCGGCTCACAAAGGGAGTGACGGAGTAGTAAAGATGCTTCTAGACCGAGAAAACGCCGATCCCGACCTAGCAGACACCAATCATGGTGCGACGCCACTCTTGCTAGCGGCTCGGAAAGGGCATGATGGGGTGGTGAATATGCTTTTGGACCGGGGAGGCGTCAATCACGGCCGTGTAGATACTAAATATGGACGGACACCGCTCGGGTGGGCGGCTAAGAACGGGAATGACGGAGTGGTAAAGATTCTTTTGGACCGGAAAGGCGCCAATCCCGACCTGGTAGACACCAAAGGCGGCCGAACGCCACTCTCCTGGGCAGCTGGAAGCGGGTACGAGGGGACAGTAAGGATGCTTTTGGAAAGGAAGGACGTTAATCCAGACCGCCCGGACACCAAATATGGCCGGACACCGCTCTGGTGGGCAGCTGGCTGCGGGCATGAGGGAATAGTCAAGATACTATTGGAACGAGAGGACGTCAATCCTAACCTAGAAATTGCTGAAAATGTCTGGATGCCACTCTCCTGGAAGGTTGGTAACGGGTGCGTGGAGATAGTAAGGGTGGCGAAAGGAAAGGATAAGTTGGAATATCCCGACCGGGGGGCGGGGGGCGAAGATTCTGACTGGGGAGATGACCAATATCCTTGCCAGTCAGACAGCGAAGATCCCGACAGTGAAGTTAGTGAAGCTGTCGCAACCCCACCACAGTCATCTCTCCCCGAAGGACATGATGGAGTTGCGAGGATCCAAGTGGACCCAGACAATGCTAATTCAGACCACGTCGATCACGGTGGTTAGTCACCTCTCCCGCTCTCCCTTAGGCATAGAGATGACTGTGTGGTGGAGATACGATTCAGATCTCAAGATGCTAATCCCGACATTACAGATTCTAATAGCCAACCTTCGCTCTCGCTGATAGACTCCGATGAGCAGGAACCAGTACCAGATCCCGAGGACTCTGTACCCAGGTCCTCAGATAATGAACCCCCTGCAACCGAATCGCCCGCGTTCCCTCTAGCCTCCTCTATGTGGCCCTTCAAGTTCCTGTATACTCCATGGAAATCTAATATCCAACCCTCTCAACCTTGTCAATTCTAGTCAACCTATGTTGGGTCATCCGCTCTTGCCTTTTCCTTTTAGCCTCCCTCGCTTTCCTCAAAAACTCTCTTAATCGACCCTTCCGCCATGACGTTGGAGTTGCCTTTGCCGGTAAGGTCCGGCGCTTTTTTGTTTTCTCCCTTCTTAAACTTGGGTTGGGGAATTGGTATAGGCAAAACCTCAGTCAGGTTAGAAGTCGATAGGCTTTGATGAGCGCGTTTTTCTACTTTCTTCTGACTCTTTGCTGTTTATCTACTACTTCATTTGTTCCTCCTTCGCCCGTTTCTTCCATTGGTGTTCGGGTTAGACATAGTGGTATCGTGGTGTTCTTTATTTTCTTTCTACTTGGTCTGTGGTGAGTTAAATTTGCATTTGGCTTGAGCTTGTTAGTTAGTGATTTATGGCACTGTACTGTACTTTGTAGTGCGGCCCGTTGCATGCAATTTTATAGGTATTGATAGAGGATAATCTTGAAGAATTCTGTCCTAAATTTGTGAGCCACTCGTTTGCCTCCACCCGGTAGATCCTCTCCTGCGAGGCCACCACAAGCCGCTCACTTCACAGAGCACGGTTTTTCAAGACCTTTCCTGCTATAGAGCTACCGGAGGGTGTCCCAGATCCTTAAAGGGCAACCCTAACCCTAACTACCGGGATCTTCCCAATCTGGCCCGTGGTTTGCTGGTAGCAACCGGGGGGTGCGGCCAGCGCCGGTATGGACTAGTTAAACTGGATTCTGTGGATGTATGAGGCCTGTGCTCACTTAGCTTGGTGAGAGTACGTGTGGTGTATAATATTAGGTGCCCGGACGCACTATAGAAATATTTTAGTAATACAAAAACATCAATAATTTAAGAACCTTAGATCTTCGCGCAAATAAGGAGCAGGTACCGAACATTGGAGCACACGAGCAATTAAGCAATTAATATGTGGTATCTGGGGGCAAATTAGTGATCCGCCCTGCTAAACTAAGACAAAGCTTATAAACTCGCGGGTTTAAGCCCGCCAGCTGCTCCCCCAGCGGCTTTGTACTTCGGGAAGATTAATGCAGGGTTCAAGGGCTATAGCTTGGGAGAAGACAACAAGGGATAAGCTAAAAGTGATCATCGTATGTTTGCTTCTAGAATTCGAGTGTTTATTTTTTCAGCAGACTGTACAAGTGCGGGAAGCTTAGTGATTATATTATAGAAAGCTGCTAATAGCATTGATGTTGTGGAGCATTTCCTTAGGTCCCCGATTCGAATGTTTTGGACATTTACCCATTGGGTTGGGAAAAGAATATTCAACCAACGCCGCCCTGGAGCAGTGTTCCCAGTTGTCGAGTCCGTCAGTCTTTTGGGTAGCTCGGGACTGGCTCCTGCTCATAGTCCGTTTTTTCGGGGGCGCCTGGATGGACTACGCCCGGGAGATTTATGACTGGAAGGACTGCAGGGGGCTATAGTCCTATCCCATAGCCCGTCGGGTGATGCGCCCAAGAAAACCGGTTAAGAAAATACCAATTCCGGCCAAGAAAATCACTGGATCTAGGAAGTATCCTTCCCTAACAGGAGATAAATTACTAAAGGTTTCCAACCGAGACCTACTCCACCGGTTTTCTTGGACGCATTGACGGGCTAAGGGATAGCTTGGACCTCCGATACTAACCCAGATTAAAATCATGCGCCTCCGAACGAATCATTAGGAATCATGAGACATCACTCGTGACTTCGTTACAGTCCGCCGGTCCCACACAATCCCTGGCAGTCCCCGAATGCCCCTGTCTCACCCTTTGTGGCCGCCCCGCCGTCCCGCACTTTGGCCGCCCCTGGACCACAAATAGCCGGCCCATCCATTGCCCTTAACAGTCCCCCGGAGAGTCGGGAACACTGCTCCGGAGGCTGTTAAGAACTTTCTGAGGTCCATTCGGTTGACGGTTGCTAAGGAAAGAATGCCTAATGCTGGTAGAGTGACTACAATTATAAAGGAAAGGGGGAGCCATAACCTATATACGTATCGTAACAGAAGGAAGGACATCGTTGGTGGTTTGGGCCCAAGTACTGCCAAAAACACAAAGCCGATGAAATTCGGGGTATTGGAAATCATTATCTACACCCCCACCCCCTATCCCACCAAGACGGAAAACACACCAATAATTACCCAGGGGCCTAGCGATAATTGAATCGCCATTTTTATTCAGCATTTCTTGGTTCTGTGGCCTGTCCTAGTTAACCGGGGCAAATCATTTAGATATAGGAGGTAAGCTCCAAGAATTTGTATTGGCGCCCATCGTTGCTTTCCAAATCGCCAATTTCACATCACCACAGTTCTCTCAATATTACAATATTCACTTGAAATACTAAAATCACCTGTTTGGAATAGACGGAATGGCTATTTTACCGAGAATTAATCAGCAATCAGCCGGCACTGTCAGTGAGTAAGTTCTGGTGCCCGGCAAATCGTGGTTTTTGGTGGAAAAGGGGCCACCCACGATGACTTTTGTCAGGGTGGTGGTAGTATTAAATTAGCTCTATCTTTCCGGTTCTTGAGCGGTTAAAGTCACGCCGAGTTCATCCATTTTTTGACGCCTGTTGACTGCTGGCTCTGGGGAAACGGTCGCAGAGCTCGCTCACTAACTTACCCAATCTTGTACGATTTCTCAATTGCGGTTGAACATGTTTCATTTCATTTTATGATGATATTATTATCATGGATAATTTTGGCGTGTCACAGAATGGTATCGTACTTGACAGTAATCTGTGATACAGAGTCAGCCCCCATAACCCACGAGAGCCTCAATATTGTCGGTATTTCTTGGCATGGAAATGATTGGATGGTAGGGTTGTTGCCACAAGAGCAGCCACATCACCCCGCCTTTCTTGTTCTTTGTCCACAGAAACCTTTGCAAACTCCTACTAACCTTTATACGCACAATGAACATTTAGAACCGAGGATCATCGCGCGGATTACGCATACACACTCGATCAACATTGGCGACAGCATGCCAACCATGGCAACACAAGAGGGAGCTACTACAAGACAGTGAATAAATCCGACGAGGATTCACAGATTATGGGTTGGCTCTCCACTAGAGCGAAATAACAGACATCAAGATGTGCGGACAAGCAAATTTCAGTGTCGGATATTAGCTTTTTGGGAAGCAAGAGAGTGGAGAGAGCACAAAGGGGGGGTGGAGATTGAACCGATAAAACTAGCTTACTTTTCTCCGGGGATCCTGGAGTGGGCAAGGCATATCCGAGGCGAGTGGGTGCATTTCTTGGAAAGAAGCTAACATCGTTGACGGGGAGAAATTCTCGTTCCCCGATATCTGATAGATTGTGCAATCAGGCAAAGAAGGAAGATATCACCGTTGCCTTCTTGTACTACGGCCTCCCTACTATTTCCCTTGAGATGCGATTAGACAGCGACGATAAGCCAGAGGGGATGAGTGATGGTTTATAGGCGGTGCGAGGATTATGCTGGAAAGATACCGGATATGTGGGTGGGAAATTCTGGCGTTTCCCTCTATCGGCGATGTACACTTACGAAAGATCGTGTGTAGATCCCTCCTTGTTTTGCTAAACATCGAGACTATTGTACGTGGTCGCATTTCGGCGGAAGGGATGAAACTTGAACAAGTCAAAAGAAACAATGGACGGAGCGGTGCCTACACGGTAACTCTTATCCTACCGAAGACGGAGAAGGGAAATGGGTCTGTACACAGAATGGAGGTGGAATTACGGGTGTTGAAATGAGAACAGGCGGAGGAGCTGACATGCCCTAGGAGTGGAAATGCTGTCTCCGGATCTGGACCCTCAACATATTCCTTCTTTATGAACACTCCTATCATTTTTAGTTCCTGCCACGGTTGAGTCGTCTTCGTCCACATCCGACTACTACGCTTTACTCATCAGCAGCACATCTTCCGTAACTCTGCTTTATCCCATAACCCCGACAACAATTGCGGACGGCTGCTTCACATACCCCAATTTTAGATATGCTAGGGCCCTTTCGCCAACTCTTGGCTAGGTCCTCCCAGCAATTCCTCTTCTAGAATATGCGTCATTTTACTAGGGTGGCCATAGGGGAGGGAGGATGGGGGAAATGTCATAATATTGCACTCAGATTTCCGAATAGGATTGACAAGCATATATCTGCTCAACTACTCTTATTGTGCTATATGCAAGATCGGCTCTTGGATATAGTGCGTCACTGGAGGGGAGTATCAAGGGAATTTACAAAATCCCCTAGAATCGCACATATCATGATGATAAAGATAGTCGCTACCGTATTAGAGATGAAGGAGTCGGATGTTAATACGACTAATTGCACGGTGTTAGAGATAGGATCTCCTATCCTACACAATCACACACGTGTCGGTTGTGGTTCATAGATATTTCCTTTGGTATGGGGTTGCCTATCGTGTAGCATCAGGGGAGGGGTACATAAAGGAGGATTTTCCCTTAGTTTACTATATAGCTTAATAGTGCAAGTGTGGAAATTGATTTATAAGTCTAAGCTATATTGCGTTCAAATCCTCTCTAAAAACCTTGTCACAAAGCCAGTGACCAGATATTGTGCCTTAACATAAATAACAGAACATTGGCTTCGCAACATTCTAAAGGGCAACACCGCAGCCCCCTCCCCCTCACTCCGGAGCCTCACCATACCTTTAGCACGACAAGCAACTATGATCCAACCCCATGGAAAGTATGATGCCAATAAAGGTTATGTATTTATTTTATCTTTAAATATTTTTTAGTTGTGGTTTTGGCAGTCATTTGTTGCGAAGTCGGGTATTGCGAAGGCCCTCCCCGGGCCGATCGATCGCAATGTTCGGTTATTTGTGCAAACAGACAATACTAACATTTTCACACTGGGTACGGCTCTCTCGTGGGCAGTTATAGGATGGTGTGAGCAGTTAGTAAAGCTTCTAGAACGAGAGGACCTCAGTTACAACCGAGCAGCTACCAAATATAGCCGGACACCACCCTCCTTGGCTGCTAAGTACCATATAGACAACAAACATGGCCAAAGGCCACTTTCATGGGCCACGATGCCCAGGCATAAGTGAGTAAGTTAATGGAGATTCATTCGGAACCGAAAGATGTCCATACCACTACACTAGATGACTAGAGCAAAACTCGACTATCGCTAGCTCTCTAAGACACGATAGAGTTGTGAGGATTGTGATGCAGCGTGACATACCAATTGGATTGCAACAGATGGCGCGGCCTGGACATCCATCCCCACAATCGGACTATCTTAGCCCCCTCACCCCACCCGAGGGCACGGCGTCCTAGGTTCCAGCATCCACCCAGTAAAACTGACACCTATTCTAATCAGACCCGATCAATCCTGTCCATCGTGGCTGACCGATACCAGTATTAGGGCACCCCCTCTTTTATTTTTCATTAAATTTTAGCTTTCCTCGCTTATCTTTCCCGCTTAGATTAGTTATATACTCGCAATGTCGAAGTGTTTTTAAAAAAGACTGATATTGCATACCACCAAAATTTGGCTTTTTTGCGGGGATTTGGGCGGTATGCAATATCAGTCTTTTCTTAAAACGCTTCGACATTGCGAGTACTGTACACATTATGCTTCCATGTGGAATTCACGAAGCCCTTGAGCGAACTGAATATACAGTAAATAGACTTTGATGAGGGTCTTTTCCAGTTCCTTTTGGATGATCGCTATTTATATTCTCTTTTTTCTTCCTTCTTCATCTGCCTTCGTTTCTTTGGGTTCCGGTTAGACCTGGACCGATCGTGGTGTTCCCACACCCCATTCCCACTAAAGAGCATAACAAGCTAATGTCGCATCTCTAAGGGCATTAGTAAGCAAACCGGATTTACTGTTGGTGACTGCCACCAGATTTGCCATCCGCGACATCACCCTTTCGGCGATGCCTTGTAATGCATTCTCTTCACGGTGCAGCACCGTATGCTACTTGGGGTAGGGATAAAATCCGTAAACCCTGGTGGGGGCGGTGATTGGCAGCTAGCTCGATAACCAAATATTCGAGCTCAGCCAGCTAGCATCTTGGAGAATTAAAATTCACCAATTATTGCCTCCAAAGCGTTCTCGGAATTCCCTCTGTTTTAACATAGTATACGTGGACAAAATCAACCGCGCACCAACGAACATGAAAAACTCCGGCTATCAGAACGGCACCCCCCCCCCCCCTACCAACCCCAATATCATGAAAACTAAAAAAAAACAAATTAAAAATATAAACTCATAGTAGAATATATACTAGAAACAAATATTTGATCTAGATAAATTCCTTCAGGTGGTGTTTAAAGTGCAGATGCTGAGGAGGGTTGCGTTGTTATCAATCGTCGATTGGCAGTTAATTTGTCCACGCACCATACATCCCACAGCATTTGCATACGGACGGTAAACCTCATACCGACCCATAAATAATCTTGTTCACGGACTGATCCTCCTATCCGAGTGGTGACAACAACGCTCCCTGCTGGAGTCGGGTGAGATGCATCAGGGGGGTCAGGAAAGAGTTTCCTGAATGTGCGAAGAAACAGCTTTAGGGGAGGTCTTGGCTGCCGGTATAACGACTGTAGGATCGCGCTCTGGCTCTTCCTGTGCGTTGTCGTTGCCTCGCTGTTCTTGCTTCCTCTATGCAGGAGAACACTAAGCACGAGGTTTCAATATCGTACTCGAGTAGTAGAATCGGCAATCTGGAAGAACAAAAGAAGGATAAGGGAAATTTTCGGTCAGATTGGAGGCTTTTTCCTCTCGTGAGGGAGTCTAGTTTGGGATCTTGAATTATGGTTGTTACCGATTCTGTTGCAAACGATACTAGAGATCTTCCCTGTGTAAATCCGATCCAAGTGCGCAACTCTACTAGCGGAGTTTCCCAATGCCAGCAAGGCGGGCGAGGCTCCCTACACATTATCCAAGGAAACAAGGAGAGATGGCTACCAAATATGCTGATTCGTGGCGACCTGGAGTTCCCCAGCGTGAGCTCTCTAGAGAATACCTCCTTTGAAATGCCCCCCCTACCAATTGCAATTATAGATTGGGTGGGCAGCTTGATTATCTTTGTTTTATTCTTATTCGCACTCGTAAACTATGAACAATGAGACCGGTTTCACATCACACAAAAGTGACTATCTCATAGGCTGCTGTGCCCTAAAGCTACCGTATGCATGCACAGAACAGCACAACACAGCACCGTGTTCTGCAGTAAGGTAATCTACGAGACGGAGTCAAGTTGTGGTAATTCGTCGGAACCTCCAGGGTGTTGGTACCTTTTTGGCGTGAAAATGATCGGGCGGTAATTGCCACAGAAGGAAGTAGATAACAAGCTTTTCTTCCGCTTTGCCAGCAGAAAGGTTTTGTAAACTCGCCCATCTACCCCCAATATTTCTCTATCTCTATCATTTCTACATACAACAAATATTGTGGATCGAGCATCATGGCCCAAACTTCATACAGTGTCTCGCTCGATTTCGGCAACGAGAATGCCAACAGCGGCAACTTCGAAAATTGTTTCAACACTATCTATAAATCAGACGAGGATGCAAAGATCATGCATTGGCTCACTCCAATAGAGCCAGGTAAGAGACATGATGGCGTGCGCACCGAACGACTTGAAGGTGTCGGTGATTGGCTTTTGGAAACAAGCGAGTTTCAGGAGTGGAGGGGGGGTGAGGGTGGAGCCCATAAGGCTGTTTTGTTCTGTTCCGGGAATCCGGGAGTGGGAAAGACGTATCTGAGGTGAGTTGCTGGATTCCTTTAAAGAAGCGAATATCACTAACGGCTAGAAACACTAGTTCCGCGGTGATCGACAGGCTCTGTGATCAGGCAAGGGAGGAAGATCTAGCGGTTGCATGGTTGTACTGCGACTACGGTGCTCGGCGAGAGCAGACAGTCATCAACATGATTGGAGCGATTTTGAAGAGGCTGGTGGGCAGCGAGATCCCGGAGGATATACGAAAGGCATTCAAGGAGGAGAGAAGGCCGCTACTTCCGGATCTGATACGAATTTTGAGGATCACGATTGCTTCGTTACCCCAAGTTTTCATATGCATCGATGCGCTAGATGAATGCCTACAGGAGACACTTCCGGAGCTTCTTAAGTCACTGAAGGATATTATTCGGGAGTCCCCCCGAACGAGAATATTCCTCACAGGGAGGCCCCATGTCAGGGAAATTATTCAAAATTATTTCTCCGAGGAAAAACAAGAGTCGGTGGTGGTGCCCATCAATCCCAAACCGGGCGATATCAAGAATTATCTTGAATGGAGGTTAGATAAGGATACCGATCGAGAGGCAATGAGTGAGGATTTACGGGAGGATATTGTTTGAATTATTCTGGAAAAGATGTCTGATTCGTGAGTAGTAGCATTGGGCGTTTCCCCTCTATTAATAATCCATACTTACCAACGACTGTTTCTAGATTCCTCCTTGCTTCGCTAAACATTGAACTTATTCTGGGAGGGATGACGATCGGCCAGAGAAGAAAGAAACTTGAAGAGGCGGCGCGAGGCAACGGACTGAGCGATGCCTACACGGCAACCCTGGACCGGCTGAAGGAGCAGAAGACGAACAAACGGGCACTCGGACTGAATGCACTGATGTGGGTGTTGTATTCAGAAAGGCCATTAAAGGCCGAGGAGCTTCGTCATGCCCTGGGAGTGGAGATGGACTCTGCAGATCTGGATCCGAAAAATGCTCCTGCGATACGGATAATCCGTTCATGTTGTTTAGGTCTTCTCACGGTTGAGGAATCTTCGTCCACTATCCGACTTGTACACTTTACGCTACAGGAGCACCTCTCAAGTGATCTTAAACTATTCCACAATCCTCACTCAACAATTGCCGAAGTTTGCTTAACATACCTCAATTCCGGACCAGTCAAGTGTCTTTCGCCGACCCTTTCTGCGGCCCCCTCGACAATGCCCCTTCTAAAATATGCTTCCTATTACTGGGGGGAGCATGCAAGAAGGGGGGTGACGGAAAATGTCAAGACACTTGCACTCAGGCTTCTTGATAGATTTGATGAGCATATATCTGCTCGATTACTACTATTGCAATATGAATATCTAGACTACGACGAGCTCAAGTCCTTGAGAAAAGGAAAACCTACGGGATTTACAGGACTGCACGGAGTAGCATTTTGGGGAATCGTGGAGATGGTTCTGCCTGTGTTGGAGATGAAGGAACTGGAGGCTAACACAGTCGACCCTATGGGGAGGACGGCTCTCATATGGGCAGCCCAAAGAGGGCACGAGGACGTCATAAAGGTGCTTCTGGAACGAAAGGACGTCAATCCCGACCAGCTAAACACTAGAGATGGCACGACGCCACTCTGGGTAGCGGCTAACAGAGGGCATGAGGGGGTAGTGAAGATGCTTTTGGAACGAGAAGACGTTAATCCCAACCAAGCAAACACCAAATATGGCGAGACGCCACTCATTTTAGCAGCTGCCAAAGGGCATGAGGGGGTAGTGAAAATGCTTTTAGAACGAGAAGACGTCAATCTTAACCAAGCAGACACCAAAGATGGCATGACACCACTCTGGATAGCGGCTGACGAAGGGCATGAGGGCATAGTGAAGATGCTTTTAGAACGAGAAGACGTCAATCCCAACCATGTAGACACCAGATTTGGCGCGGCACCGCTCTGGATAGCGGCTTGCAAAGGGCATGAGGGGGTAGTGAAGATGCTTTTGGAACGAGAAGACGTCAATCCCGACCATGTATACACCAAATATAGCATGACGCCACTCATTTCAGCAGCTAGCGTAGGGCATGAGGGGGTAGTGAAGCTGCTTTTAGAACGAGAAGGCGTCAATCCCGACCATGTACACACCAAATATGGCCAGACGCCACTCATTTTAGCGGCTGCCGGAGTGTATGATGTGGTAGTGAAGATGCTTTTGGAACGAGAAGACGTTAATCCCAACCGCGCAGACACTAAACATGGCATAACGCCACTCATTTTAGCGGCTGTCGAAGGGGATGAGGGGTTAGTGAAGATACTTTTGGAACGAGAAGACGTTAATCCCAACCGCGCAGACACTAAACATGGCCGGACACCGCTTGGGTGGGCGGCTAAGAACGGGAATGACGGGGTAGCAAAGATGATTTTGGACAGGAAAGGTGTCAATCCCGACTTGGCAGACACCAAAGGTGGACGAACTCCACTCTCATGGGCAGCTGGGGGCGGGTACGAGGGGATTGTAAAGATGCTTTTGGAACGAAAGGACATTAATCCAGACCAGCCAGACACCAAATATAACCGGACGCCATTCTCGTGGGCAGCTGGGGGCGGGTATGAGGGGATTGTAAAGATGCTTTTGGAACGTAAGGACATTAATCCAGACCAGCCAGACACCAAATATAACCGGACGCCACTCTCGTGGGCAGCTGGGGGCGGGCATGAAGGGATAGTAAAGATGCTTTTGGAACGGGTGGACGTCAGTCCTAACCTAGAGATTGCCGAAAATGTCTGGATGCCACTCTCCTGGAAGGTTTGCAACGGGTGCGTGGAGATAGTAAAGGTTGCGAAAGGAAAGAATTACTTGGAATATCCAGACTGGAGTGACAGCGAAGGTCCCGACTGGAGTGATTGCGAATCTAGCTCTTCTTCATCTAGCGACGATTCCTACCCGGGAGACAGCAAAGATTCCGAATTTGGAGGAATTGAAGCTGTAGAAACCCCACCACTATCAACTCTCCCAGCAGGACATCATGGAGTTGCGAGGATCCTGATGGGCCCAGGCAATTCTAATTCAGACAAAGTCGATCACGATGGTCAGTCATCCCTCCCGCTCTCCCCCGGGCACAGCGATTAGCCTGTGATGGAGATGCGATTGAGATCTTAAAATGCTAACTCCGACATCACAGATTCTAATAACCAACCTTCGCTCCCACCGGTAGACTCCGATGAGCAGGCACCGGTACCAGGTCCCAAGGATCCCGTCTCCAGGCCCTCAGATAATGAACCCCCTGCAACCGAATCGCCCGCGCTCCCCCTAGCCTCCCCTATGTGGCCCCTCAAGTTCCTGTACCCTCCATGGAGATCTAATACCCACCCTAACAATACCCGCTCAACCCTGTCAATTGCAGTCAACCGGTATTCGGTCATCGGCTCTTGTGTTTTTCTTTTAGCTTTCCTCGCTTACCGCAAGAGCTCGCATAATTGAACTTTATGCCATGCGGTTGGAGTTGCCTTCGCCGGCAAGGTCCGGCGTTTTTTTTGTTTTTTCTCTTCTTAAGCTTAGGTTGTGGAATTGGTATAGGTTAGGCAAGACCTCCGTTGGGTTAGACTTAGATAGACTTTGATAAGGGCGTTTTTCTAGTTTCTTCTACCTCTTTGCTATTTATCTACTTTTTCATTTGTTTCTTCTTCGCCGGTTTCTTGCCTTGGTGTTCGGAATAGACATGGTCCTATCGTGGTGTTCTCTATCTTCGTTCTAGCTGTTCTGTTGTGAGTTAAATTAGCATTTGGCTTGAGCTTGTTAGCTAGTGATTTATGGCACTGTATTATACACTATAGTGCGGCCCGTTGCACGCAATTCCGTAGGTATAGATAAATGATAATCTCGAAGAATCCTGTCCTAAATTTGTGAGCCGCTCGTTCGCCTCCACCCGGTACCGGTAGTTCCTCACCTGCGAGGACACCACCAGCTAGTCACTTCACAGAGCACAGTTTTTCAGAGACTTTCTCAGATCCTTGAAGGGCAACCCTAACCCTACCTACCGGGTATCTTTTCAATATGGCGAGTGATCTGCTGGTGGCAACTAGGGGGTGCGGGCGGCGCCGGTATGGGCTAGTTAAACCGGATTCTATGGATTTATGCGGCCTGAGCTCGAGCTTGGTGAGAGTATTTGTAGGGTATAATATTAGGTGTAGCCCCGACTCACTACAGGAATACTTGACTAATACAAAAACTTCAATAATATAAGAACCTTAGATCTTGGAGCAAAGAAGCAGCAGGCACTGAAAATTGGAGCACACAAGCAATTAAATAGTTAATGTGTTGTGCCTGGTGGCAAATTAATGATTCACCCTGTTAGACTGACACAAAGCTTATAAACTCGCCGGCCGGGTGCGCCAGCTGCTCCCCGGGCGGCTTTACACTTCTGGAAGATTAATGCAGGATTCAAGCGCTATGGCTTGGGAGGAGATAACTAGGAATGAACTAAATGTTCTCGCCACATGTCTGGTTCTGGAATCGGAGTGTTTGTTTTTAAACGGGCTGATGAACAGACGCAGGAAGTTATCGTATTCTACAGTGGATAGCGGCTAACAGCATCGATATGGTGGAGCATTTTGCTTACTCCGCCGATGTGAATCTTTTCGACATTTATCAATTGACCTTGAAAATAATATTCTCTTAACGCCGCTCTGGAGGCTGTTAAGAAGTGGCTGCAGTCCATTTGGTTGACGGTCGCTAAGTAGGTAATGCCTAATGCTAGTAGAATGACTACAATTATAGAGGCAAAGGCGAGTCACCCGTACTATTAGCTCTATCTTTCCGGTTTTCGAATGGTTAAAGTCACGTTGAGTTTTCATTATTTTTTGACACCTGTTGACTGGCTGTGGGGAAGCTCTAGCAGAGCCCGCCTACTAACTTGCCCAATCTTGCACGATTGCTCAATTGCAATTAAACATGTTTCATTTCATCGTGTTATCATGGACAATTCTGGCGCATGGTTGTATCATGCCCATGGTTCTCTAGGTTTGCGCAGCGTAGTATCGCACCGGACAGTAATCTGTGATGCAGTGTCAGTCCCCGTAATTCACCAGAGCCTCAACATTGTCTTGGCATGGAAATGATTGGATGGTAGGGTTGTTGCCACAAGAGCAGTCACATCACCCCGCTTTCCTTCACCCTTGCTCACAGAAACTTTTCCGAACTCTCCTACTGACCTACACACAATGAACATTCACAACCGAGGATCGTGGTCCAGACTACACATAAATACTCGGTCGATATCGGCTACAGCAATGCCGACTATGGCGACACAAGAGGGAGCTACCACGAGACGGTTTATAAATCCAACGATGATTCACAGGCTATGCGTCCGCCCCCCCCCCACTAGAGTCAAAGAACGGACATCAAGGCGTGCCGACAAGCAAATGTGATAGTTTCGGGGGCTTAGCTTTGGGAAGCGCAAGAGTGGAGGGAGTACAATGAGGGTGTGGTTTGAACAGATAAGGCTAACTTATTTTGCTCCGAGAATCCGGGAGTGGGCAAGGCATATCTGATGTGAGTGGGTGCAGTTCCTTGAAAGAAGCGAAACTCGTTGACAGAAAGAAATTCTAGTTCCCTGATGTCCGATAGGTTGCGCAAGCGGGCAAAGAAGGAAGATATCACCGTTGCATGCTTGTTCTAATGCCTCCTTGCTAATTCCCCGGAGATGCGATTAGGCAGGGACGATAAGCCAGAGGGGATGAGTGATGATTTACAGGCGGATGTTGCGGGGATTATTCTGGAAAGATACCGATTTGTGTGTGGGGAAATTTAGCGTTTCTCGGTATTAGCGACGTACACTTACAAAAGATTGTGTGCAGATGCCTCCTTGTTTTGCTAAACATCGACGCTATTCTCGGGGTCACATTTCGTCAAAGCAGGAAGAAACCCAGAACAAGTCAAATAAACAATAGATCGAGCGGTACCTACGCGGTAACTCTTATCCGAACGAAGGCGCAGAAAGGAAATATATCAGTACACAGAATTGTTCAAAATGTGAATGCGGCACAATCTATTCTATGTGGATAATACTTCGCAAGTACGAGGGGGGTTGCGATGCACGCTTAGCGAGGAGGTGAAGAAGGGATTGGTAGGAGTTCCGGTTCTTAAT
>Ga0307513_10005141_pt1 | contig 17323 bp, 18 predicted proteins | sample 15_EM_MG_FD_202174 | JGI IMG/M metagenome (GOLD analysis project Ga0307513, IMG submission 202174) | Populus trichocarpa ectomycorrhiza microbial communities from riparian zone in the Pacific Northwest, United States - 15_EM | ecosystem: Host-associated > Plants > Roots > Unclassified | place... | reverse complement strand
GCCGCCGCCCCCCCCCCCCCCCCCCCCCCCCCCCCCCCCGTTTTGCCTGCGGTTCTCCAGGTTCTTGGAAATAATATCTCTCTGGCTTCAGGTGTAAAAGGTAATATTCTCGAAAACTGGGTAGTGCCGGTCGTGTTATTAGAGGTCAATTCGTTGAATTTGCCCTCCTCCTAGAGTCAAAACCAGAGTCCGGATATTGTCAACTGCAAAGCCTCCGATTTGTGTAGAAAGAGGAGTTTTATAGCACCGAGGTTAGCCGGACTGTGGGGGGAGGAAAGATAGTACTCTACGAGCTGGTGCTATTATATCTAAGCGGTGGAGTCAAGGATCAACTTCTTTTCCGGAGAATATTCTCATCGCTCTTTACGCCGCTGCGACATGACGTGTAGGTATGCACGGTACGGCGCTCCTGGTATCTCTTGAGAGTTGCTTTCCCCAGATGAAAGAAAAAGTGCCCGATAGAGAGCGGCGTAGTGTAGCCTTGGTAATGCTGGAGGCCAACTCACTGCACCCGCTCCAAGACTCTTGAAAGATTGGTAGCGGTGAGATTCGAGTTTTTCCTTATTAATATGTTTCTTCATGCAGACTTGCGCCTTTGGTTTGACCTGCTGGGAGTCTATCTTCCCTAGCTTGAATGATATAGGGTTTGGCAACGGCAGGGGTCGATAAGTGCGGGTGATTGCTTGTGAATCTCGCAAAATGCTTGATTGCGATCACAAGGTAACCTGATACGGTAGACGGTGCTGTAGTTATGGCGCTAACCCCGGCACATGGTAGGGGCAACAACCTCGGCTCATTCCGCTGCCCCCATCCCCTGGATTCTCAACCTTCGTTATCCATCCGCATTGCAGTACGTGAATACCCAGGCGAGGTGTGTACGGGTACCGGTGTATAGTGTGTGTGGATTAAAAGAGGTACCATATCCCAGACTGCGATATCATACGTAGACTAAGGTTTACCATGTCTCCAGATTGCTCGTAGCTTTTCTCGAACTTTCGCATCGCCATCCACCCTGGGCGTGATACCTACCATATCACACACCAACACACAAAGCGAAGAATTTAAAAAATGTCCTCTCCGGGATCCCCAGTCTACGTCCTCGGCGTGGGCATGACCAAGTTCATCAAGCCCCGTGGCCAGGTGGGTTACCCAGAGATGGGCTACGAAGCCGGCATCAAAGCCCTCGCGGACGCGGGCGTGAATTACGACGACGTGGACACGGGGATCGCCTGCTACGCCTACGGAGACTCTACGAGCGGGCAGCGGGTATTCTACCAATTCGGCATGACCGGGATACCAATCTACAACGTGAACAACAACTGCTCGACGGGGTCGACGGGGCTACACATGGCACGCAAGTTCCTCGCGCGCGGGGCCGGAGACGTGGCGCTGGTCGTGGGCTTTGAGAAGATGCTTCCCGGGAGCCTGCGGGCTGTCTTCTCGGACCGCACGAATCCGCTCGATAAGAGTTTTCTTATGATGGTGAATACTAGGGGCGTTGATCCTGAGCGGCCGGGAACGGCGCAGATTTTCGGGAATGCTGGGAGAGAGTATATGGAGAAGTTTGGCGCTACAAAGGAGGACTTTGCGGAGATCGCTAGGGTGAATCATGAGCATTCTCGCAGGAATCCCTACTCGCAGTTTAGGGATGTATACACGCTTGAGCAGATTATGGAGAGTCCCGAGATTTGGGACCCGTTGACGAAGTTGCAATGCTGTCCTACGAGCGATGGGGCTGCGGCGGCGGTACTGGTTGGTGAGAAGTGGCTGCAGGGGCATCCGGAGTTGAGGGAGAAGGCGGTGCTTATTGCTGGGCAGGCTATGGCTACGTAAATTCCCCCCCAAATATGCCTCCTATATCCCAGAGCATATCTAGATGCTAACCTAAATAGTGACTCTCCCGATCTATACTCCAAGAGCGCCATCGATCTAACTGGCGTCGCAATGACTAGGTCTGCAGCAGAGCAAGCCCTCTCAGAAGCAAACGTTGCCCCCAGCACAATCAAACTCGTAGAACTCCACGATTGCTTCTCCACAAACGAACTTATTACCCTCGATGCACTCTCCCTCTGCCCACCCGGCAAAGCCCATGAAATGGTCCGCAGCGGCGATATCACATACGGCGGGCGGGTCGTTGTAAACCCCTCCGGAGGCCTGATCTCTAAAGGTCATCCTCTGGGTGCTACCGGATTAGCCCAATGTGCGGAACTCGTCTGGCAGCTGCGTGGATGGGCTGGAGAACGCACCGTAGAGGGCGTGGGTGCGGCGTTACAGCATAATCTAGGCCTTGGTGGGGCGGCAGTGGTGACGGTGTATAAGAGGGCGGATGGGAGCAAGAGCAGACGGCTGGGTGATAAGGAATTGGAGGTGATAGCAAGGATTGGCGGGAGAGGGTATAATCCTGCTGTTGAGGCGAGGGCAGCGACTCAGAGCGAGATTGAAGCTGGCAGGAGTAGGCGGGCTTCTAGCCACTGGATGGGTGGTGGGAGTGTTGGGGAGGCGAAGTTGTAGTAGGCGTTTAAGTTGAGATTATGGAGTGTTCTGTGTTCGAGAGGTTTCACTGTAATTTACAGATTTGTAGTTTATTTTGCCCTGGGCGAGAAGTTACCACTATCATGGATACGGGTATCCTACCTGGCATAGCAAAAACCCACAACACGATTACCGGTATGTGCAATTCCGTATTTCTCTTGGCCGTCTCGGAAGGGTGGATTCTGAGTCTCGGTTCCCAATGGTAGAAGCCTTCGGATTACCGGTATCCTTCACGGCGGAAGCCACAATCCTACATGCACAATGTCGAGGACCCCACAAGTGATGATACTGGAATGTTAATCTCCGTTGATATGATGCTGGGCCACCGAGGGTCTAGGCCTGGTATCTTCTCAATAATTGTCTTGGCAGCATCTTACAAATTGATTGATGACGCAATTTCAAGTCCAGGCTCAGTGACGTACGGTGCGATATGCATTCGCCCGCAAATTCGACCGAATATCGTCTAGCTGTTAGTAGCAGAGAGAGAGAGAAGATAAAAAATGTATTTAGGTCTAGAGTTATTAACCCAAATTACGAGCATAAGTGGGTTCAATCGAATTCTAGCTGCCTCTGTGATTACTGTATGGTTTGTTTGCTTGCCCCCACCAGCCTAGATAAAAATACCCCTCTTCTCCACCAAGCAACCACCCTTCCTCCTTCTCTCCTTTCCTCCCCCCGCCTTTCCTTTCCCAAACACGCTACACACCACATCAGTACTCTACCGTTAAACAACTTCACTTCGATCAAAATGGTTAATGCTGGTGAGTACCCTTTGAGTTTGTTTGTCCGACGCTTGCTATTTCGACCTGTTTGCTTTCCTCGGCATTAACTGCCAGAGCACTTTCATCCTTTGAGAATTTCGTCTCAGTTTTACTTGGCCTCAACCGCTATTTTGTTTTAATAAAGTGGTGATTGCTAATTCGATATAGTCGCTTTCGTCCGCGGAGACTCCAACGTCACTGGAACCGTCACTTTCTCTCAGGAAAGCGAATCCTCTCCCACCACTATCACTTACGATATCACTGGCAATGACCCTAACGCCCTGCGTGGCATGCACGTCCACGAATTTGGTGACAATACCAACGGATGCACTTCTGCGGGCTCTCATTTTAACCCCTTTGGCAAGAACCATGGTGCTCCCCAAGATACGGAAAGACACGTTGGAGATTTGGGTAACATCCAGACCGATGCTCAAGGCAACGCTAAGGGGAGTCTGCATGACAATGTCGTCAAGTTGATTGGCCCCGAGAGCGTTCTAGGAGTATGCCTGTCCTATGTCTGTGGGGGAGCATGAGGAGGACGGAGCGAAGCTGACGGGCATTTGCAGCGTACCATCGTTGTTCATGGTGGTACTGATGATCTCGGCAAAGGTGGTAATGACGATTCTTTGAAGACTGGAAATGCTGGTCCTCGCCCGGCTTGTGGCACGCCTCCCGCCCTTTTACTTAATTTAAATTTGCCTATATCTGTTAACTTGAGTTCTTTAGGTGTTATCGGAATCGCTACCTAAGCGGTAGGGGGAAGAAAAAAAATGGCTACTTGAATGGGCTGGGGTTTGATACCAGTTCAGCTGTCTTCGGGACTAGTTAGGGCTTTGGTTTTTAATGAAATATCTTTAGCCTCATCAAAACTGCAAGTTCTTTGGGCCGTGTTTTTATAATTGCCTCAAGGTTTATTGTGACCGCCCTCATGCCGTATAGTGCTAGAATGCCGCCACTATATCATTAGCGTAATTTGCGAGGGTGGGATGGTGGATCTCTTGATAACATCCTATGTGTCGTAGGTATGTCTAGTGGATATGGGGATGTTGGTTGCCGATTTAGACAGCAGCTGGCAAGCCTCTCAGAGGGTCTGACCACTTCTTAGTGCACTATCATAACTAAAGGGCTATTTTGCCCACCGTGATTTGAGATGCTCGTGGTGTTTGGCTTGGTGCGATTTGGGAAATTTTCAAGGTGCGGTTTAGAATTATATGGGTTGAAGCTATGATTTTTTTTGTAGTGCATTGTGGTGGCAGAGGTCAAATAGGATGCATGGTATAAGAAAAACCACAGTCGATATGCCTTACCTGCTGGCTTATCCTTGTTGGATTAACCCAAATTATGAGATGAGATCTCATCGCAGGATGCATGCATGATCACTCGAATCCCGAGTATCTTTATGGGCCAAGTCCAGAAGTTCCCCCACCGGGTTACACACACATCAGAGGTGCGTGGGCAACCCCAGTGGAGGGTAAATTTAGATACCCCACCAAAATTTGAGACATGCGATCCTATCATTATCACAGCTCAATAATATATACTCGAGTAGGTTGCTATCTATGCATCCATCTTAACTGATTTTGTCCATCTCAGGTTGTTTAATAGTGTTCTGTGCATTTTCTGTTTCTACCGTAGGCACTCTGTATATAGGGACCGTTGCCAAGGGGGAGGATCTAAAATTGGGGTTGGGCTATGCTATATGGGGAAGAAATAGGAGAAAAACATCAAAGCGAACGGGAAATCAAGCCTAATTTCTCTTGCTGATTGGCTAGAGAGCAAGCAGGTGATCCAACAGTGGTATATTCGTCAGCGTCACCCCCTTGGCAACGGTCTCTATATACACAGTGCCTACGGTATGTGTGGACCCTCTCAGGGCTAGGGTATTAATAGCTTCCCCACGTTTCACAAGGTCCTCAACACATGACAAAGGAAAAGTTCCAAAGTGTCCTTACGAGCACAGCACGTACCTGCGTGATCGGCCTCCCCAACCAAACCAAGGCACCTCTCCTACAAAATTTCTTTCCAACACACTTCTGTCCTCTTTACTTTACATTCTCTTACCATCAGGAATTAATCCGAAATAGAGCCCGGATTTATAAAGCTCCCTCATAGCAGATTTTCCGCAATTGGGTAAAGCAATCATTGGATTCGGATAGCTTGAAGGTTTCTCTCCTAGCTTTCCCTTTTTCTTTTTCTTTTTTTCTCACTTTTTTTTTAATTTTAATTTTTTTATTGCCTCGCTGGGGGCTCTTTCTGATGGTTTGCTAACTTACCTTAAAGCTTCGCTGAACCTAACTGAACTTTTTACCATCATCCAGCTTCATCTTCGATCAACATGTCTATCGATGCTAGGGTAAAGTCCGTCCTCTCGGGGGATACACTTATACTCCAGTCTATAAAATCAGCTGGCCTGGAAAGAACTCTAGCTCTGGCTTATGTTTCAGCTCCGAGGTTAAAGCGTGAAGGCGACGAGGTAAGCTGACCGGAGCACCTATTCCCCTCGGGTCAAGGCCACGTTGCTAAACGGTGGTCGTGTTAGCCCTTCGCTTTTCAATCTCGTGATTTTCTACGCAGGGTCGCAGTTGGAAAGGATGTCAAGTTCGAGGTTCTCTACACCAATGCCAACAGGGAGTATGGAACGGTCCTATTGCCCAATGGAGAGAGTCTACTCGAGAAGGCTGTCTCCGACGGATGGGTTAAGATCCGTGAGGATGCCGGAAAACGTGAAAACCAACCTGACAGTGAAGCTATGATTGAAAAGCTGAGGGTGCTGGAGGGTACTGCCAGGATCGAAGGCAAAGGTGTATGGGGTACTTCTGATGATGGAGTAATTGAATCCAAGAACGAATCTCCTCCTGCGAGCGAAGCTGTAGCTTTTCTTGAAAAGTACAAGGGACAGGTTATTGCAGGTGAGTTGATGCACTCCGAAGACTTTATATTTTTGGTAGTACAATTGGGGAAGCTAATCCGGAAATCCTCTTTTTTGTAGGTATCATTGAGAGGGTTATTGCGGGAGATAGAACAGCTGTTAGACTCTTGCTCAAACCTAAGCTTCATCAGCAACTCGTTGTTCTCATCGCCGGTGTAAGGACACCTTTGACGAGGCGTGCAGATCCATATGGGGGCGAGCAACCAGCAGAAGAGTATGGGGAAGAAGCGAAGAGTTTTGTCGAGTCTCGTTTGCTGCAACGCTCCATTGAGGTCACTCTACTCGGCTTGAGCCCGCAGTCTCAATTTATAGGAAATGTCATCCATCCGAAAAGTGGAAATATTGCTGAGGCCCTTCTTAAGGAAGGTCTTGGTAGATGCCAAGACCATCATAGCACGATGATTGGGCCTCTTATGGCCAGGCTTAGAGCTGCGGAGAAGCACGCCAAAGAAAATAGGCTTCATTTGTGGAAGAGTTATATCGTCAAGGCCCCAGTTAGCAGTGCCCGCGATTCTACTGTTACTCGGGTTATGAATGCCGATACGCTTTTCGTTCGAAATAAGGCCGGTCTTGAGAAGAAAATTAATCTTTCTAGCGTTCGACAGCCAAAGTAGGTACTCCGAACATTTCAATAGCAGAAACTTTGCTAACCACCAGATAGAACTACAGATCCTAAGCAGGCGCCTTTCCAGGCTGAGGCTAAGGAATTTCTGAGGAAGAAACTAATTGGCAAACATGTTGCTGTCACTATTGATGGAAAACGTGCTGCCACTGAAGGGTACGATGAGCGTGAAATGGCAACTGTCACCTTTAATAATAGGTATGCGTTCTCTCCGCTTGGATTTAAACTCAGCCTGCTAACATTTGTTCTGTTACCAGGAATGTTGCCCTCTTGCTTGTTGAAAATGGATGGGCAAGTGTTATTAGACACAGGAGGGAGGATGAAGATCGTTCGCCTATTTATGATGAACTTCTCGTGGCTGAGGAAGCGGCGCAGAAAGATCAGAAAGGAATGTACGCCCCCAAGCCGCCCGCATCTTCCAAGCTCGTCGAAGCTTCAGAAAACATCACAAAAGCAAAAGCCTACCTTGCGTTTCTCCAACGTCAGAAGCGTGTTCCTGCAGTGGTAGACTTTGTTTCCTCGGGATCCAGATTCAAGGTCATTATTCCCCGTGAGAATGTCCGCCTTACTCTCGTGCTGGGTGGTATTCGTGCACCCAGAACTGCTCGCAATCCAACCGAGGAGTCAGAGCCCTTTGGTCAAGAAGCTCTAGAATATGCTTCGAAACGGTGTATGCAGAGAGATGTTGAGATTGATGTAACTGACATTGATCGTGTTGGTGGATTCATTGGGACAATGTACGTTAACCGTGAGAATGTTGCTAAGGGGCTCGTGGAAGAGGGGCTTGCGGCCGTTCACCATTATTCTGCTGAGAAGTCTGGAAACGCAAACGAACTCTTCGCTGCTGAGAAGAGGGCCAAAGAGGCAAAGAAGGGGCTTTGGCATAATTGGTCCCCCGAGGATGATGAAGAGAATAGCCATGATTCCCCGGCGAACATTGGCGCAACCGAAGAGGCCATTGAGCCGAGGACCGATTATAGAGACATCATTATCACTAATATTGACGATCAAGGAAAGTTAAAGGTTCAGGTTGTGGGAACTGGTACGTATATCAAGAAGCTTGAGGTTGAGCATCCCTGACCTTTTACAGGGACTTCAGCACTTGAAGAGATGATGACTGCCTTTAAGAACTTCCATCTTTTACCCCAGAACAACAAGGCACTGGAGGGGCCACCTCGGGTCGGTGAATTGGTCGCGGCGAAGTTTACAGATGATAACTCCTTTTATCGCGCCCGCGTCCGTCACGTCAATCGTGAGGCTAAGGAGGTCGAAGTGATGTACATTGATTACGGCAACTCTGAGAAGCTGCCATTTTCGAGACTTCGCCCTTTATCCCAGCCTCAGTTTCAGACTACCAAATTGATGCCACAGGCCATAGATGCACTGCTCTCTTTCATCCAATTTCCTACTGCCCTCCACTACGCCCAGGAGTCTGTCGATGCGCTTGGCCAAATGACCAGTGGGAAGCAATTGGTTGCCAACGTTGATTATATCGGCTCCGACGGAATACTCTACCTCACCTTGTATGATCCTAAGCAGAGCGATCGCTCAGAGAGCAGTATCAACGCAGAGTTGGTATCTGAGGGATTGGCTATGGTTGCCCTGAAACTGAGACCCTTTGAGAGAGCATACCCGACCAAGCTCAACACTCTCAAAGAGAGGGAAACCTTGGCCAAGGAGGAGAGGAAAGGGATGTGGGAGTATGGAGGTTTGTAGATCCTAACTATCACGCGCCGCCACAAGAAAAACCATGAATAGGCTAACATGCATATAGACATTACTGAGGACTAGGCCAGCTTTCAAATAATTTCACTTGTCCTTACCTTTTCCTACTTTCTGCTTGCGTGGGTGGAAAATTTTTCGTTGCAGGGATTTTGTGTCACACATGTCATTTCCAGGTTCCTTGAATGAGGGTTTGAGAAGGCGAAAGGTGTAATGTTTTTTCTTTCTACTGTATATCTTAGCCAATCGGGGGTTGACTGCGTGCATTGTTTTTTTTTGTTACGCGTAGTTAATTGCTACAAGTTTGAGATGACTTTCGGAGGAGAGTAGGGATCAACTGGCTCTGCTGTTCATAAGGACTGGTCTTGGGTTTTGCTGCTCTGGGGCGTACGGCAGCTTAGGTGTCATCGCTAGCTGTTCTTCCCTGACCGGGAGGGTGTTTTCATGGTGAACTCGATCGCTGTAAGTAGTTTGTATTTACAGTCTGATCTATCTGCCCGGTAGCTAGAGCGTTGGATGGAAGGGAAGGAGGGGGGTATACATGATATGGGAAATTTCTTTTTGCTAAAATCTAACTTGGAATGAGTTTACTCCTACTTTCAACCAAAATGTTTACCAGCTAGGGAAACCAACGAGTGATATGTCATGGCTGCTATAGGTGTTCAAACTAGATACAACACCAGTCTAAATAAAAGCTAGAAATTGGACAAAAAAAGAGAAACTCCAGTCCCAGAATTCGTCAAGCCAAGTATGCTCCACTCTACCCTACTCCCATTGCCGCCGAATAACCGGCCTGGCAGGATCCCAAGGTCCGTGAATCTCACTGTCGAAGAGCGTTAGCACACAACCAACCAAACGCAGAGAGAGAGAAAGAGAGCAATGGGAACAACATACTTCTTGTACTTTTGCAACCCAATCAGCCACCACCCACACCCCCCCATCCCACCCACGACGCCTAAAACCCACACAACCGCCCACCCCCATCCAACCACAGCGCCCAGCCCCCCCGCGGCGCCGAGCACAAGCACGACCGTAAGGCAAACATGCAGTCCCCAGGAGACGTGCTTCAAGTATCGCCTGAACACGGGGAACAGCCCAAAGACCTGAATGCTGGTGAGTATGAGGGAGAAGACGTGCGCGGTGTTGGGGGGCAAGTCGCCTTCGGAGGGCAGGCGGGAGGCGAGGACAACGCTGGAGGTTATGGCAGCGTTGGTGGAGAGGGAGGCGGGGAACTTGACCTCCACGCCGGAGCCGTAATCGAAGGAGAGGGTGTTTGCGAGGAAGAGCCAGGTGGCGATGGCCCAGATGGAGTCATCGGTTATGCTGCCGGTCAGGGAACGGAGGATTGGGGAGAGGCCTAGGAGGGTAACTATTGTGATTGTTAGTGTTATTTCTGGAGGGTGGGTGTGGAATGATGATTGAGGAGGAGGGGAGTACAGTAGATTAAGAGGGTGGATTTCGCAGTTTTTAATCTCCGGGAGCGCTGCTCTCCGCGGATGTATGATTGTTCGTCTTGAGATTTTCGCTCGGCTTCGGTCTCGGTGGTGGTGGTAGTGGTAGTGGTAGTGGTAGTGGTAGTGGTGGCGGTGGCGGTGGCGGTGGTGGTGGTGGTGGTGGACGTGCTGGTGTTATCGCCAGCGTCTATGGGGTCTGTTCTATGTCCCTTAACTGGCGAGTCGGGTGCTGATGTACTACTACTTCTCTCCTGCGACGGCAGCGGGTACGGCGGGAAATAACTCTCTCCATCTCCACCGCTGCCGCCACCACCACCACTTTCCCCTCTCCCAGACATCTCCAACCCAAGTCCAACGCCGGGACTAACTCCCCCGTTCCCACTCACCCCACCACCACTCCCGGCCCCATTCCCCCGCCTCCTATGCTCCCTGATCCCCCTAACTACCTTCTCTCTCTTCTCCCAACCCATGTCCCAAACTGCCCACCCAGCAACCGTCAGAGCGGTAGACACCAGCGCTACAGAAATTGGACTGACCCGCTCCTTGAACATTGCTATAAAGCTAGTCACGAATATGACGACACTGGAGAGGTGCTGGACAATCACCGTGGAGTCGGCTACCAGGCTGTAAAAGTCGTAGGGGTGCACGTTGATGTTGCGCTGGAGCTGAGAGAGGAAGGTGGGGTCTACCCAATTGTCTGGATAGTCTTGTTTTACCCATAGGAGCTTTCGCCAGGGTTTTCGTTTCTTGATGCGTGGGGCGGAGGAGGAGGTGGCAGTGGTGGCAGTGGTGTTGGTAGGCGGCCTTGGGGAGGGTGCTCGGGGTGGGCGGTGGTCAATTGGGAGGGGTTTTTGTTGTGCCCAGGAAGGATTGGTAATGTCAGTTGTAGTGGTTGTTAATCTGGGGGGAGACAGGTGGTGGGGAGTCGGCGCTGGCATGTGTAGAGGCATCTTTTGTGAAGATTATGATCGTACTACTAAGTGTTAGACTTTCATAGCAGGTTGTGTGTGTATTGTATTTGTGGTTGGGATAATATTTCCATTGCACTCTGGGAAAGGGGGTTGAGACAGGGTCATCGTTTGGATGGATTGAGGCTCAAGTGTGAAATCCGGGGATGACGACTTCTCGCATACGGGTGGAGGCCAAGCTTTATATGACAAATCAAACCGGCAAATCATCTGGTTCCTCACATCACCGGTGAAATATTTTTTATTGACTTATTTTTCGGCTTCAAAAAACTATAATTCAGAATAGAAGCTAAGGTACGAGCCCCACAGACAAGTAGAGCAGACTGGGGAACCAGTGTAAAAGGTAAAATAAGAGGGGAGAAGATGAAGAACTCCCAGGAAAAACTAAGGCTCACACAGATTTAAACCCACACCCATTCGCTCGATCCTTTTTTATATTACTTCCTTACGTCCGGTTTAAGCTTTCTCAAGCTTCGCCTTGAGGATGGTCTTCAAAGTAGCAGCGTCGGCTGATCACAGTTAGCAATTATGCTCAAATCAGAGATTAGTCTGCTCACCAGTAAACTTTCTAATACCATCGCTCAGCTTCTCAGTGGCCATTTGGTCCTCGTTCAAGTAGAACCTGAACTCGGGCTCGTTGTCAATGAAGCTTTTCTTGGGGATATCCAGGGTAGTTGCGTCCTCGGAAGAAAGCTTCTTTGGGACGGCAGCTTGGCTGCTGTACAACTCTTCCAAAAGATTGGGAGAGATCGTAAGGTAGTCACAACCGGCAAGCTCGGTAATCTCGCCAGTGTTACGGAAGGAGGCACCCATAACTTCCTAGACTTAGCTTAAAATACTCAGAAGCACTTGTAGGAAAGTAGACAAACCGATGGTCTTGTATCCATGTTTCTTATAGTAGTTGAAGATACTCTGGACGGACTTAACACCAGGGTCCTCATGGGCAGCATAAGTTTTTCCAGTGGAGGTCTTATACCAATCCAAGATTCTACCAACGAAAGGCGAGATTAAGAACGCACCCGCCTCGGCGGCAGCAATAGCCTGGACCTCTGAGAACAGAAGGGTCAAATTGCACTTAATTCCGTGCTTGCTCTCCAACTCCCTGGCAGCTTGGATGCCCTCCCAAGTGGAAGCAATCTTGATGAGAATACGGTCTTTGCCGATACCAATGCTCTTGTATAAGTCGATAATGTGGAGAGCCTTATTGATAGAGGTCTGCTTGTCGTAAGAGAAACGGGCATCGACTTCGGTAGACACCTTTCCGGGGACGATATCAAGAATTTCTTTTCCAAATTCGACCAGGAGGCGGTCGAAGGTGGCATCAACTTGGGCATCAAGGTCTCCGCCATGGGACTTTCCGTACTTGACGGCCTCATCGATAAGCCTGGCGTACTCGGGCTTCTTGGAGGCGGCGAGGATCAAAGAGGGGTTGGTAGTAGCCTGCATAGGGTTCAACAAACGCTGCTCCGACAAACCAATTGGAACAAACTTACATCTTGAGGCTTGTACTTGCCAATAGTAGCAAAGTCACCTTCAATTCCATTAGCGATCAATCAACAAATATTTCTGAAACATCAAACAATACCAGAATCACAAACAACAGTCTACAACGCCTAACAGTTAGCAAACGATTCAGGGGAAAGGGGGGAATGACGTACAGTGCCAGAGGCTTTCAACTGGTCAAGAGAGGTAGTCATAATTGTTGCAAATGCTTAGGGTCTAAGGGCAAAGTTGGCAAGTTTATTGGACAAATCAAAGACGGGAAGAGGTCAAAGGTAACCAACAATGTGAGAACAAAGGTAGAGGTGTCGTGCGTTTGGGTATTAGGGAAGAGGAGGTGTGGTGGTGGTGGTGAAGAGGAGGGGAAGGGTGAGAAGGTGGGCAGAGGAGAGGAAGGAAGAACCACGAAAGGGGACCGGTGGGGTGATCTACAAATCAAATGGGACGCGTGGTTGTGGCGGGGCAAACACAACTCGATGAGGGGTTAAATTTAATTGTTCTCCAAAATTTAACGATGATGCTCGTACCCGTGCATGTGGAATAGCTCAACCTCAGTGGCGAACCTCGTCTGTTTCCTAGAGAAGCATCGCCGTCGCTGAGGAAGATCCCAGAAATGACAAAGAATAGCATTAATGCCAAGTATGATAGAGTATTATAGCAGTAAATCTATTGAAACGGAGAAAACCTCCAATTGTTCACATTACACGATAGGAAGGTCAGCAATTGTCAATTACAGGTTGTAATGGGAAAATTAACGGAAACACAGGGTAGGTTAGGTTCACAAAGACGGTTGCCATGCCGCTGTTCATCCCACTCTTCCCTTCCATCTTATCATACTCCTCCTCCTCGGACTTGTGATAGCCTTACCAAAGTTACTTGCCTGCCATTTACCCGGAACGCCTTGTGCGAGTAGAATTGGGACCTAAGAAGAGAGGTGCGGTTCGATCAACCTTTTCCTACATTTCCGGCCGCAAGGACACTCCCGGGTCATCCAATTGAGCAGGAAACCAGGGTGAGGCTTTGAGTGCTTGTACAACTCCAAGTCATTGCTGTGGGACTATGATAAGACGTAAGACATGCCGCACGGGGTCCGGCACTGCGGGGTCTTAGGAACCTGAGGCACTCTCACGGTATAATACTCGAGCACTCGTACTCGTACTTTCTGTGCAGAATGACACGATTATGAAATCACACTTTAGCAGAGTTGGGAGCTGTTCTGGTCGCTGCGAATTGAATTAAAAATAAAGGGCCGGAAGCCAAGTCTCGAACGAATCCAGACCACTGTAAAAACCCGTTAAATCCACTATCTAGGATCAGGGCTAAGGTATTACCCAAGTGGGGTGTGGGGGTGATGCCAAGAAATCGAGTGACCAATGGTGATGCTGAGGTTGAAAAACTAGGACAGGGTGTGAAATAGAGCATGAGCCATTGTAGGCTTACAAGGCTAGGGATAAATAAAGGAGGCAGTGAGAACTATCTTCCGCTTACCTTGAATGTTGGGCAGCTAGAAATTTAAAATTGTAAAGGATTTCAAATTGAGATAAGCCTAGCGGACGCCTCTATTATAATTGAAAGCCATCTTCTGATCTAGATTCATGAACCTGAGTTAAGTATAACCTGACATAGTAGTATAGATATATCCTTTAGGTAAGAGGGCTAAGATAAAGTTATTATAAATAGTAATAATATCATATTAAATTCTTCTATAATGTTATTATTTTTAGTCCTAATTTAGTTGATCTAATTTACAGTTCTAAAGTATTTATTAGTGTGATAGTAAATAATTGCAATTCAGTAGTCTATTGTCTGGTATGAAAGTATAAAATCTTTAACTTTAACCTTCTTTACCATAGTTATTCTTATTCAAACTATATACTACTAGTATCAGGTTTTCTCTTACTAGTAATTAAATAAGACAAGTACCGTAAAAACTTGAATAATTGGACGGTGTGCTATGAAGTCCAGAATTCCCTTCTCTGGACAGGGGGCAAAAACACAGCAAAAACACGGCCCCTTTCCCCCCTCCAAGACAGAAAAAAAAACAAAAATTTCTTGACCTTACTAGGAGAGGAAAGTTCAACGACATAGCACACCGTCCAATTATTCAAGTTTTTACGGTATGAAAGTAAAAAAAGCAGTTATACAAATAACTCAATTAACTATATACTACTATACTCTATATTATAAGAAATTATTCCTTTTTTATAAAAAAACATCTAAGGCCCTGCTCAGCTTGTCCCAATTTAAATAAATCACAATAAAAGTTGAAAATGGAATATATTCCAAAATGGAAAAATGGCATTTTTATGAAAAAATAGCTGCTCAGTAAAAACATGATTTTTTTGTAATAAAATCTTGCACTAGTTTTCAATTCTTATTTTATATAGGGTTGCTAAAAAATTAACAGATGATTTCTTATTAATCTAATAACAAATTGTTATATTATATATGGTTCCGGAAGACTAGGCTCTATACTAGTTTTCCTACAAAAAGTGTGACAATTTTGCCTGTAACGCCAAGTGTAACACATCAAAAAGTGTAGCCCTATCCCCTAAATTTCCAACCATGTATACTTTTGTAATCAATAATAATAAAATTGTTTTGAATGATATCATATTTAAGTTCAAAGTCATTCAACCAAGTGATATGGAAGAACAAAGTACAAATTCAGGGCTTGAAAAAGGAAGAAAGTGTACAGAAACGTGAGAGTGGGTTCGCAAATATCGTGCCTGTCAGGGTGTTCCACCAGTTACAATACATCGCACACCAATGTCCGGCCAGGGAAGAGTTCAAAAATATCAATTGAAGAAACAGGCATAATATGGTGTATGATTCTGTTGATTTCAAGCATTATGTATACACTAGATAATCTTCTCATTAGCGAATTACTGAGTCTGAAGTTAATGTTGAGTTGCTTACCTGTTATTAGAGAACAATATCTCCACTCTGTATGTGGCTGTCTATAATTGAATCCCTTGATCAATTAACTACTTCATTGTAATCATGCACCTTGAATTCAATCTTTTAATATTTCAATTTGTTATTTTAATAGCGTCTTAAAGTATATTTGTTGGATTACATAATAATTCTTATGTTATTAATAGTAATACAATAAGAGCTTATATGTTAGTGGTGAGTAATATATTAGGGAGGATGACAAATTCAGAAGTGTTACACTTGGCGTTACAGGCAGAATTGTCACACTTTTTGTAGGAAAACTAGTATAGAGTCTAGTCTTCCGGAACCATACTAAATCTGAATTAATCCAAGCTATTAACTTCACTATTTGAGACTTATATTTGTAGAATTAATTGAAGTATAAAAATTGAAACACTCAGAAGATTATATAATGAGAATATAAATATCTAGTAGTACACTATTCAGAGTTGAATTTTTTTCTCTATTCAAACTCTTTCTTCATTATTATATGCCCTAATTATGTTTGATAAAATTTACAATTTGGAGAGATTGAGATGGAATTTAGAAAAATCACAATATTTGTGGCAAGCCGAGCAGGGCCCAATTTAGATATATCTAAATAGAGAAAAAAATGACATTGAGGTGGAAAAATCATGATTTTTATGGCGAGCCGACCAGGGCCTAAGACCTTATTTTATATAATAATATTATAGTCATAATAATATTATCAAAATCCTATTTCAAGTTGCTTTTCAAAATAGTAACCCCCCCAAAACTCAGCTAATACATTTTGCTACCTTGATTTATAAATTATAAGCCTCTTATTAGTAGTAAGCTATTTCAGGATGGCGGTGTGAATGGTTATTGTTTTCTTTCAATCCTTGTTAAATGTCTCAACTTAATATATCATATGACACCTCTTCAATAAACCTGGAAACCAATAGGTCAAATCCTAGCTTATATGTAACCTTATTCCAAAAAAAATCCCCAGATTAGTATTAGAAAGTATGTCTATGTTAGGCGCACGGACTTCCCAAAAGGATTTACAAGGCAAAGTTACCCTACCTTGATGCACAACCAACTTCGAAGGAAAAAGATAACACCCCCCTCGAGCCCCGGCGTTGGGACGGCGCGTCATCACTGGCCGCCTGGGTAGTTGCGTCCGAACACCAAAGACCACTATCAACGGAACACATCTTATAACACCGTATACGTCGCGGCCGTCCGTCCGACCGGATCCCGTTCGCAGGATATATGAGGGGAGACCTCCGGGCACCTTATGCAAGTAGAAGCAGGTGAATCGGACGACGGCGCATAAAGTTACAGACACTTGAAGGCAGACAGTCGGAAGAGTGGGTTGAAAGTAACAGGACGTTTCGCACGAAAGTTAGTCCCCTCGTACCTACTAAGTCGTATAGAGTATGAAGGTGGTAACTATGCCCAGTAAGTGGATCGGGTGCATCCACAAAGGACAAGTTGGTAAAAGATGGAGTCCGAGGGAAAAAGCCTATAGGTACGATCCCGAGGACAAGTCGTGTAATGCCGGAAGACCAGAATACAACATGCAGTTGCAAGTTAAATTCTCGACGGAACCAACCAAGGAAGATTGGCCATCTTGTGTGCAGCGAGTTAGACTACCCTCGACGAGCACGAGGGCAAGATAATTCGTAGCCATTGTCGTCAACGGATAAACGGATGAGCTAACACCTGACGTGGTCTCCACACCATCAGGAATAATGAAAGCGCAGACCGATAAGTTGACCATCGGAGCAAAAGGTGTGGTAGAGAGCTTTCAGGGTCTACGAGTGTTCGCACTCAGGTGAAGTTCGCAGAGTTGCGGGCAAGGTACTTAGTTAGTATAGAGTTAGCATGTATACCGCGATTGCTCAGACGCGGAATATAAATATCGAAGCATC
>Ga0307513_10005139_pt1 | contig 17324 bp, 15 predicted proteins | sample 15_EM_MG_FD_202174 | JGI IMG/M metagenome (GOLD analysis project Ga0307513, IMG submission 202174) | Populus trichocarpa ectomycorrhiza microbial communities from riparian zone in the Pacific Northwest, United States - 15_EM | ecosystem: Host-associated > Plants > Roots > Unclassified | place... | reverse complement strand
GCCGCCCCCCCCCCCCGCGCGGCCGGCGCGGGGCGGGGGGGGGGGGGGGGGGGGGGGGGGGGGGGGGGGGGGGGGGGGGGCCGCCGCGCGCCCCCCCCCCCCCCCGTTGCACTTCTTTATATGGAGTCCTATATAGTCATGATTAATGCACTATATAGTAGGGGTAGAAGCATAATAATGATGAGCTTAATTCTGATTCGCTTTCGTTTTTTATTTATGCATGCTCCTGAGGTGTTAGACGAGGGGTAGTTTTCTGGCCGATGTTAAAATTCCAATTGTCTTTTTTTCATATTATATATAATTTTTATCCTTTAATGAGGTATATGGTCGCTGGGGATTGTCGCTTTGGAAACGTCCGTTTCCCACCGGGCCCGATGTATCGGTAGGGGCTGGCGTCAGATGGGAGGTTTTTGGCCCGGCACTTTACAGTAACGGACACGTATCATGTTGGAAAAAGACAACCCAAGTTATAAGGAAAGTCCCGGAATCCCTCCAAATATACACTGTACTAAGCCCAAACATATAAAACCAAAAAAGTAATTATTAAACAGAACGCCGAAGGTGATACACCCCTTCCCCTGCCTACATCTGACAGGCGGTTATCCCCCTTGTGGTTCATGAGCATCCCTAACCCCCTCCTTCCTACCCAACCTTTCGATATTCATCTCCAACCTCCGACACATCTTGTCCAGAAGCCACTCGGTCTCGCTCGAAGGACTCGCCAACGGGCCTCCCTCATCTAACCAACTCCACGTGTCCCCCTCATTCCATGCAATTCCCAGTAATCCCAAGAAACGCACCCACTCTTCATAGGAGTAGTTCCTTGGCGGCTTACCGGTCATGTCTTTTGTTAGCGTGCGTATTTCTACTGCTAGTTGTTTCAGTAGTTGGTCTTTCTTTCCTTCTTCTTGTAAGCTGTGCACGCGCTCTGTAGGGGTGTTGGTGGTTATGGCGGATTTCTCGAGTCGGATTTCTTCATTGGTGCGTTTCGTCAGCTTGAACTTCCGAGTGAGTGAGATGCTAGAGTCCGAGTATGGCAGGACTGTCATCGCGCCGACCCATAATGTGGCTTTCTGGATCATTCCCACTACCGTGTCACCCATATTCGATATCAAGATCGTAAGGGCGGGCACGGCGATCATCGTCCAGACCACGAAGAATGGCTTTCCCGCATTGGACTGCGGGTAGAGATCGCCGTATCCGATTGTCAAGAGCGTTACGTAAGCGAAGTATAAGGATTCGAAGTAGGTCCATTCCTGACGCCGCTCCGAGAACGTGAAGACCGTGGCGCCGCCCAACCAGAGAAACAGAAACGCCGTCAAAGAAGCGGCGAGGGAGGTCCATTTACTCTTCCTGTGAGCGGTTCGCTCAATCTTGCGCATGAGGTAGAATTCATCGCGGAGTTTCTCTTCACCACTTTTAGGCTGAGATGAGCTCTCCTCTTGCTCCCGCTTTTGCTCTTTTAGTCGTCTCATCCATTTCGTTCTCTCTTTCTCGAGCGCTCGGCGTTGCACCTTTATCGAGCCACGTTCTAGAACCAGCGAGCGGACGCTGCCGACTACTAGACCTAGGGCTATTATGCCACCAATAGCGTACGGCATTAGCAGGGCTCTTGAGAGGGTGTTCTCTAGCTTGAAGTCGCTGCCCAGGCCAACGGTTAGGATGGTGTAGTCGGCCCAGTAGACACCATCGACATACTCCCATCCTTCGGTCTTGCTGAAGACTAGCCCCCCGAGGCCAAGGTAGAAGGTGAGACTTATCGTCTGGAGCATCAAGGCTCGCTGCGAGAGGGTTGGTGTGCTGAAGATTGGCGGGTAGCGTTTTAGTATTACGCCATTGAAATAGTTTACTAGTAGGAAAGTAGCTACGATAAAGTATAGGGCTGAAGATAGTATGCCATAATAATAAGATTGAGAGAAGACATATTCATGGCGGGGGTAGAGTTGGAGGTGCTTGGGTGCAGCCGCGACAAGGCCTATCAATAGAAATGAAGATGTGTACCTATCTCTATTAGAAACATATCTATTAGGAGACGATAAAAGCATAATATAGAGTGTCATGCCAAGAAAGCATTACTATCGGTTGAGATAGTTGATAGCGTATTCGGCGGGCAAACGTTAATAGTAGGCAAACGTTGGCGACTAGGGCGAATACCAAAGACACCGCGTTAACTGCGGTAAGCCTACGCTACCGATATACGGATCAGTAAACAGCCCTGCGAAAGGTATATTGCCTATCACCAAAAAATCACTTACCAAGCCGGATCGTCGACTGCCCTCGCCTCTGTATCTTTCCCTCCAGGCGGAATCCGTAACAGCCATGGCTGGACAAGCGCGCATACAGACGTCAGACTTGCCAGCGGCCCAAATGCCGCTGCCATAAGCGGAAGCGCGGTGGAGGTGATCCACCACATACTAAATCTAGGATTAGGATCACCTCATCTTAAAAATGAATATTGAATAACAAACTTCGGCTGGGTAAGCGCCTTGTCTACCTTATCCTCCTCTTTCGCCAGCTTTCCCCCGAACCACTCACCAGGGCTCCCGATCCTGCCACCACCGCCGCTCCGGCGCCTTCTAGTGCTATTCCCATCGGTTTTCTCTCCATTCTCAAGTGACCGTTCAGCCTCACGTGTCTGTTCTCGTATCGGCTCGTCGAGACCCGGGTCGTTCATCGTGAGTTCTTAGGCAGGTTCCGAAGGGTAGCAAGGTGAAGGGGCCAAGCTTCGCCTAGTGCCGTAAGATGCCGGAGTGACGTTTGCCAGAAGTGAGGCCCCAGTCATACATTCACTTGGTGGATGTAAAGTTCTGTCGAGATATCAACCTTCCGCCAAGCCTTGACTCAGGAGAAGCGGCTCAGCTACTTTGCCTTAGTCACGTGCCTGTCTCCGGATTACCGGTAGTCTGGTGACGTCAACTATTAAGGATACAGGAAGTAGCCGTTGAAGAACAGCACAGTACATATCAGTAAGTAACTCGCAAAGAATGTAATTGTTCAAAGTGCCCTCTCGGCGAGACGCCGAAAGGGCTTTTGTGTGTGGGGGAATAAAATTTCGCCGCCAAGCGCCAATAGAACAGCCTCACCCCTTCTCATTGGTCAAATCGAAATTAAAGTGATGATCCAAGACAAGTTCACCTGCGAACCATAGGCCCCGAGTGATAGGTAGTGACAGCCACCGCTTACTCTCTCGCTAGGGCTCACCAATACACGGCCGACACTGGCTATCTGCTGGCTAGCAGTATGCTATCGTAGCTCCGATACCAGATCCCTCTTGGCGGGTTTCCTCCGCTGGAGGTCTTTGCGCCAGCAAGATTTATATATTGATCCACTAAGGTTACATACATAGCCTCTGTGTAGCGTAGCACTTCCGTACCTCCAAACTCTTGGGGTGTGTGTAACCGTGAGTCACGTTGCACGACTACGCCGCAAGGCGCTCCAAAAAGCCCATACATAACAAAAAGCCCACTCACACATATACTCCCCTAAGACAACCGGGCCCACGGAAAAATCTGTACCATCAAATCTCTACAGCCTCACTCTGTATTAAAGAGAGTGTACATAAGACATGCCCTTCCAGAATCCGCTGGGGAGGTCTGCTGGATCAGAGAATCCCTTTCGATGCAACAAGAAGATGTCTATGCAGCAAACATACTCTTACTTGGATAATGGAGGCAAGTCGAGAAAGCCGAGGGTCTACACGCGAGCTGAGTGGGGGGCTCAAAGGGAGAGGATTAAGTTGCATTATTTTGACGAGGATCTGAACCTTTCGGACGTCAAGGGGATTATGAGTTCTCGATACGACTTTCATGCAACGTTCGTCTCACCCACCCTTCACCGGATGAATTTTACTAACAGGTTCAAAGAGAGAAGCAGTACAAAACGAGGATTAAGGTCTGGGGCTTAGAGAAGAAGGTAAAGACTGAGGAGATGAGAGCCATCATCAGAATTCGAGAAAAACGAAAAAAACAAGGAAAGGAGTCGATTTTCAAAGTTCGCAATCGAATCGTCCCGGATCAGAAGATTGAGAGGTTCCAAAAATCTCACAAAGAGCCAATCTCTCTCGAATCACCGCCACCACGTACGGTTTGCTCTGTTGTTTCCTACACAAAATTGGGCTGATTTTAACGCATCTTGTCGTCACAGCAACACCATCAGATATCGAGTGCTTCACACCACGACCTGACGACGGTTTCTCTCCTGTTGGGTCTCCATTAGATAACATAGACTGGGCAGCGGGGATCTGGGAACCTAGCGATGAAAACCCCGGGTGTAGTTACGCTCGAAGTAATACCCCTTTACACGAAGCTGCACGCAGCGGAAACTCTTCTGAGGTTCAACTTCTGCTGGATACTGGCCACTCCTATAACCAAAAGAACTTCTTCGGGCAAACACCACTGCATATAGCAGCAGCAAGTGGCCATCACTGTGTGGTGCAAATCCTTCTAGAGGCCGGCGCAAGTGTTGACACACTAGACGACTACTCCTGGACCCCTCTACAATGTGCCTCGCGAAATGGCCACTCTTCAGTGGTCCGCAAGCTTCTAGAATGGAGAGCAGACGTGGCCCAGACAGATGACTTCCACCGGACCCCTCTCCACTGGGCGGCAGCAAACGGCCACGAGCGCATCGTCCGCATACTCATCACGGCAGGGGCAAACCTGGACTGGCACGATGGTGGAGGATCAGGGCTAACACCACTTCAACTAGCAGCAAACGGCTCCCACGCAGCAGCCGTATACGAACTTCTCGTGGCAGGAGCTAGCACCAACCTCGTTGATTCCTGGGGACTCAAGAGAACTGCTCTGCACTTGGCTGCCAAAGCTGGAAACGAGATCATAATCCAGTTACTGCTCGACTTCCACGCGCGTCCTTGTGTGCGTGATAGCTTGGAGCGCACCTCTCTGCACTGGGCCGCGAAGAACGGTCACGAAGCGGTCGTGGAAAAGTTACTGAGCACAGGACGGTTCAACGAATCGCTCAACTCACCAGACGTTTGCTGGACGCCGTTGCACTGGGCTGCCATGAATGGACACGAAGCCGTGGTTAAAAGACTCATATTTGCAGGAGCAGACCTCAACGCCGAGTGTGACGAGATTGTGCGGAGCGGAGTCACTCCACTACACCTTGCAGCTGGGGGAGGGTATCAAGGGCTAGCAAAGAGATTGGTTAGTGCTGGGGCGAATATTGGATCGTATTATTAGGAAATTTCTGGCTCATGAGGATGGAATCATGGGGCTTGAGCGTAGAATATGCATTTGGATCATATGAAGAGATTTAGGGTTAGCGCTGGAGTTGGTATTTGGTTTAGCGAGGATATGCGAGCATATTTCCAGATTTTTGCGGGAGCATTGTTTTTATTTCTTCTATGATTGTTTTATTATAATACTAAGTCTTTCGTCCCCCCCCCCTCCCCCTCTGCTCCCTTTTTCCAGCTTTTTAAGCGTTCGTTTGCATGATAGAGAATGATGGCATGTGGGATGAAAGGAGCCTGGAGGACAGTGGCATACTTAGTCCTTTTCTTTAGGTTGATTTGATTGATAGCGAAAGCAATCTTAACTAGTTTGTTACTATCCCTCTTCCTACTTTTTCTTTTATCAACTTTGTCAGACAATTTGTATCTTAGAATCCTTAGCATTTCACTCTCGTTCCAACCTTCTGCTTGAAAAAGTCTAGTGTTGCTATATAAGTTATACTACACGTACCGGATCTAGTTAACTAGAAAAACCGAGTGTAACCACAGATTTGTGCAGAACACGATCCTCACCCCAGCCACAAAGAAAATCCTTTTACTGTGGCTTGTTCACTGTTGCAACGACTAAAATCCTCTAAGAAGTGTCGTTGGTTACAATACGTACCGTAACGTACGCGGTACAGTATTGTACTGGTATTGCACACGCGCCGATCTATTTATAAAACCATTATTAGGGTAAACACGTACATAACACACATACTCGTACACATATTTGTGGCTATGGGCTGAACGATAATTAAATGAGACAGTAGGGCAGGACAAAACAAGACAAGATAGGTTGGAAATTGTTAACAGGCCAACGACTGTTTATTATGAGTTAAGCTATAGATGATTATAATTATACTTAAAATCCAGATCGAGCGAGTTGGGGGTATCGATGGTAGTGATGGTTTTTAGGGCGAACGACCAACACTAGGTCGAATAAGGTGGACCACAAGAAAGAGGCATAACAGAAGAAATCGAAAAGGTATGAGTCTTTGCACTAGCAGTAGAGGATGAGTCAACAAGCAATGTCGCCCTGTAATACTATTAAGCATCAAGCACCGTAATTTACCCATGATGAGGAAATTAGACACTCTGCTAGAGCACGTTAAGGCAAGTGATTGAGGAGGGCCTCTGATTTGCTCTGGGCGACGTTTTTTTCCACCCAGAGGTAACCATCCCTTCTGCTTCTATTTCGGCTTCTTCCTCTTCCTCATTTTTCTTGGCCGTATCGTGGCACTCTACTTTCTCTCCCCTTGTATATCACTTCCCATTGGCTGACAATAATAACAAAGCAAAAGAAAATGCCCCCCACCACGGTGCAATACCGGTACATCTTCTGTAGAGGTAAACACCACAAACCTAGGGAGCCGGAAAAGAAGTAGGGTGTGCAACCAGCTTCATAACAACCCCAACCCCCAGAGCTGAGAGTCGGCGAGGATGTATTGTGGTATGCTAACCGGATCATCTCTCCCCTAGATCGTGAAGATTCCCCCTTCACTCCTCCATTCCCCTCTGCCCCTGGTTTATCTGGGAAAAGGGGGGCGGTGAGGGAAATCGGAATCAGGGCTATCTATAGGAATCGTAGAGTTGTGCTAACCGGTTGATCTCCAGAACCTGGCGTGATCACGATTATGTGTTTAAAATAATTGATCAGCGGTTTTTCTCGCTTGTTTTTTCCTAGCAAAGCAAAAGGCATGTTGGGTCTTATTGGATAGTGCTAGAATACAAAACCTTTCTTTCCTGTGCCTATTAGAATGTTCCCCTGCTATAGTTGGTAGGCTGGGTGAGCTAGGGTCACGTTTTGTTCCTATCATTCTTGGTCTTACCGCCGGAGCGGCCGTCTTCGTGTCTTACAAGAATGCTACGGCTCAAAGATATGTTAGAAAATGGTGCTAGCATAAGCGTTTACGGTAGGTTTCGGGGCTAGAAGGAAGGAAAAGTGGGGGTTGGTGAGAGAAGGAGGGGGGGGGGGTTTATACTCACCCACTTCTTCGACGAGAATCATCACATGGCTGTTAATTTCTGACGACCTCCGAGATGACTGCCATACAAGCTGACGAATAGCGGGGGAGCTGAGGTCCCCGACTACATCATAGGATTGCAGTACCTCTCTTCTGATGTGGTGGGCTTCCCCAGGATCTCTGAGGGTGTTCAACCCACGTTTCACAACAGGTGGGAAGTCCGGTTTTGAACGGAGACGAACGGCTGACTGTCGGAGAAAGCACCCTGGAGGCCGTCCTGGAGGCCGTCCTGTGGTCGAGGTGCGGCAATGGCCGAAGACAGAGGGGGGTGTCCTGATGGAATTTGCCTCGGATGGCCGAGGTATTGGGCTCTACTCATTGACCGATATGCTCAAGGCACCAGCTTACTCTAGCTTTGCCCACATTGGTGGTGTTGAAATTACTAGTTTGCATAAAGGGGGCATGCAGGAACGAAATATGCATTTTTGAGAGATATGGCGGCTTTTTCCTTTTGGTTCTTGACTAGAAGGCTGGGATAACGCATGCTTGGTCTGGGATTCGGATGTCGGAGATGTTAGAGCTGTGTTGTGGTGCCGTTGACAGGTGGATATTGGTGTCAGTCGCAATTATTGGTAGCACGGGAAAACTTTCAGCTACCAACTCTAGGCAGCAGTTGCCATTTTATGAGCTACCGCACGGTCGCCAGACACTGCCGAAATCCCGGAACAGGTTCCTCCACAGAATGTTCCGAAGCGTTTTCTACAGATACGGCTAGGCTCATCGGCAGCAACTTTATTTTCTTTTGAGCGGCGCCCCGGAGAAACCTCTTTTTTGGTTAGTGGCCGAGAGACGTCGTTTTTAACTTGGCCCTCCTTCTCTAAGCTTTGTGTAACTACGGCAAAAATTGCTCTCGTTCAAATTTAATCAACTTACAACACAGGTATTCCACGGCAAAGCGAGAACACAGTAATGGCGAGAACGCCCATGGCGGAACAACCTTATAGGGCAGGGATTAATTGTATGTGCATTCGATCTACAACCGGGTTCACTCTGCTAAAGAAGACTGCGCTTAACCGGTAACGAGCTGGCCTAAGAGGCTGTACTCGAGTACTGTGCTCGGGCGTGATCCACGGGGGGATCACCAGACGGCATCAGATCACTCAACTTAAGCTTAAATTTAGTTTTTTCATACTGGCAAGGCTGATCGATACTCAAGCATCATAAGAAACGTGGATATTATTTAAAGAGTTAGGCGAATTCGATCGTGAATAAACAAGACTTTCAGCCTCCATCAGCCTCATCCGCCACCATTCTACTTGCCATCTTAGGACACATACACCGTTTGGGCACATATACTCGAGTATCGTAAGGCATCGATGAAACAAGGATGCACCTTCCCCTCGCTTCCGAATCTTACAGCCCCTCGACGGAAATGTTTGTGAAACATGTTTCACCTTAGTCATCCACCCCCACAAAGGAACAGCTTCTGGAGTTGAAGTCAACGCCCTGTGCTGTTTTTGTTTTCACCTGCAATATAACATCGTGATTAGAGCCTCTCCACCCTTTTTCGCCATGACAGATCAGCCCGGAGGGGTTAGATGTGTACCTTAAAAAAACCCCCAGTGAGATGACAGAAATACAGGAAGGAATAACCATTGCATTATTCATCACCTGATAGCTAGTGGCATTCAGGATTTCCTTTTTTCGAATGGAAGTGCACTAGTACACGAGGCATATAACATTATGTATTGGCTGGAAGCAGATGGGTTGGTGTGGTAGGACATCCTCATCATTCTTCTGATTTGGATCTAGTCAAGTGTAGGTGGGTTGGGCCTAGGAAGCCATTGCACAAGTAACGCGCTGAGGTTGGAGATACTCTAGTAGGAAGAGAGGGTGTTAGGAGGAGTCTAGCGCGAGTGCTTCCCTTGTTTGGGGAGATAATTCCGAAGGAGCCTTTTGACGAATTGCGGAAGTCGACGCTTAATGCCGCGGCTACAGTTCTAGAAGTGAAGAGGGTAAACCAAGCATCAGGTATTGGTTTCCGTCTCCCCCGCTCCCATATTATCTGATATATGTTTGTTTCGTCTTGCTTATCCGCACTCCTTATCGCTAGCCGTTAACTCCCGGGAAGCCATAGTAGAACGAATCCTATTACTCCACCTTAGCTGATTCCGCAACTTAATTAAACATGTTCAGGAATACGAACACTTCTGCCAAGTAGCTGCACATTTATATGAGCCTTGGTGTTTGGCCTGAACGTACTTCCGTCCCATTAGAGCCATACTTTTAACAGGAAGCAGTAGTTCTCTCTCTGCCAAAATTTCTCCACTTTTAGCTTCCTATTTTCCGTACTCGATGCGGGGGGGGGGGACGCTTGGTCCGGGGACAATTCTCCTTTGTAGAAACAAAGCAAAATACCTAGTTTTTGTGTCATTTCTGCACATTAAGCCCCACCTGAATGGGCTCACAGCAACAGCTATCATAGGAGAGTGTTCTGCACCTTGCCCCACCCCTCCCCATAAAATTCTCGAGCAGGACATAGGGCAATGATTCCCAACCTATAAATATAACACCCCCGGCACTCGTATATCAGGGGTAGTCCGTGAGCACAGGAGGAGGGTATTGGGAATAGTACACGTGCTAAGGGGTGTGTGTCGAAGAACCCCTCGAACGCTTTCTGTTTTAGTATTGGTTGAACTATCCATATGCGGGTTTCCATTGAAAATCTGTCACTTTAGTTCATGTTGAGAATAAGCCCGGTGGTTCACAGACTTTCACTGACGCCCGAGCATATAGCCTAAGGGTTATCTTCCAATGTTGATAAACCTATGCCTTCCGGAGTATGTTGTAGGGTAGTTAAAATGTGAGTTATAGGACTGTAGGAGTAGGCTACTGCTATTTCTAGAAATTAAACATTGGTAGAGGCATAGGCCATACCACATCTAGACAAGTTACTTCTCTCCGTTACGAATGCTTAAAAAAACTGCCCAGTACAGTCGCCCAATGTGAGTTAAGGGAACCTGATCAAAAGTGGGGATGGTATTCCATGACAAGTTGCACCAATCATCAACTCCAGGATTAACAGTTGGCATAGACTCGTTCCAACACCCCTAATTAATTTCCATTTCCGTAAACTAGCACAAAACACCGCCTCGATATGCTCTTGCGCTATATTGCTATCGTCTCAGTACTCACTGCTCCAGCCCCTAGCTCACTTCCGGGCAGCTGATCCCAAGCGAGCTGTCAGCCTGTGCTCTGGTCTGTGGGTCCGCAGCACCGCTAGGATGGACCTTATTCTAAAGATCCCTGATCATTCTAGCCGGGGCTATGTGCGACCAAAGAGAGATATTGCCCAGGTAACCTCCAGGCCAATAGTTGAAGCTCTGCAGAATCACCATCGCTCACTCGGGCAAACAAACTCGCTCCCAACCCCATCAAACCCATCAAGCACACAACTCTTCAGCCCTCTGAACTGCGCATTCACTGCTCAGGAAGCCAATTGAAAAGGGGCGGAGTGGAGGGCCCGGGATCTGCGGAACGAAACCCGGGATGGCCGAAGTTGGTCTGGGGAATATTATCTTAGATGGGAGAAGGGTGTATTACTTACGTTATGTATGGCTCCAGCATTCTATGCACGGCATCTCGGCGGATGCAACGGGGGACGCGTTGGCATAAATTTCTCTTATGCAGCTTTCAATCCTAACAAAATAAAAATAAAGAAATAAAAATAAGTCAAGTGTCATCCTAATTTGAACATAGACATGGTTTTTCTTGCAGGAAATTTTATGTTAAGGGGCCCCCCGTTGCATCCGCCTAGGTGTTGTACATAGGCTCAAGGGGAACTATACTACAAGTTTGGTAAGTGCGATTTGCTCATCTGATAACGCAATTAGATGCTAAGGGGCTAGGTTAGTACAGTGCTAGACGGATCTTATTTTAGCATCGTGGATTTATCCTGGCTGTACCTGTCCGGAGTCTGCTAATCTTATCTTTTCACCAGACACTATCGACACGCTTTTCTAAAAAAGGAGGGTGCTTATGCAAGGCAATAATTAGGGAGAGAGCAGTTTGTGGGAGAGGAAATGGCTAAACTATATATAGTTTTCAGAACACGAAGATCCTTTTCTGGGGCAAGGGAAACAAAAGAAATACTTTATCATATCATAATCCTTTTCTGATACCCCGCCAATCGCCCACCTTCAAGTCCAGAGTCGGATTTTACCACCAAGCAGCAGGGCTGATAAGCACCACAGCCCAATTAATGAAGTCCAGGTTCTCCAATTTCCCAGTCCCTACGGGACAGGGTTTCTTCATTCTCCCGCCCTACATGATGAATAGCTCAATAATAACTCATTGCAGGCATAAATCGAACTCCTAGGATCCTCCTAATTGCGATAGGAGTTGATTGGTTCTTGACATGTCAACCACTGCGCCAGTTAAGTATTTCATGGAATGTCAACTCGGGAACAAATACTTACCCCACTGAAGTCTATGTTTCGAAATTTAACGGGAAGGGTGGTGTACCATTCCCTAAGTCGGTAGATTTTAATCGAGGCCTTTTTTCTTTCCTGGATGCCTTTATTGAGAAATTCTCCGTAATCTTAAAAAAAAAAAGAAATGTCGCTTTGTGCGCTCGCTACTGCCGCACTGTAGGATATGAAACCACACAACCTGGGAGATACTAGTACTCGATTACTGTACAGGGGTGTTGGGAGAGGGGGGGCACAATAGGAATTGCGCTCTCATCGCTCGATTCAGGAAACCCGCGGCAATTTACAACAAGCGTAGGAATTAGGTGGAGTCCGCTGAGATCCATAGGGGTCTTGTTGGATTGCCTATAGGGCATGCGGTTAGACGGTTGTGCGGATATGCAGCCAGGGCCCAGGAGGGATACGATTTAGGGCATGTGGCTTTTTGATTTCCGGCGGTAAGGCATTCTCCCGTGGGTTATTGTTCTGACATCATAATATATTATATCACTAGGCATAGGATATTTCTTTCATGGTTTTGTCGATGTTTCTAGTCATAGGGTGTGAGGGATCGGGTACCCGGTTTCATAGTTTCTTTCATACCCTATGCCACTAGGCATACGGGAGTTGGCACACGCCTGCAGGGCATAGGCCTTAGGATCACGGAGGATCACGGGATATCAGGATAAGTCTAGATTGTTTGTGATCGTTAAAGATCAAGTCTTGTTAGCTGGGTGTGTTTCTTTAGAGTGCGTTGAGTTTCGGGAGTGTTTTGTTAGTTAGACGGAGAGATATAACTATGTCCTGGCTTGTCCTTAGCTGGAGAGTTGGCAGCCATCTAGCCCACCGCCCCTCCATCCTTGGCCGCTCCGCTTAGAGTCTATTGTGATCGCACTTTCGTTTGCTTCTTCTTTTGTACTTTCCCTCAGGCTTCATCAGGTCTGCCCAAGGTGCTTAGGGAGCACAGAGGTCATTGATGTGATGGTAAGGTAAGCGTTGTCTATGAAGCAGTGACCATTATATCTACGTATTTTAGTCAGTCTTCCTGAGGCTAACTTCTTCAGCATGGTGCAAGTAAATTTTCTGAAACCTAGAATCATTCATTTGAATTATATTTGAGGGAAATTTTACTATCCTCATAATAAACCAAAGCGTTCGGTCCATCCGTCCTAGGTATGGATAAGACCGATGCCAGCACTTGAGATTGTTCCTTGAACAGAGGGTCATCTTAATGATCTAAGCCATTTCTTGTTAATAGTGTATTCTGTGTGCTCTTCACGGTATTTTTACCTCAGATACCGCCCAGATGGCTTTATGGCACTGCCTGTAAGAGTCTAGCAGTAATCATACTCTGGGTATAAAACCTACCACATACTGTGAATCACCAAGTTCCCATACCTTGGTCACGGACTTTGGGACTCGAACTAGGGTTCCGGCCCAGGTGTCCAGAGGGAGCTCCATAGAGGTGGTGGAGCTCGGGTTTGTTTAGGGACGCTGGGGTGAGAAGAGAACCGGGGAGCCAGAGACTGGTATTAGGTGGATGATCTTGACTGATAACTATCAAGAATTTGGAGGTGTTCGGTGAAGTTCATAGAATACATCCCCTAGTTTATAATACCGGAAGGGCTGTCGAGTCCGGCCTTTGCTTAACGGGGGGATTGCGCCGGCTTCTAGATCCTATGCAGCCCCTGGAGGTTGGAAACGTTTATTAGCTGAGCCGCCATCAGGAGACCTCAGTTACCCCAATCCAAGCATTCCTCTAGCTTTCGAGCTAAAATTCCGTGAGATTCCACATGCGAACGAAAGGATGGTACGGCTAGTGAATAGAGTAGAACATTTAGATATCCGGATGGCAGGCCTGGTATAGGAGTAGTGGAGGTGCTGGTGGATGGATGGTGAGGGCTGCCAATCGCAACTGAGAGGTTTCGTTCTAGCTTAATTCATGTATCTAAGTTTAAGATCGCCGCTTTAACAACAGAAGCCCCTCCCACTAGTCTATACACTAAAGGAGGCCCGTATTTCAACTGACTATCAATATGGGATAGCCATTACTGGTAATTCTGCTTCATTAGAGCATGTATGACAGCCACTGATAATAAATTACGCCCTTTACTACACCAACTTGGAGCTCATTAAATAAGAAACTACTTATCTTTTTTACCTATACCGTGCTAGCACAGGTGCAAACATTGACCTAGAGTATCGTGCATTTTAGTAAAAATTAGACAGCAAGTTCTGCTGCTAAGTCCACACACAATACTCTATTGAGACTAGGATAATTTTTTATATTTTTTTAAGCACAGTACGCCTAAGCATAATTGACAATACATAAAAATTACTTCCTATTAAACAGCGATGGGGACTCTGAGATGATCAACAATTTACTTTCCGAATACTACCACAGAGCTTCCAAGCAACCCAGTTGTAGATCTTGTGGATAAATCGATTTTCCACAGTTATCCCCTGGATACACTACATTCCAATGCATTTCCAGAAAAGATGAATAGACATTTCTTAAATGGGGCACGTTCCCAGTGGGACTATGGAACTCGGGACTGCTCCTCAGGAGGACATCCCATCAACACTGGGTGGGAAACTGAGCTCAACCAATTCACTCAGAGAGGAATTAAATAGAGGCAATCAGTGTTCCCAAAGGGCCTGGGGCCCGGCGGGGCCCCGCGGAGGGACTGCCAAGAGCCCCGGGCGGGACGGGGCGGGACGGCTATCTGTAGTCCGTCCGGGGCGGCCTAAGTGCAGGGCGGCCGTCTTTGGGCAGGACGGCGGGCCCTACAGGGTGAGACATTTTAGTTCAGGGCAGGGGGTGGACGGCCGGGGACTGCAGGACGGTAGGGGACTGGTGGGGACGGCGGGTGGCTGGTGGGGACAGCGGGGAACTATTGAGGACGGCCGGGGACGGTGGGGGACTACGGGGGACGACAGGGGACCGCCGGGGACTGCAAGAGTGATGTCTCATGATGTGAAAAGAATTAGTTTGGAGGTGTATGATTTCGGCTTGGCTAGTGCAGGAGGTCCAAGCGCTGGGACTATAGTCCCCTGTAGTCCGTCCGGTCCTCACCTTCCCGGGCGTAGTCCGTCCTAACACCCCCAAAAAGACGGACTATGAGCTGTAGTCCGTCCCGTCCTCCCCCGAAGACGGACGGACTGGACTGTTGGGAACACTGGAGGCAATCTACGAGGCTGTTAGAACCAAAAACCTCTAAGCAGTTTTTAAGGAAAACACCTTACAGATTGTGGTGGTGGTTGAGGGTTTGAAGTTGCCTTCAACAAATGCATGAAGAACGTCTGTCACACATAGGCCCAAATTCCCTGCAGGTTCGCAGCTGTCTAGGGGCCTCGAGGCCCCGCTATGAGACGTCCAAGAAGACTGGTCTGGGTAGGACTACTATTGGCGGTTCGTCTAATCCTATGACTTTTGAGGACGGTAGGTTTTGGTGGCACAGCCAAGGGAGACGTTGTTTTTCGGTCCTAGTACCAGGACTGCAGAGGAAGGCAGCGGATCGGGGGGTTTCCCGCAGAGCCGTGGGATCTGTCAGGGTCCGTAGGGGTCTTAAGTGAACTATAAAGATCAGTAAGAGAGTACGAGGCCTTGTGAGCATCTATAAACTTCGACAATTTGAAGTAATGGCTAGAGGGGGCCGCGGTTACGGAGACCCATAACCGAACTATGTGAAATGATTTTTGCCAGTCAGAATAGCACTATAGAAGGAAGAGGGGAAAGCAAGAATTCAGGGGCGAGGAATTTCCAGCACCTGGCTCCCTCCAGCACTAGTCTTGGGCTTCACAATACTTTTTTTGGAAAATTGGGGGGAAATGAGTGATACAGTGTGACCTGGTGAAGAAAAGCGACTGGATTTGTCTGATTGTTAATATGCTTGTATTCCTGGAATAAGCTATGTGACTATATACAAAACACAGAAACGGAGACAGGGGTAGCTCAGTTTACGGACGTTGAACAACTGTTAATAGCAGTTCTTTCTGAGCAGTCATGTCGGCCAATAAGAGTGGCTGGGGATAGAGTGAGGGAGAAATTCTTCCTTCATGGCAAGATTTACATAATAACTTACCAACTTTCTTAACTTGGTTCAGTAGCCGGGGGCCGCCATCTAGGAGACCAGGCCTATCAAAATTCCAGGTTTCCTTACCCAGCCCAACTCCACCGAATCCTGGTGGGGACTTACTTGAATACTGTAGACCCAATTGTGAGTCTTGCCTCGCCTTAGCCTCCCCTCCAGTACTTCGTGAGTCTTCGTGAACCTTCATTCCGCCTGAAAATACTCCTCATTTTGAAGTTTTACACACCAGCCTCTTTCACCAAAAGCAGGTCGCCAATTTAAGTACTATTCTTGTCACAGAAAACCTACTTGTGGCATCATAGGAGATTGCAATTGTCCGTTTTTACCTAAATGATAACTACCACTGGCAATGAGAAGGTTCTCTCAGTAAAAGCACAACCAGATACCTACCACATCAATGTGTAATCTCAATCTCGCAGGGTATGGGCAAAGACATGCTCTCCCTTCGAGTCTAAGGCTGCGGCATTTAGAATATAGGCCTCAAGTACTAGTAGTCCTCACAATGTGAGCAAAATAAGGCAAGACACTTCTAGGAAGCAAAATGTACCCGAAAAAATATTTCATAAAATACGTAGCCAAAAAAAAACACTTGAGTAAAGTGCTCATATAAACTCTGGCCCAGGTTCCTAGGAACTTGCCTCCTATGAGTATGGTACGTATTGTGGACTGGGGGACATCACACTATTCCTCAGAAAACAGACCAATTTTCTTGTAGCTAGTGGATAGATCTAGAATCGTGAGCCTCTAGGATGTGCCAACTTAATGATCTCATTTAAACCTTAAAAGTCTCCAGTGATCACTGACTCTTTACAGATAGTCGACTGTATGGATGATCAGTGTTCTCAACGGTCCGGGGCGGCCGCCAAGAGCCCTGAACGGGACGGGACGATAAAACTCGGTCCGTTCTCGTCCGGGAAACCTCAGGACGGCGGGCCCTGCAATGTGAGACAAATTAGCGTAGGGGACGGCGGGACTGTGGGGGACTGCCTGGTAAAGTTTTTTGTGCTATTCAATAATTTCGTATGCCAAACAGAAGCTGGGACTTACGGGAATATGGTACCCGAACACTAGCCAGCAGTCCCACCGCAGCATTTGGCGGGAATTGACCCAAGGGCATTACCAACCCTAGACCTACCCCCCAGCAAAAAAGTGGTTCGCCGAGCATTTTTTTAATGCTCGGCTAATCCACCGCCCCCGGATTCGAACTCATGATGGTCCCCGCTTCAAATTAGCCGACCAGTCTCCTAAGCCATTAGACCATAGGAACTGGCCGAGAATACTTCTTCCGGACCTTTTAACTACTTCTTCAGAAAATAGCCAGTTCAGGCGCCCGATACTTTACTTTGGTAAAAAAGGACATCGGTATCCAATCAGAGGACAAATGTTCCCCGAATTCCATGGCTAGTATCCCTGATGTATCCATTCTTTGGCACAGGAAATGTGGGGTTGGAACAACCCATTGCCAATGGGGCAAAGCGCACAGTCTTGCCCGGGGGTGGTAGAAAACAGGTTAGTCTAAGTCGACGCGTCCTCCCCCGGGGGCCATAGCTCCAGCTCATATAGG
>Ga0307513_10005138_pt1 | contig 17325 bp, 14 predicted proteins | sample 15_EM_MG_FD_202174 | JGI IMG/M metagenome (GOLD analysis project Ga0307513, IMG submission 202174) | Populus trichocarpa ectomycorrhiza microbial communities from riparian zone in the Pacific Northwest, United States - 15_EM | ecosystem: Host-associated > Plants > Roots > Unclassified | place... | reverse complement strand
CCATTTCCGAACTCCCTGGTGAGATGTTCACACTTCCCCGGAGGACGATCAGGGAGGGAAGGAGTTATGGGGAGCTGAAGGCGGAGAAGGAAGTGAGAGGGTCTGCCGATGACGATATCCCCATGGACGATGCCTGGAATCTTACTTTAAACCCTACCAGGCTATCCAATCTCAACAAGGCCGGTCCCAACGGAAGTACCGCTACTCTTCAGACAACGCTTGCCCCTCTCTCCACCTCCTCCACGATCATCGCTGCTCCCGCTACGAGCGGGGGATTTGATTGGGGTGCCGCTGGTTTGAAGCCTCAAAAGCAGGAGGATGGATGGAAGTGCGGGGTTTGTGATTTGGTGAACCCCGCCTCCGCGACCGAGAAGTGTACCGTGTGCGACACCCACAAACCCGGGGCTGCTAAACCTGTTGCTTCTTCCTTCTCTATGCCCAAGCCTCCCTCCATCCCGGTCACATTCGGTACCAGTTCGACAACCACGACCACGGTAGCCGCCACGAGTTCTAGCTCCGGGGGGTTCGATTGGGGCGCAGCAGGGTTCAAACCTCCGACGACGAACACAGAGGGTTGGAGGTGCGGAACCTGTGGTTCGATGATCCCCTCCTCTGCCGCAGACAAGTGCACGATGTGCGATTCGCCAACATCTGGAGGTGGAAAGTCCACCACGACCCCGTCGTTTTCGATGCCGAAGCCACCTTCAACTCCCCCAGTTTTCGGCTCGGGTGGTATCTCCACCACCACGACTTCCACAAATACCGGTTCCGGGGGGTTCAACTGGGATGCAGCAGGGATGAAGCCTCCTACAACAAACACGGAAGGTTGGAGGTGCGGAACTTGTGATCTGCTGAACCCAGCTTCGGCCAAGGAGAAGTGCACTGTCTGTGACGTCCCCAAGCCAGGCACATCTTCCTCCGGGTCCGGTTCAGGGAATATCTTCTCTATGCCTACTCCTCCTTCGGGACCACTCCTGTTCGGTACATCCAACTCCACTCCACCGACATCCACCGCCTCATCGGAGTTCTCATTTGGGGCACCCAAGCCGGCGGGGTCCGCGTTCAACCCAAGTTTCACTGGATTTGGTCTGACGCCTTCGACAACCACGACGACCGGCAGTGGAACCGGAGGGGGGTTCAACTGGAGTGCGGCTGGAATGAAGCCACCTTCGGAGAGTGGAGAATGGAGGTGCAAGACTTGCGATTTGTTGAACCCCGCGACCGCGACGGAGAAGTGCACAGTTTGCGACGCGTCTAAACCGTAAAGAAGTTTATTTCTGGTAACCGAAGCTGGCCTCATTTCCCTCACTCTCTCACACTCCATCATCCTCTCCCATTAACGATCATTCGTCAAACGTCCTCACATCAGTCAATAGTCAACATTCAGGTATTCTGCTCAACGAGTTCACTCTTGTTTTCCTCTTCTCTTCCTCCCCTTCACGAGTAATCATATGCATATTTGTTGTACAGGTTTTACCTTTTCATCTTTTCATTCCCCCCGTTTTCTACTACCTTTTTTCTGTATATCCGCATCAGCGTGTTCCTTTTGTGAACTATTGGGGATTCGCTAAATTCCATCCTCGGGTAAACTAATTTTGTGGGATGGGCAACGCAACCAAATGGCATGAGATAAGCGGCCATGATTAGATGAGTTGAGGTGACAAAAGTGAATCGGCGAAAACGCGGAACTATCACGGGTTACTGCTATGTCTTCCTCGAATATTACGGTCGTGGATACCTCGCGAAATGGGTCTGTTTGCATGAGACATGTCATGAAGTAAAATCCGAGTCACTATATGCAGTAGATGTGTTTGAGAAGGTTGGGGACACGCAGCGTGTAAACAAGAGTAGGGAAAACCCCCGATATATTGAAGCGGCGATGAACAAAGGTAAGGTCCTGGAAATGGCGCTGCTTTTGACGCATATTTACTAGTGACTTTCCATTCTCAACTCAGGGAAAATGATTGTCTCGATTTCTTCAGATGAAAGCTCCTTCCGCATCGCTGGTCTACATCTTGTGACGTGTCTCATGTTCGAACATCCTTTCCAGCATGGCGGCGCAAGGTACAGCCATCGTCACTGGTGCCGGAGGGAAAGTCCAGTACGAGTTTAAACAAGGGTGCCCTGTTCGTTGAATTATTCTTGACATTCCTGTCTCATAACCTATGGATTATCTTTTCTGGAAACACTCAGCGGAACCCAAATCTGGCAGCGCGTTGCTCACCAGGCACCTCCATTAGATTGATCCGATTGATGAGTCGGTGATCCGCGACGACAATCCTGTTTGTCTGCGAGCTCCCGGTCTCGAATTCAGAAAAGGGTGTATGTTGTGAGAGGAACGGACTCTCTGTAGAGATTGGACCAGTGTCAATGGCCCCGAACAAGCCAAGATAGAAACCCGGCAGAATATACAGTCTGTCCGACTCTGGAGCCTCGGAGGACCCCTACTCGTCTGATGGAAGGGGGGCCGCTCTACCCTGATTCTACACCTCTCGCCTCCTCGAAGAGGGACATTCGGAATGCTCCCACCAGGGTTCGAAGGCCGGGGTGGAAACCCGAGACACCGGACGGACCGTGATCGGGCGATGCCGAGCGTGTGGCTGATAGGCAGGAGGCACAACGACGAGGAACAGGGACACCGTGCGCCAGAAATTCCTTTCTCTCCCCCACCACCCTCGCCGAACACGAAACTGCAATGGACCTGTCTAAGGCCTCTGCTTTTTCTTTCCGGAAATTCGAAAAAAATCGCGAAACCCGCCGAATGTCTGAGTCTCGACCTCCCCCCGGACTATGGGTGAAGACAAGAGCGCAAATTCGAGGACACGACGACGCTCGCCCCCGTCTCTTCGGTTTTTGGCGGAGGAGAGAGGCCGCGCGTTGAGTGAGCAAGAGTCTGGAGACTTTCCTAAAAAGGAGATCGCGACCACCTTGCCGAGCTGACCCTCCAACAAGCTGAGGAATCCTCTCTTTTTGTTTCTTCCTCTGCCTCCTCCCCCTCCTCCCTAATCCTTTCCTCATCGTTGATATCGCCGGCGACGACGCCAACTACATTGCCCGACAGAGCCGACCAGGAGCGACAGCAGTAGCTCCGAGTTGACGTCTTTGTCTCGCGACATTCCCTTTTATTCGGGCGTCGTTTTGGCCTGACGCGACTTGCCCTTCCCATCTCCCATGCAACCATCTCTCCCTCCAGATCCTTTCGAGCTATTCCACTACCCCGGGCCACAGCCTGAGCAGTTCAACCAGAACGTTTTCAACCACCCCGGCCAACATCCATCCGCCCACTCTCCAAATTCATTAAAGATCAAGCTACCTCCCATGACACGCAGTACCAGAGCACACCCCGTTGTCGACTTCGATAAATCTGGATCCGAATATCGTGAAAGCGACGGCGAGGACCGCATGGACACCGAGGAGGCACAGCCCACCATCAAACCTCCCTCACCAAGGGTCCACTACACGAGCAGTTCGAGGGGCAGGCGTTATGTCCGAAAGACTTACGTCGAGTCGGAATCAGAGGATGTTGATGCTGAGGGCGAGCTGGACCTGGAAGTTCCTGCACCAGTCCCCAAGGTAGAGCACGACGATGAGGACGATGATTACGGGAAGATTCCCCGTTACCACACCCGTGCTCGCACCGCCGACCTGAAGGGCTTCATTGCAAGTGAGGATGACGAGGAAGATGTTGGAATCCGCACACGCTCCCGACTCAGACGACACCCCGCCGCCAGCGGTCCTCAGATTCAGACTCGTAGTAGCCGTAACAAGCCCAGCTCAAGACCTGGACGGAGCAAGTCAGCACGCAAGGCAAAGAAGCCAGGTCGGAACGGGGATGACGAAGACATCTATGTCAATGGTTCCTCTTCAGAGTCTGGCGAACACGACGTCTCCTTCGACAATGTCATGACTTCCCCCGACCCAGAGCCAGGACCAGGGCCTGAAGAACCTGAAGAAGAGCAGGAACAAGAACGCGGTGGATACGGTTTACGTGCACGCGCAAAAAAGAACTATGACCTTGTCACAATGTTAGACAACATCACCTCCACTCAGGCTCAGCCAACGAAGAAGTCTCCTCGCAACAAGGGTCGTTCTGGCGGCAACAAATTCAAAGGTCTCGGTTGGAGTGCCACTGGTGCACAGCTCGGCAAATGGATGGGCCTGCCTGGAGACGATTCGGTATGCTCCTACTCACACTAGGATCCCGTCGTCCCTCCTTGACTCTGGTTCCCAGGACTCCGATGATCCATCTCGAAACCCACGCAACCAAGGGTTCGCTGCTGCTGCCTCGGGGTCGGGGGGGCTCTTCGCTGGTGGAAGTGGCCCCAACGGTCTCCTTGCTGGTGACCTGGGGTCTGGCGGCCCTTCTAATCTCGGTAAAGTCGGAAATGCTAGTGCGTCCCTTTCTAATCTGGCCGCTATTTGAGCCCAGTAGACTCATCTCCCGCTCAGCCCTTGCCGACGCCGATCCCCTCGGTGTAAATCAGAATGTTACTTTTGAAGAAGTCGGTGGCCTTGACGATCGTAAGTTGACCGTCTGCGCAGTGTATCCCCCCGCTGAACCATCCCAAGACATCAATGCGTTGAAGGAAATGACACTACTTCCTCTCCTTTACCCCGAAGTCTTTCAAAAGTTCAATCTGACCCCACCTCGAGGTGTTTTGTTCCATGGACCCCCCGGAACGGGAAAAACTCTACTCGCTCGTGCACTCGCCGCGAGCTGCCGTTCAAATGGGAAAGGAATTTGTAGGTATTGACTCTCCTCTTGTTGGTGCAGTCTCCTCACACCCTTTAGCCTTCTTCATGCGTAAGGGAGCCGATTGTTTGTCGAAATGGGTCGGTGAAGCCGAACGACAGCTTCGTTTGCTGTTTGAAGAAGCCCGAAATTGCCAACCCAGTATCATATTTTTCGACGAAATCGATGGCCTCGCACCTGTCCGTTCATCCAAGCAAGATCAGATTCATGCATCTATCGTTTCAACCCTTCTCGCTTTGATGGATGGTATGGATGGTCGAGGGCAGGTAGTTGTGATTGGCGCCACTAATCGGCCTGACGCTGTCGATCCTGCCTTAAGGCGTCCCGGCAGGTTCGACAGAGAATTCTACTTCCCCTTACCTGGACTGGAAGCAAGGGAGAAGATTTTACGGATCGTCACGAAGAAGTGGCAAGGCTGGGAAGGAGAAGAAGGAGAGATTCATGCGAAGGGGTTAGCTAAGCTAACCAAAGGCTATGGTGGAGCCGACCTAAGGGTACACCTCTCATTCAATGTCCGGGGTGGATAGTATATTGATGCGTCTTCTCCCGTTATTTAGGCGTTGTGCACCGAAGCCGCTCTCAATGCTGTTCAACGGAGGTACCCACAGATATACAAGTCTACGGACCGGCTCTTGTTGAAACCGGAAACTATTGACGTTCAGTTACGAGATTTCATGATTTCAATTAAGAGTAAGGGTTTCTGCGTCCGGTGTAGAACTCAGGTGTCACTGAACATGGTTCGATAGAGCTGGTCCCTTCTTCTGCTCGGTCTGCCTCTTCTGCGGCCACGCCTTTACCCTCACAGCTCGTCCCATTGCTCTCTCCCGTGTTGGAGGTTGCGAAGGACGTGGTAGCTAGGGTTATGCCTGTCAGCAAGAAGAGGACAGCGTTGGAGGAGGCGGAGTGGGAGGATGACGTTGGTGAGGAAGGAGCGTTTGATCGAGAGATGATGTTGCAGAGTCGGTGTCCAAGGTTCAAGTTCATCGTGGTCGTGGCTGACGCACGTATAAACAGCGATGGAGAAACTGCGAGTATACCGCCCTCGGGTTGTGCTCTACGGATCTCCTGGGATGGGACAAACCTTTGTCGCTGCTGCTATCCTCCATCACCTGGAGGGATATCACGTTCAGACGCTCGACCTCGGCAGTTTGTTGGGCGATTCAACTAGGGTATGCAATGTACCTCTCCATAGTTCTGCCCAGTGTTGACCCTTCGCATAGACCGTGGAAGCGAGTATCGTCCAACTCTTCGTTGAGGCCAAACGTCACCACCCTTCAGTGATATACATTCCCTCGCTCGTGGGTTGGTGTGCTACGGTTTCGGAGACGTCTAGGTCTACCGTTCGAGCCATGCTCGACACCCTATCCCCTTCCGACCCAATATTACTTCTCGCCGTAGTCGACGGGTTGTTCAAGAGCCTCCCTCGTGATGTTCGTGCCTGGTTCGGCCCGACAAAAGACAACCGGATCGAAATCACAAGACCCTCTATCGAACAACGTGACGAATTTTTTGCCTCCGTCCTCGCTGACGCACGCCGGCCACCTAATCAATTCCCTGATGGGATCAAACGCAGGCGAAGGGTGCTGGAGGAGTTGCCTATCGCACCTCCCATTGAGCCTAGGCAATTAACCGAGGCGGAGTTGGTCGTGCAGGAAGAGCACGACCAGAGGGTGATCACACTGTTGAAGTGGCGATTAGGACCGATCCTCACGGAATTGAAGAGGAAGTTTAAGAGGTTCACCAAGAGGGCTTTTGTACGTTCAGGTCGCCCCTTATATTCCGACACAATACTGAGGTTATCTGTAGGATGAATACGACCTCGATGGACACCGCGAACAACAACCCCAGCCACCTGTTGGGCAGCCTGCTGAGCCACAGGTCCAAACTATCACCACCCAGATAGATAATCTGGAGGTCCAAGCAGGACCTGACGGCACTGTCGAGATCGTTGAACAACACCAACAGCAAATGCAGCAGACGATCCCTATAGAGCCTCCGCAGATCAATGGCCATGTCGTTGAGGGACAAGAACCCATCATTGTCGTCGAACAGCCACCGCCTCCCCCTCCCAAGCCCCACCTCTATGATATGGACTTGGAACGTGTGCACGTGGAGTTATATCGGAACAAGTACCTCACCGCCTTCGACTTCCTCCACGACATCCGGAAAATCGTGCATAACGCTGAAGTCTGCGCCATTGATGATCTCGAGCGACTACACAAGGCGCAGGCGATGTTGACTGCAACGGAAGTCAGCTTGAATGACTTTGATCAAGCCTTCCGAATAGATTGCGAACGAATGGCCGTCAGGGAACGGAAGAGGAGGGACGATAGGAAGAAACGACGTGAGAAGGAGAAGGCGGAGAAAGAGAAGAAAGAGAAAGAGACACAGGCGAATGAGGCTGATGACTTGAACAACCCTTACGCTCCTGGGACGAGGCGGAGTGCTAGGAATAATGGTCAGGAGCCCGAGGTTGCAATTACCGACCCGTTGCAGCTGGAGAGGCGCTTGAAGAGAGGCCGTTCCGCGGAAGGGAATGTTACCGATGGCCGTCAGTCTTCAGAGGAAGCTGGAGAAGGCAGATCCCCAAAGAGATCGCGCGTTGCGAGCGAGGACGAGCAACGCGCTTCGCAGTCCCTTCTCCCCATTCCGCTTACGAGGAGCACCACCCCTACCCCTGATGGATCCTTGCGGCCGCTTCAGAATGACCCGCAACTGATCCATCCCTCCCCTCGGCGAACGGGTGGCTTTGATCCTTCCTTGTTGAATCCCGCGCCAATACCAATGCCGGACGGGGTTGGTTTCCATCCAAACGGGACTCCCTCCGCGTCAGCTCAGAACGACGTCACTCCACCCCCACCGTCAACCTTGTCATCTACTCCCACAATCCCGCCACACCAGCGTCTTGAGACCCCAAATCCATTCATTGTCTCCGTCCAGCAGCCACATCAGGAGGCTCCTGCAGTCCCCGCTCAAGGTCCCGTAGAACCGCAGTCAAATGGGACAGGAAACGAGGAGCAACCAAATGCCTCGCATCTTGAAGATGAACAGCCCACGGAACCGGCTGCCCCCGAGCCGATGGACATTACCCGAACCCCGACGCCGTTACCAGACTTCCACGTCGATGAATACGGTATGGAGCAACTGAAAGACTACCTGCGCGTATCCACGGCCGAACTCAGTATCGAGGAACTGGAACAATTGCGCGCCGCATGCCTGGCTGTTGTCTGGCGTCACCGCACGGAATGGGACAGGACTGCTCTCGTCGGCGAACTCTTGTCGATAGCTAAGGAGTTTGTGCAGGAGGTCCTTGCGGAGGACCCCGAAATGAGTCCTTAGGCATACCTTCCCTTCTTCCTCACTGTTTATTTCTATATCGTTTTTATGTTCGTGTTTAACTTCGGATTTTGGTATGTAGATGTCTTGCTCTCCTTTCTTGTTCGAGTTGAGAATCATACGGATCAGTAGTAACCATCGCGCCTCACCCTGTACCATGGCATTGGAGTTGCATCGGGGGCCAACGCTCATGGACCTGTTCTCGAGCGTACAATGCCCAACTTTACCGGACTCCCCCTCTCATGTCCCATGAGCACAAAATGAACAGGCATCAAAACAGATCGATGCCGAGATGAAGTGAGATTAAACATCCGATCTAGTAGTAACTATCTGTAACATATGAGCTCGTCAAGTACTCTGGTAGACCTCGATAAATCCAAGTCCGCCATTCTCGGCCGGGTGCCAAGATCCATTGAACCACTGGTTAGTTGTCACGCTAACATTATGGAACGACGTGACGGCACCAGCCGTCAATCCTCCAAGTTCTGGTTGTGTGCACAGGATATCCGAGGTGAAACCTGAACGACTATGGGAGGGGTAGTACGTCAATGATCCAAGAGGTTCTGTTACCGAGACGGTGAACCTACTGCTCCGGCGGAAAAGTCACCCGATAACAGCATATTGATCCGTCAAGTCACCGGCCACTAGTTCAATAGCCTCGGAGCCGCGCAGATCTTTCATCCAGTTTGTCGTATCGGGGCAAAATCCTCAACTATTTCATGAGGAAGAGGTTGACCTCCTGGTTCTCCAGTCCCGCGCCAACGCTAAACTTAATCATCCGAATCCTTCGGATTCTGCGGGAACCGGAACAAACGCCAGTACCCCGCGTGCTGGACTCTCGTCTTCCTACCATCAGTAGGTTTTGTGGGTTTCGCCGGGAGGCAGGTGATCTAGGGTGTCTTGGTGTGGCGAACGTACTGAAGAGGGTTTTACGAAGTTTTCGCCGTATCAGCCACCTCTTTGGGCCTAAGATGGAGAGGGACCAAATACCGCAGGTAGAAAGATTGTGACGGGGTAAAAGTTGGACAGTAGCCCGGCGAGCGCAAGATGGCGCTGACCGATGGAGAAGCTTTGTACGAGAAAGCTGACCTCTGAGCAACCCCGGAGAATCTTGGGCCTCCGTCTAATTGGTACAATCAGGCGCGCTTCAAGCCAAGTCGAGAGGTGCAGCAGTATTTATTCAGCGTCCCGGTCGGGGTTCACTGTCCTGCGACGGGCCCCAAGAGGTAATGTCCGATCATAAATGGGAACGTCCAGGTCCAAGTCCAGGTCCGATTCCCGAGTAGAAAAACTGGTAGCAAACGACATAGTCGTGAGACTCCGCTCGTTCATGCTCTTGGTCTTATCCGCCACCTCCTTCAGCGATAATACAAGCCGTGAAGTCATCACCGGCATAAGACTAAATCGCGAATCGAGGGGTCAGTTACGGATCTGGCGAGACAACACAGTGGCGTTGCGGTACATACACTTCCAGTCCACTAGGAAACATAATTAGTGAGAGGTGTTACCTAAAAGATAACAACCGGACGTGGAAGAAACTCTCACATTGCAGGGAGGATTTTCAAGCCCGGCTGGGGTGGAGGATCATTAATTAGCGCCGTCACAAAGGGGCAATGATCTCAAGAATGGGCTTCGAAACCATACCCGTGCTGCCTCCATCGTTACGACAAGCAATAAGTGAGAAAGAAATATGGTGAAAAAGTAAATGGTGGCGTCGCTGATGATGGCGCGTAGCATCGAAGGGAGGGCAAAGTGCTTTACGTATTTGGAGACCTCAGTCACTATCGCAACGAGCGCAACCGTGTCTACAACCAACGTCGTGAGTGCGGTTCGGACTTGAGGCATCGAGGGTCGAGGGGAACATACCGAAGACGAGGATCGATACCTCGAAGGCAATCCCAATGATCTTGTTGTGATCGTATAGACAGACTTTGAAGGGGTCCAAAGGTATGTCGGGGGTGCGTACAACTAGAGTACCCCGGGTGAAGCCATGACAAAAGGAATAAATGGCACACAACTCACCCCTGTCGGTACCATCGTAAATGAATATAAGGCCTATACCTACATGCACCGCTCCAAGGGTTACAAATGCCCATAAGAGTTTCTGGCTCAATCTGCTCAGTGCATATGCTCTAGCGGGGAGAATTCAGGTTTGAAATATGGTGTGGGTGTTTTGATTCGGTACGTGCCTGATGCTGATAAAAATCTGTGCGAGAAGCGAGGATAACACGAAGAAAAACAGTTGGGCGGAAATGGCCCTCTTGCACCTAACTGAAGTAATTAATCCGTGCGCAGAGGGTTTCCGATTAACGTACATCTAACATAATGGTTCTCTGTCAACAATCAAGTCGGATTTGAATGAAGGGGTGATCGCACCTCGACCGAAAAGTAATGCGCTGCGGAACCGAATAAGTCAGCGTGTTCGCGTATCCAGCGTCAGGTCACAAACCGACAACGCCGAGAGTTTTGTTTGCGAGCGGCGAGTATCTGTTCTGATGGAGACTGTGAATCCTTGTGGACCCTGGCGTCGGACAGACCGCAGCCACCCACAACGACGAACAGGTAGAACACTAGACGGCCACCGTGAGTCACTTGCGTGTTCTCGGAACTGAAGTTGTCCAACAGACTTACTCCAAGTTTTCCCCCCTACCCAAGCATATCGTATCTGGTTTGGAGTCGGGACTCAGAATGAATGCGATGGTGGTTTAAACGCGCATTGCACCTCATTGTCCAAAGTGAGGAGGTAGTCGTATATCAGAATAGTCGCCACGGAAGCTGAATAATACTGGGCGGGAAGTGAGGGTGGTGACCTCGCGCAGGCGGAGCGAATGTACCTTGTTGATTAGGCTGGGCACACAACCAAGGTGAGCCACTCAGCAGTGGAAGGTAAACGGAGCCACAGAACAACTCACTTGTCCTCGCCCGTTCTCACCAACTGATCTATGGCCGACGGGTCCATGTCAGATCCCAGGTGGCAGGAGGAGAAAAGCCAGGTTTCAACCGTAAGCTTATGGCATGTGGTGGTCGAAACACTCGGTTTCGACCCCAACGTAACCCGCCGCCGCCGGCACCTAAAGGATACGATCGTATCCACCCGCTGGAGGGAATTCGCGGCAGACGGTAGAGTAGCGCGAGCCTACCGACACCAGGAGGTGGTGCCGATTGTTCCGTTACAACGGCTGATAAGCGAGACGAAGACACCGCCTGCGACGAGTTATTGTTCGCGGAGTTGGCCTTTAAAAGGAGGTTCAGCGTTTCTGTTACCCCTGGTGATACACTGGCGCTGGTCAGGCGCCATGAAGAGGTGCGGTACCGGGGGTGAGAGGGGGCTTCGGGTTCGCGGGATCCCGCGATGTCAAGACCTTCCGAAATAGTCCCTCAGCACCGCCAGCGGCTTTACATCATCCGGAGTTTGGCATCCTGAGTTTGTTCTGTGCGTTCTGTTGCACGTTTTTTCAGGTTCTCATACTCCCTTTATCTGGCAGCGCTCTCAGCCTCGAAGGAAAATTGTCGTAGAAGTGCAAAATGGGTCGCAGTAAACACCGTTGAGAAGCAATTTTGATAAAACATCTCAGAGTAATGTAACGCACGAGTCCAAAATAGTTGGAGAAACTACAACCGTACTAATTTCGTACGCCGCGCCGCCCCCGCCCACGGCTACGATTCCAACTAACCTACCCCAAATAGCCTTATAGGTAAACCCAGCCTAATTCCCGTACTTTTGGACGTACACGAAGCACCCTCAATCGGTCGATGGAATGTCTCCTACCGCACCTTTGTAATACATGTACATATCCGCGGTGACCTCACCGTACATGTCACTGTAAACTCCCGGATGTTGTTTATCAGTTAAGTTGCGGCGAACGTGGATATATCCTGACCTCGTTTCACCCTCCGTCTGCGGGGAGTACTCGATCACGTAAGGTGGCACTGTTGTGTATCATACAATGGAACCCAGGGAAGTATATGGAGCAGAGGCGTAGGGCCTTTCGTGGTGGATGGGGCGGCCCAAGGGAAATGGGACGTGATCATGACCAGAGACCAGATCTGGCTCAGCAATCTAATCGGACCCCGCATCACCCCCGTTCGGTGGTTCATATACATATACGATCGGGGGTCCATCGAGAAGCACCCAGTTTCGGAAAGAGATTTCAAAGAAGTGGTAAGCGAGTAGAGAGAGCTGTCTTGTGGGGTGGGGACGGTTCGTGCATCGAGTCGAATCCTGCAAATGACAAAAGGATCGAGCCAAGTCAGTCAAAACCGAGTAGAAGGTACGGTAGCAAAGCCAAAGCTCCTCTGATATATCAGACAACAGAACTGGGGACAGACGTGGCCCATCTAGGTCGAACGTGCAACCGTTAAGTAAACGGCATGAGCCTGAGGGCGATCGGGGCGCATACCTTCATTCAGGGAGCACTTTCTCGTTCAGGTTGCTGGTCACCGCAACTACGACTATCGTTCCTCCCCCACGCACGCTGGTCAACTGCATGAATGTCAGTCCACCGCTGTTGCCGAGCGGGTGCCAGAAGTATCTTCTCGTGTATACCCGTGCAGATGCGATTTAGTCAAATTCTGGTCATAGGGTTCGTTCATCGGGAACCCATTGAATACAGCGTCGCAGAGACACCGTCCCTCCGGTGCGCAGGGTTTTCCGTTTAGGATCAGCGGTAGTTGGAGAAGAGAATCTCGTGCACTAGAACCAAATACAAATCTCAGGACCTTTTATCTTGCCTCGAGCCTAGGACGAAGTTCCTCCCGAGTCGTCCGACGTTCGACGCTCTGAGATGGACCGCTCGAAAGAAAGAAGCCTTTTTGTGCGCAAGTGAGATGGCATTGACCAGATTATTGCGACGAGTTACTCAAGACTGGGAGAACGGGGTAAGTTTGTATCAAGTTTGAGACCATCTTCATTTCTTCCATTACCGGCACAGTTAGGCCAGACCCACCTGCAGGGACATGGATCAGAGAGGGATCGCACAGATAGAGGTGGTGGAAACTCGAGCGGCCAGCGCCTCAGCGAGGGGACGCTGGTATTGGATGCACTAAGGACGCAGAAAACTAACGTAAGAGAGCTTGGATAAAGCAAAGGGTTACGCCACTGGAATGGGAACTCATGAAGCTGGGGAGACCGCAAGGACGGTGGACTTGGCCTCCGCGCTTAAGCGCGCTCAGTGTTAACTCGAAATGGGATGAATGCCACGAGGCCAGCTATCTCTCATTGCCCCACCATCTATACCGACCCAGCAGCGTTATGAAGTGGCGAGAGTTCCTCCGTGCACCGAAAAAGCATCGTCGAACGCAAAGCAATGCTAGGAGCGAGGTTGGCTCCATCGAAGGCCAAGGCGGAGTTGACCTGGCCGTGCCACGTCCCGCAGAGTCAACTCCAGATCTTCGAATTGGTAGCTCAGCTTTGCCAACATCCAATACCTTGACCCCCCGCGGCCAGGAGTCAAACGGTATGGAAACGACCTTATCCCTCCCCATCTAATGATCTAACCCCACTTTCTACGCAACACAGACCCCCACACCATCTCTGATCGAGCCCCACCCGTTGTCGGAAGAAACCAAAGCAGCCTCCCGGAATCTTCAAATCCCACCGTCGAACCAAGAGCGGTATCTGACAACAAATCCGACTGGAAATCCACCGCATACGCTACCACCAAATTGACCATCAATGTGGTGAAAGAATCTTCGGACGTCTTTCCCCCTCTCAAGTCCGTCGCAGGAGGCCTCATGGCCATCCTGAATCATTGCGAGGTCTGTCTCGCTTCCCGTACATAACCCGATCCGAGATATTTACAGTCGTTCTAGCAAACTATGGCGTGTCACCAAACGATAGAAGCGTTGGTACCCCGAGTTGAAGGGCTGGCAGAATCGCTGAGCGCGCCTGTTCCCGAGGGCGAGGTCAAGGAGGAAGAGAGGAGGACGGCCCTCAAACGGTAACCCTATACTCATCCAGGTCGATGGTCGGTCTGACGTGTACGACTCGACAGGAAACTGGATAATATTCTTCAGGACCTCATCCCGCTGGGGCAGCGATGCAAAGTCACACGATTCCTGAACAGCGCAGGGGATCTGGATAAACTTGGCAGCCTGGTCGACGACATCCGTGACGCCATGATGGAATATCAGGTTCGTCCTCGCTGTGCCTGATCCCATCCCACCTAACGTCTACGTCAGACGTCATTGCAACAAGATCTCTTTGACAAGAGTTGCCGGCTCATTGTAAGTCTCGGTCACAGAGTTTCTGTCCGCATGTAATAACCGGTGAACAGGGCAGAGCGGATCTTACCCTTCTCAGGGGGATGTACCATACTCCAGACGCCGGACACCTCTGTGGGGACAGGCAGGGATGCATGAAGGGGACCAGGAGGGATGTCCTCTCCCAGCTCGAAAATTGGTTAAACGATGAACAAGACAAACGGGTGTTCTGGCTCAACGGTCTCGCCGGGACTGGGAAGTCGACCATCGCCCATACATTTGCGGAGATGAGCTTTGCGGATGGGAAGCTCGGGGCGAGCTTCTTCTGTTCGAGGAATCTCGACGACAGGAGCAACCTTCGGTCCATCTTCCCCACCCTCGCCTTCCAGCTCGCTCACCGGTATCCGCGCTTCCGGGAGGAGTTACTCTCGATATTAACGGCGAGCCCCGATGTCGGAAAGGAGACCCTCTGTTCTCAAATGGAGAAACTCATTGTCGGGCCACTCCGGGTGACGCAAACCGGTACCCTCATCATTATTGACGCCCTGGACGAGTGCCGAGACGAGGAACCTGCATCTGCGCTTCTCTCCGTGCTTTCACGCTATGTCGACAAGATCCCCTTGGTCAAATTCTTCATCACCGGCAGACCTGAACCTCGAATTCGCTCCGGGTTCCGTTTAGAGTCACTCCAGCCCCACACCGACGTGCTCAGGCTCCACGACGTCAAACGTTCCTCAGTGGACAGCGATATCAGGCTGTTTTTTGTGACGCAGCTAGCCGCTATCACCAAAAACCGAAGTGACTGTGACCTCTCAGAAGGTTGGCCAAGTTCAACTGAACTTGACACTCTCTGTGCAAAGGCAGCTGGCCTCTTCATCTACGCTTCCACGGTTGTCAAATTTGTTGCATCCAAGGACCACCAACCCACCGAGAGGCTCATCAACATCGTCTCGCTTCCTCAAAGTACTACCGAAGAAGGGAGGTCCGGAATTGATCAACTCTACACTGAGGTCCTGCAGCAAGCATTCCTCAATATACGGGCTGATGATGGGAAGTTCTACTCCCGTTTCAGGTCTGTTGTTGGGGCAGTGTTACTTGTATCCAACCCACTCTCGGCAACTGCTCTCTCGGACCTCCTGGGAATATCAAATCTGTCCACCGCACTGCGTTCTCTCCATTCACTTCTTATTATCCCAACAAGTGAACTTGACCCAATTTGTGTTCTCCACAAGTCATTTCCAGACTTCCTCACAGACCCAGGACGATGCACCAACAGACGATTCTTCATAGATCCTTCAATTTGTCACACAGAGATCCTGCTTTCATGTCTTAGGGTGATGAAGGGAGGGTTGAAGAGGAATATCTGCCAACTAGATGATCATGTCCCTCTCAGTGAGGTTGAAGATCTTCCTGAACAGAGGGCTGCCTACATTGGAGATGCACTGAAGTATGCCTGCTGCTTCTGGGCAAGTCACCTTGTGAGGAGTGGTAGGAGCAGCTCTGATGTTCAGGAAGTGGATGAGGCAATCAATGAATTCTTCACAACCTGTTTTCTGTTCTGGATTGAGGTCCTCAGCCTCATGGAGAAACTTGACATTGGAGTTTATGCCCTCAATGATGTGCAGCAATGGTATATGGTGGTGAGTTGTGCTGAACTACCTATAAAAGCCTATTGATGTTTATGGTTATTCAGACAGGAGTTTCCTGCAAGTGGATCAATGACAGCCAGCGTTTTCTATTGGAACACTTTGATACAATCTGTGACTCTCCTTCCCAGATATACCATTTTGCACTCCTATTTTCCCCTCCATCATCTTGGCTCCAAGAGTGCTACAGTATGGAGCTTCCACAAGCAGTCAAAGTAGTCAAGGGGTTTCCAGCTGAATGGGGAACATGCTCTCGCACAGTTCTGTTGGATGAATCCCCTCATGCCCTCTCATGTGAGAACAACACCATTGTAGTTGGTTTGTGGTCTGGAGACATCATCATTCTTGATGCAATCACAGGCAGTCAGGGAGCTGTTCTGTCTGGGCATACAGATTGGGTTAGGTCTTTTGCCTTCTCACCAGGTGGGACATCACTTGTATCTGGAAGTCATGATGAAACTGTCAAGCTCTGGGATATGCAGACTGGTGGTATTGTTAAAACCTTCTATGGCCACCATGGCCAGGTTCTGTCTGTTTCCATCTCCTCAGACTGTACCAGGATTGCTTCAGGATCTAGGGATGAGACAATTTGTTTGTGGGACACTCAGACAGGGGAGCTCAAACACATGATAAAGCAGCAGGATTCTGTGAAGTATCTTGGCTTTTCTCCTGTAGACCCTGGACAACTTACATCTATTTCTGGTGGCAAAGTCCAGCAGTGGGATATCAGTGGTCACCAAACTGGACCTACATATGATGGTTCATACATTGCTTTCTCCCCAGACTACACTCAGCTTGTTTCATGGAGTGGGACAACCATCACAGTTCAAAACTCTGATTCCAGAGCAATTGTTGCTAAATTCTCTGTGGCCAATGGTAGTGGTTGTTGCTGTTTTTCCCCTGATGGCAGACTCATTGCAGCATCAGCTGGTACAATCATCCGTGTTTGGGACATTGCTAGCCCAGACCCTCATCCTATTGGGACCTTTGTTGGCTATACTGAAGGCATTACCTCACTTGTATTCTCCTCCTCCTGCCTCATATCAGCATCTGAGGACCAATCAGTCAAGTTCTGGCAAATTGGTGTTTTGTCAACAGATGATCCAAAGTCTACTCCACCTGCTTCAGCCTCAATTGAGTCTATCAGTCTACAAGCAAGGGATGGGATTGCCATCTCAAGTGATTCAGCTGGAGTGGTGAAAATCTGGGATATCTTGACTGGCCTCTGCAAAGCATCCTTCCAAACCCCAGCTCAAGGTGAAATCTGGAGAGATGCCCAGCTAATAGATGGCAAGCTGATTGTTACTTGGTATGAAGATGAACAAATTCACATCTGGGACACTGAGAAAGATGAGCTCCTCCAAACACTGGATCAATCTGAGTGCAGTG
>Ga0307513_10005137_pt1 | contig 17329 bp, 18 predicted proteins | sample 15_EM_MG_FD_202174 | JGI IMG/M metagenome (GOLD analysis project Ga0307513, IMG submission 202174) | Populus trichocarpa ectomycorrhiza microbial communities from riparian zone in the Pacific Northwest, United States - 15_EM | ecosystem: Host-associated > Plants > Roots > Unclassified | place... | reverse complement strand
CTATCATTCTCACTCTCACTGTCGCTATCTTCTTCACGTGCACGTTTTGCCCGTCGTATAGGCGTTTCATAGTCTTCTTCTTCACCAGGTCCCCGCGGGTGCTTCCCAGCCGGTGTCCCCTCATGGCCTCCCTCATAATTTCCATTCTCGCTCGCAGCCGCGCCACTTCCACTCGCCTCACTCGCGCCATCCAGGCTCCCTCCCTCCCTACGTTCTGCTCGTCTCGCAGCACGCTCCCCCCTTGCCTTCCCTACAGTCTCGTCCTCCTTGCGCTTCTCCAGAAGCGTCTTCACGCGTGTAGTAGGGCTAGGTGGCCGCTTCCCCTCCTTGACGATAACCTGCGTCTCCACAACACTAAACGCATACTCTTGGTTCCGTTCCGTGTTCTTGTTCGTCAGCTGGCGGAGTGCCGCAGCGTCCGCGGGCAGACCGCCAGGAACGGAAGGGCCGGCGGATCGGTTGGTGGGAGGCTTGCGGGATTTCTTCAGCAGTGCCGGCGAGGGACCGGAGAGAAGCGTCCCGGCTGGTGCAGTCGCGAGAAATCGGCCGTCAACCTTTTCTATGGCTGAATGCAATGGCTTCTTGATTGCCGCTTGACTTCGTCGTAATATATCCCGTGGTTTGGACCACGGTAGTGTTGACAACGGTAAGGCGAAGTCGTTCAAAGGATCGGGCGATGAATGACTTGAGGGATCAACTATTGCTTCTTCATCTTCCTCGACGGGCGGAGAAGAAGCCGGGAGTTTCTGAGCTTGTACCTGAGCTTGTCGTCTCGCCCTAAATCTTTTACTTGGGTCCAGAATCTTTGTTACGAGCTCTGGCTCTTCCTCCGACTCCATTCCGACCTCAATCGGATCTCCTATGCCTATAAGTGGGGGTGATGCCATCGCCTCCAACTTCTTCTTCGTCACGTCTCTGAGTCGTGCATACGGATCCAGGATCCTAGGTGCCACTTCCTCTCTTTCTATAGGCGTGTCTTGTGTCGGTGGAGGAGAAAGTACAAACTCGACAGATGGTAGCTGCTGAGCCTTTTGCTGAGTGGCCTTGAACCGCGAATGTAGATCGATGATTTGACTCGCATCAACCACAGTGCCAGGGGAGAACGGTGGTGACACCTGCCGAAGAGGCTGTTGTACAGCTGTTGCTAGTCCCATGGCACGAGGTCGTCGGGGTTTGATTGGTGAAGGCGGGGCAGGCTGACATACTCGCTCGTCAGTCAAATTTTCAAATTTCTAGATAAATCATATACCGTAACAGAGACGGATGCTCCAGTAGAAGTACTTGCCTGAGGTTGCATAGTTACAGACAGAATTTTCGACGCAGGCTTAGGCAACCTTGAGGCGGTCGCAGGACGAGCGTAAGGCTTGGTACCCCTTCTGGGGATCTTGCTCCCTAGTCCAGGCCCACCTGCACCAGTCTTCAACGGGCTTGGCTGCCTGAGCTGCGACAAGCCCATGGAGTGCTTTAACCCTGACCTCTTAGCGGGTGAAAATACGGGAATGTGAGAAATGGGAACACTCGAGGTTGCCAATTTAAGTGAGCTGATACTCTCCGCAGCCGGTCCAGGTGCAGAGGTAGAGGTGGGTGCAAGTGAAATGGACGACAATGGTTTACTGAAAATGAACGGTTTTATCCCGCCCATGATAGGGGAGGGCAAGAACAAAGGTTCCGCAGTGGAACTATTAGGAGGGGGTGCCAGCAGTTGGTCGTCCTTGGGCGGCGGGGGACGGAACATCAACCTACTAATCGCACCAAAAATCTTGGGCGGACTCAGACCTCTTGGAAGTGTCGATTGCTCTTCGTCCTCTTCGTGTACTTGTTGTGTATGAGGTCCGGTAATGAATACATCCCCGTCCATCCTCTCCTTCGCTACTTCATCGCCTTCCGGTAGTGCCTCGAACCTTACTGACTTCTTGAATGATACGTCGCCCCCCACTCGTGGTTTCGAGGTGGAGAGGATACTCGACCCTGACGAGCGTGCGGGGGAGGGACCGCTTTGAGGAGGGGAAAGGATATTATGCAGGATATTGGTAGTCTCGGGGGAGAGCGAGCGTAGACGGCTACCAATTGCAGGATCAGGTATTGCAGGTGTCCTAGTGGCTAGAGAGGCTCGTCGGTTGGGAGTGCTTCCAAGTGCACGCGAGAGGATGGGAACAAGGGATATTGGACGGGTGGCAGTGGACGGTGGGTATTCATCTAAATTTGAGGATGATGCGAGTTCCTGTGCTTGGGTGGGATGGTTCTCCTTCTCTGGTGAGAGACTTCGTCGTGGAGACGCAGCAGGTGAAAGTGGCGTAGAGGGTTTCGGACTAGAAGCAAAAGCAAAAGGGAGAGGTGATAGAGACCGCCCTCCAGGACTCAGCGTGAGACGAGGGAAGGGTTCCATGGTCAGTGGTTCGGGGGTTACACTTCCTCGTGGAGATGGCGTCGGGGGGACTGCATCGTCCTTATCTGGCTGGTCCCCTAATGCCAATAACTCTGCAGTCTCTTGAGCACCAAATACTGATTGCAGTTCTCCCAAAACTGGGTTCGAGATTGGTACATCGACGTCCATTGAATCGGTGCCGTCTTGATCCCGTAAATCAACAAGAGCTGGCTTAACTGAAGATCGCCGACGAGTGGCAGAACCCGGTGTGGTAGCGTCCGGAGTGGCCGTAACAAGGAAAAGTGCCGGAGTCGAACCCAGATGACCCAGGAAGTCAGGGACACCATTTCGAGTGGGAGTCTTCAAATCCGTCGCTACTGGGTGCAGAGTCACGGGTGCTGCAGACTCTGGAGAAGGTGTTTCGAAAATTATGAGCTCACGGACTTCGCGCTCATCTTGGGAGACGTGTGATTCGGTTCCAGGAGATCTTACTTGCGTATGGGAGGAGGAAGGATCCAATGAAGTTGGTGGCATTGCCATTGAAAGTCGCATGGACCGTCTCGGTACAACTGACTCCTTTGGTTTCGGGGTAGAGACATCTGTGGTATTGAGTAATGGCCCATCGGAAAGTTCAGACGGTGGACGTTGGGCGGTGGGTGCTATTTGCGGTGGAGGGACAGAGCCCGTTCGAGCCAGAAGTGGCGAGATGCGGGTTGAACGGCGCGATTTTCGGTCTGGAGTCGCCGGAACGGCTGGACAGGGATCGGAAAGAGTTTATGAGCGGTTTTCTAACGTAAAAGCACTCCTAAGAAAGTGAAGGGCTCGTGCGTACAATTCGTAAGGTGTGTGATCGCGTTTCCGATGAGCTCCGAGTCCTTTGTAGAGGCCGAAAATACCTGTCGTGAGGTGCTGGCGCGCGAGCACATTGTAGGAACGTCATCATCGCTCTCTGACGATAAGTGTTGAGGGTTGTCGAGGACAAGGGCTACAGAAACACGGGGTTGAGATATAAATATTAGCACTCTGAGATTAAAGGCAGGCAGTAAAGTGCCTGAGGTGCGGTGGCAAGGCCAATGAGGATTGACAAGGGCACCACTAGCACACGACTGAGGCGAATAAACCTACTTTTTCTGAGAGCACTCCTTCTGTGGGCCACACGCCTCTCTGGAGACGTCCGTTCTTGTCCGATGAAGACTGCGCTCTCTTCCCGGAGAGCAACTGGTGTCAATGCCTCCATCGTTGATCACGCCAGAGGGCCCGTCGAAGGTCCAAAGCACTGCTGCAACGATTATACGCCGTGCTTGTCGTCGCTACACGTGTCGTTCACGTCCTCCACGCGCCCTGGCCCAAAGTTGTGTTCGTGGTCGGAGTCCAAAAGCCAAGGTTAGTTTCTCTCTTCCTCATCCGGGAAAGCGGGATAGTCACCAGAAATACTCAAAAGCCAAGGACTGGTTCAGAAGTATACTTACTTGACCTCTTATGACTTCCGCATCCCATCTCGAACAAGCCTCGAGGCCATTCCTCTAAATAAGGAATTCCGCTCCACCCGCTGCTTAGCCCTCAACCAGGACGAACGTTACCCTCATAAATCACATCGCAAACCCACCTCTGGATCACGCACTGTCATGGAGGTAGACAATGAAAACCCACGTCCAGCGGATACAATGGAGGTGATTCCTACCCATACTAAGGAGACGGAGCGAGTGGATTTCTTCTCGACCTCACCTCTCATCCCAGCGGGCTCGCCGCTGGAGGAAGGGCAAATTTCGACACAGCATCCCAGCCCTCTTCCTCCAACCACATCATGCGACAAAGAGGTGCAAGCCCCTCCTTTCTACGAGCCTTCTTCTATGGAGCCTGATGACGTCCTCAAGTCTTCGACTCAGAACAATGCCTGGATCGACCGTAGTATGGATACTCTGACGGTTTCAGTCATCGATCATGGCCAAGAATTCCAGAAACTCGACAAGGGAAAGGGACTGGTTGTAGACGGCGATTGGGCGTCAGGTTGTAGCAAAGATAGATGGGGTACACCAACTGCAGTCATTGTGGTCAATCAAGACACGGCACCTATGAACCCAGCTGAGAATGGAAAGGGGAAAGAGAGGAGTGACAATTGGGATTCGGGTTGGAGTGGCAACAACCCGGTTAATTCTATGGTACCTCATGCGACCAACTCTCCTCCTGGCATCCCGAGTTTCGCCGCTCCTGCGACGATGACAAATGAAGAGACCAATACTGCATGGGTGAACTCTGTGCAGGAGACTCCTCAACTCAACCAGTCTACAACGGAGAAACCAGTTGACAAAGGCTGGGGGTCCTGGGGAGCCAGCCACGGCTGTGGAAGCCCAATTCCAGCTAGTGGGGCAGCGGATGAATGGGGGACTACCCTCCCAACATCTACTGGTGGCAATGAAAGCGGGAGTGGCACGAGTGGTTGGAACCTTAAGGCTACGAGCCGTGGGAAATTTGAAGCTAGGAGTGAAGGTCGCTTTGAACGTGGAAGGGGTCGCGAAAGAGGTCGCAGAAGAGGTCGCGATCGTGATTGGAGTGGCCCCGGTGGATCTGGAAGAAGAGATGATTTTTCTTCCAGGGATCAACCTCTGGCCAAGTCATTCAACCAGTCGTCGACTTCATTTGGTAATCCAGACAACCGTTGGGGCACTCGATCTGGGGAAAATAATCAGACCATTGAGACTTCTCCGGCTCGAACATATCAGCAAGAGGTACGTCTGGATGGCTCGGATTGCCCGTCGCCTCATGCTGACTGCAAGGGTAGCGGTCTACTCAATCAACGTGGGGCTCGAGCCTACCTCCCCCTCCAATACATCAAGCTCAACCCTCAATGGAGTCCCAGTTATATCAGTCTCCGCTGTTCCCCGCTACCTTTCGACCACCCACACCACCTGTCACCATGCAGCGGGTGTTATGGCCATTGCACACTGAATTGACACTGAAGCGGGATTTCAGCTCTCGTACTAGGTACAATTTAAATAGTTTTCCGACTTTATGCACCAATAAGTTGACGACATTTTATTTGCAGTCAGATTGCCAAGTACGTCCCCTACGTTCTAATCACCTGGCCAGTTGTTGACATCCACTAGGCACCAAGCCCGGCTCACCGAGCTCGAGACTAGGCAACGGCACGTCCATAGCTGGTATAACTCGCAAGCAAACAATCTTCCCCAGCTTCACGCGGACGACCCTGAAGTGCTGAAACGAGAATTGAGTAAAGCTCAGCTCAGGCGCGACGACAACCTTGCTACACTCAAAGTGGACGAGAAGAAGTATGCAGGGTTGGCGGAAATAGAATGGATGTTATTGGTGCGGACGTTGACGGAGGAGATGGCTCGTACACTTGAGAGCGGGGTGCACGAGTTGCTTTGGAAAATGACGACCGCTGCTGGGGATGGGAAAAGAGGGTTTGATATTAACCATGCACTCGAGGAGATCGTGAAGACCGCCATGCCAAGCATTATTGAGAGACCACTACAACGATATGCAGAGTCTATCGTGAAGGCCGCCGAGAAGGTAGGTGGGCCATTCTGACTCTGAGGATGGCCATTGATGAGGGTTGTTTAGAAGTCCCGCAAAGTCGAAGCTGTGGCAGCGGTAGAAGATTACCCGATGAAAGAACAATCTAACACCAAGCAGGACTCTTCATCGGATCTCCAGGAAATCCTTGCCCGCCTTTCAGCCCTCGAACAAGAAAATGCAGACCTCAAAGCTTCCAATATTGAACTCCAAGAAGCAATTCGACAATTGGAAGTGGAAACACAAGAAAAGGTTAGTTCAGTTCGGAAGGAGGCCTTGGGATGGACTTTGGAGGGACAGGATCATCCTGTCGCCCGACAAATCCGGGAGAAATTCCAAGCGGAACGGGACTTTATTATTGAGGGCATAACGTCGAATCTCCGTCTTGCATTTGAGGCTGTTTTGGACCGCCACTCGCCAGATATTTAACATAGCAGCCACCATTTAGAAATCCCAATGTATAGTACGCTAATGTTCCTCTCAATTGATTGTTTACTCATTAACCGATGGTTAATTTGATGGACTCAAACGTGCCAATTTCGCTTCTGTAGTCCTCCACTCGCCTTCTGGTACCCCCGCCTTTGCAGCATCCTTGATCGACCCGCCAGCCCAGGCAAGTGCACGTTCATAGCATGTCTTTGCTTCAGCTTTGTCACCTTTTTGCTCCTGGAGGATCCCCTTCAGCAACCAGGCTTGCATCGCTGCTCGCCGGGCGTCGCGGAGCAAGGCATTGGCAGGTCCAGAGAGTGCGCGAGATGTGTATTCTTGAGAAATCACGCTGCTGCCTGCTTTGGGAGGGGCAGCAGAGAGCTCGATTTGAGGTAGGGGGGAACTTGCATGATCTGATTTGTTTGGGGTTGCGCATAATGCACTCACGACGAGTTGCGCGGAGGATGCCGCTGCGTTCAGGCGAGACATCGACACGTCTGAGTCCTTCGAGAGGGCATACTGGACTTCTGCGTTGTGGAGTGAGAAAAGTGAGGCGCAGTGTGTCAAGAAGAGGATATGCAGGCGTTCTTCCGGACTTGTTGTGGAGATCGGGGGAGTTGGTAGGAAGGTATTGAGAGTGGCCAATGCCGCTCGTTGTGTCTGCCAAGCAGTTTGCAGGTCGCCGGAAGAAGAGTAGTGGGTAGAGAGGGCAAGATATGCGGAGGAGAGGAGGCGTTGCTCCGCTGGAGAGGGTTTCCCACTCTTAGAAGTGAGCTGATTGACCGTTCGCGACCACCATTCGACTGCTTCTTGAGGTTTTCCTAACCGCACGGAGAGGTTGCCAATTTTCAATGCATAACGAAGGGCATGAAGAGATGTAGGATCAGAAAGTTGGTATAATCGCGACCATGCCTCGAATGCACCAGCGACGGCGATGGGGGTCCCGATACGTTCAAGAATCTCATTGTGCCGTACCACTAGGGCGACAGGCACTTCTTGCCGTCGTTGAATGAGGAGCTTGATAGCATCAGAGAGTTGGGCTTCTGCAACCAAATAACCTTGATCGCCTCGTTCTATATTCCCCGGTGGATGAAAAGGCGAAACACCTTCATTCGTGAGGATTTGACTGCCCCAATGCTGGGCCATCCAAGCACCTCGAACAAGGTGGCGTATTCTCCAGCCCAAAGAGCGGGATGTCCCACCCTTCACGCCCCCAGACCAATCCTCAATTTCGTTCTCCCATTCCCATTCGCTAGGCGGAAGGGCCGGCATCTCGATTCGTTCTACATATTGGTGCATCCCTTCGAACGCAAATGCCGTGCCGACTACGGCCATTGAAAATGCCAGAAAGACCGGCGCCCATATTGTTCGAACTGTTTGACGAAACTCGCGTCCGGCGTTCTCGAGAAATACACGTGTCGATGGAACAGGGGTTACAGAGTAGGGTCTGAGTGGCTGCTTCCATATTGGAAACGCTCTTGAGATTCGAAGGACTTGTGGGCGAGGACGAATCATCTTGTTGGATTGACCCTCGAAGACAAAAAATCGTCAAAAAATTATCTGCAACCCTTCATCTGCATCGACTTTGACAGAGAGCCACATCATCTCCAGAGACTCAGCTGGAGCCTGGACATGCCACCGACTTGCTTTATTACTCTCCATGATATTGACCCGGAAACTTCCAACTTTCCCATCCCTCATACATATATCACCCCCAACATCTCACGAAACCCTGTTGGATCTGCCAAAATATATCCCCCACCACTCCGTGCAGTTAGTCTCCATTTTTGTCGACCTTCCGATCGTTCCTGAAAATTAATCACACTTGATACTCAGTATTTGTGAACAGGGAAGAACCATTGGCTGCGATTTCAGGTTCCCTCTTAGCATCCATCCTCAAGTCTATCCCTCGAGTCTAACTGGCACTCTGTGCTTGGCGGGGCCTGTAGGGTCTGCGCTACCGAGAACACGGGAATATACGTCTCCGAGAACTACCTGCAGAAATCATTCGCCAACTTGAGGGTTTCGCGGCCGCTGTAGAATTTTCAATGATTTTCGAGAGCGGAAGGCCGGAAAAGCGGACCGCCGGCTCGCCTCGAAGTGAATTGGCCTCGAACAGGTTTCTGCACGCTAGATCAAAGGGACAGCTCTTGAACTCATCCGCGTCCTCTCCTGTCACTTGACCCCAACGCAATCAACAGTCGCTCTCAATGGCCGAAGAACAGCTCCCCAAAACCGATCTCATCACTCTCACTAGGTCGGTACAGTTTAGGAGACGTTCTAGAATGTCTTTCTGCGCTGCGAAACGCGTATACTAATCCAGCTGCCTTTCCCCCTCTCCTTATGGCATGCCACTCATTGCATATATCCTTCCGCCTCCGCCTCCAATGCGACCGTCTTCGACCATGGTCAACCCAGGCACATCCTAGCAGATCAGATACGCCTGGGCCCAGCAGCTACTGGAGACCTCACCCTTCTCCTCAACGCCATCCAACTCACCTCCAAATTCATCGCGACCAACGTCCGTAAAGCCCGTCTCATCAACCTGTACGTCTCACTTCCTCTCATTCGTCCCCCGCATCCCCTTCTAAGCGCCGGTCCGGATGGCCATGTGATTGGTATGACGGTCTCATTCTGAGCTCCTTCCGCTCTCGACGCACAAATAGCAAAGCAGTGTCTTACGAATTAAATACTGACAAACCCGCGATGTCGATCTCTTCTACAGCGTGGGCCTGGCCGGCGAGACGAACGTGCAAGGCGAAGACCAAAAGAAACTCGATGTGCTCTCGAACGATATTATGGTCAATGCTCTTCGGGCCTCTGGAAAGACGGCTGTGCTTGTCTCAGAAGAATTGGACGACGCTATCATAATCGAAGAGTCCTTCCGCGGCAAATACTGTGTTGTCTTCGATCCTTTGGACGGCAGCAGCAACATCGACGCAGGTGTCAATATTGGTACTATCTTTGGAATCTATCAGATCGTAAGAAACATGAGAACCATCCGCAAACGGAAAGATTAACCCATCGATCGTTCCACAGACACCTGGCTCGACGGGCTCAATCGATGACGTCTTACAACCTGGTCACGCCATGGTTGCTGCTGGCTACACTATGTAAGGCCTACTTGCTCCACGTTGAGAGCCAACGTTGATGACACATTCTTATTTATTCCATTAGGTATGGCTCATCGGCAAACCTGGTACTGACCACCGGCAATGGTGTAAACGGTTACACACTGGATGCGGCTCTTGGGGAGTTTATCCTCACTCACCCGGACATTAAGATCCCACAACGAGGCAAGATTTACTCCTTCAATGAAGGCAATTCGATGTACTTCTACGAACCTGTTATCAAGTACCTCAATAGCGTCAAGTACCCTAGCCAGGACCATGGAAAAAAAGCCCCTTATTCTGCAAGGTGAGTCCGTCAGAGGTTACTTCTTCCATGCCGAAAATAGTGCAATCCTGACATTGACACACCGGGCCTTTCTAGATACATCGGCTCCATGGTTGCAGATGTACACCGGACGTTGCTGTACGGCGGAATCTTCGGTTATCCTGACGATAAGAAGTCGAAAAACGGAAAGCTACGCTTGCTGTACGAAGCATTCCCCATGGCCCTCCTCACCGAACAAGCGGGCGGAGTGGCGACGACCGGAAGGATGAGGATATTAGACATCCAACCGACTGGGATCCACCAGCGAACACCGGTGTTCTTGGGTTCGAAGGATGATGTAGAAGATTTGATCAAATGCTTCAAGGAAGTAGATGAGAAGAGCTGAGCATTGCGATTCGTTGGCATCATGTATTGTAGACGGCGCTCCCGTTTGTGAAGTGGTTACAGCACAATGAATAGTATCCGGTAATATTATGGCCAAGATAGGAATACAGGAGGTAAGTCAAGCAGTCCCGCGCGAGGTTCTCGGTCGATAATACACAGTCTCTGCTTCATTCGTCATAACACATGCATCCTTCTTGACGGCGTTGAGTCGAGGGAATACAAACTGAAGAATACAAATGGTGAGCTGGCCTCTTCGAAGAGAATGACGAAATCAAGACACATACTCGGTTGTCATATTCATACAGTACTTCTGCGTGGATGATCGCTCTGTCCTTGATGGTGTTGTTATACGCCTTGGTGAGATAATGCAAATGGGACCATGCAATGCCCATGATGAAGGAAATGGTTATCCAGTTCGTAGGATTGAGAGCCGTCCATAGTAAAGCATGGAGGGGAGAGTAGATACTGTAAAGAGTAGACAGCCGCATCAGCTTGGATTGGGACCCCAAATATGTAGACGAGCTCACGTAAAAACGGTCATGAAGCCGTCGTGGGGATCCCAGACTTCCAGCTGCTGGATCCGCGCCCATCCCTTGACCGAATCGGATACCAGCTCGTCGGAGTGTATGGGGTGCCAAAGAAGGAAATTCCTGGATCATGGCATGCGACGGTCAGTGAAGGGAAGCGGGATGGAGAAAGGACCCTCACCAAGCGTGTTTAGCCCATCGCCACGCAGCGGCTAGCGTCCACGAGAGGTAGGACCACATCGTCGGGCCTCTGGGAATGTGACTGTTTCGTTCGACGAGTCGAGAAAATGGAGAAGCGACATATGAGGCATTTGGAGTATTCACAAGTGGTGTGTCTCCATCTCGTAGTTGCATATCATACGTTTTGGTCCTCGTGAACAGGACCAAAGCGTTCATAATCGTGAAAATAAACAGAAAGAGAGTGGCAAGGGTTGTCTGTGAGTTCAAAATGTCGCTTAGGGAATTTACATCCAATGGGAGAGCAGCAGGTACTCACCCATTGTATCCAAACTCCGTCTGCCGCTTCCTCATCGCCATATAGCGACTCGTCTCGCATATCCTCCCAGCCGACATCATCATCTCGCAAAGTGCGAATATCGCTCCATCGCACTAGAGCGTGAAGAATGTGGAGAGAGAAACCAACTACCTTCCCGGTCGTCGCCGCTGCTGGGAGTGGCATCTCTTGCCAAAGCATTTCCAATTTGAACCACCAAGATTCAGGTAGACCCATAAACCACTCCCACCAGCTCACAGTGGATTTCATTATAATTCTTGCCCGCTTTCGTGCACCAGTCGCCTGTGGCGTCCCCTCCTCGCCCTTGCCAGTCCCTCCAAGGCTCTGGCGTTTTCTAATAGTGGCGAGAGTGTCATAAGGAGCTGGTTTGAGTCCACGAGCCGCATCCCAGTCGAAAGGGCGAGTTGCGGACCGTGACGGTGTGTGGTATACTCCCGCCGACGGGCCATAAGTGATGGACATGCGCGGTGGACGACGGACAGGTGTTGTCGTGCTGTGTGGTTCTGTCACCTTGGGCACGCCGTTTGTGGGAGGCATTCCGAATGGAGAAAGTATTGTGGTCGGAGAAAGAAACGCGGAACAAATAAAACGTGACTTGCCACTGCAACGCAACTTGCTACCATCAACGATATCGGTTGATTCAAAACGCTCGGCTAAATCACAAGGAGTCACCTGCCTGCTGAACCCGACGAACAACGAAATTAAGGAGTTCCACTCCCATCGCATTTCTCCAGTTCTCACATACGCTTGGAGGTGGTCTTCCTGTGATTTCATAGTTCCAACATTCTCTTTATGTTGGAAGAACTTATAATCATGCGGACATCTGTGGACAACATGGCAATCACTCATCGGAGGGGCTGGTTCGTTCCTCGATATACATAATCCTATATCATTGGGTTGTGTAATTCTTCCACACATGGTCCAAATTCATGCCTGCCCGTTCAGACGCGAGAATCGTTCCTGCCAGCCAGCTACTCAAGAGTAATAGATAAGGGCCCTCCAAGCTCGCACTACAGAGGCACCAGATGGGTTGCGAATGATACAGATAGGTCTATATCTGCGTGGTGGCTGCCCGAATGTTTCAAGGGTGTCCGGGGTGCATGATGGCCTCATCAAATCAAAGAAGCCTAGGAGAACCGCAGGGCGTTCCAAACCGCCGAAGGAGTCCGAATTCCTCCAGTCTCCTACTAGCCCTCCCGTCGACTCTCGGGCATTCATTTGTAAGAACGGACACTCTGATTCACAACAGCACCCGATCCATAGCAACACACGGTCTTCACACTTCTCTGTCAAGGATCGTCAACATTCAGTATGACACCGTACGATCCCGTCGCACGGTCTCCATTTCCCATCTTTTTCATGCACGTCAGTCATTCCATTCCAGCTTGCGAACTAGCTCTCAGCCCCGTCGGAGGCACCCCACCAGGCATGGAGCCCGACGGCACTTGAGATAGGGCGGATCGGTTCAGGGGATGTTGCATTTGCATCTCCGCTTTGAAGGTAGCGAGTCGATCCTCGACCTCGCTCGTACGCGCCGTCTCGTCCAGCAGCCGTCCATATTGCTCGAGCACTCCTGTGAGGGTGTCGAGTACAAGCCTTTGGGATTTAAGTTCCTCCTGGAGCTACCAGAGTATCGAGATGGAATTAATTAAACTGTACTCTCAAGAAAAAATTATTGAACGGACGTTTACACTCACCTCAGTGTTCTGTTTCTCCAGAGCGGCCACTCGACTCGTTCTTGCCCAGCCCTTCTCACCAATCCTCTTCTCCAGGGCAGTGACCTTCCCCTCGATCTGCTTCTGAGCCTCTAGTTCCCTCCCCAAGGAATACCTCTCGTCTTCGAATGAAACTCTGCGCGACTTACGCGTCGTCCCATCCTCGCCGTCGACCATAGTCCTCACCGAGACCGTCCCGCGGCTACCAGTGGTCAAACATTTATCGCTCCCTGAGATATTCTTGAACCTTTCCTCGACCGCTTTCGCCACCTGCCGATCGACTGCCTTGCACCACTTTTCTCGAAGCCCTTCCCACATGGCACTAAGCTCGTCCATATTCTGCTTCAACTGTTCCCTCATCTTCTCCTTACGCGCCTGGATGCCTTCGATTGTTTCGAGTACCGCCGTCCGCGCCGCCGCCACGCCGAGGATACCACCGATAGCGGAAGAAGCAGCAACTCGCCGATTGGATTCATCTTGGAGTACGAGTTTGGTCGCAATAGCTTGAAATGCATCGTGTTTGATACATTCCTCGTCGTATTCCTTGCGGGCCTCCTCAACGCGGAGTTGCATTTTCACGATTTCACTGATATAAGTTTGCATGAGTATATGCGTGTACTGAAATACCTCAGAGAAAACACACCGGATGAGAATAAGAAGGTGTGGCACTGGAATATCGCGCGAGAGGGCCTGAGTGATTGCTAGGGTGTGCTCCTGTTCTGAACCCGTTTGGCCAGGACCAGGGGACTTGGGGATGAAGAACGGTGCAGGGGACGAAGGGTTATGCGTGGAAGCCATCTTTTCGAGGTGATCAATGACGCCCCTCTCGATCTTGTAGGGTTTCGGGTTCTGCTGGGTGGTGGTCGCCAGTCAACAATGGAGTGGACGTCATAATCACGAACGGCACAAACCTGGACAATAATATTGTCAGGATCCTTTGGGCGCACAGGCAGGGTATTCGCACCCGTGGTCGTCCAAGTTCTGCCGTACTTGTCAGGGCTTGGTTTGTACAAGGGGGACACAGGGTGGATTGCGTAGCTTGATGGTGGAGCTCTACTATATTTATAATTGCCTGACCAGCTGCGCAGACCGCTAGAGCGGGGCGAATATTCGAAGGTGCTACTAGGAGGAGAGCGATGTCGTTTGCGGCTTGGTGGTAAGTTTTGAGGTGTTTCTGGATGAGGGAGCTTCGGGCGAGGTTCTACGCCTGGAAAATCGCGCTGCAGGAGGATCATTATCAGTCGCAGCTTGAATCGACGCGTCAACTGGTATGCGCACATCACTGGGGTGCAGAAAACTGAGCGAGAAGGTCAAGATCGAGCAGAACTAAGACTAGTTACCAAACCTACTTGCAATGCAACGCCCCGAGCTCACAGTAGGGACCAATTGGTTTGCCGTATGCATCAAAGTACTGTATATGAATGTCAGGGGGGACAGTTGGATGAAGCGAGGAGTAATACCCTGCAACGAACAAGCTTGTATGGCGGCAGGGCAGGCATGCTGACTGCCCCTGATGGAACCGGGTCCGGGTCAAGCGATCACCACCCAGCCTCCTTGTCGGGGTCTAGAAATTCTCCAGAAATGTCTGTAAAATCATTTTTTTGCGTGCGAGTGACTAGAAGAGCACATAAATATTTATCCGGGTATTTATAGATATTCTCAGATTGACGTCACATGAGCTGGCTGTGCCGAGTTGGCGGAGGACCCAATATAGGCTTCTCGCCTGCCTTCGACCACCCCCCACCTACCCACTCCCCGCCCAAAGTCGGTTACCAGCTCATGGATCCCCATCAACTCCCAGACCGCCAAGGAGGTAGGATGGTTGCTCTTGTCGCCATTTGATACCTTCATGAGCTAACCACAATTTCCGCGGCAGCGACGACGTTTCTCTTCCTGCATATCTGGGAACGTCAGCTCATCCGACAAATCTCGGTCACAAAAGACTTTAACCCAGGGGCTCCTCCGCTCAACTACTTCGCTCTTACCGACGAAACACGCTCCGCTGTTGGATACCATATCCAGCAACTGAACCGCAATTCGCCAGACCCAAGACACGCAGTATGGGCCTGTCAAAATATCTACCTCCTCCGTGGTGAACTGTGCTTCATTGCAGAATGCCTAACAACCAACCCCATCCCAAAGTCCCATCGAGGTTGGTTGCCTTTTCTCTACCTCGCCGTCAGCACCTGGGGGGGCAAACCCTTTTCGTGACCTTGCAATTTGCAATCTCTCAATGTGACTGACGCTCTCTGACAGACCCTACCATTCTCCTGCATTTGGCCATCCGAGGCCCAGAGCACTACGAACTCAAATCCCAACTGGTCGTGTCTAATAGCTTCCAGCCTTCAGAAGCCTCATATCCGTACTTCAGCGTATCGAAACCTCTCCGTAAGGCAATTAAGGAACAACTTTACCGCCTCAATAATGAGGCAGACCTCCGGAACCACCCTTGGGCGCTGCACGCTATCCACGCGACCACACAGGGGAAACCGGCAGAAGTGATTGGTGTGGTGCTTATTGTGCGCTGGCAATCGTGCGAGCCGGAGAGACCGCAGGAGGGCTACCTCCCACCTTCCATATCCCCGGTCCCTTCAATACGGGCGTCTCCGCCGCGGTGGGTGTTCAACACGCCACCATGCTATGACGTCGCTAATTACGAGCGAACGCTCAGAGACAACGAGCGAGAAGGGTGAGTTTGAATTCTTTTCTTCGATCACGCGGTCCTGGTCACTGACCCCATATTCGCCATCATGGTGCGTTTTGGCAAATATTAAGGAATCTGCCACCCTATGTGGCATGAGCTATTCTCATCTTTCCCGGTTGTTCCTTTTTCCTCTGTTTAGGGTTTCTCTCCTTGTTCGCGCGACGCCTCCGATTCTCTCAAATCGTATCCTAATTTATTCAATGGCTAGCTCCCACCTTCGTACTTCACAAGTCGTAATGCGCTGATCTAATTCCCACGAAATCTGAAGGTTGTTGCAGTGGCTTTTCCGCACACGTGCAACAGAGACCGTGCGTCTATTGCTCTTTAACTCCCAGATTTGGGAGATTGCGCGTCAACAACGTGGTGTCCTAACTCCTTTTCATTTTCACAGACTGGAAGCGCTCAACACGGTCCAACGGGCGCACCGGGCTACGCGCTCACCCCGTAGCACCGGAGACCAACTCTTGTACCCGTATGCTTAATCTGGAACTACCTAACGTCTGTAGCGCGAACAACTAGCACCTTTGAGCGCGTGAGGTATGCCATTACTTGCATCGAGTGTACTTCCATGTCTAGGAGAACGTCTTAGGCTGTGACTTACCGCGGCCGTACAGGCTCCTTTGGACCGCCGAGAGCATCCGAACGACTTGCCTCGAGAAGGGGGCCCACCAGCAGGCATGGGACCCTGAAGCACCGGTCCTCTTCCCTTCACCTTATTCACTGCCTCACGTCCATCGCATTTTGCAACTCATGTATTCTATGACTTCTCACGAGGAGCCGCGGACACCTACTCGCGTTTTGTCCTGCTTGCTGAGGTCTCTAAGTTTACTTTTCATTCTTATTGCCAGCCACCATTCCTTGCATTTCCCTAGCTACCCTATCACATTCGAGCCATGCAATTGCAATTTCGCGTGTCAATTGGAGAGGGTCAACGATTGTCGAGACTCCCTGTTGATCGACTACGATCTACAGGGCAGGATTGGTAGTGAGGAAGGTAACTGCCAGCTACACTCATTCAGTCGTTAAGAGTGGATGTCAGGCGACCTTCTCCCCACCTGAGTCGACTGGGGGGTGCATCGGAAGAGTTCAGTGGCCAAAGCCGAAGAAACAAAGATGGGCCTTTGCAAACAGCTTTTGCGAAGGTCTTTGCAGGGGCCGTTTTCCTGTCCTAGTGCGAACGGGCATGACGGCCGTAGTGTCAAGGAGGCAAATATAAACTTAATGGGGTGGATCACACACGTAACAAATATACTGCAAGACTTATGTAAAGGGCTGAGGTGCAAAATGCCGTATGGGTTTATCCCCGAGCACACGTTCGTTGGGAGAATCTGGGTCGCGGGACTTGGTATGTTCTGATAATTCGTAAGAAATTGTTTTGGCACCCATTTTGTATTCTATGCACTAATTTAGACGGTCAGAGAGACTTTCAACCGAATAACGAGCCCTATTTACATTAGAAAAGTCCCAGTAATCGTCAACCGCGAAGCAAGCGCGGAGCGCTGACTCGCAGACCTGTTCCGTCTCTCCTTCCAAAGTTATGGACACCACAACCGTCTCCAAAACCTCTCGAAACTCAACTACGTCCCTTTCTCTGAGACTCTTGAGCATGAGGACCAACCGTGGTAGGAGTGTGCTTTATCTAGAGCCGAAATGGACTGTAAACGTACGTAGAACCGTAGAATGTTTGGTGAGATCGCTGAGCTCGTAAGAGTGAGTTTGCTGAACTGAAGTTGAATATGCGACCGAAAGGTGACAGGACAG
>Ga0307513_10005136_pt1 | contig 17331 bp, 10 predicted proteins | sample 15_EM_MG_FD_202174 | JGI IMG/M metagenome (GOLD analysis project Ga0307513, IMG submission 202174) | Populus trichocarpa ectomycorrhiza microbial communities from riparian zone in the Pacific Northwest, United States - 15_EM | ecosystem: Host-associated > Plants > Roots > Unclassified | place... | reverse complement strand
AAAAGAAAAATCTTCACTTTCTTCCCTAGGTTGTTTTTGGCTAAATAGAGAAGAAAAATTAAAGAATGAAGTTTAAATGATATTATTGAGGAGTTTTTGGCTAAATGGAGAAGAAAAATTAGAGAATGAAGTTTAAATAATATTATTGAGGAATCTTACCAAATTGAAGACAATTGATGTTGATAGATTAAATTGTATAGGGACTTTTGTGAAAAAATAAGTAAATGTTTCAAAAAGAAGGGTTTTGTCCTCCTTGAATTAAAAGTCAATTAAACTTAATTAAGGGTGTTGGATTTAATCAAAGAATATGTAATGGGTATTAGAATTTTTACCGGTTCGAATGAATGAACAATGACAAAGTAATTTTTGTTGGTACAGAGGAGGCCGCAAGACCTAATCAGCAACAAGGCACATCTTCACGCGCACAGACACCAGGTAGATGTTCGACACCTTGGAGTAATTAATTAGTTTCTATTTTTTTTTATTGTAGAATGAATTTTTATAGATTGTAAATTCTAGTGCTGGTTACTAGGAATAATGGCCTGGTGAATGGGCAAGCCTTGAAAAAATTATTTCCTGGTTACTGGAAATAATGCCCTGGTTACTGGAAATAATGCTTGAAAAATTATTTCCTGGTTACTGGAAATAATGCCTTGGTGAATGGGCAGTTACTGGAAATAATGCCCTGGTGAATGGGCAAGCCTTGAAAAATTATTTCCTGGTTATTGGAAATAATGCCTTGGTGAATGGGCAATTACTGGAAATAATGTCCTGTTGAATGGGCAAGTCTTGAAGATCATTTCCTGATTACTGGAATTTATGCCTGGTTGAATGGCCATGTTAGGAAAATTAATCTACAAATTAATAGGATAATCACTCGATGTAAAATAGATTAATTGTAAAACTTTGAAGTTAAATATGCTGGTTTGTGGGAGACACTCTTGATATTTTTATTTTAGTAGATTTATCCCTATGTCTAGAAGAGAATTTATGAAATTAGAAACTTCAAAAAGAAAATAAGACAATTTATTCTATGATATGAAAGTCACTTTAATGTATATGAATAATTAGTCCTTAATCAATTACTTATTGAAATGTGCAATTGTTTTAATTATGTTTCATGCAATAATGTTTTTAGGTACATCGCACCCTCGATCTGGAAAGTAGATGCTTGGATAAATAATTTTGTTATGTGATTAATGTAATTGGAAGAACTAATATTTTGTTGTAATATACTTCCATATCTAAAAATGTAATGTTTAACTTATTATCTTGTGTATGATGTAATTTATAATGTTATTATTATTATTAAATTGAATTATGGTTGGTTGTGTATATATTTGAGCACAAATACTTAAAAAAAAAAACGATGCATGTTAAGAATTTATTAGTTTTATTATAGTGTTCTATAGAAAAATAGAATTAAGATATTGAAATATGCTTGAGTTTTTGAAGTCCAAATGATGGAACGAATATTGTGATTGATGTTACAGGTTGAGAAATGATTGAGTCGATAACTTGGTATCTAAAGAATACAAAGGAAACTCTGTCAAAATTTCGGGAATATATATATATAATTGGTAACTACGAATATATATCATATATTTTGAGTTTACAATTTGAGACTGTTACAACCATGAAGAAAAGCATTTTTAATATCAAGTTGGCCCAGAGGTTAACCATGAGTGATTGCCAGTGAAAGCACTACATGAACAGTGAAATCTTTGACTACTGAACTGAAGGTTTCAGTGTAGTCAAGACCAAGGAGTTGAGTATATCCTTTGGTAATAAGACATGTCTTGAGGCCGTCAATAGATTTGTTAGACTAATACTTTGTAAGAAAAACCCAATTGCAACCCACAATGTTCATTTTGGGAGGCCGAGGAATAAGATCACAGGTGCAATTTTCATAGAGAGCGTTGAGTTCTTCATCCATAACAGCAAGCCATGCAGGGTTTTTGGCAGCAGTCTTTAATCCACGGGGTTCACATGTAGTGAGGAGGGCATGTAAGAGACCTAAGACATGTTGACTCAAATACATGGGGTAATGTGGCCAAAAAATACATGTTTTTGCTCGAGTGACCATCGGGTAAGAGGATGAAGCAACAAACTGGTCACGATGAGCTTGAGCTTTAAAATGCAATGGAGCTTGTGCTGGAGGGTCAGGGGTTCAAGAGAAGCTAGGATGTGTTATGTGGAAGACAACTAATCAGTAGAAACCTGCATAGGCTCAAGTAAAGAGTCAGAATAGAGACGACATGCATACGACCAAGACCGAGAATGAGGATTAGATTAAGGAATTGTGGGCAATTGGGCGGTAGATAATGGTGGGTTATGAGGATGCATGAGCTCACTAAAATTGGATAAATAAGGATGCAGGAGGCTGAGCGGTCGAGTTGGGTATTAAAGGGAAATTAAGTTGATCAAATTTAGCTTGATGCGTGACATAGATCTTAGAGGTGAGAGGGTCCGAACAACGTAAACCTTTATAAGAAGAACTTTAGCCCAAGAATATGCATGAAATGTCGTGTCGAGAAAATTTGTTAGCAACATAATCACGTAAACATGGATAGACTTTATAACCTAAAGGATGAAAATTGATGTAAAGACGAGATTTACCATGTAGAATCTCAAAGAGAGAAAGACCTCCAAGAATGGGTAGGCAACCGATTGATGATATAGGTCGTTGTATTAAAAGCGCCAACCCAATAATAAGTGGGTAATCGTGAATGAAGAAAAGATTGATATTCAAGAAAAATATCAATAAAATCATATTTAAATTTCATAGGGTAAAGCCATGTAAAGTGAGAGTGATCATCAACAAATATCACGTAATATGCAAAACCCATTTTTGATTTAACAGGAGTTGGGCCCCAGATGTCGCAGTGAACAAGACCTAAAATAGAGGTGGATCGAGTATTATTAGTAGAAAACAGAAGCTTATGACTTTTAGCAATTTGATATGTAGCACAAATAACAGGATTAGGAAAAATAGAAGGGATAAATGTCCTTTTTTATTTAATAAAGAAATAATAGAGTAGTTAACATGACCAAGACGCGTATGTCATAGATCATATGACGTTGTAAGGACAGATTTATTTAGAACAGAAATGAAAGCAGCATTGCCTCGCTCTAGTACATAAAGACCGTCATCATATCTTCTAGTTTCCACCACCATTCTTGTGAGCTTGTTCTAAATAACAAAAGAAGAGTAAGTACATGTGACCAGAAGAGGAAAGTCTTTAGTCAATTTACTAATGGACAAGAGGATTTTGGTGAGATGTGGTACCAATAAAACATCAAGCAATTTTAAATTTGGAGAGGGTTGAGAGGCACCCGTATGAGTGATGGGTAAAGGAGCCCCATTTCCCACAATAACCTTATCCTTACCAATATATTGCTCGAAGATGGTGAGTGCAGTCAAATCCGGTGTCATGAGCAGAGTCACTAGTGTCAAGGTACCAGTCTGAGGTGGAGCTCGAAAAGGTTTCAGCAATGTGTGCTAATGGCTCCACACGATCATATCGGTTCTGACATCGATCAGTAGTGTGGTCCTCTGTTTTACAGATTTTGCAGTGTGGGTTATAAGAACGATGAGATCAATTATTCCCAAATGAATGACCATCGTAGTTGCTAGAGGAGGGGCCACTTATGCTGCCATGTGAGCCATCTATATTGCGATGATTTCTTGTGCAATAAAAGTGTCCTCTATTCATTGCTGATGTGAACGTTGTAGAAGAGAGTGTGAGTTTTAAGTGATTTTTGAAACAAATCAAAACTTTTAACTAAAAGGATCAAAACGTGAAATGAAGCAAGAGGTGTATGAGCCATCTGTATGGAGGAGAAGGCAACAAACTTAGTGCCAAGTGCACAAAGAAACTAATGAGATTTATCGACTAGTCGTCCAATAGCCATTAATTGATCACAAAGGCCTTTGAATGCACGGATAAAGTCAGCAATGGAGCAGTTTCCTTTCTTCATGAGTTGAAGTTCATCGTTTAGGCGAATCTCTTGAGTTTTAGATCTATGGATGAGCACATGTTCAAGAGCAACCCAGACATCCCGAGAGGTTACAAGGCCAACAACGGTTGTCATTGCTTCTTCTATGAGAGATGACAACAGCAAACTTAAGATTTGTTGATCTTTGAGTTTCCATTCAAGGAACTCGATGCTAGCATTAGAATTATTGTCTGTGGTGGTTAAAGTTTCAGACGATTATTAAAGAGAACCATTAATGAAACCAATGCAACCTTGGCATTGAAGAAAAGGAATGAGCTGGCATTTCTAGAGCAAAAAATTTATGGTTGAGAGCTTAATGGTGACCATGTGAACCATGGTATTGAAGGAGAAAGGCTCTACCGCGAGGAAGAAGGGAGGGAGATTTTTAGAGTTTAACCTAGAATGGCTTTGATACCATGTAAATGTTTTGAGAAACCACCACACTTTGAGGTGGAGATTATGTTTTATTTATATAGGGAATGTATACATGTATAGTTAGACTATCAAGAAGGAAAGAATCATAATATAAATACAATTTATTACGTTCCTACAATTATGGGCTAAGAATCATGAGGAGATTCTGGAGAATCCCCAACAGAGAAGGGGTACAATTGGATCATCTTATCCAGAATACCTCTTGTTCTAGAGATAGTAACGCATGCATGCAGACATTTGACCTAAATGTACTTAGAGAGGCCTTCCTACTAAAGGAAACCACTCTCATAGATGTGCCTTCTGTAAGGATTTATTTTTCCTTGAATTTTACTGGTTTATCTGTTTCGTCAAAATTCAAGCTACGGGGATAACGTCGATTCTTAACACCAACGTATTTTGGCAATGAGTAATCTTTTGTTTAGTGTCACAATGAATTATTATTATTATTACTATTATTATTTCCTTTATCTTCCTTAGGCCGAGAAGGGGACTCCTGCTATAGTTGGGAAATGGAAAAGTGAATCCAAGGAAAGGATATAAAGCATAGAAAACACAAAGATATAAGGAAAAGGATAAAAAGCATATCATCATAAATATAAAAGATAGAAGTAAAGACGAGGAGAAGGGGAAGAAGGATGAAAGTGGGAATAATGATTCTTGCTCTAATCACTTAAAAAAAAAGGCCATGAAAAGGTTGGGTTTTATTACTGGCTTGCAATCGCTGCTTGAACATGTTGCAAATGATAAAAGGTGGTGAAATTTATGGACAAGCCTTACTCTTGTAAGTTGTTTGGCATTAATGATAAATTAGTCAACTTTTGATTAGCACAATAATACATATCACCATTCAGATTTTAAATGACATATTGTCATTAGCAATTGAAAAAAAAAAGTAATTTTGTTGTTGGTGGTGGTTTTGAACTTGCATTTTCTGTGTATGCTCTAATGTATTATTTGAATGCTCAATGCATTGCCAATATGTTCAAGCTTTTTTCGTTTTATAATCTCATAAAAGAAAGGATGGTGGAGATGAAGATCTTAATGATGTGCGCAAGCACATAAAAAGCAAGGTAATAAATATTAGCTTTGAGTTTTGGTGATTTTGTAGCTTGTTCAATCTCATCTTTCTTATTTTGTTATGAATTGTATCAACTACTTTTCATTCATTAGCCTCTTGTTCTCCTTTACCAAGCCCTCCATTTTGAAATTGTTCTCTGACAACATAATAGCTCAAAGACTGATTAAATCGATAGGGTGATGGAAACTAGCTAAAACTGTTGCACACTATATAGTTCATTTTTTTTTTACTTAAAGTTGTCCATCTGTTTATGTTAAGTATCCTTGTCATCATACTATTATCCTGCTTTTGATTTGCCTTATTCTCTAAAAAAAGCATTTTATGTTTGAAAACGAATAACATGACCAGAGATACACCTCTCATGCCCTCTTAGCAAGGAAAAAAAAGGAGGTAAATATAGTAATATAAAAAAATTTCTCTTGGCAACCCAAAATTTCAACTATAACCCCGTCACAAGAAAATGTTTTCTATAAACAAGTTTAACCCAACTTCTCCCATGGTAAAAAAAAAAAAACGTTTAGTCCATCTCTCTTAAATATTATGATCCTCTTCTGATATCACTTCTCTAACAGTTTTCCACTCCTATTTTATTTTAAATATACTTTATTGTAAATAGGACTCTCAAAGCTGTATTTTTTTGTACACGCCATTGTTTTCATATTATGTAATCTCTATATAAATGAAATACAAGCCATTTATATGGAAGACAAGTTTTCACTCAATCTTACATGGTAGCAGAGCTTGGTTCAAGAGGACCTTTCTTAAATATGTCTTTCTTTATTCCTTCTCAAACTACTCTTGTGGATGAGTGAACCATGTCTGATTCGTTCTCTTTCAAAACTCATCTACCCGACATTTCAATTCAACTAGCCTCAACAAATTATCTCTTATGAAAATCGCTGGTTGTTTGCATTTTACATGGATATTGGCTTCTAAGCTATGTTACGAATGACTCTCCTTGTCCAGCCACAACCGTTACTACCACTGATTATACTATAATCCAAAACCCAGCTCCAATCAAATAGTTACGTATTGATCAACTAATCCTTGGCTAGATCAATAGCTCATTGTCCGATGCTTCTCTATCTTAGGTGATCTACAATGAGACCTCCCATGAAGCCTGAGAGGTGTTGGAAATGTTGTATGGTTGACATATAAGGGATCATGCTCAACAAATAAAAAGTGAACTTCAATCCCTCACAAAAAGTGTTGCTTCAATGGAAGATTACCTTCACAAGACAACATCTTTGGCTCTTGTACTTCGTGGTGCTGGCAAACCGATGGAAGAAAGATGATGATTTTATCATTTGCTTACTTAGAGGATTAGGATCTAAATTTGGTCCAATTATGGTTCTTATCAATGCAAGAGATAATTTTCCCTTCATTAAAGCTATAATCAGTAAGCTAAAGGAATTTGATCTTCAACTTCAAACATGAAGACATTCCACTATTTCTTTCTATACCAATAAAACTATCACATCTCCACATCGCAATGCATGAAACTCCTCTTGTGGGCGTTATCAAAATAATTATCAAAAGTATAAGACAAATCATGGAGGTGGTAGGTATCAAGGTCGCATCATTTTTGGATGTCCTCAATAACATCTTTCTCGTGGCAATAGCAAGCCTCCTGCACTCCATGGGTGTATAACATGTTTTCTCTGTGGTGGACTTAATCACAAAGCTGATAATTGTTGGGCTAGTGATGAAGAAGCTGAAAGCTATCAAGCCTTTCTTGTTGCCCAAACTAGAGACATTTCAGATGATGTCTGGTACCCAAATACGGGAGCAAATCAAAACGAGACTCCTACTTCTACTGATGCTAAAGGTATAAAACAATACTCGGGAACATATTCTATGATGGTTGGGAATGGTCTTGGTCTTCCTATTTCAATTATTGGTACTTTTCAAGTTTTCATATTTCACTCAGCATTAAAAATGCTTTTATTGTTCCAACACTTAAAAAGAGACTACTCTCTGTTTTTTTATTTACTACTGATCATAATTGCTACTTTGTGTTTTATCCATGAGGTTTTCTTATAAAGGACCTGAAGACCAAACGAGAGATATTTAAAGGTTTTGTTGATCTAGATTGTATCCACTACATGACATCCCAACAAATTCCAATCTTATTACATTCCAAGCATTCATTACGTTCCATCCCAACAAATTCCAATCTTGTTGCATTCCAAGCTACAAAAGTTTCCAGCACCATCTGGTATGCACGTTTGGGCCATCCCAATTCTAGAATTTTGCAATTGTTACTTACTTGTTTGCCTACCTTAAATAAACAAGTTACATTTTATCAAAGTTGAATTATTGGGAAATTAAAGAAATTTCCTTTTGCATCTTGATGCAAACCTCTTGATCACGCGGGCAAGCATCCCACACGCAAAGACATCAAATTCCTGGAAAGCCAAGTAAATCAGGTTTGATAGGAGTGTGACATAAAGATAACTTATACCTAGGCACAAACACTATTAGAAACGGAAACCCCCACCCAACGAATATTGATTCGCGAATGAGAAGTATAAGGATAACGCCACGAAGTCAGCTGTTCTTCGATAAGTTATTTTTTAGTTCTTTAGAGAACCAAGGAAGGGAAATTATCCCATAAACACACAACAAGTGCGGCAAATAAAATTTTTTATTAATCTAAATTGTCTAACCTTACATGTCTGGTTATGCCTTTATTTATACTGACTCTATACTGAAACAAACCCTAATAGACCCCTTATATGGACTTATATGATACTCCCTTACAATTAAACCCAAATAATATAAATAAACCTTAAACTAAGAAGAAAAAATAATAACAATAATAAATCTGAATTTAATATCCTAAATATAATACGATCAGATTTGCTACCCTTTAGAAGTCTCATATAAACTAGGAGAATCAAATCTGAAGTTGCCTCCTCTTTAGTTTTCTTGTTTGCAAAGTATTCTTAGCTGACTTGAAAACTTATTTAATGATAGATTCCTATTATAATAAGGATAGAATAATTGTTTTCATACACCATAAGGATTCCACATTAATATGAAGTCTATACCACACATGGAAACTATGTTGTTGCCCATTAAATATCCTTGCAAGACTAGGAAATTCCCAAAACCAGCTGCCACATCCTTGTAGGAAAAGAATCCTAGCCAAATAGGAAGTCCACAAGTTAAAAGGAAGTAAATAACAAAATTTGTATAGCCTTTTTTGACCAATATTGTGATTTCTTCCTGAACTCTAATTGATCTGAAAGTTTAACCCAAGGTAGGAAAACATGTCAGGAGACCCCATGTTAAATTTCAGCTCGATCCAACGGTCGAATTGCGATCTATGATTGTTGTTGTGAAATTGAACAGTTACACATTTTACATCAGAATCCGAATCAGATTGTTTTTTTGTTGCCCGGATCATATCATTCCATCTCTCTTCTAGATGAATCATCCTCAAATCATTAACAGGGATAATGGACAAAGTTGTAGCCTTTTTTTGAAGCCTTTGAAGTTCTTTTTTTTTTGCCAAGAATCGTCACCAACAACTTTGGATGAAGGTAACAACCATTCTCTTTCGTCTATCATCATTGTAGTGTTTTTGCTCCTCTCTTTTTGAAGTTCGCTGGGCATTGACTAATATCGTTAACACATCAAGTTCTTGTAGTATCTTCCCTAGAATACAAGATAGACTCTTGGTTTTTTTTAGAACACTAATCTCTTTATTTCTCTCCTTTTGATACCACATCTCTTTTTGAATCTTCTTCTTCTTTTGCCATAATACCTCATTAGAATTCATGAAATCCTGATTACAATACTCCCTTTGCATTTTTTTTATATCAAAACCTAAAACGAAAGCTAATGACAGTAAAGAAAGTAAAAAGAAATTGAGGACTGAAAACTGACCCAAAATTACATGGACTTTCAATTGACAAACGTAAAAAACCTCTTTAGGCCCAAAAAGGAACCTAAACCAAATGACTTTCAAACGGTATGAAATTTGAAATTTAGAGCGAATTCATGTTAAAAAACCAGAATATCAAGTTAGATTTAATGTTGAATTGATTTAATATATGGAAAGGAAACTGACGCGAATCAGCTCTTTTAAAACCTGAATTTGGAATCTAAACCAAACGATGTCCAAATGAGTTGAAACTTGATATATTATTTGATTTCACCCTAAATAACCAGAATATCAATTTTGATACAATTACAATATGGTTTGATAAGTGGACGCAAAACAGAAGCGAAACATATCCCTTTGTCCTAAATAACATTTTCTGATTATTTTTTTACTCTAAAAAGAAATTTTGGAAAGAAAGAATAATATGACACCCTTTTTTTAATCCCAAAAGACTCAATTCAATATAACTAATCAAGAATAATGTAGGAAGAAGACAATTTGACCGAAACTGATTTGAAACAAGATTAAACCCGAAACAAAAACAACACAAAGAAAAATTGACGTGGAAGGTAAAAACAAAAATACAAGAAATAAAAGGATAGAACCTGATTAATAAAGCCAAGCTCTAATACGAAATGAAGCAAACCTCTTGATCATATGGTCAAGCAACCCATACACAAAGACACCAAATTCCTAGAAAGCCAAGTAAATCAGGTTTGATAGGAGTGTGGCACAAAGATAACTTGTACCTAGGCACCAACACTATTGGAAACGGAAACCCCCACCTAACAAGTATTGATTTGCGAACAAGAAGTATAAGAATGACGCCACGAAGTTAGTTGTTCTTCGGTGAGTCATTTTTCAATTCTTTAGAAAATCAAGGAAGGGAGATTATCTCAACAACACACAACAAGTGCAGTAAACAAGAAGTTTTATTAATCTGAATTGTCTAACCTTACATGTCTGGTTATGTCTTTATTTATACTGACTATATACTGAGACAAACCCTAATAGACCCCTTATGTGGACTTATATGATGCTCGCTTACAATTAAACCTAAATAATATAAAAAAACCCTAAACTAAGAAGAAAATAATAATAACAATAATAAATCCGAATTTAATATCCTAAATATAATAGGATCAGATTTGTTGCCCTTTATAAGTCTCATATAAGCTAAGAGAATCAAATCTGAAGTTGTCTCCTCTTTAGTTTCCTTGTTTGCAAAGTATTCTTGGCTGACTTGGAAACTTATTTAATGATAGATTCCTACTATAATAAGGATAGAATAATTGTTTCCATACACCATAAGGATTTCACATTAATATGGAGTGCATACCACACATGCAAACCATGTTGTTGCCCATTAAATATCCTTACAAGACTAGAAAATTTTTAAAACCAGTTGTCACATTCTTGTAGGAAAAGAATCCTAGCCAAATAGGAAGTCCACAAGTCAAAGGGAAGTAAATAACAAATTCATACAACCTATGTTGACCAGTATTGAGATGCCTTCCCAAACGTTGATTGAACTGAAATTTTATCCCAAGATAGGAAAACATGTCAAGAGACTCCATGTAAAAGTTCAGCTCAATCCAACAGTCGGATTGGGAATTATGATTGTTTCCATGAAACTAGACAGTTGCGTATTTTACATCAGAATCTGAATCTAATTGTTTTTTCATTGCCCGAATCATATCACATCCAGAATTACATATGTTGAAACATTGTTACATACTCTTCGTATGGATGTTTGGGGACCAGCTCCCATAACTTCTTATGATGGTTTTTAGTTTTATTTGATTATTGTGGATGAATTATCTTGCTACATATGGCTTTTTCCCATTAATCATAAATCAAATGTCATTCTTATTCTTCCTGAATTTTTCAAAATGCTAGAAACCCAGTTTCAAACTCAAGTGAAAAATTTTCATAGCAACGAGGGAGGTGAATTTATTAATACAACTTTAAAACACTATTTTACTTCAATAGGGATTCTATCAATTATATTGTCTTGAAACTCCTGAACAAAATGGTTTAGCTGAACATCGTCATATTATTGAGACATGTCTCATTTTAATGGCTCATATAAACCCCTTAAACATCAATGCATGAGATTAAGTAAATAGAGAACCATGAGTAAGATAAAAAAAAAAACTTCTAACTTGAAGTGTGAAAATACATAAGTGAATAAAGAGAAATTGGGACCTAAGATAGGAAAAACAAAGAGGAGAGGACTAGATCTAAAAGGCATGAATAAGTGAGGGATGAAAAAAAAAAGAGAGGGAAACCTGACAATATCATCATGACGTACATTTACGTCTTAGGATTTTCATGCATGATTGGTTTAATAATTCTTTCATTTTATCTAGCACATGTTTCGAATTATACTATTAAGAATGTATATGATATTAATACTGAAAGATGAATGGTCTATGTGACGTTGAGAATGTTTCTGAGGGTGGGATAATATGAAAAGAAAATTGAGATGAAGAACCTATGTGGTTATAAAAGCCTTGAAAGGTAGGCAATTGTCGATAACTTAGTATACGTAACTATAGGAGAAACTCTATCGAAATTTCGGTAGAAATTTCATCAATCTCTATATAAATTTGGAAATAAAAAAATATTACCATGCTATTTCTATACCATTATTATGTTTGATATGTTGTTTTGTGAACTGGAATGTTACCGCTCATGTTTTTATTCCATTAAAATTCTAGACTGCAACCTTTACCATAACAATTTTTCTCATTAATAGGCTACCTCCTCCTATTCTTCATGGCAAGTCTTCCTATGAGCTCATGTTTAAATCTTCACCATGTTATATTTTTTTATGAATTTTTGGTTGCGCATCTTATCCATATTCAACTCCTTTGGGTTGTTCTAAGCTTGATTTCAAATCCACTAGATGTATATTTCTTGGTTACTTTTCAAAACATAAAGAGTACTATTGTTTCCATTTTCCTACAGGCCGTATGTTCATCTTCAGGCATGTTCTTTTCAAAACTATATATGAACAATTATTTGTAATATCTCGAGGAAACTTTATGCAATGAAGTAGTGAAATGTAGAAATTTTGGTCAAATACTAGATGGGAAAAAAAAAGGAAAAGAAGGAAAAAAGTTCAATGGTGAAAATAAGTTTGCAGGAAATGATTTTTTTTATTTTTATTTTTAAAAAAACAGGCTTGTTTTTTTCTATTTATATAAAAAGGAGGGCGGCTATATCGTTCCAATGGACTTCCTACAAGTTTTGTCTATGTATCTAAGAGATTTTATTGGGAGGAAACACACTATAATTAAACACCTCTTCATGGGTCGAAAGCTCTTTGCACAGCTTGAGTCCTTGTTCTGCAGAAGATGCCACATTTTATTAAGTAATTTGCCTCCTCAACAGGGAGCATTCCATCCTTGCGAAACTTCAAGGAAACACGTAATGACAAACAAAATATGGAATATAAGTTATTTAATTACATATATAAAAAAAAAGGTGTTCTGGTTGTAGCCCATGTGAAATAATAGAAACTCCATGATTGAGATGAATGGACGGTCAAGAAATCATCATACACTTCGGCAACTGCGTTTGTTCATACACTTCGGCAACTGCGTTTGTTTCAGTTTTATATATATATATATTAAATCTGGTTTAATAATAATTAAGATTCACTTCGTTTCCCATATGGTCTTATGCATTAATCATATCCTCAAGGACCTTATGAAGCAGTACTGATTATTTTTGCAACAGCTCATTTTGAGAATCATTGTTGCTGCTGCAATCCACGCAAGTTTCCTTCTTTTTCCTGCTGTTGAGAATCTACCGCTGTGCAGTGTATGCATCTACGCCGATCTCTAAATCTCCATTGCACAGTAAAATCAATACACACTCACTCGCCCATGTATATCATCAGTGGTCAGTGGCTCCACATCTTTAGCCAGTCACTTTATTGCTTTCACTCTCTTCTTTTTCCTTTTCTTCATCTTCTTTTATTATGGCTACTGAAAAAGGTTAATCCCCTCAAGATGCTATTACCAAAAGCGAGAGGGCGTGACGGACTGTCCACAGCAACAACAGATTCTTCTCCAAGTTGCAAGCTTCAAGATACCATGTGGTCACCTGTAGGGAGCATTACTGTGTTGTTTACGGTAGAAATAGCATGTTTAATTGCTTCCCAGAAGCGTTGTTATCCCATGTATGTTACTGATTAGAGCTTCCTTTTCATTGTTTTCATGGCCTGATTCTTCAGGGAGCCGGACTGGCGCCCTTCCTCTAAAGTTAGAGATGCTATGCCCAAAAGACAACAAAGATAAAAATAAAAATAAAGGCTTTGCACCTCCATGCTTTAGTACTGGCATTCTTAAATCTACCAACAACTTTTTCTCCTGGTGGAAATCTCACTTTGCAAGCTTTTGGTGCTTTCTGGAGTTGAGAGAAAAGAAAAGAAAAGAAAAATACCATTGTTAGAAAGCTAATCTAAGAGAAGAGGAAAGGTTTCATTAGAGAATATACCCTAAAAGAAGCAGAAACAGAAACTTAATCATGCGTTCAAGCTGAGACCTCACGTGATGTGTTGGTAATGGAATTCTGCTTCTTCTTTTTTTCCTTTTTTTTTTTCAATCTATATATATGAATCAAAGCGTTTTCTTCTTATTTGTTTTTCCTCGCGTGTCCGTCTCCCTGCTTTGGATGCTAGCGTTTATTACTTTATTTATTATGCCCTCGTGGTGGATACTTTATTTTCTTGTAAATTTACACGCACCATAACTTTTTTCTTTTGTAATAACATGCATCCGCCAGTCAATGAGCACTCATTTCTCATTTTTAATGGTCCGAGCAGCACTAATTAAAAAAAAATTTGGATTCCTCCTGAGTTTTTTAATATTTTATATTAATTTAATAGATATTATTTTGAGTAAAATATAACTCAAAATATCATAAAAATAAAATTACACTCTGGTTCTTTTTCTTCACAAAAAAATAAGATTTATGAACTATAAATATACCATAAATCTTTCAAGTTAAAGGTTCATAATCTTTTTATTCTTTGGTGCATGTATATTTTCAAAGTATCTCTCTCTATAATATTATTTTCTTTTCTTTCTCTATAAAGTTACTAACTTTATCATTGGAGAGTCCCAAATCCATTAAAAAAGACTTTTTATAAATATCAGCTACCGGTTACTGACTCTTTAAGCTTTTCATATTAAATCGGAGAATACTTTAATTATAAAAAATAAATTAAATTACTTAAACTAAGAAATTAAACAAATCCCAAAAAGTTAGGATATCTCTATGCATCTTGTATGTTAGAACTAATAAAACACAATACATGTTTTTCCTGGGAAAAAAAAATCCCAAGAAGTTGCCAAGAACAGGGATAGAGACTATTGCCAAGTAATATCATCACTTTCGTCATGTATTGTCACTCTCATGAAATAATAATAATAATAATAATAGCTAGAATGTCTATTGCCGTTTGGAAATATTCGCAGTGTAGCAATAAAAAAGAACAGCTTTAAACCAGAGAACAATCGTCTGGCCAGCAAAGGGAAGGCAGCTTTCAGAGCTTGATTTCACTCCCTCTCTCGTCGAAGAATCCATATGAAATGTATGCGTCTATGCATGGCATTCATGACTGCCACAATCAGCATTTACTACAGAGTACTGGCAGTGTTTTTGAAAGGAACTAGCTGATGATGGAGGATTGGCAAAGCCAAATACTTGGCCAGAGGCCCAGAGAAGTGAGAACTGAGGGAAGTACACTTGTGTGTATGTGCCTGGTTTTATTTGTTCACATTTAGTCCGGATCTCAAGTCCTGTTTTTTTAAAACTTTTTATAATTTTAATTTAGTTTTAAACTATTATTTTAATATTTTAGAACGTAGAGGTGCTATATTAAAAATAAATTTTAAAAAATTAAAATAGCATTATTTTTGTTAGAGAATAATATAAATCATATCTCGTGACCTCACATGATAGCTTAAGCTATTGGGTTAAGATGGTTCTTTGACATGGTATCAATAATCAAACGGTCATGAGTTCGAATCTCACCGTCTTTATTTATTTAATAAAAATTAAGCACAAGGTAGTATGAGTCTGTGCAAGTTTCAAACCTAAATGACTTTTACTTTAGATGGTGTTTTAGAAAATAATATAAATCATATCTTAAAACCTCATCTAATATGCATTTTCAAGTAAAAAATGCTTTAAAAATATTTTATTTATTTATAAATATTAATTTTGTTATTGTTGTTGCGGATCTCCGAGCAAAGAGACATGAATAAAACTATTGTATAGCAATATTTAAAACCAAGAAACCTCATTCCCCCCCAAAATAATATAATTAGAAAACAAGTTAACTCTTGAATTTACTACAAGCTTATTATTGACTTTAAAATGATTGTGATTTCTTCAAATTGAGTTGCTACCTACGTGCCCGTATTCGTTCAAAATATTTAAATAAATACAAGTTGGTTAGGAAATAGTAAAGGGTTGGAATGGTTGGTGGTATTCTCTCTCTCTCTTTCTTTATGCTATAGATTCAAATTAAGATTACTTAAAAATTAAAATTAATTTTGACTCATTTTAATATATTTTTAATAAAAAAATACTTTTAAAAAAAACAGCTTTCAAACGGACAGGAAAGACAGCCTCAGGCTCGCCAATAATTATTGTATAATCATGCTTATAATTTATATACTTGTTGTCATCTTGGTTCCTTGAAAAGACTGGTATGATAAAATAAAAGAGCATCATGTATATTATATAGTACAATAATATATATATTTCCAAGATTTGGAAGTTACAGTGTCGTCCATGTTCCACCTCCATCATGCGCTTACTTACTGGTCGTTTGCTATGCTTTTCGAATTATTTATTTTTCAACGGTCCAAAGCCCCCGAGGAGAAATAAAGAGCAAAAAGGCCAGCAATCAAGTGTCGGTGCGCGGCCCTGTCCTTGCCCAGAGGGGCGGTTACATGGTCTTTGCCTTTCGTTTTTATTATTGCATTCTTTTGGGGGAAAGGGCGTTGATATTCGACTCCCTTATCTTAGAGGGTTCTGTATACCTTCCAAACAATATATTTTATACCAAACATATCCCAAGCAATTGTATCCTTTTTGCTTGCCTGCTTCGTCAGTCTAGCCCGGAAAAAACATTAATGGGATTTTAGGGGTTCGCGGAGAGTCTAATAATTGTTTTTTGAAGTGTTTTTTATTTAAAAATATATTAAAATAATTTTTTTTTATTTTAAGTGATGTGAAAAATATTAAAAAATATTAATTTAAAAAATATTTTTGAAATGGAAAGATAAAGAGAGCAGTAGTGATTTTTAATTGAATGCCTGCCTTGCGTTTATATGATTTTTAATTGAATTCCTACTCTTTAACGTTTTTTTTTTTTTTGATTTACGTGGGGTGTTCGGGCCAGCTTACGCGCACCATGACTATTCTCCACGGCCCACTGGACATCCTGCAAGCCCAGGAGTAGGTAAGGCACCGCGGGGTGACAGGCGTGCATATAGAGGGTCGAACCCGAAACGAGGACGGAACAAGTCACACGATTGACCCAAGTGCCTCTTTAACGTTATTTTAATCTATCATTACGTGATCATACGAACATTGAGTCGTGGAATAGCATTTAGATTTATCATCGTGATTGATGTCGATATTTGACTACCTTGGACATTTTATTATATACAATAATAGTATCTCTAAAAGAATTATAAAAAAGATTGCATTAAAACTAGCTTCTTCTTTTTTTTTAAGAAAAAAAAACTAGAAAACATGTTTTTTAAACTTGAGTGTTCGGGCTAGCACGTGCGTATCTCAATTAATCTTACAGACCCTAAAGTTAACGATTATATAAGTTTCATATGACTCTAAAAGAACTTGAATTTGTGATTATTAAAAAATAAATTTAAAATTT
>Ga0307513_10005135_pt1 | contig 17334 bp, 22 predicted proteins | sample 15_EM_MG_FD_202174 | JGI IMG/M metagenome (GOLD analysis project Ga0307513, IMG submission 202174) | Populus trichocarpa ectomycorrhiza microbial communities from riparian zone in the Pacific Northwest, United States - 15_EM | ecosystem: Host-associated > Plants > Roots > Unclassified | place... | reverse complement strand
GTTAAGCCCATTGTAGCCGTTATTTTGGTTAGGCGCGAATGGACCTCCTATTCACCAAGTAGCGATTCCATACCTATTCCAAGGAAAACGGCCTCCAGAAACAGCTGTAAAAATTTGAGTGTGATCCCACAGTCGAATAAAAAGTTACGTCATTTTCAACCGCTATTCTGGTCTGACGCGAACAAACATCCTCTTCACCGAGTAGCGATTCCATACCTACTGCAAGGAAAACAAACTCCGGAAACTCCTGTAAGAATTTGAGCGCGATCTAACGGTCGGATCCAAAGTTAAACCCTTTTTAGTCGTTATGCTGGTCTGGCACGAACAGACCTCCTATTCACAAAGTAGCGAGTCCATACCTACTCCAGGGAAAACGGCCTCCAAAAATAGCTGTAAATGTTTGAGGGCGGTCCAACGATCGAATCAAAAGTGAACCCCGTTTTAGCTGCTATTCTAGTCTGGCGAGAAAAGACCTCCTCTTCACTTAGTGATTCCATAGCTACTCCAAGGAAACCATCCTCAGGAAACTCGTGTGAAAATGTCAGTGCGATCCAACGATCGGATCAAAAGTTATAGTCGTTTTAAGCTGCTATTCTAGTCTGGCGAGAAAAGGCCTCATCTTCACCGAGTAGAGAATGCATATCTACTTCAAGGAAATCGGCTTCTGGAAACTTTGGTAGAAATTTTAGCACGATCCAACGGTCGAATCAAAAGTTAACCCCTTTTTAGTTGTTATTCTAGTTTGTCTTGAATAGAGCTCCTTTTCACCGAGTATCAATTCCATAGCTACCTCCAAATAAAGCGGCCTCCAGAAAAACCTATAAAAATTTAAGTGCAATCCAATGGTCCGATCAAATGTTTCGACCCTTTTTAGTCGTTATTCTGGTCTGGCGTGAACAGACCTCTTCTTTGCCGAGTAGCGATGACACGCTACTCTAAGTAAAAGGGCTTCCGCAAACTCCTGTAAAATTATAGGAGTGATCCAACGGTCAGATCAAAAGTTACAGATATTTTTAGCTGATATTCTGGTCTATCGCAAAAAGACCTCCTCGACACCGAGTAGCGATTGCATACCTACTCCAAGAAAACAGCCTCCGAAAACTCCTATAAAAAATTGAGCGCGACACCACAGTCGGATCAAAAGTTAAGCCCTTTTTAGTTGTTATTCTGGTCTGGCGCGAACAGACCTTCCCTTCACCGAGTAGTGATTCCATACCAACTCCAAGGAAAACAGCATTCGTAAACTCCATTAAATATTTGAGCACAAGCGAATAATAGGATCAAAAGTTAAGCCCTTTTTAGTTGTTCTTCTGGTTTGGCGCAAACATACCTCTTCTTCATCGAGTAACAATTCCATACCTACTACAAGGAAAACGGCCTCCGGAAACTACTTTAAAATTTTGAGCGCCATCCAACGGTCGGATCAAAAGTTAACCCCTTTTTAGTCGTTATTATGGTATGGCGCGAACAGACCTCCTCTTCACTGTGTAGCGATTCCATTGCTAATCCAAGGAAAACAGCTTCAAGAACCTCATGTAAAAATATGGGCGTAATCCGACGGTCGAATCAAAAGTTACACCATTTTTAGCTACTATTCTAGTCTGGCGCGAAAAGACCTCAAATTCACCGAGTAGCGAATTCATATTTTTGCCAAGGAAAACAGCCTCCAGAAATAGTTGTAAAAATTTTAGCACGATCTAACGGTCGGATCAAAAGTTACGCCCTTTTTAGCTGTTATTCTGCACTGACATGAACAAACCTCCTCTTCGACGAGTAGTGATTCCATATTTACTCCAAGGAAAACAGCCTCCGAAAACTGCTATAAAAATTTGAGCGCGATCCGACGGTCGAATCAAAAGTGAAGCCCTTTTTAGCCGTTATTCTAGTCTGACGCGAACAGACCTCCTCTTCACTTAGTAGCGATTCCATTGCTAATCCAAGGGAAACAGCTTTGAGAACCTCCTGTAAAAATATCTCACTCCATTTGGAATGCCCAGGTTCAAAAGACCTCCTCACCAATGTGGAAATCAATCATTCTTCTCAAAAACCAACTTGTCGAGATCTATGGCGGTCACCAACAAGTTATTGATTTGATGACAGTTTGGGAGCAGAAAAGAGGTGGGTTCACTTCTAATGCTTATGCCTCTCTCAGACCTCAAAGCTCAGTAGTCACCTGGGAGAAGATAGTTTGGGAGCAACGGGCCCTTCCCAGACATAATTTCATTCTATGGCTAGCCATGCTTGGGAAACTCCGTACTAAAGATCGGCTGCGGTTCATTCACACTGACATATTATACATTTTTTGTAGGCAGGCAGAGGAAAGTTATGGACATTTGTTCTTTGGTTGCAACTGGACATTTTCTCTGTGGAGCAAAGTAAAATCCTAGTTGAAAATAAGTAGACGTATGTCCACCCTCAAAAGTGCAGTACAAAGTTTATCCTGTAAAGAGAAGAATTTGGATGCTAGAATGCGAAGAGTTTCTCTCTGCATAATAGTCTACCTTATATGGGATGAAAGAAATAAAAGAATATTTGATGACAAGAGTACCTTGCCTGCCCACGTCTTTTGAAAGTTTCAAATCCTCTTCTTAGTTATCCTTCATTTCCATGAGAAAGATAATTCCCTCATCAATGTTGCTTGGAGATTTCTCCTGTGGATGAGTCTTTAAGGCTGTTGTGTTTTGTCGCCGAGGTTGTTTCGGGTTACTTTGTGGCAACTTGCTGCTTAATGGTTATAGGTATTCTGTGACTCTTCCTTCTTGATGGAGAATGAGGTTGGCTTTCTAGTTGGGTCTTCAGAGTGCTAAAGTATGGTTTCAGTTGGTTTCTGTTATTTCTGCATGGTCTTGCATGTGCATGCATGTGTTTTATGTAGAAAGCATTAATGAAATTTGGCTGTTATTACGTAGAAAGCATGAATAGACCTCATAATCACCGAGTAGCGATTCCATACCTACTCCAAGGAAAACGGCCTCTGGAAACAGCTATAAAAATTTAAGCGCGATCCCACTACCGAATCAAAAGTTACGCCCTTTTTAGCCATTATTCTGGTCTGCCGCGAACAGACCACCTCTTCAACGAGTAGCAATTCCATACCAGCTCCAACAAGAATGGCCTCCGGAAACTGCTGTAAAAATTTGAGCGCAATCCAACGGTCGGATCAAAAGTAAACCCCTTTTTGGTTGTTTTTCTGGTCTGGTGTGAACAGACCTCCTCTTCTCCGAGTAGCGATTTCATAGCTACTCCAAGAAAACCGACCTCAGGAAACTTCTGTAAAAATGTGGGTGCGATCCAATGATCAGATAAAAAGTTAACCCCTTTTTAGCTGTTATTCTGGTCCTACAGGAACAGACCTCCGCTTCACAAAGTAGCGATTCCATACCTACTCCAAAGAAAACAGACCTCCTCTTCACCGAGTAGCGATTCCATAACTACTCCAAGAAAAACGGCCTCAGGAAACTCCTGTAAAAATACGGGAGCGATCCAACGGTCGGATAAAAAGTCAAGCCCTTTCAAGTCGTTACTCTTGTCTGGCGCGAATAGATCTCCTCTTCACCGAGTAGCGATTCCATAGCTACTCCAAGGAAAACAGCCTTAGGAAACTCCTGTAAAAATATGGGAGCGATCCAACGATCGGATAAAAAGTTAAACCCATTTTTAGTTGTTGTTCTAGTTTGGCGCGAACAAATCTCCTCTTCACCGAGTGGCGATTCCATATTTACTCCAGGAAAAACGACCTCCGGAAACTCCCATAAAAATTTAAGCGTGATCCAACGCTCGGATTGAAAGTCAAGCCATTTTTAGCTGTTATTCTGGTCTGGCGGGAACAGACCTCCTCTTCACCGAATAGCAATTCCATACCTACTCCAATGAAAATGGCCTCTAGAAACTCCTCTAAAAATTCAAGCGTGATCCAATGGTCGGAGAAAAAAGTTAAAGCCTTTTTGAGCCATTATTCTTGTATGGTTTAACGAAATCGTCTCTTCACCGATTAGCAATTCCATAGCTACCCCAAGGAAAAAGGACTTCGGCAACTGCTGTAAAAACTTGAGTGCCATCCAATGGTCGGATCAAACGTTACGGCCTTTTGAGCCGTTATTCTGGTCTAGTGTAACGATATCTCCTCTTCACCGAGTGGCGATTCCATAGCTATTCTAAGGAAAGCGACCTCCGGAAAGTACTTTAAAAATTTGAGCGCGATGCAATGGTCAGATCGAAAGTTACGGCCCTTTTTAGCCATTATTCTGCTCTCGCATGAAAAGACCTCCTCATCACCGAGTAGTGATTCCATACCTACTCCAAGAAAAACAACCTTCGAAAACTCCTATAAAAATTTGCGCTATCCAACGGTCGGATTAAAAGTCAAGCCCATTTTAGCCGTTATTCTGGTCTGGCGCGAACAGACCTCCTCTTCACCGAGTAACGATTCCATACCTAGTCCAAGGAAAATGGCCTCTAGAAACTCCTCTGAAAATTAAAGTGCTATACAACGGTCGGAAAAAAAGGTACGGTCTTTTTAGCCTTTATTCTGATCTGGCACGAACAGACCTCCTTATCACCGAGTAGCGATTCTATACCTACTCCAAGGCAAACGACCTTAGGAAAATCCTTAAAACATTTGAGTGCGATTCAATGGTCAGATCAAAAGTGACGCCCTTATTAGCTGTTATTTTGGTCTGGCGCGAACAGACCTCCTTTTCACCGAGTAGCGATTTCATACCTACTCCAAGGAAAATGGCATCCAGAAACTGCAGTAAAAATTTAAGCGCGATCCAACAGTTGGATCAAAAGTCAAAAACTTTTTAGCCGTTATTCTGGTCTGGCGCGCACAGACCTCCTCTTCACCGAGTAGCCATTCCATACCTACTTCAAGACAAATGCCTCCGTAAACTCCTCTAAAAATTTAAACGCAATCCAACAGTCGGGAAAAAAGTTACAGCCCTTTTGAGCTGTCATTCTGGTATGGTGTAACAAAACCGTCTCTTCACCGAGTAGCGAATCCATAGCTACTCCAAGGAAAAAGGCCTCAATGAACTCCTGTAAAAATATGGGAGCGATCCAACGGTCGGATCAAAAGTGAAGCCCCTTTTTTGCTGTTATTATGGTCTGGCACAAACAGACCTCCTCTTCACCGAGTAGCGATTCCATACCTACTCCAAGGAAAACGACCTTCAGAAACTCCTGTAAAAATTTGAGCACGATCAAACTATCGGATCGAAAGTCAAGCCCTTTTTAGCCGTTCTTCTAGTCTAGCACGAACAGGCCTCCTCTTCACCGAGTAGCAATTCCATACCTACTCCAAGGAAAATGGCCTCCGGAAACTCCTCTAAAAATTTAAGAGCGATTCAATAGTCAGAAAAAAAGTTACAGCCCTTTTGAGCTGTTATTCTAGTCTGGTGTAACAAAATCGTCTCTTCACCGAGTAACAATTCCATAGCAACTCCAAGGAAAAAGGCCTCCAGATACTCATGTAAAAATTTTAGCAAGATCCAACGGTCATATCAAAAATCACAGCCCTTCTGGGCGGTTGTTCTGGTCTAGTGTAACGAGATCTTCTCTTCAACGAGTAGCGATTTCAAAGCTAATCCAAGGAAAACGGCCTCTGGAAACTACTGTAAAAATTTGGGCGTGGTCAAACCGTCGAATTAAAAGTTACAGCCCTTTGGAGCCATTATTCATGTCTAGTGTAACGAGATCTCCTCTTCACCAAGTGGCGATTCCAAAGCTACTCCAAGAAAAGTAGCCTCTAGAAACTACTTTAAAAATTTGAGTGCGATCCAACGGTCAGATCAAAAGTTGTGGCTCTTTTAGTCGTTATTCTACTCTGGCGTGAACAGACTTCCTTATCATCGAGTAGTGATTCCATACCTACTCCAAGGATAATGGGCTAAAGAAACTCCTGAAAAAATTTGAGCACGATTCAATGGTCAGATAAAAATTGACGCCCTTTTTAGTCGTTATTCTAGTCTAGTGTCACGAGATCTCCTCTTCACCGAGTAGCAATTCCAAAGCTAATCCAAGGAAAACGGCCTCTGGAAACTCCTGTAAAAATTTGATCGCGATCCAATAGTCGGATCAAAAGTCACGCCTTTTTTAGCCGTTATTCTGGTTCGGCACGAACAGACCTCCTCTTCACCGAGTAGCGATTCCATAACTACTCCAAGGAAAATGGCCTCAGGAAACTCCTGTAAATACAGGAGTGATCCAACGGTCAGATAAAAAGTTACGTCTGTTTTTAGCTGTTATTCTGGTCTGGCGCGAACAGACCACCTTTTCACGGAGTAGCGATTCCATACCCACTCCAAGGAAAAACAGCCTCCGTAAACTCCTGTAAAAATTTAAGCACGATCCAACGGTCAGATCAAAAGTTACGGCCCTTTGAAGCTGTTATTCTGGTCTGGTGCAACAGACCTCCTCATGATGGAGTAGCGATTCCATACCTCCTCCAAGGAAAACGGCCTCCAGAAACTCCTGTAAAAATTTACACGATCTAATGGTCGGATCAAAAGTTACACCCTTTTTAGTATTTACTCTGGTCGGTGTGAACAGAACTCCTCTTCACCGAATGGCGATTCCATAAATATTTCAAGGAAAACGGCTTCAGGAAACTCCTGTCAAAATATGAGAGTGATCCAATGGTCGGAGCAAATGTTACGGCTATTTTTAGTCGATATTCCGGTCTTGCGTGAACATACCTCCTCTTCACTGAGTAGCGATTCCATACCCACTCCAAGGAAAACGGCCTCCAAAACCTCCTGTAAATATTTGAGAACGATCCAACAGTCGGATCAAAAGTTACGGCCCTTGTTAGCAGTTATTCTAGTCTAGCGTGAACAAACCTTCTCTTGACGGAGTAGCGATTCCATACCTACTCCAAGTAAACAGCCTCCGGAAACTCTTGTAAAAATTTGCACGATCCAACTGTTGGGTCAAAAATTACGACTATTTTTAGCCGTTATTCTAGTCTGGCACGAACGAACCTTCTCTTCACCAAGTAGCGATTCCATACCCACTCTAAGAAAAACACTTTTCGGAAACTCCTGTAAAAATGTGGAAGCGATCCAACGATCGGATCAAAAGTTATGACCATTTTTAGCTGTTATTCTGGTCTGGAGCAAACGGACCTCCTCTTTACCGAGTAGCGATTACATAGATACTCCGAGGAGAACGGCCTCAGGAAACTCCTGAAAAAATATGGGAGTGATCCAACGATCGGATCAAAAGTTACAACCTTTTTTAGCTGTTATTCTGGTCTGGCACGAACATAACTCATCTTTACCGAGTAGCGATTCCATAGCCACTCCAAGGAAAACAGCTTCCGAAAACTCCTGTAAAAATTTGAGCGCGATCCAACTGTCGGATCAAAAGTTACGGCTCTTTTTAGCCATTATTCTACTTCAAAGAAAGCAGCCTCCAGATACTCATAAAAAAGATACTACCCTTTTTAGTTGTTATCCTGGTCTAGTATAACGAGATGTCCTCTTCATCAAATAACGATTCCAACGCTACTCCAAGGAAAGCAGCCTCCTGAAACTACTGTAAAAATTTAAGCGCGGTACAACGGTCAAATCAAAAGTTATATAGGCCTTTTGAGCTGTTATTCTGGTCTAGTGTAATGAAACTGTCTCTTTACCGAGTAGTGATTCCATAGCTACTCCAAGGAAAAACGACTCTGGTTAACTCCTGTAAATATTTGAACGCGTTCCAAAGATCGGATCAAAAGTTACGGCCCTTTTTAGCCTTCATTATGGTCTGGCGTGAACAGACCTCCTCTTCATCGAATAGCGATTCCATACCTACTCCAAGGAAAAGGCCTCCGGAAACTCATGTACAAATTTGAGTGCGATCCAACGGTCGGATCAAAAGTTACGAACCTTTTTAGCTGTTATTATGGTCTAGCGCGAACAGACCTCCTCTTCATCGATTGGCAATTCCATGGCTATTCTAAATGCGGGAGCGATCCAACGGTCGGATTAAAAGTTACGGCTATTTTTAGCCGTTATTCTGGTCTGGCACGAACAGACCTCTTCACAGAGCTCCTTCAAAGAAATTGGCATCCGAAAACTCTTGAAGAAATTTGAGCGCGATCCAATGATAGCATCAAAAGTTACGCCCTTTTTAGCAGTTATTCTGGTCTGGCTCGAACAGACATCGTCTTTACCGAGTAATGATTCCATCGCTACTACAAGGAAATTGGCATCCGAAAACTCCTGTAGAAATTTGAACACGATCCAACGATAGATCAAAAGTTACGGTCATTTTTAGTTGTTATTCTGGTCTGGCACAAATAGACCTCCTCTTCACTAAGCAGCAATTCCAAACCTACTCCAAGGAAATTGGCATCCATAAACTCCTGTAGAATTTTGAGCACAATCCAACGGTTGAATTAAAAGTTACGGCCCTTTTTAGTCGTTATTCTGGTATGGTGCGAACAAACCTCCTCTTCACTGAGTAGTGATTCTATAGCTACACCAAAGAAAGCGGCCTCCGGAAATTACTGTAAAAATTTGAGCATGATCCAACGGTCGGATCAAAAGTTATGGCCCTTTTTTGCCGTTATTCTACTCTAGCGACTAGACCTCCTCTTCACCGGGTAGCGATTCCATAGCAACTTCAAAGAAAGCGTCCTCTTGAAACTCCTATAAAAATGTGGGAGCAATCCAACGATCGGATCAAAAGTTACGACCTTTTTTAGCTGTTATTCTGGTCTGACGCGAACAGAACTCATCCAAGCTTAGAAAAGAGATGCTGGTTCGGTCCAAACTGGAACACTATTCGGTTATTGGATCATACCTGGAGCTGTAGAACTTGGATTTAGGCCTGGTCTATATGGATGGAAAGCTAAGACATAGGCCTAAAACTTTCATGAAGAGTCCAAGATTAAAAAAGGCCGTTTTCAAGTTCAAATTGTAGCAACAACGGAGAAGCCGGAATCTGTCCTGCAGCCTAGACACTATTCAGTTTTCAGCCCATATCTCGAGTTCTAGAAGTCCAAATGCACCGATTCAATTTTTGTTGGAAAGCTGAGAAAATTTCCTAAAACTCTCATGGAGACTGTCTGTTCAAATTTGGATGTTAGCAATGACGTTTTGTTCACACAAGAAGATAAGGATTGTCACCAAGTCAAGATGTGGCCACCCACTCAACAATTAGTCATCAAATCAATAGTTCCAAATTTTGGCCTATAAAAGGAGGCATTTGCCATGCATTTAGGCATCTTGGTTTTCAGATCAAGATCATGTTCTTGTTCTTTTTCTCTCTCTTTATATTTTTGTAATGCTTAAGTTTTGCTTTCATTAATCTCTTGTTTATACTTTTCATTTCATTTCATTTACTTAGTTAACTTATATCTTATTTAAGTTCTTCTCTTATTTATTTATGTTTCTCTCTTTCATTATGTTTAGCTAAGTTTATTATGTCAAGGTGAATAGGTTACACTAATGGTGTACGAATAAGTATAGTATAAACTCAACATGGACTTTAATGTTTGATACTAACATGTTTTGTATTTGTTATCTTGTTCACTTTTAATACTTTGCTTGTTAAATGGTTAATCTAGATTTATATTGTATAACTCTTGGTACAACAAATACTTGGCACTTTCATAACGCAACCGTATGGTATAACTGACACTTGTGCTATGAAAGGAATTTGATTTGTTGTTAACATAAGTTATAATCATGAAAACCTGACAATATTTACAAGTATTAGCATTATTCGAATAAGATAACTAATGTAATCATGTTATCAAACTAAAAATACCTTCTTTTCAAGATAGAAACGATCCCGAGGTTTATTTGGATTGGGATAAAAAGGTGGATTGGATTTTTGATTGCCATAACTATTCGGAGGCGAAGAATGTGAAATTGGTAGTCGTTGAAGTCATGGATTACACACTGATTTGATGGGATCAAAATGTAATTAGTAGGAGGAGGAGTGGAGAAAGGCTAGTACCGTCGTGGGAATAGATGAAAGTATTGATGAGAAGGCAATTTGTGCCTAATCGGTACTACAGAGAGTTGTATATGAAATTGCAAGGTTTGAATCAGGGTTTTAAATCCGTTAATGAGTATTTCAAGGAGATGGAGATCGCAATGATTCAGGGCAATGTGATTAAGGATAGGTAAGCTACTATTGCTAGATTTTTTAATGGGTTAAATAGGGACATTGTGAATGTTGTAGAATTACAACATTGTGTGGAATTGAAGGATATGGTCTATATGGCAACAAAGGTGGAGAGCCAAATAAAGAGAAGGGGCAGCACACGTGTTCAAACCAATTCGACTTCATCTTCCTCAACATTGAGGCTGAAACTAAAGAGAGAGGGGGTTGTCCAGCCAAAGTCTTATATGCATGCAAACGCCGAACCACCTAAGACTAAAAAGGATGCTTATACGAATGGGAAAGGCAAATCTGATGAGGGTCAGTCCAACACCAACCGTAATCATGCCGACGACCCATTAGAGGTGCCAATTGGGCCAATTATAAGAGTTAAGGCAAAGAAGCTTAAAGAAACATTGAATGGGCTTGTACAGAATATATGGAGCTAGATGGACCTAGAAGAGCTTGGGAGATCTGAGGAGCATGAAGGACAACCTCTAATTCATGTCCAAGAAAAGCGCAATTCGTGTGGAACAATGGGGTGATGGTCTGGAGCCATACCAACCTTGTTAGGCTTGTTTTTCCTAATGTACAAGGATAAAAATCCAGTAATTTATTTTCCTAAACAATCAAGGAAGTTTCGGCAGATCTGATTCATAAAGAGGGAAGGATTATTTAATGTTTTTCCTAGCCTAGAAAGGAAAGTAATTAAATTAGCAATAAAGGGGAAATTTTGTTTTCTTATTTGTCCAAGTTAAACAAGGAAATCCAAGCTAATCAAAGACCTAAAGGGCAGCAAATCTGATCATATCATATTTAAGATATTAAATTCGGATTTATTATTGTTATTATTATTATTATTTTCTTCTTAGTTTAGAGTTTTATTTATATTATTTGGGTTTAATTGTAAGTGGGCCTCATATAAGTCCACATAAGGGGTTTATTAGGGTTGTTTTAGTCTATAGTCAGTATAAATAAAGGCATAACCAGACATGTAAGGTTTACGCAATTTTTAAATCAATAAACTTCATTGGTTCTCTAAAGAACTGAAAACGACTTATTGAATAACAACTGACTTCGTGGCGTCATCCTTATACTTCTCGTTCGTGAGTCAATATTCGTTAGGTGGGGGTTTGGGTTTACAATAGTGTTGGTGCCTAGGTACAAGTTATCTTTGTGTCACACTTCTATCAAACCTGATTTACTTGGCTTTCTAGGAATTGGTGTCTTTGTGTGTGGGTTGCGTGACTACCTGATCACGAGGTTCGCATCATTTGGTATCAGAGCTTGACTCCATTAATCAGGTTATATCCTTCTGAAATTTTTGTTTCTTGTTGTTTCCGCAAAAAATCCTTAGTGTCCAATTTCTTCTTCTCCTTGAATTTGCGGCATATCAAAAAAAAATTGTTATTTTATTTTGATACTGTCCAAAATATATCAGTAGCATAAAAAAAAAGAGAAAAGAAAAAAAAATCGTTCAAAAAGACGTTCATTGGTTTCTGCCATAGAAAACGAAACAAGGAAAAATTGGATCAAATCAACTCGAAATTAGCTACATATTAATTTTGGGGTAAATTGGATATTGTTTGCTTTGGTTTTCAATTTCGCGTCTAATCAGATCTAATTCATAATGTTTTTACATCAGTATATCAAACCTTATTGTAAATTGCTTAAATTTTATATTCTGTCTATTTGAGGTGAAATCACACTATATCTGAAATGTTAGCTCAATTGGACTTTATTTACTTTAGGTTCCAGATTCGGACTTAACTTTTGAAATTCACTTTCTTTCTGTTGGTTTCATTTCTTGCAGTATATTTTCAACATATCTAACATATTTGGGTCTTGTTTCATCGTTTTGCATATTTTGTTTCTATTTTTATTTGACTCTTCATTTTCATTCATATTTCGGATAGATTCGCTTGCTACTCGCAAGACTATCATCCGTAGTTTTGTTTTGCTTGTTTTCTAGTTTTTATTGCTTCTTGAATCATACATACATATTGGGATTGCACTGCTAAGTTGGTTCTATTTGGTGTTGGTTTTAGTTCCGCAAGAAGGTGAGACGAGAGGTGTGAGGATATTAAGAGTGTTTGAGCAAAACACGAGCAACACGAGGATATTCATTTTTACCACTAACCAATTTTTGCACGTACTATCATGTCAGATCAACACAACACACCACCCCCTCCCGAAGGAGAACTTAAGTTCCAAATACAAGCCATGATGCAGATGACGGAGAGGATGAATTTTGTGATGGGGAACGTGTGTGATAGAATTGATAGGGTGGAGAGACGTGGTAACGAGGCTAGTACAAGCACCCAAGATGTGAGGAAGGTTGGGACTGAATCGAAAGCAAACAGTGGTAGTAGGGCTGAAAGGCCAAGGTGGGCTGATTATGAGGAGGACGTTGATGATATTAGTAATGGTGGTTTTTAGGATGAGACCATAGGCTATCGGGAAGGTTTTCGACAGCCTAGAAACCGAAGGGATTTTGGGAATAGAACTAGGGGTCAATTCGGCCAAAGGGGAAATTTATGTAATGTTGGGGGACATGGTGATTTGGATGCTATCAAACTGAAAATACCTTCTTTTCAAGGTAAAAATGATCCAAGGCATATTTGGAGTGGGAGAATAGGGTGGATTGGATTTCTGATTGCCATAACTATTCGAAGGTGAAGAAGGTAAAATTGGTTGTAATTGAGTTCACAAATTATGCACTGATTTGGTGGAATCAGAATGTGATTAGTAGGAGAATGAGTGGAGAGAGGTCGGTAGCGTCCTGAGGGGAGATGAAAGTGTTGATGAGAAGATGATTTGTGCCTAACCACTATTATAGAGATTTGTATCTGAAATTGTAGGGTTTGAATCAGGGTTCTAGGTCCGTGGATGAGTATTTCAAAGAGATGGATATCGCAATGATTCGGGCCAATATGATTGAGGATAGGGAAGCTACTATGGCTAGCTTTCTAAATGAGCTGAATAGGGACATTGTGAATGTTGTAGAATTACAACATTGTCTGGAATTGGAGGACATGGTCCATATGGCAACGAAGATGGAGAGGCAAATTAAGAGGAGCAATACACATTTTCAGACCAATTCGGCTTCATCTTCCTCAACATGGAGGCCGAATCTGAAGAGAGAAGGGGTTGTCTAACCAAAGCCTTATGCAAAGGTCGAACCACCTAAGGCCAAAAAGGATGCTCATACGGATGGGAAAGGTAGATCTGAATCTCAACCTACTCGTGATAGAGATATAAAATGTTTTAAGTGTTTAGGGAAGGGGCACATTGCATCTTAGTGTCCAACCGAAGAGTTATGCTTACAAGAGACAATGGGGAGGTTGAATCTGAAAGTAACAAATCTGAAAGTGAAGAGATGCCCACCTTTGATGGATTGTAGGGATGAGGAGATTACATATCCTATTAAGGAGGAGGCCTTGGTTATAAGGCGTCCTTAAACATGCAAATCAAAGAAGATGTAGATCAGCAATGGGAAAACATATTTCACACTCGATGTCACATCCAAAACAAGGTATGTAGCATGATAATCGATGGAGGTAGTTGTGCTAACGTAGCTAGTGATACTCTTATGAAGAAATTGAATCTGAGTTATATTAAGCATCCTAGACCTTATAGATTGCAATGGTTGAATGAATGTAGTGAAGTGAAGGTTACTAAGCAAGTATTGATTGTGTTTGCTATTGGGAAGTATACTGATGAGGTTATGTGTGATGTAGTCCCAATGCATGCTAGTCACTTACTTTTGGGGCGTCCATGGCAGTTTGATCGGAAGGCAATTCATGATGGGTTTAGAAATAGGTTTACTATTGTAAAGGATGGTAAAACCATCACTCTTGTACCTCTTTCTCCAAAACAAGTGTGATAATCACATGAAATTAAAAAGGGAATGTGAGGATGGGAGGAGTGAAATTCACGTGAGATGACCATCAGATTCAGCTAAACCTAAATCATTCATTAAACCGGTTGAGAGTAGAGGTAAAACCCGAGGAGTGAAGAGAGTAAACTTGTGCGATAATAATAGTGTGGAAAAATTAAAGAAACAACCTAATTTTTATGCAAAAAGAGCACAAATCAGATCTGTATTTTTCATTAACAAGCTGATGATCTTACTTGTGTATAAGGAGGCTTATTTTAACACTAACGATCTTGATTTTGTTATTCCTAGTATGACTGTTTCTTTGTTTCAGGAGTTTGATGATGTATTCCTTGAAGACATTCCTAATGGATTACCACCATTAAGGGGAATTGAACATCAAATTGACCTTGTACCTGGAGATTCAATTCCTAACCATCCAGCCTATAGAAGCAGCCCCGAGAAGACAAAGGAGCTTTAAAGGCAAGTAGATAAGTTGATGATGAAGGGGTACATTTGTGAGAGTATGAGCCCTTGTTCCGTGCCAATGTTACTTATGCCTAAAATGGATGGAACATGAAGGATAAGTGTTACTGTCATGTCATCAATAACATAATGTAAAGTATCGACATCATATTCCTAGGCTTGATGACATGCTAGATGAGTTACATGGATCATGTATTTTCTCTAAAATTAACTTAAAGAGTGGGTACCATCAGATTAGGATGAAAGAATGTGATAAGTGGAAAACTGCATTTAAGACTAAGCATGGTTTGTATGAATGGTTAGTCGTGCCGTTTGGACTTACAAATGCCCCTAGTATGTTGATCCATTTAATGAATCATGTATTGCGTGCATTTATAGGTAAGTTTGTTGTTGTGTATTATAGCAAGAACTTAAATGAGCATATTGATCATTTGCATAATGTACTTAGTATATTTCAAAGTGAGCAATTGTATGCTAATATTAAGAAGTGTACCATTTGCATGGAGAAAATTGTGTTTCTTGGCTATGTCGTAACTGCGCAAGGTATCAAGGTGGATGAGGAGAAAGTTAAGGCCATCCGGGATTGGCCTACACTAAAATCGGTAAGTGAGGTAAGGAGTTTTCATGGATTTGCTAGTTTTTATAGAAGGGTTGTGAAGGATTTTAGTATTATTGCTGCACCTTTAATTGAAATTGTGAAAAAGTTTGTTGGATTTAAATGGAATGATGAACAAGATAAGGCTTTTTAATTTGTTGAAAAATAAACTTTGGTCAGCGCCTGTTTTAGCTTTACCATACTTTACGAGAGCTTTTGAAGTTGAATGTGATGCTTCAGGTATAGGTATAGAAGTTGTGTTAATGCAGGATAGAAGGCCCATTGTGTATTTTAGTGAAAAACTTAATGGGTCACCCTTGAATTACCCTACATATGACAAGGAGCTCTATGCCTTGGTAAGAACTTTAGAGACGTGGCAGCTTTACCTATGGCCCAAGGAGTTTGTGATACATTCAGATCATGAATCATTGAAGCACTTGAAAGGGTAAGGTAAGTTGAGTAGGAAACATGCTAAATGGGTTGAATTTATTGAAACATTTCCATACGTGATCAAGTATAAGCAAGGAAAAGAAAACATTGTGGCTTATGCACTTTCACACATGTATGTTCTTTTATCTACTTTGCATGCTAGGTTTATAGGATTTGAACACAAAAAAGAATTCTACAAGGATGATAGTGATTTTGCTAATGTTTACAATGCTTGCGAAACTTCAGCTTCTGGGAAATTCTATAGACTTGATGGATATTTGTTTAAAGAGAGTTGTATATGTGTTCTATTAAGTTCTATGTGCGAATTGCTTGTACGTGAAGCACATGGGGGCGGATTGATGGGGCATTTTGGTGTTGTTAAGACTTTGGATGTGTTACATGAGCATTTTTATTGGCCTAAAATGAAAAAAGATGTGCAACGCATATGTGAGAAATGCATAACTTATAAGAAAACAAAGTCTAGGACTCAACCACATGGCTTGTATATGCCTTTGCCTGTACCTAAGGAACCATGGGTAGACATTTTAATGGATTTCGTTTTAGGTTTACCTAGGTCAAAACGGGGTAGGGATTCAATTTTTGTAGTTGTTGATAGGTTTTCAAATATGACGCTTTATTCCATGTCATAAAACTGATGATACAACTAACATTGCTAACTTGTTCTTTAGGGAGATAGTACAGCTTCACGGGGTCCCTAAGAGCATTGTGTTTGATAGAGATGTTAAGTTCCTTAGCTATTTTTGAAAGGTGTTATGGGGAAAATTGGGTACTAAACTGTTATTTTCAACTACTTGTCACCCCCAAATAGATGGACAAGCTGAAGTAGTTAATATAACCATAACACAACTTCTGCACGCTGTCATTCAAAAGAACTTAAAGAATTGGGAAAATTATTTGTGATTTATAGAGTTTGCATACAATCGTAGTATGCATTCTACTACTGAATTTTCACCATTTGAAATTGTGTATGGATTTAACCCTTTAACTCCCATGGATTTGATTTCTTTGCCTGTTGAGGAAAGGGTTAGTTTGGATGGTAATCGTAAAGCACAGGTGGTGAAGACACTCCATAAGAGTGTGCAGCAACAAATTGAAAAAAGGAACCGTGTGTATGCGACCAAAGCCAATAAGGGGTGCAAACATGTTGTCTTTCAGCCCCATGATTGGGTTTGGGAGCATATGCGCAAGGAGAGATTTCTGACCTATAGAAAATCAAACCTACAGCGATAAGGAGATGAGCCATTTCAGATCCTTGAGAGGATCAATGACAATGCTTATAAAGTTGATTTGCCAGGTGAGTATGGTGTTAGTGCTACCTTTAATATTTCTGATCTTACTCTATTTGATGTAGGTGATGATTCGAGATCGAATCCTTTTGAAGAGAAAGGGGATGATGAGGATTGGTCCAACACCAAGCATAATCATGTCAACGACCCATCAGAGGTGCCAATTGGGCCAATTACAAGAGCTAAGGCAAAGAAGCTTAAAGAAGCATTGAATGGGCTTGTACAGAATATATGGAGCTAGAGGAGCTTGGGAGATCTGAGGAGCATGAAGGACAACCTCTAATTCAACTCCAAGAAGAACCCAATTCGTGTGGAACAATGGGATGATGGTCTGGACCCATACCAACCTTGTTAGGCTTGTTTTTTTTTTTTTTGGTAAGTTGACGTATGTATTAAAAGAAGAAGATACAAATATTATAAGGGGCATACCCCAGATTTACAATGATAACAGAAACATAAAACAACAGATGGCTACAGGCTAGCCACCGACCGTAAAACTGAAACCTCACTAGATTCGTTAGGGAAACCAATACAACCAG
>Ga0307513_10005134_pt1 | contig 17336 bp, 8 predicted proteins | sample 15_EM_MG_FD_202174 | JGI IMG/M metagenome (GOLD analysis project Ga0307513, IMG submission 202174) | Populus trichocarpa ectomycorrhiza microbial communities from riparian zone in the Pacific Northwest, United States - 15_EM | ecosystem: Host-associated > Plants > Roots > Unclassified | place... | reverse complement strand
AAAAGTCATGAGAAATCCAAAACCAAAAAAGCCCAGTAAAATCCAAATACTAGGAGGCATGCCCACTTAAAAAGAAAATGACAAAGTCAAAGTCAAAACCAAATAAGGGTGCCTCACCAAAATAATTAAAAAAAAAAAAGCAAATCAAAGAAATACAACAAGGAAAAATTGAAATATACAGCGAGTCAAACAAATGGCAGTACTGACCCTAAGTCTTTACAGACCTAAAACATTTTTTGAGTCAATGAATTTATTACTTATATAGTCAAGAGTTATAGCCTGCATTACATGCCTTTAAAAATCATTTCTAATTAAGTAAGCAACCTAAACCAATAAGTGGTGTTCTCAAAATGCAAACTTTTTTCATAAAAGTCATGATATCATGAACAAACTACTCGTTATTATTCATATTGATAAAATAATAACTTAAAAGGAGATAAAATTTCCTTGATAAATGTCAAGCTTTCACTCAAGCCCCTTGTTTTGAAACCAATAAAAATAGAAGGTCGTCTCATCACATACATTCAGTAGTTACAATCTCGTTTACATAAAAGACTTGATCATCCTTTCCCTAAAAAAATTGCTAAAAAGTTGCAAGAAATTCTAAACAAGTTGTTTCAAGCTTACATCAAATAAATCTTTGTTTTCAAAATGCAAGATAGTCAAGATTTTGAGAGATTTATTTGAGCTATGAATAGCCTAATTTTAAGCTAACATTTCCTTATCAATTTATACCTCTTTAATTGTTAACTAAATACCTACAAAAACTACATTTTAGTGTTGAATGACATGTTTTGGGATCTCAATTGAAGAAACACTTTCAAAATTATATCTTTATGATTTTATTGCAAAACGTAGACTTGATTGGATATGATCATCAAAATTTATGATATAGTTAAAAAAAAGTTATTTTTTAATTTAAAAATTCCTATCAAAGATAATATTGGCGCATCTTACAATTATCCACCGAGAGGTTAAGTAGTCAAGTCAACTTAAAGGTAATTTTATTAACCTTATAATGGCTAATAGAAAATATCTCGATCAACTAGGGGGTGATTTAGTTTTAAGAAACCTGTTGTGATAGCCAAGTGATGAATGATGTTTGATGATGATATATGAGTACCTTTTGATAAGCATAATCAAATTAGTTATGGTTATGGGAGTATTGTTTAAAATAGCCTAAGATGGTAGATGAGTTGATCAACTTTTTTAAATATTGAGAATAATATAGCATTATATCTTCATCAAAGTATATAAAAAGATAGCAATGATGTAAGAATACCATAATTGAAAGGTATAGTCTAGCTAAAAAGCAACATTATGGTTGAAAGATAATTTGTCACTTTCAGAAGAATAACCAATAAAAAAAGCCTACCATATATAGATAGATATATAGTGTACACAAATAGACTAGAGCGGGCTGGTGGGTCAAGCGACTAAAAGAGACTAGATCAGTAATAACAAACCCTACCATATATCAATAAGATGGGTTACAAGAAGGAAGGGCTATGTTTATAAACAAACAATGATACATGTATGTCATCTAACCCTATAATATTTAGCATTGTGTAATGTTTTGCAGAAAAGATTATTAGATACAAGTAAAAGTCTCTTAGAGAGCCCAACAAGGTTTTAGTAAGAAAGAGTCTAAAAAGACTCTAGTGAATGAGAACCCAATAAGGTTCTAAGCCCAGTACGACTCTATTTGATTTCAATTCCAATAAAGTTTTGACAAGAAAAAGTCTAATAAGACTCTAGCGGATGGAAATCTAATAAGGCTCTAATTGATTTCAAGTCCAAAAAAATTACAACAAATTTGAGTGTAATAAGACTTTAGCAAAATTATTATGAGTAAGAAAATATCCGATGGCCAAGCAACCTCAATGAAAACACCATCATTTCTTTATGGCGAAGTAAGTCATTCTTATAAGAAATTGTTTGTATTTATACCAATTAATCAATAAAGTTTTTTTTTCTATATGTGTTCTATAAGCTCGATTATGATTTGGATATGATTATTGTGTATAATGACAATTAAAATGTCATTCATTTGGTTGGGGTTTAAATATTCCATGAGAGAATTTAACATATTAATGTCTAATAACTATATTAATGTTTTTGGTGATATTATTATAAAAAAGATTGGTATTACATATAATCTAACCAATATGTTAAAAAATTCAATTCCATTGTCTAAGTAAAAGCATTTTTTAATCTTAATTTGTATAGTCCATAATAGCATGACTTAGCTTTAAAGGGCTTGATGGAGAAGGTAAAGAGATTTGGATGTTAGAGAATCCAAGCCAAGATGGAGTTTATTAAAGGTGTAGCATGAATTATACCTTAACAAATCCTATTTATATAAATATTTTGTATTTAAAAAAAGTTTCGTTTACTGATTTTGTATAGCAAGGAAAACCTTATAAGCTTATAATTGATCCATAATGTGCTCCATATGTATATGTTATAAGAGTTGAATGCACTTGGGATTTAGATTGAGAGTTTTTCAGAGTTTCATTGATATCAGTTCTAGTAAAATTTTATCATCTTTGCTTGTGTATGTAGATATATTCAAACCATGTAAAATTTTTATATTGAGTGATTTTTTTCTTCATATTACAATATTCTTTATATTCGATAAATGTTAATTTCTTTGTTAAATAATAATTATAAACTAGTTGTATGCCATAATTTTGATCATTTGATTATTCATATATAATCAATTATTTAGTGATTTGATTACATTATTGTAATCTTGTTTTATATGTTATTGTATTCACTATAATTATATTTATTTGCATTACTCCTATTTATTTACACATGGATAGTAATAAATATCATATCAATTAAAAAGATTTAACCTAAATTTTATATAATTTCTATAACATTTTATTTTTTAACTTGGTATCAATGTTGATTTTTTTATTGATTGAAATCGAATTTAAAAATTTATATCATAAAACTAATATTAAATAGTATTAAAAATTTTAAAAGTATAAATATATTTTATTTTCTTGATACTTATAGAATTTAAAATTTTAATTATGATCAATTTGTTTTTTAAAAAACAACTATATCACTTGATTTCGTAACTTTATGATAACAAAGGAATAATTTGAAGGACCTTGACGTAGGTTGATCTAATTAGTATAAAGATTGTTTTTTTGATTTTACAGTTTATAAAAAGAAATATATTTAACATACATCTTAAACTAAAACTTTTGATAGAAGCTTTCAATTGACCTTTAATCAAAAAGAATTTGCAATAAATCAATTTTAAACCAAGTAACAAATTTAGTAAATTCCAAACAAATAAATTAATTACTCAAAAGAAATTTTTCATGAATTGATGTGTAAAACCTCAAAAAATTAGAATAAAACTTCGTATAAAATAATATATGAATTTCCCTCGTGAAAATGTTGGTGTAAACCTTGTACTTAACCATTTAATTTTTAACTGAAAATTGTGAAAATTCTGAAAAACTTTGTTATGACTAGGATTGAAAAATCAATGAATAAGGGTTTTTACTAAATTATATCAAAATAAATAAAGGTGACATTTTGATAAATAAAAATAAAACATTTCCCCTCTATTTAAAGCCAGACACAACCTTAAAAGCCATTTTTTGCTTGTAGAGCTTTCAAATTCCTTCTTTTCTCTTCATTTTCTCACGATCAAGATTGTAGAAATTAAGTTAAGTGTACGTAACTTCTATCCAAATTATCAAGTAACATATTAACCCTAGTGAGTGAGAGAGAGAGAGAGAGAGAGTTTAAGAGTTGGAAGAATATAGAGAGAAAGTGACATTTATTGAAGGAGGAAGAGAATTTATGTACAAATTTGTGTTAGAACTTCTTAAATTGAGTTCATTTAATGTGGGTAAGATGATTTATATGGTTAATTGCTTTGTTTTGGTGACGATAGGGATGAAAACCTCTAAAATTCAATTATAGAGTGTAACAGTCCTAAAATTTCAAACAATTTACATGGGATTTCATGATTATTTTTTTTACAAAAATTTGGGCAGAGTTTATTCATCCCAAGTTATCGACAATTTCAACATTAGTCTCAAACAAACCATTTTCAACAATTCAATATTTATATTTTATTCCAACATTTCACAATCAACAATATTTTACATTCTTTAACATATCAATTCAAGGAATAATTATGTTAACTAAATTAAAAGAAAAACAATTATCTTAACAATTATACACATAATCACAAATTATACATTTGATATTACTCCTTCAATCATATTTAATCTTTTATGTAATATTATTAAACAAATGATATTAACTAAGTGCTTATATTTCACCATTATGCTTAGAAAATAATTACATAACAAAGTACAAGTTAAATAAATTAGTCTATTTTAGTTCATACATACATAATGATCTTGAAAATATACCGGAAGTATTATATGTTTTTTTTCTTAACATGACCAAAAAATCTACTAGTAATACAAGTAATCTCTAAAGCTATTAAGACGTGTGATACTAAGATGAACATGCACAATGATTTAAAAGATAACTATGGTCAATTAAAGCAAATTAAAATTTACATTTATATATTAATTACTCACAAAAAAAATTTCAAATTTATAATCCATTCCTAGAGTACTAGTCACATATCAATAATCTAATTTAAAATTGTCTATTTCATAGGGCGCCAGTTCCAAACCAGGATAACTGGTCTACCAGTCGATAAAAAAAAAAATTAACATGGAAAATTTATCATCATGGAGTATAAAATTTCATTTATCATGGAGATTATTTAAATATCTAAAGTTTAAAAAGTTCGAGGTGTTTAACACCTACTTGGTGTTTGTGTCATGCTTGCTGAACCTGTCTATTGAGTGATTCCTGTAACCTTACCTACTCCTGCAGGTTCATTTTATTACCAATTAAATTACTACGTCACTGCATCACCAATTTAATTATATATCAACAATGTCAACTCGTTATCAATTTAATTATTTCATCAACAACATTATCATATAACTCATTTAATTATAAATCAACAAATTGAAACATTACCCACTATTATTTTAATTATTTAAACATTAATTTATTACACTTTCATAGATTAACCCAATCAACCTCACAACTCATACCATAATTATATACTAACACAATTAATAAATCTTAATACATTAAATACATCAATTTAATTAAGAGGAAAGGGTTTGTTACCTTCTAACTCAAAGAAATAAGAAATGGAAGCTTGAAATCACCATAAAAATTTATTTTCCTCCTTCCGCCTTATTTTCCTCTCAAGCCGCTCCCTTTAAGGAAAAATCCCTTGTTCTCCATTGAGATTTTCTTGTTCAAACCCTTCCTAGTACACTTTAATCACTAATTCTATCTCTTTTTGTGAATTTTTTTGGATGAATCTTGATAAATTTTCACTCAATTTCTTCTCCCTCTCAAGCCCTAGCATGGCCAGCCAAATATGGCTAATTCTTCACTCCCCACTTGTTTAAATACTTACAAGTTTTCCCCCTTTTTCATATAAAGACTTTTTTGTTTTGTTTTAAAACAATTAGACTCAAAAGTTTGACTTATTCAATTTCATTCTTGCCCAACAATTAGACTTCTTTGTTCTTAACCTCCTTAGATAATAATTTCTACTCCATCAATTTCTATTATTATTATTTATTTATTTTTCACTACCACAATCTTTAGATTTACCGACGGAATTTTCTATCGGTATTTGCACTATCATTCCGTTGGTAATTAATTTACCAACGAAATCACCGACATAAATATTCCGTCGGTGAATCTTGCGTCGGTAATTTTTTGTCCGTCGGTAAGTTCGTTTTTAATAAAAAAAAGTATTACCGATAGATTTACAGACGGAAAAAGCGAGCAAAAAAAAATTACTCACTTCATTCCGTCGGTATTTCCTTCGACAAAATACTGTATGTAATTTCGTTGGTAATTATTGAAAAATATTTTTAAAAAATCTATTTTACAAAACTATAAAATAATTAAATTAATATAAATCAACACTCTATAATACTCAAAATGCTTGGAAAAAAGAAGAAGAAAAAAAATTTAAAAATCCTATAAATAAATCAACTAAAAATTGATCTCATATGAAAAAAAAAATCCTACAACAACATTCATACAATTATTAAGAACAAAAACAATTAAAAATAAAATAAAAAACAATTATAGTGAAAAAAACATAAAAAAGAAAAAGAAAAAAAGAAATCTTACCTTAATTTAGCTGCAAGGGAAGCTAAGAAGAGAAAAAAAACAAATTCAAAAAGTATACTAATTAAAAAAAATTGAGAAGAAAACAGAAGAAGACATACCTGAGCATGGAGGAGAAGAGAATGAGTTAAGGAGAGAAGAGAAGAAAAAGAAATGGATATTGATGTTTTTCACATATGGGGGAAAAGATGAAGAAGAAGAAGAAAGGAGACGGGTTTGTTGTGAAATTAGGGATTTTAGGCTTTTTATTGGGGCATTTTACCAACAGTTTTACCGACGAATAATTAAATATTAATATTTTTAATCAAAAATTTTCAAAAATCACCAAATATCACCAATGACTTTTCAATCTGTCGGTGATGTCATCTATATTATTTAATTTAAAATTTTAATTTAATCTAAATTTTTCAGAAACCGCCAAATAACACCGACGACTTTTCAATCCGTCGGTGATTTTATCTATAAAGAACAGTAATTAACAGTGCAATTGAGAAGTGAACAGTTTCAGAGCTCTCTGGAAAATACCGACGGAATTTTCCGTCGGTGATTCCCTTTGTAATTGACATGATGAACAGTGTACACCGTTTACCAATGTTTTTGCCGAAGGATTTTACCGACAGAATAAATTTCGTAGGTAATTTCGTTGGTAAAATCATCACATCATCATTTTTTTTGCTTTGTTTTAATTATTTTGTTTCCCACTGTAATTCGGGAATATTGCTGTCAGTAAAATTCATCGGTATATTTACGACGGAAATATTCCCTTGGTATTTCTGTTTGTATTTATCAATTTTCTGGTAGTGTTTGTCCTTTTAAAAAAAAAATCAAAATATAGAAATTTACCCGGGAGTTACATAAGGTTTATGTAGTTTTTTTTGGAATGATTGTTTTAATGAATTGTTGATTTATTCTATATGGAAATTGATTAGAATGACAACAAATTGAAGAAATATTTTGGGTTTCTAACCCTAGTATTTGGCCATGTGTGAAGGTTTTGGGGGGATTTGGGAATTTATGTTTAATAGTGAAATATTATGTGCAACTAATCTTATGTGAAGTTAAATGAGTTGATTGAGGAGAAATTTGGGTGATTACATGAAATTCATGTTTGTAGGAATGATAGTAAGAATGGGGAATCCTATAAAGTTTTGTGTTAAAATGATAAGTTGACTAAAATTAAGTTGAATGGTGTTGAAAATGTTATGAATTAAAAATTAAATAAAATGAATTAAGGTGAATGGTAGATTGTGACAAATTTAAGGGTTGTCTTTAAGAGATATTAAAATTTTAAAGGAAGTTGTGTTAAATAAAATGTTAGGATACAAATTTGACTATGTTGGATGTGTGTGTGTGTGTTTGAAATTTAGCTTAAATGAATCGAATTGATGGAGGAAAAGAAATTTCCATAACAAGGAGGGTTCGAATTAAAAACATGTTATGTACATGTTTTAAGGAGTTTAGGTTGAAAGGAGAAAATGGATGGAAAAGTCTAAGTGATGAAATTAAATATTAGTATAAGTAAATGAAAAAAATAAATTCAAACGAAAAAGTGCAAGTATAAAAGTTTGGAGAATAAAATTTGTATGTCGAGTTAAATTGATTGTGTTAGGCTAAGTCATCAGTTTATTGGGTTGAAATTGGTCTATCATGACTTAAATTAAAAAGAGGAAAGATGAAGGTGGTTTAGTCATGTTTTCATTAATATGGAAGTTTTAGAAATTGTAATTGTTTAAAAATTTTGGCATTGAAAAAATATGTTTTGTACATTTTGAGATTTATGATGTGTTGAGTTTTAAATTTAAATATTTGTAAGTATGAAATGCTTATGTATAGACAAAACTTGCTAGCATGAATATAAATTCATGAGTTGAGTCGGTGGTGTACTTATAAAGATATATCTCTTTGAAATTAGAAAAGATATCCAAAGATAGACCTATGAACGAAAAGTATTTGAATATTAATGTCAGTCGTTTGGATGTGGACTTAATTAATTGTTTGGATATTAAAGTCAGCTATTTGAATGAGAACTTAATTAATTATTTGGATATTAAAGTTTGTTGTTTGTACAGGAACTTAATTAATTAATTGGAGATTAAAATTAGTCGTTTGGATGGGAACTTAATTAAGTAACTAGAGATTAAAGTTAGTCATTTAGACATAGACTTGAGAAATTGAATACTAATGTTGGTCATTTGAACAAGGACTTGATTGATTGAATTATAAAGTCGGTCGTTTGGATGAGAACTTTACTAAATGAATAATTAAGTCGGCCGTTTAGATAGGGATGAATGTGAGGAGTTAGATGGAAGTAATGACCGAGATTATAATATGAGACTTCAATATTGAGACTGGTGATAACTTTTTTACAAAGGATAACCATAATAAAGAACAAATAATATGGAAATAATATGTAAACCCCCGATCAAAAAGAAAAGAATGGTACGAAAAGTGATGGGGTAAACACCAGCAAGAAATCGGTAATGTTGTCGTGGAACGGGAATAAGCCGTAAATGACTAAAAATTGAAAATAAATATAGTAAAGTGGCTCCGAGGAGACAGTAAAATGATTGGGTGCTTTACACAGGGATGAAATAAGGAGATTTTGATTTTTGGGCGAAAAATCATAAATCAACTAGTTTCACGTTAAAACTTCGTAACTCTCGATCGGGTTGCCAGAAAAATCTAAACATTTACGTGGAGACTTATAATATATTTTCTTAGCTTTGGTTAAAATTTTAGAATTTTTAGAGAAATTGAGATTGTTTTTAGAAAAATTGCAATTTGACCAATTTTGTGCCATCGCGCATAACTTTTAATATGATGGACAAATTGAGTGAAACTTTGTGTGGAGGATTCTAATATATTATTTTACCATGGGGTAAAGTTTCAAAAAAATTAGAATATTATATCTAGTGATTTTTAAAATTTGCACGAAAAAGTACTGGTAACCGGGTAAAAAATATATATATACCAGAGACACATGGTGATATAATTAAAAGAAAGATGATATAAATTAGTTGAAAAGTCAGCCTTCAAAGGACTGTTTCCAGCCGACTAAAAGGAAAAGGAAAAGAAGAAAAGAAAATGACTCATGGGAACTAGATAAATTTAAACATAAAAGACAAGGGCTTAAATGCAAATAATGAAAATTTTACTATATAAGCCCCATTTTGCTTAGGGTGTCCAGCGGGTTACAGGGAGAGAAAGGGGAGTTAGGGATTTTCTTACATCTTCTCTACAATTCTCTCATCAATTCTTGAAAATATTACATGATTATGGAGAGTTAAGATAATTAAGAAGGTTTATGGTGAGCCACACTAAATATTTGAGTGATCTAAAGGTTTTAAAACTTATGGAGAAGGAATGAAGTGTGGAGAAAGGAAGAAGAATGAGGGAGATAAAGGGTGGTTTCACCTTAAGGTTTCTTCTAATTAAATTCCTTGTTATCTTAGTAGGAAGTATGATTCTATTGTGTTGATTGTAGAAATTTCATACATGTATGCTTGGGTGATGATGTGCTTGATTATGGAACTTTGTGATTAGCATATTGGTTGTAGTAATTTATGATGTGATGAAATTTTGTTTATTGGCATGAGAATTGAATAGGTTAGTGTTTAATTGAGTAAAAAGTTGAAGAAATTTCATGCTACCATTTACTTGTAATTTTGGCATTGATAGAAAATTGTAGGGAATGCATGTGATTGATGAAATGGAAAATTAATATGCTCAAACGAATAAAATTAACCTTAGATGAGATTTTGAAAACTAGATTCAAAGAAGAATTGATCCCTCCTTGGATATTAAAATAAATAAATTTGGCAAGGCTAAATGAAAGAAGAGGAAAAATGTATTTGACTAAATTAGAATTTTAGTGTGGATGGAAATATCAAAGAAACAATTCAACCCAAAAGTTTAAACTTAAGTTGTTAGGTTCCAAGATATAATATATATTATTCTCTAACACATCCCCTCAAGTGAAAGCCCTTTAAACTTGCACAGGCCCACATTACCTTTTGCTTAATTTTTATCAAATAAATAGGGATGGTGAGATTCGAATTCGTGACCGCTTGGTCATCAAGGCTCTAATACCATATCAAAGAACCATCTCAACCCAATAGCTTAAGCTTAAGCTGTTAGGTCCTAAGATATAATTTATATTATTCTCTAACAGGAAATATATTTGACGGGGTTAAGTAATGCATAAACAAATATGATGTAGACGGGAAAAAAAATGTTATCTTTACTAAACTAAGAAATTTGGCAAATTGAGGAAAGAAATAAAAGGATGGAATATGGATGTGGGTAAAGATAAAATTAATATTGAAATACATTAAGAAACATGGTGAGAACGATTGAGTTGCAAATTAAATCAGTTTAAAGAAAATCTTAATTTTCCATCTTATAAAAGTTTGGCCAAGTTCATGAAAATAAATGAATTTGGTTGTTAAAGTGAGTTGTTAAATTATGATAATAAAACCAATTTATTAGTTGAATAAATCATGGCGATAAATATATTATAAATAAAATATTTTATTATGGGTATATGAATTGGAAATGGTTTATTAGTAATTTATGAATGTGAAGTTTAAATTTAATTTCACGATGGAGAAATAAATTTAAATTATTTCAGAAAGAAATAATTGTATACGTGATTTAGTAATTCTTGTTGGTACAGGAGAGTTGTCTACGGGAGGACAACGACAGGGTCGTGCATTCCATGACCAGACTGCAGGTAGGTGCCCAACACCTAATTTATTTAGAAAATTTTACGAATGTTAAGATATTGTGATTTTTCTTATAATGCCATTGTAAATATAAACATTGATGTGATATTATTATTATGAGAATTGAAAAGTTCTAGTTGCCCAGTGAGGAATTGGCGGCGATGGAACTAATTGAAGGATTGTAATGATTGATACGAACGGTATCGTATATTTTTGGAAAAAGATAGTAGTGTGTTTTGCTTTCAAAGTTGATAATAAAGTAATTTTGTGATATTATTATGTATATTGTGGCTATGCTAATTGCAAACAAATTTATATGTTGAATTGGTGCTCGGGAAATTAGGCGGATGAATTACTAACCTGACAAAGGGGTCAGTACCCAGAGAAATTGGGTGGATGAATTAGTGACCCGATAAAGGGGCAATTGGGCGAATGAAGTTGTGACCCGATAAGGGGGTCAGTGCCCGGGAAAATGGGCGGATGAATTAGTGACCCGGTAAAGGGATAAGTGCCTGGAGAAATTGGACGAATGAACTAGTTGTCCGGATGTTTGGGACTAGTGTCCTGGTTAAAGGGTTACTAATGGAAGCAATTATCAAGTGGATAATCGGTATACACGGTATAATGTTAACGTGAAATAGTAAAAAAAATTGGAAAAATATTTTATCTGAAAAAAGAAAATGTGTCTTGTGATTGAGTACGTGAAAATGATTGGAATGTCATGATAATTCTTATTTTCAGACAATTGCAGCATTATACCTCGTTTTGAGCTATGAGCATTACTACCTGGTGAGGGTCGAATGCTTGGCGAGGAGGAATGAGAGTAGTTGTCTGATTAAGAAATTATTGCCTGGCTTGGATTAAGAAAAAAAAATAATGTTCTTAAACGGTTAAGATGGGCCGAATAGAATTGTTAGGGTGATCCTGGATAAGGAGTTATTACTTGGTATTTATCAATTAATGCCAGTACATAGCATTATTTACTGAAGTGATATTCTTGATTAGTGTTCAGGAATTATTGAAGACGTTAATGGAAGGGCACTAGGGATCGAGGCTTTAAACACAAATTCTAATTGAAGGTTTAGATTGAAGGGTTGGTGCCTTAGTCTATAAAGTTATTGTAAGGCATTAGTGACTTAGATAGGGAGAAAGGAACTGTAATTGATGGAATCAAAGGGGAACCAATTCATTTCATAGGAACTAGTGTTTATTCAGTGTTAGAAATGAATTGTTAGAACGAAAGATGTGATGTGATAGCATAGGGTATCAGTAATGGGGAGTACTCTCGTTAAATATGACGAATAATAAAACAGGTTTATAATGTTGGTTAGCAGGATGATGTGATAAAACAGGTTTATAATGTTGGTTAGCAGGATGATGTGATCGAATGGATGAATGTGTAGATCTCAAGATGATTATTCGAGATGATGTCGAATAGAGTAATTGAGATGGTCATTGGTATAATGATGACTGGACTAAAGTGATTAGTCGATTTCACTACTAGGAAATGTGAAATAAAAGGGTGATTATGTGTAAAGATAAGGGAGAACTGTTCCAAAAAAGATGGGAGGTATACCCAACAGCATAAGCAAGAGTGAGTGAAGTTGTGGTAATACGAAGGTGCAGTATACTTCAATGAACTGAGATCTTGTGGACAAAACATGTCGAGGTCTTGCAGACAAAAAGCATGTTGTGACTTATAACCTAACGATATCATAAAAGTGTGAGGAATCAATGGTTCTACTTTTATGTAATTATAGTTGTTCAGATTTACATAAATAATAGTTCTATGCAGGACTCCTACCATAAATGACAAGAACAAGTTTTCCATTACGAGATAGTTATTTTAGGGGTAGTTCAGATATTATTAAATTTTTTGGAGTTGTAACCAAACGGAAAACGTAGTTATGTTTTTCTCATTTCTTAGTCATTATGTTTCTATTACATCAAATGCTAATTTATTTCCTTAACCATTTATTATTTATTATGTTACATTGTGAGTGGAACTAAGAAGTTATAAATATTGAAAAAAAAAATTCATCATTTTTCTTGAGTTCAAGGCTTATGGAAATTGTTTTTATCATGAGGAAATCTCGGGGTGTTACATAATATGTACTTAGTATTTATTGATTTGCTACTTGTATTGTGGGTCCATCCCGACCATCCAGGCAACACCGATTCCATCGCTAGTTGTTATATAATTTTATTCAGGTATATATTATATGCATATGAACAAGTTAAATATAATTTTTCCATGTATATAGTTCAAGGTGTAAAAACTCATATAAGTATTTTAGTGTATTCTAATAACTATAATAATATGTCATGGATGTAAACATTGAATTAACTGGTGTTAAGCTTGAGACTACCTGTAGTGTGATGAATGATTGTGTTTTATTGATGAGCCTAAAAATCACTTTGTGTGAAATTGATTTAATACAAGAAATTAAGCGGATAATGTTTTTGAATAGGATTCTATATAGAAAAAACTTTTGCTGAAATGTCACTAAAATGAAATAAACTTACTTAAATTAAATATCACATCAACATATATAAACATAGGGTTGAATATATTTATAGGTATTATGAACCATGATTAAAGGGTTCCTAATGATAAATATATTGAGAATACTTGATGATAAACTTACACACACACACACTTTTTAATCACCTCATTTTTTCCATGGTAATATAACTTTTCCCTGTTATCTTAGAAAGAGGAACTTAGCGGAGATAATTTCCACATTCAATGATTCTAGAAAAACATATTGGAGCTTAGTTTTTTTTTTTTAATTTGGTTGGATTTTGAGTTTTTGGCTGATTAAAATGTGTTTTTTTGGTTGGAAAAAGGGTAATATAGGTTCATGAGATATTTTTTTCATATTTTTAGGTGAAAAATAGTTGAAATCTAGGTTTTTGGATTCAAGAACTTGGATTGCGATTTTCCAATCACCGGAATTACCTTTACTGACTTGAAAATATGGCAAACAAATAGCTCATCATTTTCCTTGGCTAGAGATGCGTCATCTATCTTAGTTAGCGATGTGTTGTTCGCAAAATTAAAAAAATAACCCTTAAAAAAAAAGATGTGCTCACCCAGGTTTCTAAGCCCAAGCACATTTAGATCTTGAAGTAAGTCATCTTGAAGTAAGTCAGAATCACATGTCTCGTGAATGCATGTATCATCAATGCATGTATCATCATCAATTGTTTTACTCACATTCTTTTCACTACTCATATTCTTTTCACTTTTCACATTTTGTATTTGAATACTTTTCAAATAAATTTATTTAAATGATGTTTATATAATTATTCAAATATGTTATTATTTTTAAATAGTATTAGCGCTTTCCACGGTGATATTTAAAATTTGTTTTTAAATTATTATATATGAATCTAATATGCATGGTTTTCTAAATGTGGATGAAATATATATTTTTAATTTTTTTCATATGGTTCTTATTAAAATTATTATTGTTAGTTTTTTAATATATTTGCATCAAAATTATCAATTAATTATTTTATAATTTTCCTTAATTAAACTTGCTTTTAAGATTATGACATGTTTTTGTTTAAAAATAAAACTTTTGATAAAAAAAATCTTTTTGTTAAAAAATAACACATTAATAAGTGAAAATGTATTGATTAAATAGATATATTTTTTTCTATCTTTATTTCAAATTGGTACATTTCTTGGGATATTGATTGTTTTTTTACTGTTTGTACGCAATAAACAACATAGCTAATGAAAGTTATATTTTTTGTTTAAAAATAAATTAATAAAAAACTTATACTAACACTTAATTTTTTTTTCAACAATATTTAGATTTAATATTTGTTTTAAACTCCATATTTGTTGCCATATAACTAAATAGAAGAAAAATTCGAAGAACTCCCTATATCACAAGATAAGAAATCCTTACATGTATCTGTCTTTTAACTTTCTTTATTTAGCATTAATAAATGTTTTAATGATTTTTTTTTGTTCATATAATTTGAACTTTATATTTTATTAAAAGCACACAATAAATTTTTAATTTTAAATTAAATTTTTTCTTTATATAATAAAATTCCCTTGTAACACAAGGGTATTTTTCTCTTAGGACACAAAATTAATTTGAAATCCAACTTTATTTGCCAGTTATGTTCTATTATTGAGCAATTTATCATTTAGGATACGTAGTGTATTTATTTTTGTTAATGTGACAATCTCGCAGAACAAGCCATAATTAAAAAGATAAAATTTGGATTTCTTTTGCCAAAAACAAAACGAAAAGAAAATTAAAAGACAACATTGTCCTTAAAGAACTCCTCATATAGGTAAACTAGTTAAGTGGCCCGCGCTACGCGGCAAACAAACTTTTTTTTATATATAAAATATCAAAAAAATTTAAAACTCAAGAGCATCATGTCTATCTACAAAGGGAGACCCAATAACTTGGGGGCTGATGTTGCAATCAGACCAAAGGCTGATGGGCACAGAGTTGCAGCCAGACTTAACGCTCTTGGATCTGGTGTTACAGACAAACTTAAACTTGGGTCTGGACGCCTGATCCAAGTGTCTTGGGCCAGACAGGGCTGCAAGACCCAGGGAACTTGGGTCTACACTCCTGTCACTCCCAAGCAACTTGGGTGAGGTGTTCCTTTCCCGCCTCAAGTTTCTTGAATCTGGAAGGGGATGTAAGACCCAAGTTAATAATAATAATAATAATAATAATAATAATAATAATAATAATTTATTTCACCATTAAAATCAAATTTATGTTTTTTTCGATGATAATAAAATTTATTTCAAATTTAATAATATTAATGAAATTAATAATATATATAATATTAAATTTATATGGCCCAAGTTTCTTATAGTTTTTAATCCCTTCAAATAAAATTTATTGTTTTTCCTTGATATTAATAATATTTTTTTAAAAAATTTAATAATAATAATAATAATAATATTTCCTCTTTACCGTGTGAAAAAATAAATAAATAAGAGAAAAAAATTACAGTATTGGGTTCTATTGAGGGCAGGACCCAACGTTATTTGATGGGTCGTGCTGACTGCAGGACCCAACAATGATGGGTCCAGCAGGACCCAACGACCAAGCAATAATTTTTTACTTATAAACAGCAAAAACAACGTCTTCCCGGGCGCTACAATATTTATAATACAAATAATAATATTTTAAATATTAATAATAATATTAAATTTACTCATGTTTAAGTGGGTTTGGCTGCAATACCAGACTCAAGAGCTTTAAGTCCATCTTAAATGTCAGACTCAAGAGCCTTGGATCTGGCTGCAACACCAGACCCATTAGACTTGATTCAGGATGCCAGACCCAATTGTCTTGGGTCTGGACACATGACTCAAGTGTCTTGGGGCAGGCGATACTGCAAGACCCAAGGGACTTGAGTCAGGTGCACCTTTCCAACCCCAAATTTCTTGGGTCTGGAAGGGGATGCCAGACCCAAGTTGTTAACAACAACAACAACAACTGATTTTACCCTTAAAATCAAATCTATATTTTTTCCGACAGTAATAATATTTATTGTAAATTTAATAATATTAATGAATTTAATAATATTAATAATAATAATAATAATTAACTTGTATGTCCAAGTTCTTAAATTTTTTAATCTTTTTTAAAAAAATATATGGTTTTTCTTTGATGGTAATAATAATTTTTTTTCAATTTACTAATGATAACAATAAATAATAATACTAATAATAATAATTCTTAATTTTACCCTTTAAATCAAATCTATTATTGTTTTTCAATATTAATAATATTTTTTTAAAATTTATTAATTATTAATACTTTTAATTATAATAAAAATAATAATATTTATAATACAAATAATAGTATTTTTAATATCAATAACATTAATTATAATAAAAAATATTTATAATACAAATAATAATATTTATAATATTAATAATAATATTATATTTACTCATGTTTAAGTGGGTCTGGCTGCAATACCAGACCCACAAGCTTTGAGCTCCTCTTAAATGCCAGACCCAAGAGCCCTGGGTCTGGCTGCAACGCCGAACTCGTTATACATGCGTCAGGACGCCATACCCATTTGCTTTGGATTTGGATGCTTGACCTACGTATCTTGGGCCAGGCGGTGCTGCAAGACCTAAGGGACTTGGATCTGCGCTGCTGCTACTCTCAAGCAACTTGGGTCAGGTACATTTTTCCAGCCCCAAGTTTCTTGGTTTTGGAAGGGGATGTCAGACATAAGTAAATAATAATAATAATAATAATAATAATAATAATAATAATTGATTTTACCCTTAAAATCAAAATCTATGTTTTTTCCGATAGTAATAATATTCACTGTAAATTTAATAACATTAATGAATTTAATAATATTTATAATATTAAT